>Ga0224555_1002022_pt1 | contig 25277 bp, 30 predicted proteins | sample 714S23034metaG_FD_180687 | JGI IMG/M metagenome (GOLD analysis project Ga0224555, IMG submission 180687) | Peat soil microbial communities from Stordalen Mire, Sweden - 717 S2 30-34 | ecosystem: Environmental > Terrestrial > Soil > Wetlands > Peat | place: Sweden: Norrbotten County, Stordalen...
CTCCGGTACTGGACGTGGAGGGAAGGGTAAGACCGGGTCAGTTCGACCGGCACATCCCCGTGAAGCGTCAACCGAAGCGCGCACCCCGGTGGGCGTCTAGGAGATACTTCGGTCGAGACTCGGACCCCAGGCGTCTTTACCGCGCCCCATCACCAACCGAGTTTGCCGAAGGGGGTTCTACCAATGATTCCCCCGGAGGGTCGCACCTGCGTAGGATTTGGCAACGGGAGGGAGGGTCTGTGGCGTTGAGTATGCGAGAGGCGATTGCGGCGGTGTCGGCACCCGGTCAGCCCTTTGAGCTGACCGAGGGCGTGCTGAACGGGGTCGATTACCGGGTTTTCAAGAACTGTCCGCCGACGCTGCGCCAGTTCTTCGAGTCGGCGCGGGGCCTCGAAGAGACCTTCTTGGTGTACGAGGGCGAGGAGTGGTCCTTCGACGAGGTGATGCAGGAGGTCGACGCCCTCGCCTACGCGCTGGTGCACCACTACGGCATCGAGGTGGGCGACCGCGTGGGAATCGCCATGCGCAACATGCCCGAGTGGATCGTCTCCTTCGCCGCCATCGTGTCGGTCGGGGCGATCTCGGTCTCGTTGAACGCGTGGTGGACCGAGGAGGAGCTCGACTACGCCATCAGCGACTCGGGCCTCTCGCTGCTCATCGCCGACCCCGAGCGCATCCGACGCGCCCAGGAGATCTGCGTGCAAGGCGACGTGCGGATCCTGGGCGCGCGCCTCGACGAACTGCAGCCCCTGCGACCCGAAGTGGAGTCCTGGACCACGGTCGTGACGCGGGGCAACGCCATGCCCGACGTCGAGATTGGACCCGACCACGACGCGACGATCCTCTACACCTCGGGCACCACCGGCTCTCCCAAGGGCGCCGTCTCCACGCACGGCGCGATCTGCCAGACCATCATGGCCTTCTCGGCCGGCGCCGTCATCAACAGCTCGGGCCGGTCCGCCGACGAGTCGAGCATTGGGCTGGCGCCCTGCTTCATCCTGATTGTCCCGCTTTTCCACGTCACGGGATGCATCCCGGTGATGATGTCGTGCTTCTCGTGGCACTTCAAGCTCGTGATGATGTATCGCTGGGAGGCCGAGCGCGCGCTGGACCTGATCGAGCGCCACAAGGTGACCGCGTTCGTGGGCGTGCCGACCCAGTCGTGGGACCTGATCGAGTGCCCGAACTTCTCCAAGTACGACACGAGCTCGCTGGCCTCCGTGGGCGGGGGCGGCGCCCCGGCCCCGCCGACGCTCGTCGAGCGCGTGGAGAGGTCGTTCTCCCGCGGGCGCCCCTCGCTCGCCTACGGCATGACCGAGACCAACGCGTACGGCCCCGGGAACTTCGGCGACGACTACGTCCATCATCCGACGTCCACCGGCCGCGCGCCGACCATCGTGATGGACGTCGAGATTCGCGACAGCCAGGGCCGCGCGCTCGGCGCCGACGAGCACGGCGAGATCTGGCTGAAGTCGCCGACCCTCATCCGCGGCTACTGGCGCCGGGACGAGGACACGGCGTCGACCATCGTCGACGGGTGGATGCGCACGGGCGACCTCGGACGCATCGATGACGAGGGGTTCTTGTACGTCGAGGACCGGCTGAAGGACATGATCCTGCGCGCCGGTGAGAACGTCTACTCGGCCGAGGTGGAGGCGGCGATCTACGAGCTGGCGGCCGTGTACGAGGCGGCCGTGTTCGGGATACCCGACGAGCGCCTGGGCGAGGAGGTGGCCTGCGTGGTGATGCTCAAGCAGGGCATGAGCTTGAGCGCTGACGAGCTGCGCGCGCACCTCGAGAAGCGCCTGGCGAACTTCAAGGTGCCCACGCGCGTGGTCTTCACCGACGAGCCGTTGCCGCGCAACGCCGCCGGGAAGTTCCTGAAGCGCCAGATGAACCAGCTCTACTTCTCCTGAGCCGACCCGATCGCGGCCATTGCGTACTCGGCCACGTTCAGCGAATCGAGGCCGGAGAGCTCGAACCAGGCGGCGTGGTCAGTGGTGCCGTGCACCTCGTCGCTGAGTTCCCCGCCCGCGAGCTCGACGGTGAAGATGATGCGCACGGTGTGGATCCTGTCGCCGTTGTCGCGCCGGCGTAGGTCGCTGGTGACCCCGAGCAGTTGCGGGTCGCGCACGCGCAGGCCGGTCTCTTCGAAGAACTCGCGCACCAGGGTGTCCTCGGGCGCCTCGCCGAATTCGATGCCGCCGCCGGGAAGCCACCAGAGCGGAGGCGAATGGCGGGGATTGCTCGAACGTACCAGTGCGACACGACCCTCGTCCAGCAAGACTCCGTAGGCCCGGACGCTGGTGTGCTGCTTACTCATGTGGTGGTTTCCGTCCTAGTTGTATCGGTTTCTGAGTCGCGCGAAGGCCGGCGCTCGCCAGGAAGGTCCGTCGGCAGCCCTCGCCACAGAAATAATAGGTCGTTCCATCGGCCCCCCGGGCACTCAGGGCGTCGGTCGAGCTCACCTGCATGGAGCAGACCGGGTCGATCTGGTCGAGGACCGCGACGCCGTCACCGGGCGACCGCGCCTGGTCGCGGTCGAATCGCTCGGCGCAGCGCAGCGAGCAGAAGTAGACGTCTCGGCCCTCGTGCTGGCGTACCGCGACCGGGGCGGACAGGTCGACGGTCATTCCGCAGATCGGGTCGCGCGCGATGTTCTTGGCGCGCCGCGCCGCCAGCCACAGGGTCACCAGCACCAGCGTGGCGGCGATGTTGAGGCCCAGCATCGAGGCCCGCGCGACCGTCGCCGGCGACGTCACGCCGAGCTTGCGACGCAGGCCGTCGCGCGGCAAGAAGCTCTGGACGAGCCCCGACAGCGTGAAGCCGAACACGAGGGCCACCAGGTCATCCAGACCATGGCGGCGCTCTCCTTCAGTCCCGAGGCGGTCCAGTGCAGCACCTGATTCGCCGTCGCGAACATCGGCTACCGGGTCGTTGGGAAACCGAGGTCAATCTGGGACTCCGAAGGCTGGGGCCATCGGGTGGTGATCACCTTGGCGCGGGTGTAGAAGGCGAATCCCTCGGGACCGTAGATATGGGAGTGGCCGAAGAGCGAGTTCTTCCATCCGCCGAACGAGTACGAGGAGATCGGCACCGGGATGGGCACGTTGATGCCGATCATGCCCACGGTGACCTCGCGCGAGAAGAGGCGCGCAGCGTTCCCGTCTCGGGTGAAGATGGCCACGCCGTTGCCGTAGGGGTTCTCGTTGACCATCGCCACGGCCTCGGCGTAGGTGCTGACGCGGGCCACTCCCAGGACCGGCCCGAAGATCTCGTCGTCGTAGGACCTCACGCCCGGGCGCACGCCGTCGAGCAGGCACGGACCCACGAAGAACCCGGGGCGCGACGCCAGGTCGGTGCCGTCGCGCACCACCGACACGCCGTCGGCGGGTGCCGAGGCCACGTAGTCCACGATCCGGTCGCGGTGCTCCTTGGTGATGACCGGCCCGAAGTCGTTGGCGGGGTCGTTGCCCGGCCCGACGTTCAGCTTGTCCAGCCGCTCGACAATCTTGGCGATGAGCGGATCGGCGACGTCGCCCACCGCCACCACGACGCTGATCGCCATGCAGCGCTCCCCAGCCGAACCGAATCCGGCGTTGATCGCGGCGTCGGCGGCGATATCGAGGTCGGCGTCGGGCAGCACCACCATGTGGTTCTTGGCGCCGCCGAGCGCCTGGACCCTCTTGCCGCTCTGGGTGCCCGTCTGGTAGACGTGACGCGCGACCGGGGTCGAGCCCACGAAGCTCACCGCGTCGATGCCGGGGTGCTCGAGCAGCTGGTTGACCGTGACGGCGTTGCCCTGCAGCACGGTGAAGACCCCGTCGGGCAACCCCGCCTGCGTGAGCAGTTCGCCCACCCGGACCGAGACCGAAGGGTCGCGTTCGGAGGGCTTGAGTATGACGACGTTCCCGCTCGCGAGCGCGCTCGCGGCCATCCAGAGCGGGACCATGACGGGGAAGTTGAACGGCGTGATGGCCGCCACCACGCCCACGGGCTCACGCAACGAGTGGACGTCCACACCGCCGGCGACCTGGCTGGAGAATCCGCCCTTCAGGTGCTCGGTGAGCCCGCAGGCGTACTCCACGTTCTCCAGTCCGCGCGCGAGCTCGCCGTGCGCGTCGGCGATGGTCTTGCCGTGCTCGGCGGTGATGATCGAGGCGAGCTCGTCGGCGTGCGCGACCAGGAGATGACGGAACGTGAAGAGGATCGCGGTGCGCTGGGACAGCGACGAGTCGCGCCACGTCAGCGAGGCGCTGCGCGCGATGGCGACCACCTGGTCGACCAGGCCGGCGTCGGCCACCGGAGCCGTGGCGGTCACCTGGCCCGTCGACGGATCGAAGACCGGAGTCTCGCCCTCCCCACTCAATCGTTGGCCGTTGATGAAATGGGGGACTGTCAGCATTTGATCCTCTTTCTCACCAACGAATCTACCGGGTGGTGCCGGGACGACCGTTTAGGGTTGAACCATGAGCACAATCGACGAGCCTCGTGCCCTGCGCAACGCGGCCGGCGTGGAACCCCTCGGTCCGGGCCGCTACGCGGTGGACCTTTCGGCGTACTACACGGCGGCCGACCACCCCAACGGTGGCTACCTGCAGTGCGTGCTGGGCAACGGGGCCCTGGCGGCCGCCAGCGATCAGGGCGCGCACCACCTGCACGTGACGGCGATCACCACGAACTTCATCGGCGCACCGGCCCTGGGACCGGCCGAACTTCACACCGAGGTGCGACGGGTGGGTCGCGGTGTCTCGTTCGTGCACGTCACCCTCGTCCAGGACGCCCAGGTCACCACCGAGTCGCTGGTGACGTTGGGGATTCTCCACGAAGACTCCGAGGCCCGCTACATGGACGCGTCGGCGCCCGAGCTCGCGCCGGTCGACGAATGCGGCGAGTCGCTCGACAGCGAAGAGGTCAACATCAGACGCGTCGTGGACCTGCGACTCGATCCCTCGAGCGCGCGCTGGTGGGACGGCGAGCTCTCCGAGCGCGGCGAGGTGCGGGGCTGGATGAGGCTCAATGACGGCGACGGCTCGTGGAGCGCGTGGAGCCTGCTCTTCGCGAGCGACGCGATCCCCCCGGCGACGTTTCCGCTCGGCTCGTCGGGCTGGGTGCCGACCTTGCAGCTCACCACGTACGTGCGGCGCATCCCCACGAGCGAGTGGCTGCGCTTTCGCCAGTGGTGCGTCGTCATCGCGGACGGGATTGTCGACGAGCGCTGCGAGCTCTTCGACGACCGCGGCGAGCTCGTGGCCTCGGCGAGCCAGATCGCCATGGTGCGTTTTCCCGGCGGCCACTGATACCAGATGACGAGCGGCCCACGCGTCAATGACGACGGGTCGCTGTTCATCCGCGCGCGCCTCGTCATACCGTCCGACGAGGTGGACCTTCGCGTGACCACCTCCGGCGGTCCCGGCGGCCAGCACGCCAACCGGTCGCTCACCCGCGTCGTCGCCTCGTTCCACGTCTCGACCTCGCGAGTGCTCAGCGACGCCGACCGGGCACTGCTCCTCGAGAAGGCGGGCACGGTCGTGCGCTCGAGCGCGAGCAGGTTCCGTTCCCAGGGGATGAACCGTTCGGCGGCGCTCGAGCAGCTGGCCGCGCGAATCGCCACGGCACTGACCCGCCCGACGCCGCGGCGCGCGACGAAGCCCACTCGCTCGTCGAAGGTCCGTCGGGTCGATGACAAGAAGGCCCGCGGCCGCGTGAAGGAGCGCCGCCGCCGGCCCGAGGACGACTAGCGCTGGGCCTCGAGGTGGCGGGTGATCGCGGCGAGCGCCGAATGGATGGTGCCGTTCAGTCCGGTGTCGGTGTCCTCGTGCGGCCCCCGCAGGGGCGTCAGCGAGGCGTAGCCGGCGACGAGCAGGGCGCCGTCGTCATCGGCCTCCTCGTCGCTGACGTCGCCGAGCTGGGGGGTCGCCGCGCCCAGGCGCAGCGGCAGCTCGCCCTCGTCGGCGAGCGGTTCGCCGCCGGCCTTGGGGCCGGCGGCCTTGACGATGCCGGCCGTGGAGATGCGTCCGCGACGCACGCCCTTCAGCTCGCAGGCCGGTAGGTTCGGCACGTTGAGATTGAGCAGCGTCCTCGAGGGGGCGTTCATGAGCTCCTGGAGCACCTCGATGGCCACGGCGCCGGCGGTGTCGTAGTGGACGTTCTCGCCCCACTGCACCGAGACCGCCAGACCCGAGAGTCCGAGCTGGGCGCCGGTGAGGATCGCCCCCACCGTGCCCGAGTGCAGGACGCTGCGCCCGACGTTGGCGCCGGCGTTGATTCCCGAGAGGATGACGTCGGGCTGGAAGTTGAAGCTGCCGATCGCCCCGAGAATGGCGCACAGCGCCGGTGGCGCCTCGAGCGCGTAGGTGACGATCGACTCCGCGCCGGCGATCTTGTGGCGGCGGTACGTCACCGTCGGGTGGTCGAAGACGTCACCCACGGCCGAGGACATGCCCGAATAGTTGGTGTGGGGGGCGACGACCATCGCCTCGCGGACCTCGCCGTCGGGACACTTCTCGATCCACCTGGCCACGTTGCGGGCCAGGACGGCAATACCGGGGGCGAGGACGCCGTCGTCGTTCGTGATGAGGATACGCATTGAACCTACGATAACTGTCGTAAGTTACAAGACAGTGAATAGAAGGAAAACCTAGCGATGCTCCCATCAGGTGAACAGATTGCAATTGCACACGGTGACCAGCGCGCCGTCATCGCCGAAGTGGGCGCGACGCTGCGCACCTTCGTCAAGGGCGGCGTCAGCGTCTGCGAGGGATTCGCGGGCGAGGAAGTGCCCACCGGAGCGCGTGGACAGGTCCTCTACCCTTGGCCGAACCGGCTCGGCGGCGGCATGTGGTCGTTCTCCGAGCGCACGGCGCACCCGACCGTCGAGGATGTCGAGCATTCGACCGCCATCCACGGCCTCGTGCGTTGGCGGCCGTTCCGCATCGATACGGTGAACCAGAACCGGTGCGTGCTGAGCCTGCTGCTGCACCCGTGCCCGGACTTCCCGTTCCTCAGCGAGATCAGCGTCGCCTACCACCTCGGCTCGCTCGGTCTCACCGTCACCACCACGGTGACCAACCGTGACGAGGTGCTGATGCCCTTTGGGGTGGGGTTCCATCCGTACCTGGCGGTGACGACACCGACCATCGAGGGAGCCGAGCTCGAGGTGCCCGCCAGGGCGTACGTCGCGCTCAACGAGCGTCAGCTGCCGATCGGCGAGATCCTGCCGGTTGCCGGCAACGCGCTGGACTTCACGCACCGCAAGTCCATCAGCGGCCACGAGCTCGACGTGACCTACACCGAGCTGATCCGTGATGACTCGGGGCTGTCGACCGTGGTGCTGGTCGACAGCAACGGGGGCGAGGTGGAGCTCAGCATGGATCGGAACTTCCCGTACGTGCAGGTGTACACCGGCGACAAGCTCGAGCGGGGCCGCCGGCGCACGTCGATCGCGGTGGAGCCGATGACCTGTCCGCCCGACGCGCTGCGCAGTGGCAAGGACGTGGTCGTGCTCGAACCCGGACAGCACTGGGCCGGTTCGTGGCGCATGAGGCGCCGCTCGCCATGACGGCCCGCGTCGTTCTCGTCACCGGTTCGACCAGCGGCATCGGCGAGGCGACCGCGCTGCGCTTCGCCGCCGGTGGCGACACCGTGATCTTCAATTCGGCGCGCAGCGTCGGGGCCGGCGAGCACCTCGCCTCCCAGACCGAGGGCTCGCACTACATCCAGGCCGACATCTCACGCGGCGAGGACTGCACGCGGCTGATCGGCGAGGTTCTCGAGCGCTGCGGCCGCCTCGACGTGCTGGTCAACAACGCCGGGACCACCAGGGCGATTCCCCACCAGGACCTCGCTGCGGCGACGGTCGAGGTCTGGCGCGAGATCTTCGAGGTGAACGTCTTTGGGACCTGGAGCCTCTCGGTCGCGGCCATGGACGCCCTGCGCGCGTCGCGTGGCGCGATCGTGAACGTCTCGTCGATCGCGGGCGTGCGTCCGACTGGCTCGTCGATCCCGTACGCGGCGTCTAAGGCCGCCCTCAATCACCTGACCGCGCTGATGGCCAAGGTGGTCGGCCCCGAGGTCCGGGTGAACGCCGTCGCGCCCGGCCTGGTGGACACGCCCTGGACCGAGGACTGGGACGCGATCCGCGGTTTCGTCACGGCGGTGGCGCCGCTGAAGCGCAGCGGCACGCCCGCCGACGTCGCCGACGTGATCGTGTCGCTGGCCTCGACGCCGTACGTCACGGGTCAAGTCGTGATCGTCGACGGTGGCCTTACGCTCGCAATGTGAACGGCTTCGCCGGCGGGACGGCGACGCGGAGCGCCGCGCACAGCACGGCGGTCACCGGCCTCAGCACCAGGCGGTTCAACCCGGGATTCACGCTCACGCCGAGCATGTCGCGCGCCCACGGGGTCATGAGCGTGAAGGAGCTGTTCATCAGCAGCCAGTAGGCGACGCGCTGCTGGGCGCCACGGGCCACGCCGTGGGCGACGAAGTCGCGCGCGGTCGTGGCTGCGGGGCAGAGGCGCAGCTCGGGGCGGAAGGACTCGAGGGTGGCCCGCAGCTCGGCCACCGAGGTGGGTGGGTTCTCGGCGCCGAGGTCGCGCGCGAGCTGGGCCATCTCCTTGACGTAGGCGTCGGCCTGGGCGCCGGTGATCGCGAGGGCGCCGAAGTGCTGGTAGCCGCCCAGGAACATGGACACCTCGCACGCGTGGACCCACGCGAGCAGGTGGGGGTCGTTGGCGTAGTAGGGCTGGCCGTCATCGGCGATGCCCCGAACGCTCTGGTGAACGGCGAGGACCCTCTCGATGTCGGCGTAGGCGGCCGCCTTGGTCCCGTAGGTGGTGTGGCCGATGAAGTTGGCCGTCTGCAGCAGGCGCCCGAACGGGTCGGCCTGGTAGCGCGAGTGCTGGGCCACGCCGGCCATGGCGTGGGGGTGGAGCATCTGGAAGAAGAGCGAGCCGAGGCCGCCGACGAGCATTGACGAGAGGTCGCCGTGCACGATGCGGGCCACGCCGTCGACGGGGAAGTAGGTGAGGGCTGGGTCGTTGCAGGGCGGCGGCGGTTCGCGATTGAGGCCCACCGCGTTGCGGATCGAGCGGTTGGCACGCCGCCGCAGGCGCGCGGGAGCGCCCGTGACCCATTCGATGGTGCTCACCGCGCTCTCCTCATGACGTTTCCACTGTACGACGCCGGGCTTCCCTTACGACCGGCAGTCTGCGACACTGGAGTGGTGGGAGCCGTCAAGCCGTTGCAAAGGACCGAGTCCGACACCGAGGTCATCACCGGCGACGCGGTCGAGACCAGGCGGCCGTGGAACGTCGTGGTGTGGAACGACCCAGTGACGCCCATGTCGGTCGTGGTGGTGATATTCCGCAAGATCTTCGGCTACTCCAACAACAAGTGCACTCAGCTCATGATGACCGTCCACCACGAGGGCCGCTGCATCGTCTGGTCGGGCGAGCGCGGCCGTGCCCAGACCTACTGCGTGAAGCTCCAGGTCGCCGGTCTGCAGAGCACGATCGAGCAGGAGCAGTAGTGGTCGGACGCCAGCGGATATTCGTGCGGCGGCGCGACGGGCGCATCGAGGTGCGCCTCAACGATGTCGGCCGCTCGGTGGCGCGCGAGGCCTTCGGTCACGTGGTCGCCGCGGAGCGCGACCCCAACCACGAATGGCACGTCATCCTCAACGCCCCCATCGACCCGAGCAACGACCAGGACGACCCGGTGGCCACCCTGAACCGCGAACACGACACGTCGACCAACGCCGAGCTGGCGGTGATGACATTGAACGACCAGTTCCTCAACGACGCCGAGGCCTGGGCCTGGCTCTGTACGCTGCAGGTGGCGCTTCGCTCCACGGCAATCGCCAACGGCCTGCTGAGCGATGAGAAACTGGCCGCGTGCGGGCCCGAACTGCTCGACTACGTGCGCACGCTCCAGGCGTTCCTCTTCGAGTTGGCCGACTGCTTCTAATGGGCGCTCGGTGGTCGCTGATCGGCACCGTACGCGTCGAGCGCCTCGCCTTCGAGGCGATACGCCGTCCATTCGTCCAGGGCGGTCGCTCCGATTGATTCGTAGAACTCGATGGAAGGTGTGTTCCAGTCGAGGACCGACCACTGCAGACGCCGGTAGCCGCGCTCGGCGCAGATGCCGGCGAGCTCCTTCATCAGGGCGGTGCCGAGTCCGAGACCGCGAAACGACTCGCGGACGTAGAGGTCCTCGAGGTAGATGCCGGTGTTGCCGAGCCAGGTGGAGAAGTTGAGGAACCACAGCGCCAGGCCCACGACCTGGCCGTCGACCTCGGCGAGGTGGCAGTAGACGACGGGAACGTCTCCGAAGAGTGCCGCGGCGAGGTCTTCGTCGCTGGCCACCGCTTCGTGGGCGGCACGCTCGTAGGCAGCCAGCTCCCTGATGAGATCGCCGATGGCGCCGACGTCGTCGATGGTCGCCTGACGAATGCTCACGCTACGACCGTAGTTCGGCCCAACGCGACGACGAAGGGCGTCGGGGCTGATTGGGAAGCTCGACGGGGCGAGGCCTAACTTGGAGAGGTTCCGCAGCTTCAATTCCTCGTAGACCGGAGAGCCCCATGACGGATGCCAGTGCTTTCGACGTCAACTCGACGACGGATGAGTCCGGCCCTCAGCGGTTCTGGGCTGAGTGGCGAGACGCGGTCGAGCCGCGCACCGTGGCGCTGATCGTCGGGGTGCTCCTGCTGCAGTTCGGCTTCATCCTCTCCTACGTCGGCGCCTTCCACGCACCCAAGCCCCACGAGATCCCCGTCGCGGTGGTGGCGCCCGGTGCCTACGCGGCCAAGGTCTCCGGTGAACTCAACGCGCTGGCCACCTCGCCGCTGAAGGCCCGCGTCGTCGGCTCGCTGGGCGAAGCCGAGAGGGAGATCCGGTCCGACCAGGTCTCCGCCGCCTTCGCGGTCGCCACCGGCTCGACCACCGATCGGCTCCTGGTGACGTCGGCGGGTGGTGCCTCGGTGGTCAGCGCCGTGACCAGCGTGATCAGCCGGGTCGACGCCGCCCAGCACCGTAGCGTGGCCGTGATCGATCTGGTGCCCGCTCAGCGGGGCGACCAAGGTGGTCTCGCCGGTTTCTACCTCGTCATCGGCTGGATCGTCGGCGGCTACCTCGTGGCTTCGCTGCTCGGCGTGGCCCGTGGCTCGCGGCCCGCCAACGCGCGCCGGGCCGTCTTCCGGCTCGGGGCCGTCGTCCCCTACGCCCTCCTGTCGGGACTCGGGGGAGCGCTGGTGGGCGACCAGCTCCTCGGAGCGCTCACCGGCCACTTCGTGGCGCTGTGGCTGCTCGGTGCCCTGCTCGTGGCGTCTTCCGCGGCGGTGACCATGGCTTTCCAGGTCCTCTTCGGGGTGTTCGGAATCGGCATCACCGTCCTGCTCTTCGTCATTCTCGGCAACCCGTCCGCGGGCGGCGCCTTCCAGCCCACCGTGCTTCCTGCGTTCTGGCGCTACCTGTCAGGCGTGCTGCCCAACGGTGCGGGAACCGACTCGGTGCGCCGGATCGTGTACTTTCACGCCGATGGCATCGGACTGCACCTGTTCGTGATCAGCCTCTACGTGGTCGTGGGGGCGATGGTCACGGTCGCGGCGACGCACGTCCACCACGGCCGCCGCACCCGCGTCGAGGGCGATCAGCAGACCGGCGTGGTCGCGCCGGCGCCGCGCGCGTAGGCTTCCGCCGCCGTTCGCCGATCACGGAGGCGCGTTGGGTCAGCGTCTATGGTTTGGGACACCTTCCGCGAATCCAAAGGCCGGCCAGTGCCACTCGACCCCAGTGCCCAGATCATTAACGACCTCGTCGTCAGCGCCCGGGCGGACCAGGCGGACGTGTTCGATGCCACGACGATGCGCGAGGGTTACGCCCTGCTCCTGGGCGCCGTGCAGCCGGCCGAGCTGCGCTGTGCGCGTCGTGACCTCGAGGTCGCCGGCCGAGCGGCCATCCTGCTGACTCCTCGCGTCGCGACGGACCGGTTGCTCGTCTGGTTCCACGGAGGCGGCTGGGTGATCGGATCGCCGGAGCTCTCGCTCTCCGGGACCGATGCGCTGGCCGTGGAAGGCGGCTGCCTCGTGCTCTCGCTCGACTACCGGTTGGCCCCGGAGCATCCCTTTCCCGCCGCCTACGACGACGCAGTCGCCGCGGTCCGCTGGGCCCAGGAGAACGCGGACCATCTGGGAATCGATCCACGACACATCGCGGTCGGCGGCGATTCGGCGGGAGGGAACCTCGCGGCCTCGGTGTCGGTGCACTTCGGCGACGCGCTGAGTGCTCAGCTTCTTGTCTATCCGGCCGTCGACCTGCAGCGTCACAGCCTCGCGGCCGAGCTCTACGCCGACGGGTACCTGCTGCACCGGGCCGGCATGGACTGGTTCAAGCAGCAGTACCTGGCCAACGACGACGCCGGCGACGTCAGGGCCAGCCCGATGCTGGCGAGCAACGAGGACCTGTCGCGGGTGCCTCCAGCCCATATCGTCGTTGCCGAGTTCGATCCGCTGCGCGACGACGGCTTCGACTACGCCACGCGCCTCGCCGAGCTGGGGGTTCCGGTGACGACCGATTACCACGCCGACCAGATGCACGGCTTCTTCAGCTGCGGTCCCGTCATTCCCGGCGCTCAGCGGGCGACCGAACGAGCCGGGGCCTTTCTCAGCGCTCCGCGGTGATCCGAAAGGGGTTCGCGGTCGCCGGCCGGCGGTCGGCCGCGAGCGGATGAGCCATTGTCACGCAAGGGTGCCAGGGCCCTCTCGACTCGGGAAACTACACTGCGCCTCGAGCTCCAGGAATCGAACTGCGGCGCACCGGTGACCCGCGGCCCGTGTCGCGGCACCGACACGGGCCGGATGGCAGCCGACCCCGAGGGTCAGAGCTTGTACCCGATCGCGCGCAGCAGGTGTTTGCGATCAGCCTCGTCGCTCGCGGTCTCGATTCCCGCCGGCGGCATCCCATCGATGACGCCTATGACACCTCTCCCCAGATCGGTCTGGGCGACAAGAACCTCCACCGGATTCGCCGTCGCGCAGAATACGGTGCAGACCTCGGGGACCTGCTTGATCGCGTTCAGCACGTTGACCGGGTACCCGTCGCGAAGATAGATGATGAACACGTGGCCGGCGCCGATCGATTCGGCGTTCCTCGCCGCGAGCTCCACGAGGTCGTCGGCGTTGCCCGAACGTCGAATCAGGCACGGACCAGACGCCTCACAGAACGCGACCCCGAATTGAAGATTCGGACTGGCTCCGGCGAGGGCTTCGTGGAGGTCCTCGATGGTCTTTATGAAGTGGGATTGACCCACGATGACGTTGAGGCCTTCGGACATCTCAATTGGGACTGAACTCAATTCCATTCGTCGCTCCTTCTCTGCCTGTGTTCTGGACTGTAGTTGACCAACGTCGAAGGTCCTTCGTTGCGGCCCGCTCAGACACGACCAAGCTAGGTTCTGATTCTTCGTCGGCCTCGCCTCGATGGTAGGGGCGAACGTCCTTACCTTTGCTCGCAGGCCCTCGGGCGAAAGTGCCGCGCAACTGCACCGGGAGTGCTCGGAGCGCCGCTACGTTACGCCGACCTGGCCAGGCGCTTGGCTGTAGCCGTGCACCAGACGCATCGATCGTTGCTGAGGCGCAGCTCCGTCGCTGCCGATCCGTTGCAGGCGAGCGCTCGTCTGGTAACCCTTGGTGCGCCGGCCGGGACTTGAACCCGGAACCTGTTGATTAAGGGAAAGATTCAGATGGTTGGGGAGTCTCGAATTTGTTGCGCATGTCCTTTGTTACCAAGAAAGCGTGTTGTCGCTAGTCGGTATGGTCACCTGGTGCTGTAGAAACATGAGGCCGACAATGAGGCCCGTTTGAAGTTTCGGTTTCGCAGACGCTGGGCTGTCGATTGACCAGCCTAATGCTTTCGTCCGTGCGATTCTCAGAGGGTTTGTGCTCGCCGGTCCCGGCACGATTCACCACGCAATTGGTCTGCGTGCGGGTTCACGTCGGGCCACAGAGTTGAACCCACAGGGCCTAGCTCAAGCGCCAGTGCGAGGTTGCATTTTTGTCACGTCGGGCCAGCGACTTGACAGGTCAAAAAAGCATGGGAGAACGCACCGAACAAACTCAGGCCATCGAGTTATGAAATCGTGCGGGAGGTTTGCCGCCAGGCTACCTATGCGAGTAGTCGGTCCCGAATTGCTGAAGCAATGGCGTCTGGTGCCTCTAAGGGAGTCAAGTGCCCGACGCCCTTAAGAATCTTCAGCGTCGCTGTTCCGGCGGGCACTAGTTCGAGAGCTTGTTCGACGTCCGTGAGTGGTGCTGCCGTGTCGTTCTCGCCCCAAATGAACGTCGTAGGTACAGAGAGCGAGCGAAGTTGCGCCTCATAGTTCTCTGAGACGGCCTTCACCAGGATGTCCCGCATGACCCCTGTGGCGTTTCGGTAATCGGCGGATCCGTGTTGCCCTTTCCAGAGTTCCAGGCGTGCGTTGGACACGAGTCCCCGTCGGTGCAAGGCGCGAATCGAGCGATGCAGGAAGTTCGGTTTCGATTTATCGTGGGCAATAAGTTCCGGGACGCCCGTGAGAACCAGGGCCCTTATCGCGTCTGGACGCATGGTCGCCAGTTGGAGAGCCACCCGGCCACCGAACGAGTGACCGACCAACACGGGAGGCGTCGCGAACGCTTCCAGCGCTGGCAGGAGGGCCTCGGCGTACTGCCCTGTTGACCACGCAGACGAGGGCGGTGCCTGCGCTCCGCCAAACCCGGGCAGGTCAATCGCGAGGGCGGCAAAGTCCCGAAGTGTCTGGTCGTAGTCCGCGACTGTACGCATCCAACCCGGCAACGCCAACACGTCAAAGGGAGGATCGCCGAATCCCTTGGCGAAGAGGTCACCGCTGACACGCAAAAGCATGAACTCACCTTCTCACAGGACCCTTAGATGAGGCGGCATCGAATGTTCACCTCCAATTCTGGATGCGCCAGTCGCAGATTGTTCACGTCGGCCCTCCGACACCAACACGATCCGACTCATCAAAATGGCAGTAATTATGCACTCGACCGCACAGCACCAACTCTGCACATTGAGGGTGTTGTCATACAGAGAGCGCACCTGACGAGATTCGCTCGGGCGGGGATCTAGAGAGTACCCTCCGAGCATGATCGTTTGCGTGCCCGTGACCAGTGATGGACAAGTCGACCACCGTTGGGGCCGCGCGGAGCGGATCGCAGTCGCCAACATCATCAATGGCGGGATTGAGAGTTGGCAAGAAATCGAGGTGTCCTGGGACCGGCTGCACGATGAGGGTACGTCTGCCCAACACCACGCTCGCGTTGCCCGATTCCTGCTTCAGAACCATGTCGAGGGAGTGGTCGCGCATCACGTCGGGGACGGAATGGTGCGGATGTTGGAAACGATGAAGTTGTCGTTATTTCTGGAGGCGACCGGAGACGCCCGAACCGCCGTGCTTGCGGCGACGGCGTAGTCCGTCTTTGGTACGAGCCCTGTTCAGTCAGACAATTGCCGATGCAAGATGGCATTCCTAACAAGTCTGTTGCGCCGGGCCTCTATTGGGTCACTGCTCACCCGACTGGCGGTCAGCACGTGGTGACGTCGTTGAGTCGGGCCGGTGTGGAAGTGTCTCTCGGTTCCGATCTCGACGCTTGAAGCTGTGGGATCATACTGAAATGACGAGGATTTCGATTGCTCGTACGAGTCGATTGGTACCGCTTCGTACAGGCCGCGTAGCTACATCACTGGCGATTGGGATTGGTCTGTTTCTTGGCGGATCATGGTTGACATCATTCAATTCGCCGACACACTATGGATATGAGGTGGGCGCGCCGCCAACTCTTTCCGTAAACGACATGTCCATTTTCATGAGCCGAATGGTCGGTTTCTTCATCTGGGTCGCCATTGCTGCCGCATGGTTCGTTCTGTCAACGTTCCTAGTGAGGAATAGGCAGCCTTCTAAGTCCGCAGACGATTCAGTTGAGGAGACGGCTTCACTTACTTGCGTCAGCCAATAGCGCTTTCCTGTTTTGAAGATTCGAGTGTGTGACAGAGTCGAGTCCTAGTCTGCGTCAAACCGCCAGTGCAGGGTTGCACACTTGTCGCGTCGGGCCTCCGACACGAGCGAGCTCAGCCCTTTGAGACAACAAAGACGCAGAATGGATGCCCATCGGGATCGACGTAAACGCGAAGAGGCTCTTCAACGTCGTCCGAGCGGTCCAATTGCGCCTCGCCACCGAGTGCGATTATCCGCAAGTGCACAGCATTGAGTTCTTCAAGATTATCCACTACGAGGTCCAGATGCAGCTGTTGAGGCACACCGCTACCGGGCCAAGTTGACCTCGGCAGTTCATCGACCCGCTGAAGGGCAACGCAAGCTTCACCAGAGGGGGTAAGGAGATTCAGCCACTCTCGTCCTGTCAGATCATCTTCATCAAGACCCGGCGGCTCGTGTCCATCTTGGTAGACGAGCCCGAGCAACTGCCGCCAGAATTCAGCGCTGGCGCGGGGGTTGGTCGTATCAAGAACCACCTGCCGCAATCGCGGTGCGACTGAGCCTTCCACGTCGCGAAGGTTATCCCAGACGGCGCCGGAGCGTCACAACGGGTGTTCGGCGAAGGGTGACGCATTGTCTCCAGCGTCCAACCGCCAATGTAAGGTGGCTGTCGCGTCGGGCCTGCGACTCCAACGATGTCCGGGATTCTCGACCGACTTCTCCGTATGGGTTGTGCCGTGAGAAGAAGCCCACGTTGTAGCACTCTGTGACGTTTGGCCCTTGTGTTCTCAAAGTCGACGGGCGATCGTTGACGCATGGGCAAGAGGGTTGTCGGCATCGTTGTTAGCGCGCTGGTAGTGGTGGCCGCATTGGGTGTCGTGGTGGGGCGTCAATGGGGGTCAGTGTCAACTCCATCGACGTCAGCGAAGACCACCACCACGCTTGGCGCGGCCACACAACCCGAAACGGCAGTATGGCCCTTCGCTTCGACTGTGACACGGTTTGGTGATCCGGTACTGGCAGCCCAGGCATTCGCCACGGCCTACCTGGGATTCGTCAATCCAATGATGGGTGCCTTTGAACAAGGCGATAGTCACTCAGGTGAAGTTCTCGTCAGAGCCACGCCGACCGGTCCCGTGACCACGATAATGGTAGGCCAGTTGACACCGGCGAACTCGTGGTGGGTGCTCGGCGCGTCGTGCCCGGACATCATCGTGACGGCCCCTTCGTCGTCTGAACGTATCTCTTCACCGGTAGTAGTCCAAGGTCGCAGCACCGCGTATGAAGCCGTTGTCAATGTCGAGATGCTCCAGGATGGGACGCTCGCTCCGCTGAAGTCAGATACCGTAATGGGTGGCTCGATGGGAGTCAAGGGTCCCTTTAAGAAGTCGATATTGTTCGCTTCGCCATCATCTCGAGCCGGTGCGCTTTCGTTCCGCACCATCTCCCCCAAAGACGGACACGTGATAGAAGCCAGCGTGATTCGAGTCACCTTTGTGAAGTGAGGTGTCGCTCAAGTAGATCGTCGGACGTAGACGTCGAGTGGCCGGCTCGGTGACTGCCGGTGCACGGGTGTTTCTCGGCGGCTCGGGAACGATAAATTCTCTTCGACGAGTCGAAACTGAATTTTATTGCGATTCCATAGGAAGTCTTTCATCGTCGTAACCACGACTCGATTCTCCAATCGTAGATTGTGGATATCGGCCCTCCGAGCCAAACAGACCGGGTGAGTAAGTCTTCAAGAATGGTGTCATTCCGGGTTGAAACCACCGACTTCGCAAGGTTTTAGATCTGATGAGAAGGTGGAAGAAATGTATTACGTTTGGCATCAATGACCTCACTGCTGGAAATCATGAAAGGAGAGCGCAGATGTCCGCCAAAGACGTCGATGCGTACTTACGCGGAGTCGAAGAGCCAAAGCGCAGCACGCTCCAAGCACTTCGCCGCACGATAGTTGAAATCATTCCCGACGCTGAACAGGTCATTTCGTACTGCGTTCCCGCTTTTCGCTTGGATGGCAGGATCGTTGCTGGTTTTGCCGCGTTTCGCAACCACCTCAGCTATCTTCCGTTCAGTGGTTCAGTCCTCTCGTACCTAGACAAAGAGCTCAGCGGCTACACGATGACAAAGAGCGCCCTCCACTTTCCAATTGATCAGCCGCTGCCGAAGCAACTTGTCAAGAAGCTGATTAGGGTCCGAATCGCGGAATCGTCTCGCCAATCGCGATAGGCGAACAGGGGTAGTTCGTGAGGCTTTTGCGTAACTGAGTGGCCCAGAGAGACGCAGGTCTCCCTCTCGCGCTTCGATAGACCCATTGCCCGCCAGGTTGAAGTTGCAGTCCATCCGGGCTTGTGCTGACCACTAGGTTTTGTCCAATGGCGATGGGATCAGGGCTTGCGCACCTAAACGGCTATCCATTTGAGGTGCGTTACAGTGATGGGTCACTGGCACGAGCGCGGGCCGCGGCCGATGTCGCCGCGGACGCCTACGTCTACTTCAGTCGCCTGTTTTCAGGAGTCGAGCCCAACATCGCCGTCATCGTGGCCGACGTTGCGGACTGGCAGAGCAGGCAGCCATACGGGCTGCCGTTCTTTAACGATGACGATGGTCAGATCCGTCCCGGCATCGTGGTGATGCCCGCCGGAAGCGGAGACTTCTGGATCGCGATGGGACAGGACCTTCACGAGGTGTCGCCGCGCGGTTATGCGAGATTGCTTGCGACATACCCCGACGGCGCAGGTGGCTTGGATCTGCAGCCATTCTTCGACCTCGTCACGATCCATGAGCTCGGCCACGCATTCGAAGTGCTCGGAGATCTCAGACTGCCGACCTTCTGGTTGGGCGAGATCTTCGCCAACCTGGCCCTCCACGCGTTCGTCGCAACCAGGCAGCCGGAAGATCTGGACACGCTCGAGGTGCTCTCAACCGTGGGAGCGCAGAGTACGCGCCTTGACGCTCGGATGCGCGCCGAGGGTTACAGCACGCTGGAGGATCTCGAAGCCCACTACACGGGTGGTGATGACCCGATGAGCCCGCTGAACTACGTCTGGTATCAGTATCGGTGGCAACGTCTCGCGGCAACGATGTTCGACGCCGACGGTGAGGACGGACTGGTCCGCCTATGGGATTGCTTTCACGCGACCGATCGCCTCAGCTCCGGCGAGGTCACGGCGGCGTCGCTGGCCCCGCTGCTAGGAGCCGAGGTGAGCGAGACCCTCGGCCGAGCAGTCCAAGATTGGCGATAACCCCGTCGGGGGAGCCGATGTATGGTTCCCGAGGATAGGCCCCTTCCGTTGCCGCTCAATCGCCAGTGGCTGATAGCAGACCCGTTGCGTCGGGCCTCCGACGTCATCGAGCCTGACTTCGGGCCCAACCTTCAGGGCTCGGTAGCAGACCTTGCGAGTCGGGCCTCCGACACCGGCCGAGGATCCCATATCGGCACACGTGGGCCAGGGCTAGGGACCGTCGTCAACGTCAGTCTCGCTCGATAACCAGCATTTGCGCGCGGGTGGCACCAGGCGATGACTTGTAAGGGTCATCCTCAGCGTTCCTTCGCACTCCGAGCCCAGCAGTGAGTGTCCCACGTTCGGCGACCGGACCGGAGTGGTCTCCGAAAGATTGCCCGGCGCGACACGATTCGGAAACGGCTCAGCCATGATCCCGCCGCGCGTCCACACGGCGGGCGGCGAGCATACCGAAGGCTGCAGCGGCCAGGGCGGCTGCTCCGCCGATGAGGACTGGGGCGCGGACGCCGACCGCGTCGGCAATAGCACCGAGGATCGGTCCGCCGATCGGTGCGGTGCCGACAAGGAGAACGGTTTGTATAGCGAGGATTCGCCCGATCATGTGCGGTTCCGTTCGGATCTGGGCAATGGCGGTCGTCGCCGTCATGTAGGCCACGCTGGCGGCGCCAACCAGAGTCGCCACCAAGTAGGCGAGGGCGACGCTGGGGACGGCTGAGAGCACAAGCATGGCCGCCCCGAGGCCCGCTGCACTGACCGCAACGGTCCGGATACTGACGGTGGAACGCCTGGCGACGAGCAGCGCCCCGACGAGGCCGCCTGCGCTGAAGGCCGAGTAGACAAGTGCGTATGTGCCATCGCCGCCGTGGAGTCCCTTCTCGACGAAGAGTGGGAATACGACCGCGAAGTTGTAGCTCATGGTTCCGATGAGCAGGAGCATGACAAAGGTGATCCAGAGGTCTGGCACGCCGAATATGTACTTGAGTCCGGCCCGGACCTGTCCGGCCCCACGAGGCGTCATCGGCAGCCGCCGCAGTTCGGCCGTGCGCATCATGGCGAGTGCGGTGATGACCGCCACGTAGGAGACGGCGTCAACCGTGAAGCACCATCCGTAGCCGACCGTCACGATGAGCAGGCCAGCGAAAGCGGGTCCCGCGATGCGAGCCATGCTGTTCATGGCGCTGTAGAGCGTCACGGCGTTGGTTATGTCGTCTCTCGGCACCATTTCGTTGACGAAGGTCCGCCGGACCGGGTTGTCCAACGCCAGCAATGCGCCTCCTGCAAGGGCGATGCCGTAGAACGCGGCGAGCGGTGCGTTGTGAATGAACGCCAGCGCCGCGAGCGCAAACGATTCGCACATCTCAAGCGCCTGCGTGATGTAGAGGAGGTTGCGCTTATTGGTGCGATCGACGATCACACCTGCCCAGGCAGACAGCAGCAGGATCGGGCCGTACTGGCACGCCACCAGCAGGCCAAGAGCGACCCCGCTCCCGGTGCGGTGCAGAATGAGGAGCGTCAGAGCAACGTTGGTCAGCCAGTTTCCGGTCTGGGAGATTGTTTGGCCGATGAAGAACAGGCGGAAGTTCCGCCACCGGAGCGACGTCAGAGTGCGCCGGACGAAACCAGGTCCTTGGGCAAGACTGTCGTCCATCGGATCAGGCTCCTTTGACGCATTCATTGGCTAGTCCCTCAGCCGTGTGGACGACCCGACGCTCGACCAGCGTCACAATCGATGAGGTCAGGTGCAGCGGCACACGGGCCGACCGAGCTGTATCGCCCGGGTCCGTCGGGCCCGACCCAACCCCCCGAACGAGCTGGCCACAACGGGTAGCGCCAGAAGGAGTGCGCACCACTCGCAGTCGCCGCCCTGGCCCACAACGCCGGGACGGTGGCCCACTCCGGCACTTCTTGAGCCGTATGGTCCGCACGACAACACGTGTGGAACACCCACGCCCGAGCGGATCGGCGAGGGACTTGCCAAGATCGGTGAGTTCGTACAGGGTCGCAGTCTCGGCGCGGCCCGGATCGATTTGGCGTGTCACCAGACCGTCGCGTTCGCCTCGGCAAAGTGTGTCCGTGAGGACCTCATGTGATAGGCCGTTGAGGGCCTCATGAAGGTCCTGGTAGCACTTGCCTCGCTACCACAGCTCTCCGAGAAGCGCGATGGCCTATCCTCCGCCGAGGATCTCGAAGAGTCCCTCGGCGTGACTAGCCCGACTAATCCGGAAAGCGTCCATGTGCAGTTCAACGTTCGTAGATACCGGTCAGCCGGCCTCGGGCGGTTACTCGTGCGGTGAGGGAGGAGAGGAGGGCGCGGGGTCTGACTCGATCCAGTGTCGTTCCGTCAACGGTGCTGATTGTTTCGCCTGAGAGAGCAAAGAGTTGGAAGGTGTAGCGGTGCGGTCCGTGGCCCTTGAGCGGATCGGGGCCGTGGTATCCGCGACTTATGGTGGATCGCAGGATTCGCACTCCGGTGGCGGGCTGGTGCGCCGACAGCGCGCCGGGGGGTAGGTGGTTGGGGGAGTCGAGCCGGGACGGGTCGATGAGCACCAGGCAGTGCACGGCTGGCCGGGATATGGGGCCATCGAGGTCCTCGACCACGAGCAGTAGCTCGGTCGTCTCGGGTGGTGGCGGGCTCCAGGTGAGATCAGGTGAGAGGTTCTTCCCGCCGATCCGCTTTCGGGTGTGCTCCAGGGGGATCAAACCCCCTTCCTCGAAACTTCGGCTCGTCACGATGAGCAGTTCTGGTCCCTGTAGGTTCGGGAGGTTCCACGCCGAATGGGCGTCTCTCGCTCGGCGGTTTTTGAGGAGCGTGCCAAGAAGCGTCATTTCGGCTCCGTCAGCATGTCGAGGATCTCAGCGGTCGTGGTGGTCTCGCCGAGCTTGGGAAAGATGCGTTCGACGCTGTTGGCGTGGGCAACGGGATCGGTGTCGGTCATAGCGTCGGTTGCCAAGACGACGTGATAGCCGTGGTCGTACGCGGAGCGGGCGGTGGACTCGACGCCTGAGGTGGTCGAGATGCCGGTCAGCACCACCTGGGTGACGCCGAGGCCGCGCAGATGAGCGTCGAGCCCAGTGTCGTGGAAGGCGCTCCGCCGCTGCTTGGTGACGAGGTGGTCCTCCGGTTGCACATCGAGTTCGTCGACGAGGTCGGCCCAGTCGGGAGAGCTGATGATCCCGGGCGGGCCGGTCCGATCGGTACGCCCTGGTGCTCCACCGGTCACGTTGACCAGCACGACGGGGAGAGCCCGGCGGCGGAACGCGTCGGCCAGGTTGGCAGACCGCTCGACGATCTCTCCGGTGGGATGGACCGTGGGCGCGTCGACGATTCCCTTCTGCAAGTCAATCACGATGAGTGCGGGCTTGGGGTCCAAAGTCGTCAGTGCCATCGTTGTTCCCTCTTCTGTAGGTATCTCATTGATTTGGTTTCGCAATCAAGGCGACGTCGGTCTGGGTCGGGCATGTCGCGTTCGTCGCGGTGTCCGGGTTCCCCGGCGGGATCGCGGTGCCGGACGGCAACGTACCGGTCGGCGCTGCTTCGATGGGAGGCGGGGCCCCTCGTCGGCGACGGCGGTCGGTTCCGGCGGTCTGCTCCGGTTCCATTACTGAGGTCATAGGCTTTGCGCCAGCCGTTCGATCAAGGGTGCGGCGATCATCAGCTGTCGAAGCTCCGAGGGGGTGAAACCCGCCGAGAGTGCCTTCGCCAGTTGCTCGGCGCGCCCGTTGTGCTTGTCGCTCAGCACCCGTGTGCCGGACTTGGTGATCGAAAGAACGAAACGCCGGCCGTCGCTCGGATGGGGATGTCGCTCGACGAGGCCACGTGCCTCGAGCGCCCCCAGCGTCGTTCCCATCGACTGCACGCTGATCTGCTCGGCCTTGGCCAGCTCGGTCACCGAGGTCGGACCGCTTCGGTCCAATCGCTTTAGGGCCGAGGCCTCCGGCAACCTCAGCCCGCCTTCGACCCTCATCTGTCGCAGCTGTCGCAAGCACAGGCCGATGCTCATCTGAAGAGCTGCAGCAACGTCGTAAACATCTGGATCCTGAGGCACATAGCAAGCCTAACCTTGCTAGATCCACTTAGCAAGCCACGGCTTGGTATCTGGGCAGCCTGACGGGCGAGATCGTCCAGATCGAAGTTGCCTGTCGCCTCCAGGGTCCTCCATTGGGACGGATGGCGGCTAGACGAGTATTCAGTCGTCGCCCCCGGAGGGGCGGCCGGACTCGAACACGACGAACAGTCCCGCACGGGTCCTCCCAGCACCGCGGACGATGCTCGACGCAACATCTACCGGGTGGCTCAAGTCATCGAGGATGCTTTCAGATTCTGCGCTGATTGATGCCGGATGCCTGCTCCGCCGTCTTGTCAGGCCTGTCCCGGAGCGCCGGTTACGAGCGCGCCATCTGAGTTGGACGTCATTCCTTCGGAACCTCTGGCCACCAGTGCTTGGTAGCAGACCTTGCGCATCGGGCCTCCGACGCCAATGAAGACTAGCGAAGGGCACGGTCAACACACCATCGCATATCCGTCACTTGGCGATGCCGACACCAAGAAAAAGGGAAGGTCAGTGCAGGGTCAACACGAAAATGAAGAAGATCAGAAGTGCCAGGCAATAGAAGATCCAGGTCACGCGCTTGCTGGTCCTGGATTGTCGGGACTTCACTACCCGTATGCCGCGAGGGTTCGATGCGTCCGCGTACCCCCTGGACAGGACCGATCCGAGCCGGAAGCTCGTGAAGATGGGCGCCGCCACTATCACGAAACCGGCCAAGAGCTGCAGCGCGTGCGGAAGAGTTGCAATTCCGTGGTGGACGCAGGTCAACGTTGGAGCAGTCTGTCCCGCACCCTGAAATCCAGAACAGGCCGTGCTGCTGGGGATAGCGAGGAAGAGGTAGAAGATTCCGAGCAGTCCACCGGGCCAAATGAACGTGCCGAGAAGTTTGTCCCAGATACGCCACGTCTTAGAGGACCAGAGTCCGTAAAGGCCAACGAGCCAGCCAAACCCGAAGGCGAAGCCCCCGAACATGATCAACCACGGGGTGGCTCGGTCCATGGCGCTGACGGTGCGCGCCGGCTCGGTCTCTCTGAGCTCGTTGGCGAGTGCTGTCGGCGAACCGATCCGCTCGAGCAGGTTACGTAGCCCCACTTCGTCACCGGGTTCGAGGGACGTTCGGCCCTCAGAGATGTGCTGTTCGATTTCGGCGATGAACTCCTTTGACGAGCTGGGGTTGATGGTTCGAAGCGCGTCGCGCAGATCGCCAAGATATTCCTCAATGATCCGGTCTGACACCGTGTGCTCGCTCATCGCTACTTCCCCCTGCTCAGAATGTCGTCCACCGAGTCGCGAAATCGTGCCCACTGGTCGATGAATGATTTCAGTGCCCGCTGGCCGTTGGTTGTGATCCGGTAGTAACGGCGGGGTGGTCCTTCAGTGGATTCCTGCCAGTAGGTGTCAACCATTCCGTCGTTGCGAAGTCGTGTCAGCAGCGGATAGACCGTGCCCTCGCTCGTTACCAGCCCGTCGGCGTCGGACAACTGACGCGTGATCTCGAAGCCGTAGCGGTCTTCTGACTGGAGAAGAGCCAGCACGCAGTATTCAATGGCGCCCCGACGCATCTGGGCTAACAACTTCTCCGTTCCACCTACTACCATGTTTTACATAGTACTGCACTGCCCACGCCGCGTGTTCTCCATGCTGGCGCCAATTCCTTGGTGTGAGGCTCCCCAGGGAAAGTAGACACTGGGTTAAGCAGACTTCGCTACTTGGAGCAATGCTAATTCGTAGTTGACGGGACTGACGTTGCCGATCGTGGAGCAACGCCTGGTGGTGTTGTACCAGTTGATATACCACTCGATGCCGGCGCGCAGCTCGTCCATGTTGGCAAAGACGTGACGGTAGAAGTACTCGTGTTTGAAGATCGACCAGAACGATTCGGCGGTCGCGTGGTCGTAGGCGGTTCCCGTTCTTCCCATGGAGCGAACGATGTCGAGGTGCTCACAACGCTCCTTGATCTTGCGGTCACTGAACTGACTGCCGCGGT
>Ga0224555_1002023_pt1 | contig 25276 bp, 17 predicted proteins | sample 714S23034metaG_FD_180687 | JGI IMG/M metagenome (GOLD analysis project Ga0224555, IMG submission 180687) | Peat soil microbial communities from Stordalen Mire, Sweden - 717 S2 30-34 | ecosystem: Environmental > Terrestrial > Soil > Wetlands > Peat | place: Sweden: Norrbotten County, Stordalen...
CCGGGAACGTAGAAGGTCCTCCAGTGCGAGTCATCGAAGAAACCCGACCCTATCGCCGGGAGAGGATACCTATGTCCAGTAAAATCAACCGCTCAATTCACAGAAAATGCTGTCTTGGACAAGAGTGGGTTAATCCGGAAGACTATTTCAGTCCCGTCAACATATCGATACATGGGATCGACGAGAGTCGGGTAAGAGATGCGCCGACGTGGGCAGGGGTTTTTCCAGAGGTTGTCTCTCGATTGCAGGAAATGATCGTGGTATCCCACACGCCTTTTGACCGACTGGCGCTGGCGAGGGCTTGCAACTGCTCCAATCTTCCGGATTGCGAATGCACATGGCTTGATTCGGCAAGGGTTGTAAGGAGAGCGTGGCCGGAGTTTTCTAGATCGGGCTATGGGCTATCCAACATGGCTGCGCACCTTGGCATCGCCTATCGAGCCCACGACGCCCTTGAGGACGCTCGGTGCGCTGGGCTGCTGCTGCTGCGCGCCATTGAGGAAACGGGGATTAGCCCCGAACAGTGGCTAATACGTGTAACGCGGCCAATCTATCCAGTCGATCGCGATCATCTGCAGCACATGAGGGATGGCAATCCGGATGGCGAACTCTTTGGTGAGGTCCTCGTTTTCACGGGCGCGCTAACGATTCATCGCGGTGAAGCAGCCGAATTTGCTGCAAGGGCTGGATGCCAAGTGGACGATGGAGTTACGAAGCATACGACCATGCTTGTGGTTGGCGACCAAGACCTGCGGAGATTGGCCGGACATGATAAAAGCTCCAAGCAGAGAAAGGCCGAGCAGCTTATCAGCATGGGGCAACACATACGCATAATCGGGGAAAGCGATTTTAAGCGGATCGTATCTCGGCCTAGCTCTGCGGAAGAGATGCACGGAGTTTAGTGCCTTCATTTCCCGAAATCTGACCGCTCAACTCAAATGAGGTGATTGACGAGGAGGGGCTGCTGGCGCTGCTTGCGGGTGAGGAGCGGTTCTCCAGACAGTAGGCGGCAATTCGACTGTTGTGCGGGGTGGCTTTTTCTTGAGGAAAAAGCCACTCAGCGACCTTGGCTTCGGCGCACAGCAGCTGGAGAACCGCTGTGCAGCGCCAAAGTAGATGGCTTGCGCGGCTCAATCGCGGGACGAAACGGCGTCCTGCGCGCGAGCCGGTTTCCCGGCCAGCAATGGAAGCAAAGCTAAGAGAGCCAAGGCTAGATCAAAACCCATAAAGCAATCCCTTCGGCGATCCGGGAAAAACAATCAAGCATTCGAGGCGCGGCGTGCGGCAATATCGCGACGATTCTCGATGGCGCGCAGCTCGCGCTCGCGTTCGCGCTCCCAGGCTTCCGCGCGCCAGTTGCGTGAGGCGTAGCGCGGCGGCTCTTCGACGGCGGGAGTGTAATCATCATGCGGCCGTGGCGGCATGGTCACCAGTTCAGGTTGAGGCCGGTAAACAGGCTTGGGCAGAACGGGCGCCGGCGGCGTGATGATGCGCGCCGATGACTCAAGGTCGATGTTGGCCGCATGGGGGTAGGCCGCGCTGGAGGTGAGGCTGGCATCAACGACTGCCGGCGGCTCAGGGTCAATTTGCTCCACTGGCTCCTCTACCGGGTGCTTCGCTCGCACGGCGATCGACTTGGCCATGAATTCATCGACCAGTTTGTGCAGGCAGGTTTGCCCGCAAAGATGCTTCGAGCCCGGGCGCAACTTGTGGCGCGAGCTCCAACCGCTGACGCGCAGCTCTCCGCCTTGCTCGTAGGCGACAAACCAATGGTTGGTCTGGCGCTTCTCCGTCGCGCAGATGTCGCACGAAATTGCCTGACGGATCACCTCAAATCCCTCTGTCCACGGCAAATCTTAAAGAGATGCCTGGAATCTCCTACGTCTATTTCATCGTGCAGCGGAGGGAATTGGATGAGGAAACGTGTACCAGTGTGCGGATGTGAATCAATTTGGAACAGAAAAGCGCGAAACCGGCCTGATTTGGGACCTGCCGCGCCTTCTGGATTGGATATTTTCAGGCACGACGACGACGCCGTTGCCTGGGCGGCCGGTTACCTGCCGGTCGCGAAGTAGCCCTTTTTGGCGCGGACAGTGTATTTGCGGTCGTAACAGTAGAGGTAGATGGTTCTGTAAGATCCGTCGGTTTTGAAGTCGGCGGGCGTATAAACCAACGCGTACTGGCTGCGCAGTTCTTCCTCGATGTCCTTGAAGCTCGTGGCCATCTCTTCCACTGAGGGAGGGAAGAAGACCTCGCCTCCGGTCTCTTCTGCCAGTTGCTGCAGAATCTTGTCGCCGGGGCCGCGGCTGGGCGTCCAGTTGGTGCTGATGGCGTAGATGATGGTCTCGGCTCGCTCACATTCCTTGATGGCTTCAGAGAGGTAAACGCGGCTTTGGTTGTCGTCGCCGTCGGATATGAGAATGATTGCTTTACGAACAGGCTCCGGCCCGCGCGAGGTGCCGAGCTTGTCGCGGCAGGCAACATAAACGGCGTCGAAGAGTGCGGTGCCGCCCCCGGGTTCCAGCTTGTTGATGCCTGTCTGCAAGGCATCCTGATCGTTGGTCCAATCCGCGGTGACTGTCGGCGTCACGTCGAATCCCATCACGAAGGCGCGGTCGCTCTTCGCTGTGAGCACATCGTGCAGAAACTCTGTGGCCGACTGCTGCTCAAACTGGAAGCGGGAGCGGATGGAGGTGCTGGCGTCTATGACGATGCCTACGCGCAGCGGCAGGTTGATCTGCTGGTGAAACGAGTTCACGCGCTCCGGCGCCTTCTGGTCATCGAGAAGGGTAAAGTCGTTCTGGCCCAGGTTGGCAATGTAGTGCCCATGCTTATCAGAAACGGTGAAGATGAGGCTGACTTCGTTGACGGGGACAACGATGGTCGGCGCGCCAGTATCGGTTTGCGGTGCGGCCGCCGGTGTTGCTTGCGGCGCGTGCTGAGCGGCCGGTTGAGCCGCAGGAGCGCCGGCGGCGGGTGCAGGCTGCTGCGCCAATGCAGCGGAGCAGGAGAAGGCAACCGCAAATGCAAGCGAGGAAAAACGCCGCAGCCGCGAAGTTGCGGTAGCCTGAGGCGTGGAAAGCCGTGTGTTCATCACGTCTTATTCTAGCAATCGCTGCGCTAGCCGCTTGCCGATGGGGATTGACATTCCAGGTACTTTCGTCAGCGAGACTCGCCACGGCTTCTGAGGCTGTCCTGCGGGATTAGACGGATTCGAGACGATTGAGGAAAGCAGTCAACTCCTCGGGCAGCGGCGCTTCAAGCTGAAGCGGCTTGCCAGTCATCGGTTGCGCAAATTCGAGCTTTGCAGAGTGGAGAAAGTTGCGGCCGAGTTTCAGCCGGTCGGGTTCCGTTTTCTTGCCGGCGGAGCGGGCGCCTCCGGCAGCGGTTTGCTCGGTCAACTGCGCCACGCCGCCGTAGAGCGTGTCGCCCACGACGGGATGGCCGATGGACGCCAAGTGCACGCGAATCTGATGCGTGCGGCCGGTCTCGATGCGCACGCGCAGCAGAGTGAATTTGCCGAAGCGGGTCGCCAGGCGCCTGACCACCTCGTAGTGCGAGATCGCGGAGCGGGCGTTCTGACTGAACCGCGTGGTCATGCGCGTGCGGCGCACCGGATCGCGGCTGACCGCGGCGGTGATGGTGCCTTTCTCGCGCGCCACGGCACCGTGAACCAGCGCAATGTAGGTTTTTTGCACGCTGCGGCCCGAGAACATCGCGCCCAGAGCGGCGTGAGCGCGGTCGTTCTTGGCGACGATGATGAGCCCGCTGGTGCTTTTGTCGAGACGGTGGACGATTCCGGGGCGCAGCTCTCCGCCCGTGGAAGAAAGCGCATTGAAGCGGTGAAGCAGGGCATTGACGAGAGTTCCGCGGCTGCGCGCGTCGAGTTCGTTGGCAGCGGCGCCGCTTTGGCCCGCTCCTGCGTGCACCATCATGCCCGCCGGCTTGTTCACCACTGCAAGATCGGCGTCTTCGTAGATGATGTCGAGCGGGATTGCCTCGGGTACGGCTTTGAGCGGCGCGGGATGCGGATCGCCGGTGATGGTGATCTGCTCGCCGCCGCGCAGCTTGAGCGAGGCCTTCTCGCGACTGCCATTCACCAGCACATCGCCCTGGTCGATCAGCAGTTGCACGCGGGAGCGGCTGATGCCGTCGAGTTGTGTGGTCAGGAATGCGTCAAGGCGCCGGCCTTTGGCCTCGGCAGGTACGGCGATTGTGCGCGGAAGGCTCATGTCAAGGCTCATGTCGGAGCTCATGCTGCGCCGCGGTTTTCGGCGGCGGGCGCGGCTTGTTGTTCGGCGTGCGGCACGGCCTTTCGTTCAAGCAATACGAGGGCGCCAGCGAGCACGAGAAAGACGGCGGCGATCTGCGGCCCGTCGATGACGCCATGAAAGAGCGAGCCGCGGCCAACCCAATCGCGCCAAATTTCCGTCAAGTAAATGGTCACTCCGGCTCCCATCAGCCACAGGCCTGCCACGTCGCCGCGGCGGCGCTCAAGAGGGAGCCAGACCCAAAGCAAGACCGCCAGCGCGAAGAATGCGAGCGCCGCGTAAGCCTGCACGGGATGCAGCGGAACGCCAAGCGGAGTGCCGCTCCAGATGGCGGCCAGAGGGTTCGTGTAAGTGACAGCCCAGCCCAAGCTCGGCGCGGCATCGGCGCCGTAACCGGAACCGGCTGCCAGCGCGCCCAGTTGCTCGAAGGCGAGGCCGGCGGCGAGCGGCGGGGCGAGCGCGTCGGCAGTGGCTCGGAAGGGAAGTTTGCTGTGGTGCGCGTACCATGCGGCGCAACCGGTCCCTGCAAGTGCGCCAACGCCCGCCAAAAGTGGATGATGCACCATCGCGAGCCCAAGCACCCAGGAAGGATGGCTGCGGAGGGCGCTCCAGTTGGCCGCGACCAGGAGCAACCGCGTAGTGGCCAGCGCTGCAAAGAGGCTCAGGATGCAAAGATTCCAAACCTTGCCGGCGTCCACGCGCACGATGCGCGCTGTGCGCTGCGCGAGCACCAGCGCCACGAGCACACCGAGCGCGGTGATCGCGCCATAGGACGGGACCAGAAGCGATCCGATGTGGAAGAGAATGGGATGCACCTGAGTCAGGATAAGGGATTTGACCGGCAGGGGGAGAAATTGCGGCGGGTGAGCGGAGAAGTAGAACCCGACCCGCTGGGCCGTGGGCAATGCGCCGGTGAACCCGTCCTAAGACGGTGGAGCTCTCCGCGGTTCATTAGGCATTCCGGACTGGCGGACACTGCACACAGAACCGATTGTCGAGTCGAGCCCCTGTTCATTGAATGTTGGTTCAACCAGCGTTGACTACCCACCTGCTTTGCAGGCCGGTTTCTACTGCGGATAGTACGGTGCATCGAGGGGAATTGCAAGTCTTGTGCCGGATGGCCAAGCTGTGGTACCGTCTTGCGCCGCTCATTGAGGGAACGGCCTGCCCAAAACGGCACGAGCGCTTTGCGGGGTCCGAGCGCGCGCCGTGAATGCGAGGCGCGGTTGACATCGTTGGCCGGCAGCAAAACTGCTGAGGGCTCGAGGGAATCGTTTGGCCCGCCGACGCCTAAAGTAACCAGAATGCAGAAACCAAAGACTTGCCGAAACACGCCGAAGAAATGTCACTGAAATGTAACCGAGTGACTAGAATCACTTGAGGGCAGGAGGATCGGGCGTATTCTTGCGCCTGACTCATGGGGCAATTGGGGAAAGTGTCCAGGACAAGCGCAAGACCGGTGAGAAGGCTGAGGTCCCGTGTGGGTCCTCGTCTGTGCATCGGCGTGTCGATCGCGATTTTTGCGGCGGCGAGTTCCTGGCTGCTCGCAGGGCTCATCGGGTGCGGAGCTTCGATTGTGGTGTCTCCTTCGCCGCCAGTGCCCGTAAGCACAGTCTCGCCGATTGCCGGTTCGCCCATTCAACATATCGTCATCATCATGCAGGAGAACCGCAGCTTCGACAATTTGTTCAACGGATATCCTGGCGCTGACACCGTGCAGGGCGGAATGAGCGGAAACGAGTTGATTCCGCTTGCGCCCGTTTCACTTGGCGATTCACGCGACCTGCACCACTCGCACAAGCAATGGTGGCAGGATTGGAACCACGGAAATATGGATGGATTCGAACAGGGCGGCTCGAATCTGCCTTACTCGTATGTTCCCGAGAAAGACGTGGAACCGTACTGGGCGCTGGCCCAGCAATATGTGCTCGGCGACCGCATGTTCCAGTCGAATACGGGGCCGAGCTTTGTGGCGCACCAGTACATGATTGCCGGACAATCGAGCAATGTGGCGGAGAATCCCACCGGTTCGGTGTGGGGCTGCGACGCGGAGCGCGGGACGACGGCCGCGCTGATGGGTCCTAACGGCACTGAGCTTCCCGGCGTCTATCCTTGCTTCGACTACCAGACAACTGCCGATCTGCTGGATGAAAAGGGAGTGACGTGGCGCTATTACGCTCCCGGAAGCGGAGATAATTTCTTCATTCTGTCGGCTTACCAGGCCGTCCGGCATATTCGTTTCGGCAAAGACTGGGACCAGAATGTAATCTCTCCGACGCGCCGGGTGCTGGTCGACATCCAGGCTGGCGAGCTGGCTCAAGTGACGTGGATCGTGCCGGATTTTTCGCACTCCGATCATCCGGGATCTGGGAGCGAAGGGCCGGACTGGGTAGCATCAATCGTCAATGCCATCGGCAACAGCCCCTACTGGAATTCGACGGCAATCTTCATTTCATGGGACGACTGGGGCGGTTGGTACGACCACGTAGATCCGCCCAAAGTGGACGCGATGGGGCCCGGATTCCGCGTGCCGCTGCTCATCGTTTCACCCTATGTGAAGCACGGGTATATCACCCATCACAACCATGAGGCAGCCGGGTTTATCAAGTTCATCGAATATAACTTCGATTTGGGCACTCTGGGCGCGCGCGACGGAGGAACCGACGCTTTCGAGGATTGCTTCGATTACACCCAGCAGCCGCCGGCCTTTGCGCCGATTCCCACCAAGGTCAAGCCGGATCAACTGATCCGCGAAGTGGACAGCGGCCCGCCGGACGACGACTGAGAGACAGGGAAAGCGGCGTCAGCGAAGGAGCGCGCACCTTGCGATCCATCTCATCGTGCGCACGTACCACTTCCTTCTAATCGCCTCTGTCATGCACCGCTGGAACGAGATTGCAGTGGCCCTCAGCGGACCAATCAGAAGTCGGAGGCCTGAGATCTAGTCCTTGCCTAAATCCTCTGGTAATTGTCATCGGCCCCTTGAATCAAAAAGTTGATCACATGCCAGGGGTTTGCCATGTCACTGCGGCTTGAGATTCGTTTGAATGGTTTCGAGAACTCGATACGCTCTTTCGCGAGTTGTCTCACCATCTCGCGCTAGAACGGGAAGGTCCGGGCTGACTCCAGCGACCTCGTCGCTTCCGTCGGCCCGCAAACGGACGCAGTTTGGGATTCGGAACCGGAGCTGCGAATGCGGGAGCGTCACTGGTGGTGCGTCATCCATGAACCCGCATCCGTCACCGCCGGTGCGAGTTCCGATGATCTTAGCGGCATGATTGTTCTGGAGAACGGCTGCAAACATCTCTGCGGACGAATAGGTGCGGCTAGATACGAGCACGTAAACGGGGCCGGTCCACGTACCCCATAATCTCGTGTATTTAGCCGGCCAGTGTAATCGCCTCGCTACCCGAACATCTTGAGTCTCTCCAGGTTTCAAGTAGTCAAGAGGACCTCCGGCGGACCCTGCTGGAATAAGACGCCTACAAGGGTTGGTGTTCCAATCCTTTCGCTCCTTCCATACCCAACTCATCGAGCACGGAAAATCAAGTTTCGACTGCCCATCCAGGAAATAGGCGGTTTGTTGATCGATGAGTTTCTGCGAGGCTGAATCGGGCTGGTCGCTTGCCGCGCGCTTCAGATTCCGCAGTTCTTCCTCAAAATAGGCGCTTGAGGCTGTTCTGTCCTGACTCATTAACAGCGCAGCCGAATGCATCGGCACATCCGTGAACAGCCGGGTAGACATATCTCCTGAGTCATCACCGCCCGGATTTGACGAGACGTCAAGCAGGACGGCATCTACGCCTGCGGCTTTGAATTGCTTCAGCAGATCGGCAATGCTCTCGTACCATTTTGCTTCCACGGCATCCTGCAATACATTGACGCGCAGTTTTCCGTTCTCATCCCAAACCTCTCCTTCCCATGCAGCTTCGCAAAGCGCCGGATAGCGGGAGGTCTCAAATTCTGCGAGCCGAATCATTCCGATTCGAAAATGGTCTTCCGCAGTAAAAATGCCGGCACGGAACGGTTGATCCTCTCCCTCGGCAATCAGCCGAAAGGTTGGCAATGATTCAAAGGGCAGGCTGAATGCCATTACGCCTTGGGGGGAAAATCCCAGCGCGGCGCATCCCGGCTTCGGTTGATTCCGTTGATATGGGAAATCGGGAAGCAGAGCAGGTTTCACGACGAGAGCGGGTTCTAAGTCAACCAAACGGGAGAAATGCCCATCATGGAAAGCCGCGACGAATGCGAGGATGGCTGTTGTGGCGTCTTCATCATTCTTTGCCCGATGGAGCGCACTCAGGGTGCGTTGATTGAGAGCGGGCAGATCGATATTGGCTTGAGGTGAGGCAAACCATGCCAGGTTGGAATAACTGCGCTCAAGCGCGCTCTTCAGGTCTTGATAATCCCGAAGCCATGCGACCTTGTCGAATGTTTTCGTCTGACCGCCCGTAAGCGGGGCTAGAAGGGCAAGGAGGCCGACAGCAAGGCTAATCGCCGCTAGATGGATGTACTCGCCTATTTGTCTGCTTCTCATGATCGGCTCCCATTACAAGCAGACCGAGCTCAATTCCATTCGCATTTCATGCGAGCATTAGCCAGGTAGAGGCGGTCTCTTCTCTGATAAGACGATGATGGAAGCACGTCCGCTCATCTGTCTTGTTCGAAAATCGTTCGAATCAAGCCGCCGATTTCTCGTGCAGTTTCTCGTATGACAATTTCCTTATCCTGCCTGAACCGCCTTGATGCACATGCACGGATCCGACGGTGATTCGGCCCTGCGGCTTTATCAGCCTTCAAATGACGGATCGCTCCGTGTTGAATGCTGTCTTAGCTTAGTGCTTATGGCCCACGGCTCTTCCGTCGCACCACCGCCGAAAGGGGGTTGGCCGAGTTTGAGAGATCTTGCTATTACTGCGGCGGGTGGCCGATTTTTCCGTCGGCCCACTGGATGAACCACTTCATGTTGGGCGCGTCGGTGTGGCCGCCGTCATCCTGTCGCCAGGCAAGCTGGCCGTCGAGCAGGCCCTGGTTGACCGGCGGCATTTTCGCCGTTTTGTAGTCCCCCTCGACAGCAAGTCCCTTGGCGCCGAGCAGCGTGAAGACCCGGCTGGCATCGACTGTGGCCATAAAGCTGCCCTGGTGATCGAGCCAATGCGCGTCGCCCTTCTCCGGGACGCCGTAGCTGATGAAGGTGAGCCGAGGTGCGCAAAGCGCGATCAGCTCGTTGGAGTCAACAGGAAGATCGCCGGGGTTCATGCTACCGAACTTCGCCTCGGAGGCGTCGTATTTGATGAAGTTGCCGTCCAGCCAGTAATACTCGCCGGTGGCAAGATTCTCCACCCCCTCGCCGAAGTTGCGTCGCAGCAGGGTGGCTCCGCCCTTGCCTGACGAGCCGACCAGCACCATGGCGAAGCGATCATTGAAGGCCATGGTGACCAGCGCGGCCTTGCCGTAGCGCGAGACGCCTTCGATGCCGACGTGTTTCGCGTCGACCGTGGGATCGGTCTCAAGATAGTCGAGGCCCCGGTCCGCACCCCAGGCCCATGCGCGCAGCGCGCCCCAATCGTCCGGCTTGCGCGGCTGGCCTTTGTTCACCAGGCCGATGATACCGCGCGTCAATCCCTGGGCGTTGTCGGCCTGCACGCTGGCAGGATCGAAGCGCACGAAGCCCCAGCCGGCGGCCACAAGCTGCCATTCGTTCGGAGGATCGCCATCCGCGTTCAACTGCGGAGGCTGAAAGAACGGGCTCTCCTTAAGCGGCTCCCACGCGGGATGCTTGGCAAAGATATCCTTTAGCGACGGATCCTGCTGGATGAGAACTGCCTTCCACGCCGCATTGATTTGGTCGAGCTCCTCGCCGCGCGGCTCGTTGGGGTTGGGAAAGCCGGCGCGGGTGAACTCCATGAGCACGGGAACCGGCCCGGTGGCGTTCGCCGGCGTCACCAGCGTCATGTGAATCTTGACGCTGATTGCGGGACAGCCTGAATTGTCCACCTCGCCAATCAGGTCCTTGGCGATGACCGGAGTGAAGCCGATCATCTCGTGGTCGACCGTGGTGACGGTCCAGGTGACCTTGGGAACGTTGGCGGGCACGTAGCCGTAGACGTATTTGGAAACCATGTCGACGATCTGAGGACGGCGCTGCTTCCACCACATCTCCGGGGCGGTCACCTTGCTGCCGTCGTTCAGGGTGAGCGGATCGGGAACGTTCGGATAGGGATTGGCTTTCGATTCGTCATAGTTGGCGTGGTTGGGAGCATTTTCGTTCCCGTTGAACCCTGGGCGAAGCGTCTTGATACCAAGCTGGTCCATCATGTTCTGGTGATCCTGATCGGCCGTGAATGTGACCGGGGTGCAGGGAGTCTGCGTTCGCAGCGCGGAGGCGGCGGCGAAAAAGAAGGCGAGGACACAAACGAAAACGAGGGGCTTGAGGCGGGAACGCATGGGCATGCTCCGGGATGATATGCTTGCAGCGCTTTTCAAGAAAAAACGATTGACTGCGGAGATCATGGTAAAGCATTGACTATGAGACAGGCACGGAGATTCACGGCAATCCTGGGATTCGCATTGATAGCGAGCTGCGCGCTGGCGAAGCAGGGCGCAGCGAAACCGGACGCGTGGGTGGCGAGCTGGGGCGCTTCGCAGCAGATTCCGGAGCCCCAGAATGCGTTGCCAACGGATGATCTGCGCGACGCGACGGTAAGGCAGATCGTTCACCTGTCGCTGGGCGGCTCGGCGCTGCGGGTGCATTTGTCGAATGCATTTGGGACACAGGCGCTGCACTTCACGTCGGTGCATGTGGCGCATGCGGTATCGCCCAAGACTGCAGCGATCGATCCCACGAGCGATCGCGCGCTCAACTTTGCCGGCAAGCCCGACGTAACGATTCCTCCGGGAGCGGAGTTCGTCTCCGATCCGCTCGAGATGACCGTGGCGCCGCTGTCGGACCTTGCTGTGACGTTTCATCTGGACGCGCCGCCGGCCCAGGAGACGGGGCATCCGGGTTCGCGATCCACTTCGTACTACGAGCATGGCGACGCGGTGAGCGCGACCGATCTTCCCGACGCAAAACACGTGGACCACTGGTACCAGCTGACGGAGATTGACGTGCGCACCCAGTCCGGAGCGGGTGTCATTGTGGCGCTCGGCGACTCGATTACAGATGGCCACGGAGCAACGACAAACGGAAACGACCGCTGGCCGGATGTGCTGGCGACGCGGCTGCAGGCTTCGAAAAAGACGCAGGATGTTGGCGTGTCCAACCAGGGAATCGGCGGCAATCACCTGCTTATCGACGGGCTGGGACCGAATGTGCTGGCGCGGTTCGACCGCGACGTGCTGGCGCCGGCCGGCGGGCGCTGGTTGATCGTGTTCGAGGGAGTGAACGATCTGGGCGGATTAGCTCGAAACGGCGAGGTTTCCGCCGACCAGCATACGGCGCTGGTGGAGCACGTGATTGCGGCGTACGAGCAGATCATCGCACGCGCTCATGCGCACGGGCTGCGCGTTTTCGGCGCGACCATCACGCCGTATACGGGATCGGACTACTACCATCCCGGACAGTGGAGCGAGGCGGACAGGCAAGCGGTGAACGCGTGGATTCGCGCCGACGGGCACTTTGACGCGGTGATCGATTTCGACGCCGTAGTGCGCGACCCGGAGCATCCCGATCACCTTCTGCCGGCGTTCGACTGCGGCGACCATCTGCATCCTTCGCCGGCTGGACACAAGGCGTTGGGCGACGCGATTCCGCTGGATCTATTTGCGAAGTAAGGGCGGCTTTGGCTGTTGAGGCCGATCTACGCCAATACGCATGCGGCCTCTGCGCCGCGCGCAACGAATGCGATTCTTACGGCGCCGGATTCTTCGGGGCGCGCGGGGCACGGCGCTTTTTGGGCGCGGCAGCATCGGGTGCGGCGGCGACGGATGCAGCGGCGGGTGCGGGTTTTTCGGTGCGGGGAGCGCGGAAGCGCAGGCCGTTGAGCGAGTTTTCGCCCATGGCGTGGAGGCGGAGGAAGTTGGTTGAGCCGGATTTGGTCCGCGTGCCTGCCACGATGGCGATGACTTCGCGCGGACGAACGTAGCCGCCCTGTTCAAGCAGAGTCTCGGCGCAATCGACCAGCGACTCCGTGGAGTTGACCTTGGGACAGCGAATGGGCGTGGTTCCCCAGAGCAGGTTGAGGCGGTTGACGGTCACGTCGAGTGGGCTGAGCGCGAAGATGGGCGCGGTGGGGTGGTATTTGGAGAGCTGGCGCGCCGTCGCGCCCGACTCAGTGAAGAGCGCGATGCCGCGCAGGTCCAGGTCGTCGGCGGCGTGGGCGGTAGCCTCGCAAATGGTTTCGGCGATGGTGAGGCCGCTGCGACGCTCGCGCGGCGCGGCTTTGAGGTTCTCTCTCATGTGCCGTTCGGTCTCGGTGACGATGCGCGCCATCATTTCGACCGACTCGACCGGGTACTTGCCCACGGCGGATTCGCCGGAGAGCATGACGGCGTCAGTGCCGTCGTAGATGGCGTTGGCCACGTCGGAGACCTCGGCGCGCGTGGGGCGCGGGTTTTCGATCATCGATTCCAGCATCTGCGTTGCGGTGATGACCGGCTTCGAGTATTCGGAGGCGCGGCGGATGATGTACTTCTGAATCGCGGGAACCTTTTCCGGCGGCACTTCCACGCCCAAATCGCCGCGCGCCACCATGATGCCGTCGGCCACCTGCAGAATGGCGTCGAGATGCTCGACGGCCTGCGGTTTTTCCAGCTTGGCGATGATCCAAGTATGGGCGCCGTGCGCGGCCACGCGATTGCGGACGAGTGTGACGTCTTCGGCGGTGCGCACGAAGGAGACGGCGATGGCGTCGCAGCCATGATTGAGGGCGAACTCGAGGTCCTCGGAATCTTTTTCCGTGAGCGAGGGCGTGCGCACCAGAACGCCGGGGAGATTGATGCCCTTGCTTTCGCCCAACGTGCCGCCGTTGATGATGTCGCAAACGACGTCTTCACCGGAGATCTCGTGCACGCGCAGCTCGATCAGGCCGTCTGAGAGAAGAATCCGCGATCCTTGTTCGACGTTTTCGGCGAGGGTCTTGAAGGTGGTGCCGACAAGAGCAGCAGTGCCCAGCACATCGCGCGGCGTAATCGTCAGGCGGTGGCCGGCTTTGAGGAGCACAGGCTGATGATCCTTGAGCAGTGCGGTACGGATCTTGGGCCCTTGCAGGTCGGCCAGAATGCAGAGCGGCTTGTTTTCCTCGCGGCTGACCTTGCGAATCTTCTGCATGACCGCGACCTTGCGTTCGTGCGTACTGTGGGAGAAGTTGAGGCGGACGACATCGACGCCTGCGCGAATCATGGCGCGAATGACAGGCTCAGTGTTCGAAGCCGGCCCGAGCGTGGCGACAATCTTGGCACGGCGCTGCGATGGGGATTCCGTCAGATTGAGGTCGGCAAAAGGCATGGAGGCGGCTCCAAATGCGGTTCTAATTTGGCGAAAGGTAATTCTCAGCGGGTAAAAGTGGGCAAGAGGACGCGACTGATCTTATTGTAACTGGCCGGGACGGAGAAAGCAGGGAACAAGGGAACGAGGGACCAAGGGAACGAGGGAGCAAGGGAGCTGGGCAAAGGTGCGCTGGGATTCGGGCAGACGAAGCACGCGCGTTGACGGATCAGCGGGAAAGCTGTGCCGGTTCTTGAACTGAGGATTCCGCAGCATGATGATTCTGGCGTTCCCAGTAGAGAACTCCGTTCAGCTCCGCGCCCAGCAGAACGCTGAACGACGTGATGTAAAGCCAAACGAGAGTGGCAATTCCGGCGGCGAAGGATCCGTAGAGGCGGGTGTAGTTGGCGACACTGGTTACGTACCAGCCGTAAGCGAGGGTGGCAGGAAACCAGATGAAGGTGCCAGCGATGGCGCCCGGCGCGACCCAGAACCAACGCTCCGTCCTACGGGTACCGAAATGGTAAAGAGCAGTGAGGACGGCGAGGATAGCGGTAAAGCTGACCGCCCAACGGACCATCCGCCAGAAGAGAACTACGACGTGGCGCAGGTCATGGCCAGCGTTTCCGATCATCCAGTGCTCAATCTGGTGGCCAAAAACGATGGCCAGCGATGCCAGCGACAACGGAATGAGAACAATGAACACCAGCAATAGCGCGCGGGCGCGGCGTCCCCAGAAGGTCCAGCTCTCGGGCGGCAGCCTGTAGGCGCGGCGAAACCCTTCCATCAGCGACAGCATTACTCCCATGCCCGCGAAAAGGCTGAGGCAGGTCGCGGAGAGAACCAACTGTCCAGAGTGGAGCTGGTGGTTGAGGATGGACGTCTGGACGAGATCGAGCGTGTCAGAGGGAAGAAACTGTCCGAGCACCCCGCGCGTTTCGCCCACGAAGGAGGGCCCCTCTTCGACCTCTGTGACCAGGGTGGTGATCACCAGCAGGGACGGGAAGAACATGAGCATTCCGGAGTAGGCAGCGGCCTTCGACGTATTGATAACGTCGTGGATATACGCCTGAATAAGCGCTTCCCGAGTTTTGGCAAGATAGCTCGTCACGGACGTTACAAGCCAGAGTAGTGCATTTGCCGGGTTTACGGGGACAAAAACAGGGAACAGGGAATAGGGAACAGTAAGCCAGAGAGCCAGCCGGCGGTCTCAGAAATCCTGAGGCCGACGCGCTCGAGGACCTGAATTCGTGAAGCTTCAGCGGTCGGTGCAGGAGTAGCACGGATCGATGGAGGCCTGAATGAGTGGCGTGTCGGCGAGACGCGCACCGCGTACCATCCAGCGCACCGCGGGCATGTTTGCGAAGGTGGGAGTGCGCACGTGCACGCGCGCCGGATTGCGCGAGTTCTCCTTCCACGTGACGCTGTACATGACCTCGCCGCGCGGCGCCTCCACGCGGCTGGTGGCCGTGCCGGAGACGAAGACCAGTTTTTCGCCAGCAGACGAGATCTCGCCGGGCGCCATCCTGGCCAGCGCCTGGCGAAGAATGCTGCAGCTCTCAATGATTTCGAGAGCGCGGACGAAAAGACGTGCGCGCACGTCGCCGGCCTGCTCAACGGGGACTTGGAACTTCATCTCCGCGTAGGCGGCGTAGGGCGCGTCGCGGCGCAGGTCCTGCGGAATGCCCGAGGCGCGCGCCGTGGGGCCGACCACGGCGCACGAGACGGCCTTATCGTGCGTGAGAACGCCGATTCCGGCGCAGCGCGAACGCGCAGTGGAACTGGTGGTGAAGATGGGAATCACGGTGCGCATCATCTCACGCTCCAGCTCGTCGATCATGGGAACCAGCGCCATCGGGTCCTCAATGTCGCGATTGACGCCGCCGACATGGTTCATGGAGTAGTTGACGCGGTTGCCGGAGATGGCCTGCAGGACGTCCATCACTTTTTCGCGCAGGGCGAAGCAGGTCATGAACATGGTTTTGAAGCCCATGAGCTTGGCGGCAATGCCTGCCCACAGGACGTGCGAGTGCAGGCGCTCGAGCTCGGCCATGACGACGCGAATATATTGGGCGCGCGGCGGGGCCTCGAGGCCGGCCAGCTTTTCCATGGCCTGGCACAGCGTGAGCGTGTGAATGAAGGAGCAGATGCCGCAGACGCGCTCCATGAGCGCGATGACCTGAACGTAGTTGCGCGTTTCGGCCAAGTGCTCGATGCCGCGGAAGTTGAAGCCGATGTTGAGCTCGGCATCCTTTACCGTTTCGCCTTCGCAGATCATGTCGAGCTTGTAGGGTTCTTCAAGGCCGGGGTGGTAGGGCCCCATGGGGATCTTGTAGCTCATTTTGCGACCTCCTTTTGCCCCTGCAGGCCGGAAGCGGGTTCGTCCGGCGCTGGGGCTACGCGCAGATTCACGCCCGGCTTGTCGCCCGCACGCAGCATCAGCGGCACATACTCGCGGCCCGTGAAGTCAATCGCAAAGCCCTCGTGGACCTCGCGCTCGATCCAGTCCGCAGCCTCGATCAGGTCGACGATGCTCTCTATGGAGTTGCCTGCGATTTGAAATGGAACGCCGAGCAGCCATCCTTGGAGATCCCAGTGGTAATCGAGGCGGAATCCCGTGTCGCCGGGCAACTCGTAGGCGGTGATGGTGACGAAGCGCGCCCCGGCGGCGTTCATGGCCTGGGTCACTTCACGGACGCTTGCCGCGCCGGGGTTCAGCCAATGCGTGCCGCGGCTCTCAACCCACGGCTCGGCAATTCCCAGCTTTTCGCGAAGGTTTTCGAGAGCGATCATTGTGCGCCTCCAGTTACGGGACTTGGCACGGCCGCGCCGGCAGGCGGTACAGCAGCGGGCGGTGCGGCAGATTTCGGCGTGGGCGGCCTGCGCGCCACGGTGTAGGACTTCTTCAACTCGCCCTGCATGGTGTAAATGGGCGGGACGGCCTCTTGCTGCGAGAGCGCGTGCTCAGTGTGTCCTTCTTTCAGAGCGTGCTCAGCGCAGCCTTCCACGCAGCGCCCGCAAAAAGTGCACTGTCCGGGGTTGTAGCTCCAGGTGAACTCGCCTTTGCCGGCCTTGAACTCGATAGCGCGTGAAGTGCAGCGGAAGCGGCAGACCGCGCAGCCGGTGCAGAGCGCGGGATCGAACTGGACCAGTCCGCGGAAGCGCGGAGTCACTCGCGGGTGCGCCGGGAAAAGCAGGGTCTGGTAGCCGCGCAGCAGATTCTTCCACATCATGGTGAGAATGTTCATGACCGGAACCTCATGAAGAGCGCGGACGAGACGGCAAGAACCGCGAAGATGAGCGTGCACTGCCAGTAGAAGCGCACGGTGGTGTCGATGGCGAGGCGCGCCGTGGCGGCGGCGAGCGCCGACAGCAGAAGCACGACGGCGAAAGAGATGGCGACGAAGATCATGGCAGCGAGCCAAACAGAACTAACATGCGGCGCGACGAGCGTGGCGACGAGGCCCGTGCCTGCAACCCATTCGAGCCCGTGCGAGAGTTCCCACATGGCGAGTTCGGGGCCTGCGTACTCGGTCATGGGTCCGGCGTAGATCTCCTGCTCCGCGTTGGGCAGCGAGAAGGGATTGATGTGTAGCTTGGCGGGTAGGCAAACGAGAATCGCGAGAATACCGAGCCAATGCAGCGGGGTGGAGGGCGCAGAGGCCAGGGCATCGAGCCGGAAAGTGTGTTGCGACGCAGCGATGGAGACGATGGCCAGCAGAAAGACGATGTTGTAGGAGACGCTGAGGGCCGCCTCGCGCGCCGAGCCGATTTCTCCGAAAATCGACCGCGACGAGAAGCCGGCAGCGATGATGCAGATGGAAGGCAGCTCGAGCAGCGCCAGTAGCAGGATCAGGTCGCCTTCGAAACCGCCAGAGGACGGCAGCACAGGCAGCAGGCCGACGGCTCCGGCAGCGGCCGAGACGGCGATGAGCGGCCAGGCGCGCATGAGCAGGCCGGCGATTCCGCTGCGTGGCGGCGTGCTTTTGCCGAGCAGCTTGACGAAGTCAAAAAATGGCTGCATGAACGGCGGGCCCACGCGCTCCTGCATGAGCGCGACCGATTTGCGCTCGACCCAGAGGAAGAACCATGCGGCAGGCACGGCGAAGAGCAGTCCGGGAAAGATGAGCAATCGCGCGAGTGCGGTGAGAAGGGTCATTGCTGCACCTCCTCAGCCGCGGCGATCGCGACGTTTGTTTGCGGTGGATTGTTGCCACGCTCGGCGAGAATCTCGGCTGCTTTGGCGACGCCGGCGATGATCGCGTCCGGCCGCGGCGGACAGCCGGGAACGAAAACGTCGACAGGCAAATGCTTGTCGAGCGGCCCATCGAGCGTGCGGCTGTCGATGAAGACATTGGTGGTGGCCGGGCAGGAGCCGATGGCGATCACGGCTTTAGGCCCGAGCACCTGGTCGTAGACGGTCTTGACCGCGCCGACGGCTTTGCGCGTAACCGGCCCGGTGACACAGAGAATGTCGGCGTGGCGCGGACTGCCCTCGAGACGCACGCCCAACTGCTCGGCGTCGTAGCGCGGCGAGAGCGCGGCCACAATCTCGATGTCGCAACCGTTGCAACTGCCCGAGTTCATGTGGAACAGCCAGGGACTGCGGCGGCGCGCGGTGCACATGAGTCGTTTCCAGAGCTTCATGGCCGCACCCCCATCAAAATCTGCCAGGCGCTGGGCCATACGCCGGCTGCGACGAGGATGACCGCCAGCACGACGATCGCGGCCTTGAGTGCGAACGGCTCGCGCGCGCCGGATCTGAATGTCGCCTCCGACGGCGCGGCCTCAACCGGTGGACCCCACCAGTTGCGCGAGAGCGCAAGAGCATAGGCGATGAGCGCGAAGATCGACGAGAGGATGAGTATGATGAGCGGCCAGACGCCGATTTGCAAAGCGGTGGAATAAAGGCGCCAGCGGCCAATGAAGCCGAGTGTCGGCGGAACGCCGAGCATCGCCAGCATTCCGAAGAGAAATCCGAAGGCGCTCACCGGGTAGCGCGCCGCGAGCGCTACGGGCTCCGTCTCAAGCTCGCTCGCGGACTCGGGTCCGGCGAGGCAGATGAAGAGCAGCGCTTTGGCCAATGCGTGCGTCGCCGCGGCAATCAGTGCGCCCTGCGCTCCGATGACGCTCATCGATGCGGCGCCGAGAAGCAGGAAGCCTACGTCTTCGGCTGTCGAGAGCACCAGCAGCCGCTTGAGGCTGCGCTGCGTCAGCATGAGCAACGCGGCGACGAGTGAGGTTCCCACGGCAACGTAGACCCACAGCGGCTGCGGCGTGAGCGCGAACGGTGAAGCCTGCGCAGCGGCGAAAAATTCGCCGAAGGCGGCCATGTCCACAACCGCGATGATGAGGCCAAGCACGAGGGCCGGAAGCTCGTCGGCCAGTTTGAGCAGCCAGAAGAACAACGGCACCGCGGCCAGCTTAATGCAGACGCTGGTGAAGAGCAGCGCGCGCGCCCATTCCGATGCGCCGCGATCGGCCAGCACCTCGCTCGCGATCATCGATCCTGCAGAAATGAGAACGACGGCCAGGTAGGTGAGCTTTGCGGCCTGCGATCGCGCGTTGCGCCACACCAGCAGGACAGTCAGTAGCGCGGCGGCTTCGAGCAGGCCCAGGCGCAGCCATGGATTCACGACGAGGAGCCCGTCGACCGTCAACGCGCCGATTAGGAGCATCAGCGGCACGAGCTTTCGACCTGCGGCGCTGGCGAGGGCCGCAACCAACAGCGCACCCACCGCGATCGCGACGGCAATAATCAATAGCGGCGGGATTTGCTCCGATGGCATCAGCGCCGGCAAGCGCGCCGAAACGGCTCCAGGCACGATCCAGCGAGCCAGCGCGAAGAAAGCCGCCGCGAAGGCGACAACCAAAACCGCCGCGCGGCGCTCCATCCACGTAAACACGACGCCGAGCGCGCGAGAGAGGGCCTGCAATCCTGCCCAAACGCTCAGATACACACGATCGACATTCGACCAGCGGAAGAACGAGTGCCAGTGCGCCTGAAAAATCTCAGAGAAGTCGCCGGCGGTCAGCCGTCCCTGTTCGGAAAGCGGCTCGCCGCCGGTAAAAATCCCTCCGCCCGCTCCAGCCAAGGCCGCGCCCGAAGACGCAACCGGGCGCGCGGCGTAGGCAACGAGATAAATGGCCCCGCCAACGACGAGTGAGACGAGCGCCAGCACGAGGCCGCCCGTTGAAGAGAAGCTGCCCGCATCAGCCGAGAGGCCGAGCCAAGTGACGTGCACGCCCGCGCCAAGGCCGAGCGCCAAGAGAATCGGGTTGAGGAAATAATTGACTGCCAACTGCGGCGCAACGCCGAGAACTACGCTGCCCGCGGCGAGAAATCCCATGCCCCACACCATCGTGGGTGGAGCTTCGTGCGCGTCCTTCGTTTGCTCCGTCGTTGGCCCCAGAAAGACCGCGCTAGTTGCCTTGGCGCCAAGAAACACCGTGCCCAAGCTTGCCGCCCACGCCACCATCGCGGGCACAGCCCAACCAGCCTGCAGCGCCGCGGCGTAGAGCATCCATTTACTGGCGAAGCCGCTCATCAGCGGAATGCCCATCATGCTGCCCACGCCGATCAACCATGAAAGCGTCGTGTGCGGCATCTTCGAGGCCAGGCCGCCAAGCTGATTCATGTCACGCGTTCCGGTTGCGTGCTGCACAGAGCCTGCAGTCAGGAACAGCCCGCCCTTGAAGAAGCCGTGATTGAGGCAGTGCAGCAGCGCGGCGGTAATCGCGAGCGGCGTGCCGATCCCCAGGCCCATCATCATGTAGCCGATCTGGCTCACTGTCGAAAACGCCAACATGCGCTTCAGGTCGGTCTGCACCATGGCGTACATAACGCCCACGGCCATGGTCACGGTGCCCACCCACATCAGGCTCTCGCCCCATGCCTGCGGCCAAGCGCCAAAGCTGCGCATGCGCGCGGCAAGATACACGCCAGAAGTGACATAACAAGCCGAGTGCAGCAGCGCGCTCACTGGAGTGGGCGCGGCCATCGCTTCGGGAATCCACGTGTGCAGCGGAACCTGCACGCTCTTGGCCACCAGCGCAACCAGCATCAGCGCGAAGATTCCGCCCGTAAAGCTGCGCGCCACGTTCGGATCGGTCCACAAGGCGGTGCCCGCACGGTGATAGAGAATCAGAATGCCGGCGAGCAATCCGTAGCCGGCAATGTGCGTCATCAGCAGCACCTTGCGCGCGCCGTTCACCGCTTCGCGGTTGGTGTACCAGAAACCCACCAGCGTGAAAGAGCAGAGGCCCACCAGCTCCCAGCAGAGATAAAAGATGAAGAGGTTGGCGCTGTAGACGAGCGCGATGAAGCCGCCGATAAAGACGAGCATGATCGCGTAGAAGCGCGTGGCCGACTTGTCGTGCGCCATGTAGCCAATCGAATAGAGCAGCACCAAACCGCCGATGCATGCACCCATGAAGGCGAAGAGCACGCTGAGCGCGTCGACGTGAAGCACCATCGCGAGCGGCCCGTCCCACGGCATCGGATTCAGGTCGATGGCCTGCCCGCTGCGTACCCATGGCGCGATCCCTGCGACGGCGACGAGGGCGGGCAAGCAACTCAGAAAAGCGAGAATTCCCTTGGTGCGCGCCGAGCAAAGCCGCGCTACAAGAATCTGCAGAACGGCGCCCGCGAGAAGCGAGCATGGAGCCATCAATATGAGGATCGATATGTGGGCCGGGGCATCCATGCCTTCATGTTGAGCGTGCAGCCGTTAGGGGTGATGTGACCGCGCACACACGGAGGAAAAGCCGACCATCGAAGTCCGGCATTTCATACCACAAGGTGGGAATGGAGCGACGCGCTCATTTATTTGGGCTTCGGGTGTTTGGGCTTCGCGCCGCAGCCGCTGATTCGCGCGCGCCACCTGGATCATCCGCAGGCCGATTCGGGCTACAATGCGGCGGGGGATTCGTTCGCGATGAATTCATCTTCGAAAGCGCGCTTCTGCTTCGCAATTGTCCTGCCTTTGTCGTTGGCGTTCTTCGCTGCGCGGCCCGCGCCGGGCCAGGTAGTCGTCAGCGAGACGGAGCGCGTCGCCGCGCAATTGCCGCCGCAGTCGCGCGCGGTAGTGGAGCGGCTGTTGAGCTTGGGGCAGCTTCCGGCTGGCACATGGAAGATGCACTCAGGCGACCTGGCACACGGCGAAGCGATTTCTTTAGATGAGAGCGATTGGCAGGCTGTCGCGCTGCTGGCGAAAGCTCCAACTGATGCCGTTTGGTTCCGGCAGACGATCGAGATTCCCGACACGCTCAATGGCTATGACCTGACCGGCGCGCGCATCTGGTTTCAGTTCCGCGCCGACGCCAACGGCCCCATGCCGGAGATGATCTACTTCAACGGTCGCCGCGTGGCCATGGGCGAGGACCTTGAGCCGGTCGTGCTCGAGGACGACGCGCGGCCCGGCGACAAAATTGTGGTTGCGGTGAAGCTGCTGCACACGGTCGACGCGAAGACGTTTCGCGGCGCAACGATGCGCATCGAGTTTCCAGAGAGCCGGCCCAATCCTGGAGATTTGGCGCAGGAGCTTCTGTCGGCGTTCGTGTTGATTCCGTCACTCGATCCCAAAACGGATGATGGCAACCTGGGCGCGCTTTACCGCGCAATTTTTGCGGTGGATGTGCCGGCGCTCGACGCGGCCGAGGGTGCGAGCGGCGATGCGCGCGCGCAGGCAGAGGCGAAGTTCGACGCCAGCCTGAAAGCCGCGCAGAGCCAGCTTGAACCGCTGCACCCGCTGCTCGCGACAGCAACCTTTCACCTCACCGGCAACTCGCACATCGACGCGGCGTGGTTGTGGCCGTGGACCGAAACCGTCGATGTCGTCAGGCGCACCTTTTCGACCGCGCTGCAGTTGATGAACGAGTATCCCGGCTACACCTACACGCAGTCGGCGGCAGCCTACAACGAGTGGATAGCCGAGAAATATCCCTCGATGAACGCCGAAATCAAGCGGCGCATTCAGGAGGGCCGGTGGGAGATTGTGGGCGGCATGTGGGTCGAGCCCGACCTGAATATGCCCGACGGCGAATCGCTGGTGCGTCAACTGCTCGTGGGCAAGCGCTGGTACAAGCAGGCCTACGGCGTGGACGTGCGCATCGGCTGGAACCCCGACTCGTTCGGCTATAACTGGCAGCTACCGCAAATCTACAAGAAGAGCGGCATCGACTACTTTGTTACACAGAAGATGGAGTGGAACGACACCAATCAGCTTCCCTTCAAGCTGTTCTGGTGGCAGTCGCCCGACGGATCGAAGGTGCTGGCGTATTTTCCGCACGGCTATGGCAATGAAGACCTGCGTCCGCTACGGCTCGCGGACGATCTCGCGGCCGCGCGGCAACGGGCTACTGGAATGGAAGACATGATGGACCTCTACGGCGTGGGCGACCACGGCGGCGGCCCCACGCGGGCCATGCTGGACGAAGGTTTTCATTGGGCCGCGCCCGATGCGGCGTCGGAGGCCGCGAATGGCGGCGCGCCGGTCACGCCGAAGTACGAATTCGGCACCGCGCAGAGTTGGTTTTCGGCGGTTGAAAAGCAGATCGCGCCTGACAGCCCGGTATGGAATTACCAGTCGATTGCGAAGGGGTACACTGCGCCGCCGGCGGTGGCGGGGAAGGTCGCGATCCCGACGTGGAATTCGGAGCTTTACTTCGAATACCACCGTGGCGTCTTAACCACGCAGGCCAATCACAAGCACAACATGCGCACTGCAGAAGAGGAGATGCTCAACGCGGAGAAATTTTCCTCGATTGCGTGGCTTTATGGCGCGAATTACCCCGGAGAAGAGCTGACCGAGGACTGGAAAAAGGTTTTGTTCAACCAGTTCCACGATCTCGCGGCGGGATCGGGGATTGGCGTGATCTACAAGGACGCGCAGAAAGACTACGACTGGGTGCGCATGTCGACGGATGGGATTTCGGGGGCTGCGTTGCAGGCGGTGGCGGAAAGGATCAGCACCACCGTGGAAGAGGGCGGCGAGGTTCCGGTGGTCATTTTCAATCCGTTGGGTTGGTCGCGATCAGGAGACGTAACCGTGCGGGTACAGCTTCCGCCGACTGAAACCGCACCCGACTATTCCATCCGAGGAGAGAAATCGGAGAGCGACAACTTTGAAATGCGAGCGCGTGTTCTCTCAAGAAATGCGGAAACCGGTGAAGTTTCCCTCAGAATATCGGCTCTAGACATCCCTGCGCTCGGTTACAAGGTCCTCTGGGTTCGAACTTCGCCGAAAGGCATTCGATCTGAGGCGGCGATTGATAGGGCGGGGATGATTCCAAACGGAATCTCCTTGGAGAACAAGTTCGTTCGCCTCACCGTCGATAAGAATACGGGCTGTATCACGAGCGTGATCGACAGGCGATCCGGAAGCGAGGTTCTTGCAGCGGACGCATGCGGCAATCAGTTGCAGTTCTTCAAGGACACCCCGAAACAGTACGACGCGTGGAACATCGATCCTGGAACGCTGGATGTGGAACCTGCTGCGATCGCAGAGGCTGATTCTGTTGAGGAGATCGCGCCTCCGGGCATGCCCGAAGCGATTCGCGTCAATACGCACTGGGGTAATTCGAAATTTGAGCAGACAATAAGCCTCGCGTTAAACTCCGACATCGTTGACATCGACAACGACATCGACTGGCACGAAAAGCACGTGCTGCTCAAGGCCGCTTTCCCGCTCGCCGTGACGAGCGACTTTGCCACGTACGAGATTCCCTACGGCTCCATCGAGCGGCCGACGACGCGCAACAACTCCTTCGAAAAAGCACAGTTTGAGGTTCCGGCGATGCGCTGGGCCGATCTTAGCGGCGCTGGCGCAGACGGCAAAGTCCACGGCCTGAGCATTCTCAACCAGGACAAATATGGTTACGATGCCGTCGGCAACGTGCTACGCCTCACGCTGCTGCGCTCGCCCACGTGGCCCGATCCCGACGCCGACCAGGGCGAGCACCACTTCCACTACGCGCTCTATCCCCACGCGGGCACATGGAAGGATGCGCTGACCGTGCGCCACGGATGGGAGTACGACTATCCGCTGCAGGCCGTCGTGACGACCGCGCACGCTGGTTCGCTGCCGCCGGAGCACTCGTTTGCGTCGGTTTCGCCAGACAATGTGGTGCTGACCGCCGTGAAAAAAGCTGAAGACGCGAACGGGCTGATTTTCCGCGTGTATGAGTGGGCAGGGAAGGAGACGACGGCCGAGTTCCATTTGCCTCCGGGCGCGACGGGGGCCACGGTCACGAATCTGATGGAACAGCCGGAGGGCGATGCTCTACCAGTTGTCGGCGATGTAGTGAAGGTTCCGATTCATCCGTACGAGATTCTGACCATTCGCGTGGACTATGCGAAGGCAGGGACCAAGGGATCAAGGGACCAAGGGAACTAGAAGGAAGGGAACAGGGAACAGGGGAGAAGCTCTCAGCTTTCAGCCGTCAGCTCTCAGCTAGTGTAGTGTCTCATTAATAGAATCAGTTATACATCGAGGGTCATCTTATGATGAGGAGACCTCGATATGCGTGTGGCGCCCCCCATTGATCTGAGTGAAGACGTCCGGCGGAAGCTGGAGCA
>Ga0224555_1002025_pt1 | contig 25227 bp, 20 predicted proteins | sample 714S23034metaG_FD_180687 | JGI IMG/M metagenome (GOLD analysis project Ga0224555, IMG submission 180687) | Peat soil microbial communities from Stordalen Mire, Sweden - 717 S2 30-34 | ecosystem: Environmental > Terrestrial > Soil > Wetlands > Peat | place: Sweden: Norrbotten County, Stordalen...
TGGCCTTGGCTCCAGTCGCCCTACGGGCTCCTTCCGCCAAGGCCAACACGGAATGACAAATAACATGCCTTCAGGTGGGGCCAGATCAGACCATCAAAAGGGGCCAAGTCAAGTTGACGAAACCAATAGAGGATGGTCTGGCTGACACTATTACTTGGGGGGAGATGGTCGAGAGAAACAAGGCCCTGACAATCCCGCACGGCACCTCGCCGGACCACCCTTTTGTACAGATTCTTGATCCTGCTACTGGAACTGGCACATTCTTGGTGGAAGCAATTGATATCATCCACAAAACGATGGAAGGGCGATGGAAGAAGCAGGGCCACATGCCGCTGGAATTCCAGAACCTGTGGAATAAATACGTGCCTGAACATTTGCTGCCCCGTTTGCACGGATTTGAGCTAATGATGGCTCCTTATGCGATTGCTCATATGAAGGTAGGTCTGAAACTCTTTGAAACTGGCTACCGCTTTGACTCGAATGCGCGCGCCCAGGTGTACCTCACTAATTCTCTTGAACCCGCTGGCGGCGACAGCAAGCAAATGTCCTTCTCAGAATGGGTGCCCGCACTTGCGAACGAGGCTCAGGCCGTCAACGGGGTTAAACGCCGCAAGCACTTTACTGTCGTGATCGGCAACCCGCCTTATTCCGTCAAGTCTTATAACAATAGCCCATGGATACGCGGCCTTCTTGAGGACTTCAAGAGGAATTTGAATGAAACGAAATTGAACCTCGACGACGACTTCATAAAGTTTCTTCGCTTTGGTACCTACCAAATTGAATCGGCTGGCATCGGCGTGCTTGCTATGATCACGAACAACATCTTTCTTTCCGCGGTCACGCATCGCCAAGTGAGATGCTACCTCCTAGACTCTTTCCATACCTGCACAATAACTAATCTTCATGGTGATTCACGCTATGGGGAGAAGGCCCCACTTGGCTGCAAAAATGAAAATGTGTTTGATATCCAGCAAGGTGTCTGCGTGTCGCAATTCACACGTCAACCAGGATCTGTCTTGCGAATAATCCATTACGCGGACATATGGGGAACGCGTCAAGAAAAGAGCACTCAGTTGATCACGCCTGGTGCGGTGCGGAACATGAAGCTAGATCCACTGCCTCCTCTCTATTACTTTCACCCAGTGGTCAACGAAACGACGGGAGAATATCAGGCATGGCCACTTTTGACAGAATGGATGCCGCAGTTTTCAAACGGGATCGAAACCCACAAGGACGGGTTGACGATTCACTTTACAAGGGGCGAACTAAAGGGAACGGTTGAGCAACTGCTGTCGCTTTCAGTAGAAAAAGCACGAGCATTACTCGGTGTAGGCGAAGACGGACGAGATTGGCAACTGTCTAGTGCGATCAAGTCGTTGCGCGCAATGGTTAAACGAGGGGAAAGTGAAACTGCAATCACGTATCGCCCATTTGACGTGCGCTATACCATTCTTAACCACGAATCCGGGGGATTTATTGCTTACCCACGCTGGGAGGTCATGAAGAGTCTTCTTTGTGTTCCCGGCAACGTGGGACTAGTCTCCGCAAGATTGATGGCAAGAGGAGGAACCTGGGATTCATGTTTGGTAACTAGATATCCAACCGAGAAGAAGACCGGAGATAGCACTCGGAGTAGCACGTTGTTTCCCCTCTTTGCATTATCGAATGGTGCGCTAGGGTTCGAAGGCGTGACGGCAAACCTTTCTCAGCAATTCCTAAATCAGACTGAAACAATACATGAGAAATCTATTGCGGCGCTAGCGTCAACGGATGCTCCCGCCCATGCGCTATTCCGCTACATTTATGCCCTACTTCACAGTCCCTCTTATCGTTCACGATACTTAGAAGAGCTAAAGAGCGACTTCCCGCGCATTCCGTTGACCATTGACGTAGAACTCTTCCGTAACCTGATGCGGTATGGCGGAGACCTCGTCGGCCTGCATCTCTTGGAATCACCCGATCTTAGCAAGCCCCTGAGCGTCTACGATGGCCGAAGAAATCCTATTGTCGAGAGGCCCATCTACGCCCACAAAACCGTGTGGCTCGACAAGGAGCAGACATGTGGCTTTAAGGGTGTACCAGAGGATGTGTGGGAGTTTCACATCGGGGGCTACCAGGTCTGCGAGAAATGGCTTAAGGATCGCAAAGGCCGCACGCTTTCCAAAGACGACATCACTCATTACAACAAGATTGTTGTCGCCTTGAGCGAGACCATCCGTTTGATGAAGAAGATCGACGAGGTCATCGACGAGCATGGCGGCTGGCCTGGCGCGTTTGTGACTGGCGAACAAGCGGCCAGCAAAAAGTCTTGAGCAGAGGGCTTATGGGCGGACAGATCCGCAAAAAACGCTTTCAGAAGCATCTCCGGATTGGCGTTCGATTCGACGGTTCTGGCTTCGTTCTCTTGAATGGCAATCCTTTGCCGGAACTCGCAAAAGATTCCATAGCGGAATTGGTTCTTGCGCCTGAATGCATTCAAAATGCGAAGCTTCGCGCCAGCCTTACTGGACAGAAAAGCACACCGCTTCTCAAAGAGGGATCACGCGTCCTATGCGGCGTGAGCAGCCCGATGATTGAAGACATCTTTGTCGAAGGGTTGAATCCCAGTGGCCCGGTTCCGATTCATACACCATACAAATTCGTCGAGGTCACGCTTAATGCTGATTTGTGGCTCCAGGTTCGCGGCGATCAGGAAGCACGATTGTCTCCGTGCCCCTGCAAGATCCCGGCGTTGAATAAAGATGCCGAAAGCCTCAATCAAGCATTTACGCTCATCTCCGAGGAGTACGAGACTAAGCGTCGATCCCATTCAGGAAATGTCTTTGAGCGCGTGTATGCCCAGGATGAGCGCGGCAATTGGCAAAGCCTCGATGAGCTCCGTCTCTCCGCAGTTCAAAAACTGATCGTTGGAGAGAAGTAGGCAACTTCGATCTTTAGGCAGAACCGACAAAGCCGGTCGAGAAAAGAGAGCCAGTGAAAGAGACGGAGAAGATTTATACCTGCGAAGTGAAGAAGCTCTTTCTGCGTAATGGCGAGAAGGTGTGGGAATGGGTTGTCGCGGACGTCGCCGACGCGATTCGCGATGAGGCGACCCAATTCCGATGTAAGGACTGCCACGGTGCGGTCAGGCTGCATGGGAAGCATGTTGAGCATGGACCAGCGCCGCACGTCGAGCACAAGTCGCGCCAAGATTCCGAGTATTGCCCGTCAGGAATGTATTTCCGCCAGCATCCCGGCCGGGTTGCGCGCCTTTCGAGTTCGCCAATCGAGTAGCGGAGCGGATGGAAGGAACGAGGAAAAGCATGAGCACATTTGAACTCGGAAAGTTGCAGCGGGTTGAACTTAGAAATGTCTGGCGGCATGAAGCAATCGACTTCACGCCCTGGCTTATGGAGCACATCGACATGGTTGGTGAGGTGCTCGGGCTTGACCTCGAGGTCTTGAGCCGCGAACAATCGATAGGCGATTTCGCAGTGGACATATTGGTTCGAGACTTGGGCCGCAATAAGCTTGTGGTAATTGAGAATCAACTTGAAGAGACCGATCATTCGCATCTTGGGCAACTGATAACTTACGCCGCCGGTCTAGAGGCAGGGGTTGTCATTTGGGTCTCGAGTAGGATCCGAGAAGAGCACCGCCAAGCACTTGACTGGCTTAATCGCGGTGACGGCGCGTCGACAGAGTACTTCGGTTTGGTCGTGGAACTCCTACAGATTGACGGCTCAAAGCCTGCGGTCAACCTCCGAGTAGTGGTATCTCCTAACGATTGGTCGAGAAGGACGATTCGCGCTGCGTCAACGCAAGAGTCGAGCGGCAAGTATGCGCTGTATCAGCAGTTTTTTCAGCGCCTCATTGACGACCTTCGGGAGAAGCATCGGTTCACGAACGCGCGCGTCGGTCAGGCGCAGAATTGGTACAGCTTCAGTACTGGGACCAGGGGCTTCCAATATTCCGTCAGTTTCGCAGCCGGCGGTCGGCTCCGAGCGGAGATATACATCGACTTCGGCGAAAGCTCGAAGAATCTTGCCGCTCTTGAAGCATTTCAGGCGGAAAGGCCAACATTAGAGGAGGCGTTCGGTGAACCGTTGGAGTGGGAGCCTCTGGAGAATAAGCGCGCTTGCCGGATCGCGGTGTACAGGCAAGGTACGATTGAGGATTCGACCGCGTCCTTGGAGGAATACCACAAATGGGCGGCCGACCACTTGTTGCGTTTCAAAACGGTTTTCGGTCCACGATTACCTGCGGTCGCTGCGCGGATCGGAGAAGGTCCAGTGCCGACTATCTGACCACCTGCAAGTCACAGGTGATGGGATATCCCAAGTGTGGTTGGCGCAGTGTGGGGGTTGATCAGGTCGTGAGGAGTTGAGGACATGGACCCAGAATCCAAACGCGCGCGAATTCTTCGGCGGGTGCTGGACTTCATTAACGAGGGCGATTGGGACGATGGTGAAGGGTTTCTGATCTTCGGCTCCGACGCTTACGACAAGCACCTTGGTATTGAACACGAAGATGATGAGCCAACCACCTATTTTGACGAGTTCCTCAGGCGGCTGGCCACTGAGGTTAAGAAGGTGGGAGGGGCAGAAGAAATCGCGAGGAGAATCAGTCTATCTCCGGTCAATCGAGGCTTAGGCGATGTTGACCTTGGCGCGTTCTTCGCGCGCCTAAGCCCTGCCCAACGCGGCCAAATTGCTCGCACTGTCTCCTCGGTCGCTGAAGACTTGGTGCGAAATCCGAAATCCGATATCGGGCGCGTAAGGGACACATCAGACGAGATCGACGCGAGTTTGGCGGCAGAGGCTGTCGATCAGTTGGAGAATTCATATCGACGGCTGGTTACGCTAGATGAGTTGAAGCGTCCGGCAACTCCGTTTGATGGATCGGAATACTTTGAAGAGGCGCACCGGTGCGAGCTGGCGGGCCAAAGGATATCCGCCGCAGTGCTCTGTCGAGCTGTATTGGAGGCCGCCCTTATCAACGCAATCGACCAAAACGGTTGGATAAAGAACCAGACGAGTACTCATCAACGCTCCTATATTGGTGCGATGCTTTTGGACGCTAAACGCATTGGGCTGATCGACGGGTCTCGTTTTACGCAGGGAATGCGAATCAGGGATGCAGGTGACGCTGCAATTCACAACCTGATCGAGTTCCAGGACAAGTTTTCGAAGAGAGTTCAAGAGATCATTGACGACACCCGAAAGCTCATCGAAGACCTTTGTAGTCCGGAGCAGCGAGACTAGCTTCTGAATCTCATCGGGAGCCACGACATTATCGCCAGTGAATTCTCACCGCCGCTTCAGCTGCTCGTATTGCTCCGCAGTCAGCTTCAGGAACACCCCACCACGTCCAGATTCAATGGCCTGATTCAACATCACCCGGCTCTCTTGATCAGGGAGTCCACCGCCACGCTCTGCCAGCTCGACCACCTTTTTCGCGGAAGTGAAGTACAGCTTCTTCGGCAGTGGAGTCTTCAAATCCGCTTCCGTGAACTGGCAATGCCATCGCTCGCGGCATTGGAAGTACATGTACACAGAGTGCCGTTCAGCTGGCCGCATACTGCGACTATAGACGAACAAAAGACGAATATCTAATACCACAAGCTGTAGTGGTGTTAAATTTCTCCACACAAAGTCGCGATCGTATGCTAAGATGGATTGCATTATGCCGATACCATTCGAGCCGTGGCTGGATTACCCATCGCTGACGCTTCAGAATCTAACCTTCATCGCAGGCATCATGAGGGACGCCCGCGACGGAGCCGTCCAACTGCACGATGTCGAAGCCGGGGATAGCAATTGGAGTTTGGGTTGCAGAGTTTATTCGCGGATTATGGCTCAAATGCGAAGTGCTTCCTTCAGCATCCCATGGCTCACGGTGCTTCCTGAGAGTCAAGCGTTGCGATTCACGTTTGCAGTCGGAACAGTTCCCCTCAAGTTCTATCGAGGAGACGTGGACGACGTGCCGCAAAAATACTTGGAACCCAGCTTCACTGAGCTACGGCAGATGGACCTCGCCTTTAAGACCGACGGCATTGATTCCACGAACCTGCTAAGGATCGCCGTAGAACCGGATGCCTCTGGAAAAACAAGTACTGTGACTCTGGTAGAAGTAGAGGAGTCGGGGATTCCACTGCGCGTTTTTCAAATTCCTCTAGACTCGGCGAATGTAATTGAGATGAAGCCGAAACCGATCAACCTGGAACCTCCAACATTGGAGGTCATTGACGAATCCGCGGAGGAAGGGAAACGTGTACGAGGTGAAGATCAATTCGGATCAGCGGGTACCACCTCTTAGCACTCGGTTCTGGGGCGAAAGACTTCAGCTTGTAAGGGAATTTCGAGGACTAACACAGAAGGAGATGGGAAGCCTGCTGGGCATCTCGCATGCCCTGATCTCCGACTACGAGAAAGGGAAGAGATTTCCCGCGCGTAGTATCCTCGATGCCCTTAGTGCAGAGACTGGCTTTCTGCCAGAGTTCTTTTTGCGACGGATTGAAGACCCATTCTTGGATGCCGAGTGCAGTTTTCGACACAGACGCAGCACGGCCGGTCGACAGAAGGATCAGATTAGAGCGCACGCCACACTCTTAGGTTTGGTCGTCTCCTCACTGAAGGCATTGCTTAGGTTTCCCGCATTCGATGTTCCTTTTCTCCCCGCATCAAACGATGCCGAAATCGAAAAGGTGGCGGGGGAGTGCCGCGTCAGATGGAAACTTGATCCCAATGCGCCGATCATGCAGGTCGGAAGAGTTCTCGAACGGGCCGGGATAGTGATCATCGCCAATTTCGCAGATACCAGGAAGATCGATGCATTCTCACGCTGTGGAAGAAACCCACTCATCTTCCTGAATCGTGGAGCGGGGACGCGACCCTCGCGTTGGAACTTCGACCTCGCCCATGAGTGCGGGCATCTCGTGCTTCATCGGGAAACGCCCACCGGTTCAGTGGCAACCGAAAGGGAAGCGGACCGGTTCGCAAGCGCGTTCCTACTACCTGCCAATGCTTTCGGTAGGGAATTCCGGACAAGGCAATTCAGTTGGCAACACCTGTTTGAACTCAAACAGCGTTGGCAGGTGAGTCTTGCCGCGATTGTGCGCCGTGCCCGCGACCTCAGTCTGATCGACGAAGAGATTTATAGAAGAGCCTTTCAATACATGTCCTTCAAGAAATGGCGGACGACAGCCGAACCCTTCGAGCCGAATTTCCAGGAGCCGGAGCTTTTTGTGACCGCATTGAAGACGCTCGGAACGAGTCTGAAAAAGACGCTTCCTGAGTTGTGTAATGATCTTCATTTTTCGGAGGAACTGTTTGCGGAAATCACAGGTGTTATTGTTCCGCAAACTGTCCCTGTGCGAGCACGGGTAATCGAGTTTGCGAAATGAGTTCTGAACTGGACACCGCTTGTCGGTAACCGGCAACGCCAGCCTGCTCTAAAATCTTTGACGCAGGGGCCACTCATCTCGTCCTTCTCCTTCTTGCTTGGCTGCAAAGTGAGGTCGAAGCATAGCTGCCCAACTGCCGGAGGTGACGCACCGTGAAGTAATTGGGGATTCCTGGTTAGCCCCTGTTCGACGAGCTGGTGACGGGTGTCCGGGTTGTGTCTCCCCAGCGGACTCTGCATCAAACCGCGGGATTCGACGGGCCTCCCACCGCCCGCCGTCATTTGCAGGAAGTCACGACTTGCACTAAATTAATGCAGGCCTCGTAATTTCCTGCTCAGCAAACTCCGAAGCGACCATATAGACGAACTGTAGTGGTTGGACACTCACAAACTCTTCGATCCTTGGTCCAAATGAGTCGGCGAGAAGTGTATCAAAAAGCTGTGGCCTGTAACGCGTTATTGAGCCGAGATAGTATGCAATCGCGTAGATCGAGAGCAACTGAGGCAACAACGCATTTTGTTCCGTACTTGGTGCAAGGTATGCGTAATACCGTCGATACGGTTGCGCGCCGTTTATCGTAACCCAAATTCGACGCTTGAAAGGATCAACGAGCGATTGCACCTGGTCCGATGGCCTCGCCCCAAATCGCGATTTGACGCTTTGTTCAAAGCAGAGGAGTCGGCGGTGACCATCAACTGATTCAGAACACTTGACCTCGTGGAACGACGGGAAGAGCTGCGACTCCTCAAGGAATTGTTTGTGGGTGATCGCAAGACGGCTAAGGTCATCTTCAATCACCAGAACGTTCAGCCAAAGTTGGTTACTTGGGTCTTGCATAAACCTGATCTCGTTTATTGCAATGAACCGTTCCTGTTTATTAGCGGCCCGGGACCAGAGCCGATGGCCAGGCAAGATTTGCGGCATCAGGGCGGAGAGATTGTATTGGGTGCCTCCTGCTACATTCTGACCGACGATCAGTTTGTACAGCTCCGAGAACACTTGAGGCTTTCCAAACCTGCCAGGAGAAGGGAAGGCTTCCAGGTAGGCATCCTTAAGCTCCTTACCTCCAGGCGCAAGCTTTTCGCTTAGCCCGTGCGACGCTTGGTCGAAATTCGGAACGCCTCCCTTACTCAGTACGAGTGCTTTTGCCAGATTCATGAAACAGTAGTAGATTTGCAACGGCCGCGCTGCTGTGATCTCTGAGGCTTGCGACGACTTGAAGAAGTCGCTCGCCTGCTCGACGCACGCCGTTGCCTCTGGTCGAGCCGAGACTGGGCATTGCGTACGTATTCTGTCACGAATGATCGTCCAAGGATCAACCGCAAACAGATTCGATTGCAGTCCGTACCTTCGACTCCCTTTTCGCATCGGCCAAAAGGAGAAGTGGAGCGGCCGCCCAAGTATGGACACCTGATCTCCGGGCGTAGCATCGGGCAACTTTGACATGGTGCAGATTGCGTCAAGTTTACACCGGGCGGTGGTTGCGCCTCGATTGCAGATTCCGCCGCAATTTGCGGGATCTCGACGAGCCAAACTGGTGATCCTTTTTAGAATCAGTGACTTCAATAGAACTCTTGATTTGGACTCCACGCCGGAAATGGTGGGCCATCGTGAAGCGGCAAAGCGAACGGTCGTATTCTTGGCTCGAGCACGATCCGCGAGGAGAATTGATCGAATGCCAGAACCAGACCAAATCCGTTGTGTCCACTGTGGCCAAACCACCGATGACGTAACGGCCGACCACGTGTTTCCGAAGTCTTGGTATCCTTCTACCACTGCACCGGAGGTCCAGCGATGGACTGTACCAAGCTGTGGCAACTGCAACAAGAAGCTAGGTGCAATTGAGAACAAGGTGTTTAACCGGCTTGCACTATGCGCGGACCCACGAAAGGTTGAGGCAGCAGGATTATCCGCCAAAGTAATGCGCTCGCTCGGAATCGGCGTGGAAGGATTGAATGTTCAGGAGGCCGAGCATCGGCGAGCGCAGAAGCGTAAGATCTTTGAAGCGATTGAACCTTACAGGCCTGGAATCAGCATCCTTCCTGGGTTTGGGCCGCATCCTGGTTTTGGCGATATAGAGCAGTTCACAATACGAATTCCAGCTGATCTGCTGCATATCGTTGCCGAGAAGATCGTTCGCGGGTGCGAGTTCGTCCTGGCCGAACGAATCGTCGAGAAACCCTTCGAGCTACAGATCTATTTCGCGCACGAGCGCGAAATCCCCGATCTTCTTGTTCAGGTGCTGACACACCCAAGTGCGAAGACAGCCGAGGTGGGGCCGGGCTTCAGCGTGATCCGTGCGGAAGCCCAGGACGAGCCTGGCAATGCGGTTTACAAGATTAACGTTTGGGATACACTCGTCATTTACGCAAGCATTCTTTCCCCACCGGATGTGGGTGAATCACAAACGCCCGGTTCGGAAATTCCTGTGTAGATTTAACTTGCTGGTTCAATCGCCGACCTCTGCTTTTTCGTTCTGGCGAGGGTTCGATTGGGGTGCTAAAGCTTCAAAAATGGGTGCTTTTGAGCGCTTTCTGAGCCATCAGTGCGCTGTAGAATCAATGAGTTACGGTTCGGACTCCAACTGTCACGGCAGAGGTCGGCCGGATCACTCCCGGAAACGCCGTAGCGTCCAACCATCGGTGGGAACAGAATTACGGCTACTGATCCGGCATCAGCCTGCCCGTGCCGTCTGATTGTGTGTTTCGCAATGTCGTGACCTGGCCCGTGCGCGGAAAGTGTGCCGAAAAGTGGCGGGCCGCTCAGAAGGTGATCGGTCGGGATGGTCGCCGCCCGTCCTGCGAATGACCGCCACAATTCTCTAGCAAACCCTTCGGGTCGAGCACACATCTCGCACACGAAACGCAGTCCAAAGGCGAACCTGCGCAACGTTCCGGAAGCAATGACGTTAATCAGTTACCACCGATTCGGGTTGGCGCCAGCACCCGGGAACATGATTTTCCCGGGTACAGGCAAACGGTAGGGTGTGCAAATCGTCTGAAGAAGGCGCTCAATCGTTATACGCTCAATCCCGGACCCTGGGGCGTTCATCTGGACCTATCCGTATCTAACCAGATTTCCGGATAGCCGGTTTTTCGGCCACTTGCCGAGGGCATTGATCGACGTGAATAACTCAATGAGCGTTTGGGCTGTTCTCGTCAGTTGACCACTCAACGTACGGTTTCCGTCAACCTGTAACGACCAGCAGGATTAGCGAATATCGGGTGGCCAGTCCGCTCATTCCGAGGCTGCAAGCCATTGCTACCGCAACTCTTGAAGCGCATACAGGTCAACTTTTCGATCCGGCGAACTGACGTACTGAGCAATCCGGCACAGTACTGAGCAAGCTGCTGATTCAAACTTGCGTTTGAATATGAACAGCATTAGCTCACAACTCCGGCTAAAGGTAGTGAGGCGCAAACATCAGACTGCGACCCCGGATCCCACACGCGACAAGTTGCTGGAGGTTGCGGGGCCAATCTTCGCCAAGCGCGGCTATCAGGCTGCGACGATTCGCGAAATTTGTGCGGGTGCGAGAGCAAATGTCGCCGCGATCAATTATCACTTCGGCGATAAATTGGGCCTTTATACCGAGGTCTTGCAGCAATCGGTAAGAGCTGCTCAAGTCCTAGCCGTTCACAACGCGCTTGATCCAAACACGCCACCGGAAGAGATCTTGAGGGCCCTGATTCGAGCTCGGCTTCGGAGCATCAATGGGAAAGATTTACCGGATTGGCATTCCCGGCTCCTGGCGCATGAGTTCGCGCAGCCCACACCGGCGCTTCGACAGCTTGTCGACAAATTAACTCGACCGATCTACAAGCGACTACTGGAACTCATTGGAGGAATGATTGGCATGCCTCCCAATGATGACAATACCCGGCTCTGTGCAATCAGCGTGGTGGGACAGGTTCTTGCTTACGTCCTACCCGGCCCTCTGTTAACGGAGATTTGGCCGGAACTCAAGATGACACCTGAACAGGTGGAGCGCATTGCGGATCACATAACGGATTTTTCGCTTTCGTATCTCCAGGATTTTCGCTCGAAGCATGGAACGATCACGCCCATTAGGAAGGTGAGGGGAATTCGATGACTACACCCACTATTGAGAGTCCGCCAGAACAGGTTAAACAACAAAAGCAGACAAACCCGACCGGTGCGAAGCCGGCACCAGCGGATACCGCCAAGGCTGCCGCCAATGATGCAGCGAAGCCAACCGTAGTCAACAGCGCGCAGCCAGCCGCAGGGGACAGCGCCGAGCTCACCGTCACTGTTACCGCTAAGCCAACGGTAGCCGACGGCGCGAATCAAGCCGCAGCGGACAGCGCCAAGCTCACCGTCACTTTTACTGCGAAGCCAGCGCCAGCCGACGGCGCGAATCAAGCCGCAGCGGACGGCACCACGCCGGCCCCAGCGGATACCGCCAAGGCCGCCGCCAATGATGCTGCGAAGCCTGCCGCTACCGACGGTGCGAAGCCCGCCGTAGCGAATAGCGCCAATCCGGACACGGCGGAAAGTGAAAAAAAGCCAGCGGACGAAAAGGCTAAGCAGGCAGCAGACGAAAAGGCTAAGCAGGCAGCAGACGAAAAGGCTAAGCAGGCAGCAGACGAAAAGGCTAAGCATGAAGCAGACGAAAAGGCTAAACAGGAAGCCGATGAAAAGGCGAAGCAAGCCGCGACGCGACGACGCCTAATCCTGATGATAGTCGCTGGCGTGGTGCTGATCGCGGCGGCGATTCTTATTTGGGAGGTCTTCTTCGCCGCGCCGGCTGTTCCAGCCAGCATTGTCGTCGTGAGCGGCAGGATCGAAGGCGACGACTCGGCGGTTGCGTCCAAGACAACCGGACGCATTCTTGAAGTTCGCGTGCGTGAGGGTGACAGCGTCAATGCCGGAGACACGATCGCCACTCTCGATGACGCGCAAATTCGAGCGCGTGAGGACCAGGCTCGCGATGCTCTTTCAGAGGCAGAGTCAAAACGCATGGCCGCGGAAGAACAAATCGCCGTTCTTCAAGAGCAACTGGCGCAAAGCCGGATGCAAGTTGGCCAGTCAAAGCTCGATACAGAAGGGCACGTTGGGCAGGCGGAGGCCGATCTGGCAACCGCGCAATCGGAATTGGCTCAGCAACTGGCCGCATATCAGATTGCCGCATTCAATAGAGATGCTTATACGCGTCTTGCAAAAACCGGCGCTGTGTCGGAGCAACAGGGACTTCAGGCCTCGACGACGGCCGATCAGCAACTTGCGGTGGTTACTGCTTCGAGGCGCCGGGTTGAAGCGTCACGGAGCCAACTGACTACGGCAGAGGCAACTCTGTCCAATCCCGGCATCCGCGAATCGCAAGTTGCATCAGTTCGAAGACAGATTGCAGAGCAGGAAGCTGAAGTGGCGAGCGCAACGGCTCAGACCGAGCAGGCTCAAGCCGAACTTGCAGAAGCGGAAGACAACCGCAAAGACCTGACCATCAGGGCGCCATTTTCGGGAACAGTGGTGACGCGCGGGGCGGAACCGGGCGAGGAAGTGGTTGCGGGGACTGCTGTCATTACGCTTTTGGATCTGAGCAAGGTGTATCTGCGCGGCTTTGTTCCAGAAGGCCAAATCGGCAAAGTGAAAGTGGGGCAGTCGGCGCGCGTCTATCTCGACTCTAACTCGAAGAAACCTATCTATGCTTACGTCTCCAGGATCGACCCGCAGGCGACATTCACACCGGAGAACACATACTTCCGCGACGACCGTGTCAAGCAGGTAGTCGGACTCAAGCTCCAGTTGATCGGCGGATTTGGATTTGCCAAGCCGGGCATGCCTGTCGATGGCGAAGTCCTGGTACAGGGAGACAAGTGGCCGAAGGTCAGGCGCTGATGATTGCTGCCAGTCCAGAGCGAGTTGCGCCAGGCGAGCCAACCCGCACAAAGCGGAATTTCAAAACGAAAGAGGAAAACTGAAATGACTTCAGTGGCTGAAGTGCAAACGAATTCAAGTCCCGCCGTCATTGACACGACGGACGTACGTGAACTAACTCCGTCGACTTCCCCGTCGTTCTCGTTTCCCGTCGGGTATCACGATCTGCACCCGGACGTCAGCATCAATTTTCAGCTAAACCGCTTCTACGGCTGGGTGGGCGACGACAGCATGCTGACCGAGATGCGCGACTCGGTGGCCAGCGTGAGCGACTATCCGACGCTCACGAAAATTATTCTCGACTTGGGAGAAAAGGCGCTCGCCCGGCACGAGGTGCTAAAAGGTGCTTACTATCTGCGTCTCGCCGAGTTCTTCTTGCACTTCAGCGACCCGCGCAAGCCGCCCACACGCCAGCGTTTCGTCGATCTGCTCCTGGATCATTTTCAAATCCCGACTTCGGTCTACAGCCGGATTCCCTTCGAATCGGGCTGGCTTCCCGCCTATCGCCTTACCCCGGCGCAGCCTAAGGGCACGCTTGTCGTATTCGGCGGATTCGACAGTTACATCGAGGAATGGTTGCCCGCCGCGCTGGTCTTTCGCGACGCGGGCTACGACACGATCCTATTCGAGGGCCCCGGCCAGGGAGCGGCGCTCGAACTGGCGCACCTCACCATGAGCCCTGAGTGGGAGAAGCCGGTCAAAGCGGTGCTGGACTTCTTCCGCCTCGACGCGGTCACGTTGATGGGCTTCTCCCTCGGCGGCGGGTTGGTCATTCGCGCCGCCGCCTTCGAGCCAAGGGTGCGCCTGGTGATCGCATACGACATTATGACCAACGGGATCGAGTGCTTCCTTCGTCCTCTGCCCCCGCCGGCACAAAAGGAACTCCTCGGCTGGATCGACACAGGAAACGAGGCAGCGGTCAACAAGTTCTTCGTCGATGCGATGGTCAAGAGTCTGCTTTTGGACTGGATGGTGAAATTGGCGGTACACAACACTGGAGTCAAGACGACGTACGAGATGATGAAGCACTATCAGAATTATGAGACTGCCAGCATCTCGTCCCGCCTGACCCAGGACGTGCTCCTAATGGCAGGCGCCGAGGATCATTACATTCCGGTGCATCAACTGCCCGACCAGATCGCCACCCTGACACATGTACGCTCGCTGACCGCGCGCCTGTTCACGCGCGCGGAGCAGGCGCAGAATCATGTTCAAGTGGGCAATATGGGCCTCGCGTTCCGCACAATAATCGACTGGATGACGAGCCTTGGGCCGATCGAAAGGCGTAAATGATTACCGCCAGCCCAGAGCGAGCTGCGCCGGAACGGGCAGACCCAGAGCGAGCGGTTGACGATCGACAAGCCGTCGCCGTTCAGCAGGCGATTAATGTTCGCGACCTGACGAAACGCTATGGCAAAGTTGAGGCCGTGCGTGGAATCACATTTGAAGTGAACCCCGGCGAGATGTTTGGCTTGATTGGTCCGGATGGAGCCGGAAAGACTTCGACCTTCCAGATTCTTGCAGGCGTGATGGAAGCAACCGCAGGCACCGCAAGCATCCTCGGCCGCCCGGCTCGCGATATGCGTTCTCAAACCGGTTATTTGACGCAGGACTTCAGTCTTTATCCCGATCTGACCGTTGCGGAAAACATTCGCTATAGCGGCGATCTGCGCCTCATTCCGCCAGATGAGATCGCGGATCGCAGTCTTCAATATCTCAAGATGTTCGATATGGACCGATTCGCAGACCGGCTCGCGGGACAATTGAGCGGCGGGATGAAGCAAAAACTTGCGCTCGTCTGCGCGCTCGTTCCACAGCCCAAAGTACTTCTGCTCGACGAGCCAACCACGGGCGTGGATCCTGTGTCCCGTCGCGAGTTCTGGGATGCGCTCGCTCACTTGACGACAGAAGGTTTGACGATCCTCGTGGCTACTCCTTATATGGATGAAGCTGAACGGTGTCATCGGATCGCGTTTATGCACTTGGGCGAGATCCTTAAGATCGGCACGCCAACGGAGTTATCCGCCAGCCTGGGCGCGAAGCGGATCGAACTTCGCACGGCGGACCTCAGGAAAGCGGAGAGTGTGCTCTCCGAGGGGTCAGGGCCTGATAAGGACATCATCGACGTGGAGCGGTTCGGCGACAGGCTGGACCTGCTGGTACGCGATCCGGACAAGGAGCAAAAGTGGGTTACCGAGAAGCTGAAAGGCGCGGGCCTTTCCGTCGACGAGATGCGTGTCGATGAACCGACGCTCGATAACATTTTCGTAGCCAAGCTGCGTGCTCTCCGCGAGAAGACCGACACTTCAGAATTTCCAACAAAGCAGGATCACAGCAGTCTGCGCGGACAAGTTGCGGTCGGTGCGAAGAATCTCGTCAAGGAGTTCAAATCATTCACGGCTGTAAAGAATGTGAGCCTCCAGATTCAGAATGGGGAAGTCTACGGACTTCTCGGAGCGAATGGGGCGGGCAAGACAACAACCATCCGGATGCTCTGCGGGTTGCTTGACCTGACCAGCGGAACCATGGAGTTGGGCGGTACAGGCGGAAACCTGAGAACAGAAGCCGTCCGCAAGCGCATCGGTTACATGTCGCAGAAATTCTCTTTGTATGAAGACTTGACGGTTCGCGAGAACCTGGATTTCTTTTCGGGCGTCTATGGCGTCCCTGACCAAGACCGCGAAGAAAAAATCCGATGGGTGCTTTCCTTTTCGGGGCTCGACGGAAAAGAGAACCAGATTACAGGGAGCCTGCCGGGCGGGTGGAAACAGCGCGTGGCCTTCGGCGCTGCAATCATGCATGAACCGGACATTCTCTTTCTGGACGAGCCGACCTCCGGCGTCGATCCTCTGGCGAGGCGCGCGTTCTGGACCATGATCAATCGCCTGGCAGACGGCGGCGCGGCGATTCTCGTGACCACACATTATCTGGAGGAAGCGGAACAGTGCAACCGTCTGGGAATGATGGTTGCGGGCCAGCTTGTGGCCGAGGGCACGCCCAGCGGGATCAAGAGCCATCAGTCTGGGCACGTACTCGAATTCATCGTCGACCAGCCGCAGCGCGCTGCAGACCTGCTGAAGAGCAAAACCGAAGGCTGGAGAGTGTCCCTGTTCGGCGAACGCCTGCATGTGATCACCGACGAAGACCCTGCTGCCGCCATCAAGGAAACCACAAAGCGGCTCGAGGAGAACGGGCTCCACGTGACCAGCTCGAGAGAAATCCCCCTCTCGCTCGAAGACGTGTTCATCTCCATCGTGGAGAAGGCGCGGACCCAGGGCAACGCGGCCACCGATGATTAAGAATGGACACGCATGAGGCGAATCATTGCACAAATGCGCAAAGAGTTGGCCCAGATTGTTCGCGACTGGCGCACCCTGGCACTCGCGCTGGCCCTTCCCACGGTGCTGCTTGTCTTGATGAGCTCGGCGCTCTCGCTCACGGTGAACGAGCTTCCGATTGTCGTGCAGGATTTTGACGGTTCACCGGCGTCCAATGAATTTATCGACGCTTTCCGGGCTTCGATCACCCTGAAGGTAGTGCCATGGCCCGTGGACAAAACCGCCGAGGACGCCCTTGCTTCCAATGCTGCACGAGCCGTGCTCATCATCCCGTCGCACTTTGGCCGCGACATGGCGCGCGGCATTAACGCGCCTGTCCAGTTTCTGGTGGACGCATCGGATTCAAACACGGCGAAGTTAGTTTCGGCTTATGCCGGCGAAATTACGATCTCGTACAACCAGCAGGGCAATGGAACGCAAGCAGTCCCCATACTGACCGCCATCCGGCTCTGGTTCAACCCCGGACTCTCTTCGGAGAAGTTCTTCGGCCCAGGAATATTCGCGCTTGGCCTCTCCATGTTCCCGCCGCTGTTGGCCGCGCTTGCCATGGCGAAAGAGGGTGAGCTGAAGACGATTCTGCAGGTTTATGTCTCGAGCATTCCCGCGCATGAATTCCTGCTGGGAAAAATCATTGCGTTCATGATTGTGGCGCTCGCGGAGTGTCTGATTATGTCGGTGCTTCTATTCACCTATTTTGGCCTGAGCTTCGCCGGTGATCCCACCCCCGTCTTGATCGCCACTGTCCTCTATGCCTTTTGCGTGGCGGCGTTTGGAACCATGGTCGGAGCGGTCATCCCCAACCAGGCAGCGGCATTGCAAGCTGTGGCGTTCGGCGGATTTCTGCTCGTTTATTTGTTTTCAGGCCTGATCTTCCCGATCGCCAATATACCGCTTGGGATCCGTTGGATTTCGGATCTCGTCTGGGGCCGGTACTACATCGAGATCCTCCGCGACGCGCTCCTGCAAGGCGGGGGATGGCCTGCCGTGTGGTACAAGGTCCTCATCATCGGCGCGATTGGAACCATCTTCTACGGCCTGGCATGGCTCGGCATGAGAAGGATGCAGGTGAAGACATAAATCATGACAAAGCTTCTTGATCGCTTCATCAATTATCGTCTGCGCGCATTGATCAGGAAAGAGTTTGCCCAGACTCGCCATGACCGGAAGCTGATGTTCAGTCTTGCTTTTATGCCCCTCATACAGTTGACTCTCATCGGGTTTGCACTGAGTGCAACAGTGACGGACGTTCCTCTTGCCGTCGTCGACGATAGCCGGTCGCCTGAAAGCAGAGAGTTGATTGCGACGTTGACCGAGAGCACGAGTTTTCGTCTGGCGGGCTACTATTCCTCGGTCGATCAGCTTGGAAATGCGGTCAGCCTGGGCAATGCCGATGCCGGGATGGTGGTTCCTTACGACTATGCGCGGGATTTGCTCCGGGATCGCCAGACCACGATTCAATTCCTGCTGAACGCCACCAACGCAAACACGGCGACGATTAGCCGCGGGTATGCAGAAAGCATCATTCAGAAATTCAATACGGGACTCGAAGGCGAGGGAATTCATGTCCACGTCCAGCCAATTGACGGATCGGAGCTCGCCCGTCGTGGTCAAGTGCAACTGCAACCTGCTTTTCTCTACAACCCCGGTCTGGTCGGCTCCTGGTTCATCGTCACCGGTGTACTCGGGTTGCTCATGATTCTGGGAAGCTCTCTCATTTGCTCCGCGGCGATGGTTCGCGAGCGGGAAGCCGGGACACTTGAACAGTTGCTCATGTCTCCGGCTACGAGTTCGGAGATCATCATCGCCAAGATTACGCCGCTGTTCCTGCTGCTCTTCCTGATGATGTTCGGATCCCTTGGCGTCCTCAAATTTGCGTTCGGCGTTCCATTCCATGGCAACATTCTGCTTCTGCTCGCTGGTGGCGCCTTGTGCATCCTGTCCGGCATCAGCATTGGCACTGTCATCGCCACGTTCAGCAAGTCGGCGCAGCAAGCGCAGCTCTTGTGCTTCTTCGTCAATCCTCCGATTTCATCGCTGTCTGGAGCACTCAATCCGGTTGAGGCGATGCCAAAGTGGTTGCAGCCGTTCACAGTAGTGAACCCAGTTCACCATTTCGCAACCATCGCTCGTGGAAGCACGCTCAAGGGCAGCGGATTCATGGACCTTTGGCCGAACTTCCTTGGCTTGCTCATCATCACGCTGGTGCTTGGCTCGCTCAGTGTCTGGCGATTCCGAAAGCAGCTCAGTTAAGACGGGGTAACTTGAAATGAAGCATCGGAAGAAAAAAACTACGCCAATTTGCCGGATCGTTGAAATTGCCACGATTCTTTGCTTGGGTACGCTGTTCATTAGGCCGCATCCGGCCCAATCGCAGAGCCCGCAAGCAACTCCGCTCCCGCTTTCCGGGCGTGCTGGACAGAGCGGGTCTGTAACCGCGGTGGAGTCTCCCATTGCGGGAACAACAACCAGCGTAGATACGATTAACCCGTCAGTCCAGGTCCAGGGGCCCTTCACCGGAAGCGCTTCGAGCACGGCGAAGATGCCGTTTTCCGGCAAGCTATCTCTCCGCGAGGCCATCGAGAGAGGGCTCAACCATAACCTTGGATCTGTGGGCCAGAGCAACGCTGTGCGCCAGACTCAAGGTCAGAGCCAGGTTGCGCGAAGCGCCTTGCTTCCCAGTGCGAGCGGCTATCTGGCCGAGACGATACAACAGATTAGTCTCGGAGCCGAAGGGCTCCGCATCACAATTCCAGGATTTGCTATCCCGCCGACCATCGGGCCCTTCAACAATATGGATCTGCGCGGCAGCCTAACCCAATCGATTGTCGATCTGAACGCATGGAACAATTACCGGTCGTCCAGAGATGTTTTCCGTGCCAGCCAATTTGCCGCCAGAGATGCGCGAGAGATGGTCGTCCTGGCGGTTTGCGGGACATATCTTCAAGTGATCTCAACAAGGGAAAGAGTAAAGTCCGCGCACGCGCAACTCGACACCGCGACTGCGCTCTTTCAGCAGACTCAGCAAAAGCGAGGTGTAGGGCTGGTGCCTCAAATAGACGTCGACCGGAGCGAAGTCGAACAGCTTACGCAGCAACAACGAGTCATCTCGCTCGAAAACGAAGTGGCCAAGGAGAAGATCATTTTGGCCCGGATGATCGGACTGCCTCCAAGTGACGAATACGATCTTACCGACGAGGTGCCCTTCCTGGCCGCGCCCGATCTTAGCTTTGAGGACGCGCTCAAACAGGCGTTTGAACGCCGCACGGATATTAAAGCCGCCGAGGCGCAGATTCGTGCCGCCGAACACTCACTCGCGGCCGCTCGCGATGAGAGATTTCCCTCCCTAACTGTCAACGGCAACTACGGAGGGATCGGAACAAACCCTCCGCAGATGCACACGACGTATTTTGGGGCGGCCACTCTCAATGTTCCGATTTGGCTGGGAGGCCGCACAGAGGGAGAAATCACAGAGGCAAATGCCTCTCTGGCTCAACGCAAGGCGGAACTCGAAGACACAAGGAGCCAGGTGGAAAGCGATGTCCGGAACGCTTTCCTCGACCTCCGCGCGGCAACGAGTCAGGTGGAAGTGGCCAAGAGGAACCTTCAGGTCACAAGAGAAACGTTGGACCTGACGCGACAGCGGTTCGATGCGGGCGTAACAGACAATGTGGAGGTTGTGCAGGCCCAGGAGTCCTTAACTTCCGCTGAGCTCGACGTGATTAACAGCATATTTGCCCACAACGTGGCAAAGCTCAGCCTTGCACGGTCAATTGCGAGTGCGGCCGACGGCCTGCAGCAATTCCTGAGCGTCCAATAGCGGTCTCCCTGCCCCGCCTACTCCGCTGATTTGTGCCATGAATCTTCGAATACGGAGAACAAATAAGCGAGAAACTCCCGGGTGGTCGGCAAACCATCGATTGATCCTTGCATTGTCCGTTAGTGCATAATCGTCAGATCACTCATCGAGGCAGCCAGACAGTCCACTTGGACGAAAAGTCGGCTTATCGGACAAGTGCCCTTGCGATCAACTTCTCAGCAAGGGTTTCTGAAAAAAGCAATTCGAAATTGATGGGAAACTGCCTTCGGTTTTGCTGTTTATGAACTTGACCAAGGATCAGTATTGAAACGTCGGCCAGGACCAACTCAAGCCCATGCCCGGGAAAAAACGTTTCCCGGGCACTGGCGCATATCCATATATAAGGGCCAGTTGAATACTGCCCTCAAAAAGAAGAAATACAGCACACGTGTCGCACACGTGGCCGCTGCTCAGGGTTGGTTGTATGGGTGTTTCAAAGAAGGGGAGATTGACGGGGGTTCAGCAGCAGCTACCTCCCTGAGGGCCCTCGGAGGCTGGCCGATAGTCGAGCACCCAGTCGGCACACAGGGTGCCGGAGAGGATAGGTTTTGTAGGGATTCGAGAAGAGCGTTACTGGTCGTGTGACTCAACGGTCGGGCCGCTAAGCCAGCGGATCAGGTAGACCCCCGCACCTCCGGGTCCTCCCGATTCGGAAAATCGGTGAGATCAGCGGCATTCACCAGACTTGCGCACGGGGCTGGATCGAATGGCCTTCTCCTGGGAGTGGCAGACCTCTTCGACATTGAAGGGGCGTAGTGTTTACTTGGCCGCGGTCTTCTTCTGGGCCGCCCGCTGCCGTTTGGCGGCCTCGACCAGCTCCCTTTTCTAGTCTCCCCAACGGTTAATGCCTTGATCGAAAGCGAAGCGAGGCCTTTGGTGTTGCTCGAGGTGTGTGTGGGCGTTGCGGGGTTTTCTTCCCGCTGGGGTGGGTAGCTGAGGACCGAAAGCGGGCCGCAACGAGGGAGGGTGCTCCCCCAACGTAGCCGGAGGATGACTTCTGGACTGGATGTTGTCTGTGAGAGGGTGATGCGATGCAGGGTCAACTCAGTAGTAGTTGATGAAGAGAACCAGGCAGCGAAGGATGCACCCCGATAAGATCTGAGCCAAACCAGTGGTGAACAGGATGTGCGGAGCCCCCTTCACGGTCTGGCGTTTTTGAGAATGCGCTCCACATATCCGTTGTAAAAGCCGAAATTCGTAGTTCCGCTGTTGTAGATTGACAGCGCGCGAAGGAGCGCATCGGGATCGTTGGGCGCGGTCTGCATTTGCTCGGCATAGGCTTCGGCAAGGAGGTTGGCGCCGAGGGCGATGTTGGTGCAAGGATCGAAGAGCCGTTCCGGATTGAGGTGAAATTGAGCGGCATTGTCGGTGTTGACCTGGAGGAGTCCGACAGAGACGGAGATGCGGTGCTGGAGGAGCCAGCGCATCCAAAGGACTGCTTCCAGTCTGGAATTCGGTTGCCGGGCAAGTTCAATCGTCTGGTTCGAGAGTCCCACCTTGCCGGCGAGTTTCTGAGGGCTGTTGATGCTGATTGCGTAGGGGTGAAAGCCGGATTCCGTTGTTGCTACGGCGAGCATGGTATTGAGTGCGGCGCGAGGCGCGCAGTTCTTGAAGAGAACGATCATTTGGTCTTGTGAATAGCGGACGTTCGGTTCGAGACTGGTGGCCGTGGGGCCCTGTGCGCGAGCACAGGCCGCGGCCACACTGAGAAGAATTGAGAGAATCGATAGAAGCTGTTTCATCTGTTTGTCGCACTCACTACGGGAATCCAGAACAGCCTCGACCACGCTTCGATGGTGGATTGCTGAATCTCGGCGATGGATGTGCCTTTCGTCCAATAGTCGTTTGCGATCGACACGATGACTTCGGGATTGTGCTCCATGGAGATGAGGATGGGAGCAATGAGGAGTTGCTCGTAGCAGACGATGGGCGCTGCGCGCCTGGGGCCGACCAAAAGAATCGACGGGCCGAAATAGTGAATGGGGACGCCGATCTTGTCCCACGGTCTCCACATGGCGTATGGAATCGGGACCCGCTGTTGGAATGTCGCATTGTATTCGCCGCGCAGGAGAAGCTCGTTGCGGTATTCACCACGGTGCGGCAGGTTCACTTCCGCGCCGAAGAGAATCGACTGATGGTTCCGTTCAAGTTCGGAATAGGTTGATTGCCAAAAACCCTCGGCGGACGGTGTCCAGTGGTTGATGATTCCTTCAGGAAAGATCTGGATCTGGGCATTGGAATCGAGCGCGGTCTCCTGAACGTAAACAACAGCCTTATAGAGCGCCGTTGGCGTCTGTTTGGACAGTTCGGAGCCTCCAAGCGCGGTGTCGTGGCCTTGCCAGGCCGTGGGAATGATTGGAAAACCTGGGTGCGACACGTAGCAGATCGCGGCGAGCATCGCCGCCAACAGCAGCGAAGAGACCCTGTACTTCGAAAAAGTTCCAAAAAGAATGATCGTAGCGATCAGGCCCGCCCAGCCAAGTCCAGGAAACAGGACTCCTGCGACGGTCAGAGGATTGACGACGCCGGTAGGCAGAAGGGCAGTGAAGCACAGCCCGATAGGCAGAGCCCATTCGGCTTGGATACGGGGCGTTAAGAGCAGCCAGGCCCAAGGGAGTGTCAGGACGACCGCTGAAATGAGCCACAGGATCACAATGGAGAGCGGGTGCATTCCCGCGTCGTCGCCGAAGAATTGGGTTGCTCCAGGTATGATCGGCCAAATTGATGCTGCGTAGTAACAGCCGAGAACTGTGAGGCGCTGTGCCGGTCCTTTCGCGGTGCCGAATGCCTGAGGCAACGCGAGAAGCGCCAGGAGCGTGAAGAGGTGGCCGGACCAGGCCACAGCGCCGATTGTCAGCGCGGCAAAACCGGCCATCAGGGTGGTTTTAGAAGAGCCAGAGGAGTTTTGCATATTGGACCTTCTCGTCGAGGCGGACCGGGCCGAAGTAGCGGCTATCGAAGCTGAAACGGTTGTAGGAGGAAATGACCCATACCGTGCCAGGACTGACTGCATAGGTCCCGGAGGGGACCAGCGGCATGGGCCGTCCGATTCCGTCCTTGGGATACTGTTTGGAATTCGGCAGCAATTTGCCATTCACGGCTACTCCGGCCTCGCTCACGGTGACGGTATCTCCCGCCCGTGCAGCGATCGGCTTGAGCAGCGGGGCGTATCCGTCCCCGCATCCGAAGCTCTCTACGCGATACTCTCTTTCGATTGAGATCTTCTCTGCGACTCCGGTGGGGCAGATGAGAAGATCATTGCCGCTCGCTGCGGGAACGATGCGGTAAAGCCCTGAAGGGAGGGAATTGGAAGCGATGTTAAGCCGGACGCCTGCGAAGCCAAGCGCGAGGACGAAGCTGACAGCCGCGATTCCAGGTGCAAGTATGAGAAGTACGATTCGTTCAACGTTCATTAGAGGCGGCTCCTGAGCTTCTTTGTTGTTCGTGGATGCGGAAGTTTCTGTCCATCTCTTCCACGCCTTCGTTGAGCTGGGCGAAGATCTCCTGCATCTCGTCTGGGTCCGGCGGTTGCTGAGAGACGGTGGCCGCAGCTTTGTCTTGTTCTGTCATTCCGTTATCTCCTTTGATGGGCACCTGTGGTGTAGTCGGGATTTGCTTGTCGGAGGCGATATTGTGTGGCGGACCTCCGGAGGCTGACGCTGCGGCAGCTACGGCTGCAGATGGAGGTTTATGAAGAGGATCAAGCTGAGTTGCGGTTTGAACTCGAACAGGAGCTTGGATTAAGCCGCGCGTGGATTTTGAGGTTTCAGTGAGGTAGAGCCTGCCTGCCGAGAGGATATTGCCGTCATGCTCGATGGTGAAGAGCGTCTGCGGCGGTTTGATCGCCGATCTCTTTTCGAGTACCGGGTCCTGAAAATAGAGAAGCTGTTTGCCGAAGATCGGCGATTGTCCCGCAATGAAGATGAGCATTGCTCCTGGCGCTACGATGCGCTGGGCTTCGCCCTGGCCTTCCTTGATGGGTCCGGGAAGGCGCATGAGTTCATCGACAGTGATGAGAGGCCGGGAGATGTGGTCTACGTTGGTCGATACGTTTGTTGCCAGCGGGCTAGTGCGCGAGCCGCTGTAGCTGACGGCCGCTCGTAGGATGGTGGCCGTTCCCGCCATCTTTGATAGTGCCTCTGCGGTCTCGGTTTTGTTGGGTGCAAACGCGATTCGAATATGGCAGTTGGAGATGATACTTTCGTGGTTGCCATATGTGTCTTTGAGCTGCTCGATGTCCTGCGTAATCAGGTATGCCTTGATGCCGTAGCCTGCGATGTAGGCAAAGGCGGTTTGGAAGATCGGCATTTTCCCCAATGTCGGGAACTCGTCGATAAGAAGCAGGACGCGGTGGTCCGGCCGGGCCTTGAAGGTTTCGCCGGCCTTAAGCGTTTGTTGCAGTTTGGAGTTCCGCACTTCTTCGAGTTCCTCGGTCAATCGGTTCACCGTCACGGTGAAAATAAGTCTGAGCAAGGGTTTGAGGCGCTCGATGTCGCTTGGCGGCACAACAAGGTAAAGACTGACTGGATATTTGAAATGTTTGAGGTCGTTGATCGTGAAGTCGCTATCCTCGATGCTGCGTTGAACGAGAGGATCGCTGTAAAGGATGAGTGCTGTTTTTGCCGTGGACAATACACCGGAGAACTCCTTGTCCTCTCTGTTGAGCATCTCCTGCATTTTTTCGATGACGACAGGATGTACAAGCGACTTTTGGCCGTCGCGGAGATTCCAATAGCTTGTGAAGTCGGCGT
>Ga0224555_1002026_pt1 | contig 25221 bp, 29 predicted proteins | sample 714S23034metaG_FD_180687 | JGI IMG/M metagenome (GOLD analysis project Ga0224555, IMG submission 180687) | Peat soil microbial communities from Stordalen Mire, Sweden - 717 S2 30-34 | ecosystem: Environmental > Terrestrial > Soil > Wetlands > Peat | place: Sweden: Norrbotten County, Stordalen...
TCAGAGAACTTAGTGCTTCAGGTTACCCTTTACACCTCCCTCTAGCTACATGGGTGAACTACCGAACTCCCCTGATCGGACTTTAACCGACTAGTCATACGTTTTACACGGCATACCCTACAAGTCAGTGTTTTTCGATTTGGAATTTAATTGAGGATTACCATTTGAATTGTGTCACCCAACATCGATTAACGAAAAAACAAAGATTTGAAACCAATTTCCCATTATACACAACTTAGAAATGACGATGTGTTTCCATGGCAGCAATGAGCGCTGCGTTTGCATTTGTGAAGTTGTCAAGTTGTCCACAAATATCGTAAGCCCACTTGACCCCGTGAAATAGGTTATTGCGTAATCGGAGGATAATAATAAGAAGAACAGCGACGCAGTCTGCTGGGTTTGTATTCTCACCCCTGATTACCGCACCCACTAGCGCGGGATTGTCATTGCTGCGCAATTTCAACCCGCTGAAGTTCGCAGTAACTTTGCCTTGATTGAAATAGCGGTTGCGGAAATAAGCAAGACTTGAATTAAAAAGCGTTATGTCTAAACAGCCATCACTTGCCCATTTATGAACAAGTGCAAGGATGCGATTTGCTGTTGCATTAGTATTAAGAGCTTTAGCTTCAAAGAAGCTCCATAGCAATGAGAAATGCATGATGGCTTCCCTCTCTTCTTTAGAAAGGGCATTAAACCCGGGGGCTTTTTCACACAACCATTTAATGGGATTCATTGCAAATAATACTCCTATAGGTAATTTTAAAATTAAATATACTTGTCCGTATTTTTTTAATCAGCGGCAGTTTTCCCCCTTGAGTTTTGCCTTTTCCAACAATGAGCAGTCTCCCAATGAACAGGCTTTTTGCGCATCACGGCAACCAAGCTTTTTGTTGCCCTGATTTAAATAAACAAATCCTCTGTTGTTGTATGCCTCGGCATAATTCGGTGTTAGGTGAATGACCTCACTAAAGTCCTTAATGGCTAGTTGATTATGGCCGAGTCTAGCGTAAGCAAGCCCCCTGCCGGTGTAGGCATCGGTATAATTCCGTTTCAGGCGGATGGCTTCATTGAAGTCTTCTATAGCACGCTGATTCTGGGCGAGATTACCGTAAGCAACCCCTCGGCTATAGTAGGCTTTGACTAAATCCGGTGTCAGGCGAATGGCCTTGTTATAGTCCTCGATGGCTCGCTTATGCTGGCCGAGGTCATCATAAGCATTACCCCGGTTATCGTAGGCATCGACATAATCAGGTTTCAGTTTAATAGCTTTGCTCAAGTATTCAATAGCCTTTTTAGGGTTGGTAAATTTAGCACCATCCCATAATGCTTATGCCTTACGAAACCAATCCACCGCCGTTTCGCTCATTGCAGTGGAACAAAGAAAGGTTAAAACAAGAAAGATGGAAATTATAATTTTGCGCATAATCTCTCCCCCCCAATAATTAATATCCGAACTTAGCTTTTTAAACTCAACTATCGCTAAGGGTTTTGATTTGTTTTCTCTCTTTTTCTTTAAAAGCAAAAACAGTTGCCACAGCAATCCCGATGGTGACAACATTAACTACCGACCACAACTCCCTGTTCAGATGTACCCGAAAAATCGGATTGTAAATCAAAACAGTTATGCCAAGAAGCCACGCCCAGCCTTGCTTTTTTTGTTCAAATGATTGGAATGTCAGGTAAGCGAATATCCCGCAGCAAACCCAGCGAAGTAGTGTGTAATACGCATACGGATTGTCCGGGTTTAGCGCCCACAAAAGCATAATGATACAGATGACCTGCGGAATCCAGAGTTGTTTCTTCATTTATTTCACTTCACTCTATATAAGGTTTAACGCCAAAATAATTTCTTCATTCAGCATTTTTTCAATGGCGACATAATAGGTTTAATCACCTGCTATCAATGACCCTATACCAAAAAATATTGCTGATACTATTCCTCCACCGTAAACAATTAATAACGGAAACCAGTTCCCCCATTCAACAATTGCATACCAAGGCGCTGCAACAAATGTGACAGGCAATATAAAAATACCAATTACAACACCCCAAAAACCAGCTGCTTGATTTACTATTGCTAATTCGATAATTAAGCCCCATAAACCAAAAATAAAAAACGCAATGCCGCCAAATACTTTAAAAATGCTTCCAAAAAATTTTCTCATTTGATTTTCTTTTTCTCCTTTCCTCTGAACTTGGAAAAAACCTAGACATACGCCAGCAACGCAAAGCATACAAGTAATAACGAAGCGTAACCAACCCCATCCAGAATATTGACCTTGAGAAATAGATGTTGTGTTGCTAACTCCAAAGATAATACCCCATAATACAGCTAATGCTATACCTGTCTGGAATTTGAATCTTGGAGCGATGTATGCCCCTGAAATAATGATAATAAAAGGGTTAAAGAAAGCGTAGCCTAATAACTCAAGCATTTCGGGGTTAATTGCAGCAATAGGGGTTTCAGCATCAATAGAAATGCTTCCGAAGTGTTGAATAAGCATGACAACCCAGTGAATAGGAAAATTAACAATCAAGGCGCATAAGAGAGCACCCGGTAAAACTGCGAGCCACCTCAAGACTTGAACTGTTTTTGACATTGCCATAAGAAGCACTCTTTAAAAATTTTATTTTATCTAACGATTAATATACAAATTTCGCTTTTTCAGATGAATTAAGTATCACCATAGCACTATTCATTTTTTTTAAAGCGACTATTCCAAGTCTTGAATTTCTTTTTACAGTAATTTTCCAGCGACTGATAATTGCCAAAATATTGTATTGATGTTTTTGAAATAGAATTTTTATATTCGCACTTTTTAATGGAATGTTTACGGCAAGTTATAGGCCGATTGTCATAAATGGAACATTTTCCGTTGCTTTTCAAATGAACACAGGCATTATGGACAAGCAGATGCCAACCTGAAGAATCCTTAAATGCTTTTATATTTTTATGTAACAATTGCCACAATAAACCGTCAAAGTCGTAGATTGTACGAGGAGCAGATATTTTTTCAGTAATGTATTTGCAACACAATTGATTACATCTATTGCATTGCGGTAAAGACTTTTTTTTAAGGACATTCTTTTCCATAAAAATTTCGGGACGACCCCCTAACCAACAGAAAGCAGTTTATATATCGCCCAAGCAAAGCAAATAATTGTTGCTAAATCAAAAATGAAATCTATCAATATTGCATTTTCTAAAGATGCAATATGTTTAAATGCCGGATGACAGTCTTTATCATACATCAATTTACAGTCATCGCGATGGTATGCCGACCATGATATGAATTTGTTCAGGAGACTTATGATAATCTGGCAGGTCACACCAATGAAAAATAAATTTATAATAAAATTAATGTTAGGTGACTTGAGCAAAAATTCTTTTGCTTCTTTGCTCGTTATGAATATTGCAGGGACTGCGATTCCGAATGCAACAAACCAAGAACGAAGTGTTTTATTATATTCGCCGTAAAGAGATAGATTGGCGTCACGACTGGCTTTAAGTTTCTCTTTTTCTTCTTCCATTATTTACCCCATCTCCTTTAGTCTTTAGTTTTCCGGTAATAACCCTACCAACATCACAGGCACATTGATTGGTAGTACCGTCAAATAATTATCTGCCAAATCGTATTCTGCCATATTGTTAACACTTTTTGGTCTTGTAGGAAAAAACTTACTTGGTTTTGTCGGAACAATAAGCACTGCTAGAGAGGAGACCATTAGCCAAGCCGTACTGGAATTTGTAGTAGTCCCTGTATAGAGTAGAGCTGTTTCCGAATTGAATTTCTACGAAGACCAGTCCTCTTCGGAAATCACCAATTAATTTTGGGTCTACTCTTAGCAGTGGGTAAGGTTCCCATTTGAGATTATTAAACTGTGCGGATAAGGCTTTGTTGTAAGCGGTTTGATGTTCATAAGTTTTGCCGTTTTCGCAATATTGGAATGAAGGTGCCCACTGCACTTGATTGACAACAGACTCAACGTCGTTGATTTCTTTTGCAAGTGTTTTCTGTAACTGCTCCCCACAGTGAAAATATTTTGTTTTAATTTTCATGTCGTTCTATGATTGTAAATGGCATTGAAGATTACAATTAGTTCCCCAACCAAACATTTGGTATATATTTCTCAGCTGTTTTTTTACCTTTTTCCGACATGTTGCTAATATAAGTATACCCGCCCTCATTCACTAAATGAATTTTAGGTTTTGATTCATTGCTAAAATCAATCGTCCCAATAGCCACTGAATTGCCGGCATACTTATCATTTATGCAGCGACATTTAATTCTATGTACATTTTTTGAGAAGATTTTCTTTTCAAGAATTTCAAAGACATATGGTTCAGTGTAAATCACACTACCTATTGGAATAAACGTTACCAACTGAAGCCCATAATTGGAATAATCTAATCTCCCCATTATATAATCGTTTCCATTAATTGTGACTGCAATTGTAATATCGTAATCGGAATCAGAATTAATTTTGTTCTCTGCCCACGCTTGATTAGCGAATATTAAAAAAATTACTAAACAAATAACTGAACTAATCTTTTTCATATCTATTCCTTTCGTTATTCTTCCATATAAGGTTTTACGAGTGAGTTCCATTCTTCTTCAGATTTACATTCCTTATCCAAGACAAAACACAAATTATTTTTACCATTTTCTACGAAGAATCCGTATTTATTATTTTCATTTATGTCCCATAATTCCTCTGAATATGAGTAACCCTTTTTTTTATTGTTGTATATGTGTGTGAATCTCAATAACAAGAAACATTTATTTTGTTTTTTATTATAATGATTTGTGTAATATGTAGAAATTGTTCCATCTTTGGTCTTGACAGTCCCATTTTCATATTCCTTACTGAAATACTCCTTTGACTGTTTTCCACATTTTTCCTGTAGTTCATAATCAACTTTTTTCTGTGAGACAGATGATTGTTCTTTTGTTGGGGTTTGATTATTGCATCCAATTAACAATATAAATGATGTTGTGAAGAAAACGATAAGAAGGGATAGAAATAAATTTCTTTTCATTACATTTATATCTCCTTTATGAACTTCACTTTTCCCGATGAGTTGAGTATCATAATAGCACTATTCATTTTTTTTAAAAGAGAGAAACATATCTAGGTTCATTCATTGACTTGTGCAATAGCACTCCATGAATCTTCGAGTTACCTTGCCAAGGCAATTATCCAGAATTGAATAGACCTTCTTCTGAATCATTTCCGGCACCGCCCCATAGTTTGTCAATATCGTTTATCCTTCGGCCACATATCCGGCCAGATATTTTTTTTTAGCATATAGTGACACCAAATCAAAAATACGACGAAAAAAAATAAAGACAGAAGAAAATCTATACCTTCCCCTATAATTTCAGCCATAGCATCCCCCTTCTTGTTCGGTTGATGTTACAATTTTATTATCATATCGACAACTTTTTCGATGAGTTGCATATCATAATAGCACTATTCATTTTTATTAAAAGAGGAAAATAACCTCATGGGTTACAGAGTGGGCATTTCAAAAAGTTCTAATTTGCTTTTTCTTGACAAAAAGTTGGGACTATTTTTAAATGTGGCCATGAGGCTCGTTAATTACCTTACGAAAGACTTTTAATTATCGGCGATATCAGCATGGACTTAAAAAAATATAATGCGCTGACCTCGTTGTTGCTGGCAATAATTGTAGGCGTTGGTTTGACGGCCTGCTCTTCCCAACCTAAATTACAGCTTCTTGCCAATGATGCAGTCATTGTGGCATTCGGTGACAGTTTGACTTTCGGAACAGGGGCTGAGCCGACGGAGAGTTATCCGGCGGTTTTGGAAAAAATGATTGGCCGGCAAGTTGTTAACGCCGGGGTACCGGGAGAAATAACCGGTGATGGATTATCCCGCCTGCCGGAAGTTCTGGAGCGGGAGAAACCGGCTCTTCTGTTGCTGTGCCATGGCGGCAACGACGAGCTCAGGCGCTTGAATCAGCAGCAAGCAGCCAACAACATCAGAGAAATGGTTCGGTTAGCCCAAAGAAAAGAAGTGGCTGTTGTGCTTATTGCGGTACCAGCTCTGGGGCTATCCCTTTCACCTGCGTCCATGTACCACGAAATTGCCAAGGAGCTGTCTATCCCCATCGAAGAGGAGACATTATCCGCTATACTGGCCGATGGCTCTCTCAAATCTGATTATATCCATCCCAACGCTGCGGGATACCGCCGCATGGCCGAATCCATTGCCACTCTTCTCCATAAGAGCGGCGCGATTTAGTCATGGTTGAGGATTTGTTTCTTACAGGAAGAAGTTTTTACTTACACATAAGCCTGTTCCAATGATTTCACCATTTTTTTCAACTCTCCACGATTCAATTTCAAAGAAACCTTGCCTCCACCAGGGTGGGTAACTGTTAATATTGCACCGGCTTCCGTTTTCTCAACTTGCCACCGCGTCTCTGGGGAAAATTTTACTTTCTCAGACAACCAGTCTGCGGCCGCGAATTCTGCGATTTGAATCAAAACACCGAAGGCATGACGAGGATGAATGAATATCTCCTTCCACACACCTCCGGGATATTCGTTATAACCGAAGAAGGGAATGCCTTGATCCTCAAGATGTGTCATTGCTTTGCTAAGATCGGGTGTCTGGAGGGTGATATGGTGGACGCCTCCCTCCCTGTTCTCCAGAAAACCATCCAAAAAACTTCCTTTTCCTGTGGGCGAGATAATCTCTAAGCGGGATAGATCACCAAGGGAAAAAAGCTGCCAGAAAAACTTGGTTGCGGGATCGCTTGCTCCGGCTCCAGCAATGGCTCCAAGAATGTCACGGAAAAAATGCTCAGCTTTTTCTTGATCTTTAACTGCTATTGATACGTGGTCGATACGCGAAATCATATTCCTCCTAATTTATTACTTTTCTCTATTTTCCATTTTTACCGGTATAGAATGGTTTACTTAATACTGTAATATAACTTTTAATTTCATCGCTTGCTCATCATTAAACTGCAAAATGGCAGTATTTCAACAATTACCAATTGTAATGTAGCATAAAATTATAAAAGTGAAAAATGAGACTTCAGGAAGTAAGCCTCAACCCGATGAACCCCCATAAAGCATTAACTGCCCTATACTCTCTTCGTATGGCGTGAGCATATGCGCGTCCATCGATCCCGCCCCATTTTGCACCCAAAGCGGCCGATTCAGGCACCCCCCGTATGTCCAACCTAGTGCGTTGTACTCTTTTATTCCCTTTTGGATAAGTTTATACAGGCTCATTGATCGGAATTGACGACCCCCTGGGAAGCTTTCTTTAAGGCAATCAGTGTCATGATGCGGACTTCCTTGAGAGCGTTATTCTGCGGAGGTAGGCTAGGTCGGATTAAGCGGGGTGCGAGGCCGCGAAGCGACGAGCCAGCGCATACCGCCCGACCGTTAAGGCCGTAGCTCTGCGGAAATAACGCGGACCGCGAGATAAGATAAATCGGCGTGACTGACAGCGAAATAGAAATGGAGGGATGAGAAATCTTTGGCCACAGGGAAGATACATCATAAAGTGGGGAGAGAGTGGGGAGAGAATCGCCTATCCCACAAATAAAAAAATGATTACGAGAATGACAACACTCATAACCACTTGTTATTATTGGTGCCTGGGGCGGGAATTGAACCCGCACAGCCTCAAGGACCGAGGGATTTTAAGTCCCTTGCGTCTACCAATTCCGCCACCCAGGCATGAAAATTTACAAATACGAGAAGCGATTCGGCTTATATTATTTTTGCATTGCACTGTCAAGGTCTTACTGATTAACTTTTTCCTCAATATTTTTGTTTCTTGAAGATTTGATAACTTATATGATAAACAAAACCTGTTAGGAAAGGTTTTCTATATGCAGAAAATTGATCTCATCATTATTGGCGGTAAAGCGCTTCTGCTTGATTCTAAAAACACATGTCTTGATCATGCGGCCATTGCGATCAACACCGGCGACATAATCGCTGTTGACCATACTGAACAAATAACAAAACAATATCGCGCAAAAAAAACCATCATTGCCCAAGATTCCCTGATTATGCCCGGCTTTGTCAACTGTCATACGCATGCGGCAATGACCTGCTTCCGTGGCATTGCTGATGACCTGGAACTCATGGATTGGCTCAATAATTACATATTTCCCGCTGAAGCCAAAAACGTGAATAAAGAACTGGCCTACTGGGGATCGCTTCTAGCCGCCGCCGAGATGATCAAGTCCGGAACTACCACCTTTTGCGATATGTATATATTTGAAGATGAAACCGCCCGGGCAGCAAAATCTGCCGGCATACGCTGTCTTGTCGGCGAAGTGCTCTTTGATTTCCCCTCCCCTAATTTCAAAACCACGGCGGAGGGCATTGCCTACACAAAGATGCTTATCGAAAAATGGGCCGACGATTCACTAATCAATATCATTGTCGAGCCACACGCACTTTATTCCTGCTCCCCTGCCCTGTTGATCGAAGCAAAAAAGCTTGCCAACAATTATCATGTGCCTTTGGGATTTCATCTTTTAGAAAACGCCGCCGAAAAAAAACAACTCAAAGAAAAATTCGGAAAAAGCGCCGTTTCGTTTCTCAAAGACATCGGTTATCTTGACGAACATTTAATCGCGTTTCATTGTGTTTGTTTTTCAGAAGAAGACATAAAATTGTTTGCTGAGCATGGCTGTAAAATCTCCCACAATCCCGCCAGCAACATGAAACTCGCCAGCGGCATAGCTCCTGTACCGGAGATGCAAGCGGCCGGTATCACCGTCGGTCTGGGAACAGATGGTTGCGCCAGCAACAACAATCTGGATATGATCAAAGAAATGTCCACGGCCGCCAAACTGCACAAGGTGGCCCGGCTTGATCCGACAGTAATGGACGCACGGACAGTCGTGCGCATGGCTACTATCGAAGGCGCGAAAGCTCTCGGTATGGAAAAGATAACCGGCTCTCTGGAAGCGGGGAAAAAAGCTGATATAATTATTATAGGCCTGAACGAACCTCATTTGACGCCGCTTTATAGTGAATATTCTCATCTTGTTTACGCGATGAGCGGCGCTGATATTGATACGGTAGTAATAAACGGTAATATTGTCATGGAAAATCGTAAACTATTAACTATCAACGAAACTGAAGTCATGCAAAAGGTAAGAGAAATTGCTGTTAATATAAAAAATAGTCTGCAAAAATAAAGGAGATAATAAAATTTATGCAATTACATAATTACTCTATCCACCATAAGTTAATTATTATTTTAATTTTGCTGTTCCCTATAAGTTCCATAGCGACAGTGAAGGAGGTCACCCTTTTTCCTAATTCCGCGAAAATATCGGAAACAGCAAAAATTAATCCTCAATGTGATAAAGGAAAATGCCTTTCTGTCATAACCCTGCCCTCACAGGCTGATCCGGAATCGCTTGTTGTTTCGCTTCCGCCGCAGAGCCGCGTGAAAATCGAAGACGTGCAAGTAAAACCAATCCAAGTTCAAGATGAAATCAAAATCGCCGATCTGCGCAAGCAAATTGCCGGGCGGGAAGAAGAAAGAAAAGAGATGCTGGCAAAGTTGCAGGCGCTCGAAGTACAGCTTCAGTTCTGGCAGGCGCAAACAAAAGCAAAAACAAAAACACTTGCCGATACCAGTAAATTAGCCGACGCTATCGGGAAAAATGTCCGGAGGGATCATCAAGAAAAATTAACAATCGAAACTCAGTTGGAAAAAATTGACCAAAACATTAAAAAACTTAAAGAAGAATTAAATCAAGCTGCCGGTAAAAAAGAAACTGCCTGGGAAATAACTTTAACAACATCCGGCTCCGGCCAAAACGAAATAGCGCTTTCCTACACCTACTCTCTCGCGGGTTGTGGTTGGCTTCCCCTTTATCGTATCGAGGCCTTACCCGCCGATAAAATTATTTCTTTTAGCTGGGACGCGGAAATATGGCAATCCTCAGGTGAGGATTGGAAACAAGTACAATTAAACGTAGCCACTTTGCAACCAATAATAAACGTTGCTCCTCCCGAATTACCGGAATGGATTATTAAACCCCGAGTGCTTTATAAAGCATCACGAAGTAAAAATATTGCCACCGCGCCTTTAATGGAGAAAGAAGCCTCTGACAATGAAGCTCTGGGCGCAATGCCTGCGGAAACCCAAAATACTACTTATTCTATCTGGTCGCTGGGCAAAAAGAATATTCCGGCCGGTTACCGGCAGCGCCTGAAAATCAAAGATGAATCCTGGCCTGCTGAATTTCTTTTTCTGGCGCGTCCCGCTATAAATCCGCAAGCTTTTGTCCGTGCTTTGGTTAAACTGGATAAGCCCGCTGAAATACCTTCCGGGCAGGCGATCTTCGTTATTGATGGAGCTATATTGGGCAAACGTGAATTTTCCTTTGCCGGTTCCGAGGGAGAACTTTTCTTCGGAACAAGTCCGCTGATTTCTGTTACCTCTTCGACGATAGCCGACCAGTCCGGCGAAAAAACAATTTTTCAGGATAAACAAACCAGAAGCTGGCAATGGCTTATTGAGGCAAAGAATTCCAGCAATGCCGATATTAAATTGCGTATTGAAGAACCGGTTCCTCAGGCGCGTAACAAAAAAATAAAGTTGAACTTCAAGCAAAATCCGGAACCGGCGGAAAAAGACCACGCCAAATTTGTCTGGCTTCTGGATGTGCCCACCGGACAGAAAAAAACCATACAAAATAATATTGAGCTGGATGCGCCAAACGATATAAATATTGATTTCGGCTGGAGATAATTTCTCGCCGATATTTATTCCAATTACAAATCAAAAATGCCGCTCAAAAAATATAAAGAAAGGCCGCTCCGGTTGTTTCCGGGCGACCTTTCCTATTGTGTCATTTGGTTACGAGTGGACCGTTTCTAAGTCGATAATAAATTATTTTGCTAAGTAAATGTCAAAGAATAATATTTATAGCTCCAGCAAAACGTTGGTTTGCGGCGATATTGAAGAGCTTTGTTGTTAATATATTTCATCATGACTACCGAGATCAATTGGAATTATTTTATCATCCTTGATCAAAAAAATAATAGAAATACGATAAGAAATGTTTATGGAGACTAAATATAGTTCAGATAACTTTCCGTGCAGTTTATGTAAGCGTAACGAAGGATGGTATGGATTGATTTCTAATATTTTTAATGTTTTTTCATATTGCGATATTAAATCGGGATGTCTTTTGATAAATTTTCTGGCCCTTTTTAAATAACTGTCAGTATATAAGATTTCAGCCATGAGTTATTCTCTTGATGTGTTTTTCCACTGTCTCTTTAATAAATTTTCCTTCTTTAATGTCTCTTTTTGATTCCAGCAAAGCCGCTTCCAGTTCGCATTCTCTTAAATAATTATATTTTTCGATAGGCAGAACAACAAACTTGTTTTTCCCTCTGACAGTAATTATAACTTCCGTCCCATCGGCGGTCTCATCGTTAAGGATGGTTACACCCTTTGTTTTCAATTCATTTGCTGTAATTGTTTGCGCCATGTTAAATAATCCTTATTCTAGTGCTGTTAGTAGTACTATAAATAAGTTTATTTGTCAACTTTTTTTATAGGCATACGGTGCAAAGGTTAAGTTAATTATTCATATTCTTCCAAATACCTCCCAATATAACCGCGCACACGTTCTTTGGGTTGAAATATTCCAAAATGACCTTCGCAAAGAATATCGGCGTCGAGAGCTAATAAAATTTGCATGGATTTTTTCCATGCTTCAATATCGGAGCCGAAGGCTGCGTGAAATGGCCCATGAATGTCCTGCCCGAAAAGAACCCTCTTCCCCTCCCTGTCCAGATAAAGAGAAATAGAACCGGGCGTGTGGCCGGGTGTATGCAGACAATGCAATTCTTCCTTACCAAATCTTAATATTTCGTGGGAACAGGATAGCTTCCTGTCAACTTTAGTTGGCGGAAAAGTTGTGCCATACCAGTTTGCCGCTGTTTTGAGAGAATCGCCAATTTCCACTGCCTTCGCGTCCAGTTCGTGAATCAAAATTTTTATACCGTATTGATTTTTAAAGAAAGGCGCCGAGCCTATATGGTCTATATGGCAATGCGTCAGTATCAAATGAGAAATATTGGCGGGATTTAAGCCGAGTATTTCAATATTGCGCACAATCTGAGAAGCGCTTCTACCGGCTCCTGAATCGATCAAAACCAGATCACCGGCGAAATCGATCAAGTATATTGCCGCGTCATCGGCTGATGTTATTCCGGGGCCACCGATTAAATAAACTCCACTGATTATTTCCTCAGTGTTTGTCATCATGAGAGTAATCCTTAAATTATCCTAAATTTTTCATGCCACTTCTAAATCAGAGATGATATCGAGGCGGCAGTGAAACTCGAATTACAGTTACGCAGTGAACTGTAATTCGTTGGTTAAACTGTCCCGCTTCAGCGGGGCAAGGAGCAAACCGACGACGCTGCCAACAAAGATAACGCTTTGATTTAGAAGCGGTATTATGGTTGGAAAGTTCCGATGATTTCGTTAATATCTTTTATTTTATTATTGGAGAGATAATTTTTTATCCCCTCTATTACATCAATGGTGGCATGGGGATTGATAAAATTGGCTGTGCCTATTTGCACTGCTTTTGCACCCAGAATTAAAAATTCCAACGCATCTTCAGCGGTCATTATTCCGCCAATCCCGATAACCGGCACGGAAACTCTTCTGATTACTTGCCAAACCATCCGCAGCGCCACCGGCTTTATAGCCGGACCGGATAATCCTCCAGTAATATTTTTTAAATGCGGCTTTCTTGCTTTTAAATTAACGGACATGCCCGTCAAAGTATTGATTAATGATATCGCATCCGCGCCTGCTTTTTCCACCGCTTCCGCAATAATCGCAATATCAGTAACATTGGGGGTAAGCTTAACTATAACAGGCTGGCTGGTTTCATCTTTTACTATACGTGTTACTCTGGCGGCAATTTTCGGATCGGAACCGAAACTCACCCCGCCTTTATTTACATTAGGGCAGGAAATATTTACTTCCAGTGCGTGTACGCCCTTCGCTGCACTTAGTTTCTTCGCCACTTTTTTATATTCATCGTAAGTTTCACCGTAGATATTGGCAATAACCGCCACATCGTAATTGCGCAGGAAGGGAAGTTTTTCTTCAATAAAAGTATCCACTCCGATATTCTGCAAACCCACGGCGTTGAGCATACCGCCGGCCGTTTCCATGATTCGCGGCGGCGGATTTCCCAACCGTGGTTTCAGCGACAACCCTTTGACAACAATAGCGCCAAGCCTGTTTAAGTCAACATAACCGGAATATTCCTCGCCGTAACCAAAAGTGCCCGACGCCGTCATTACCGGATTTTTTAATTTCAGCTGCCCTATATTTACGGCCATTTGCGGAGATGTCTTTGATTTCATTTTATCCCTAAATTAATCCCATATTATATCCGCCAGATTAAATACCGGACCATCAGCACAAACCCGCTTATAATTGAGAGTGCCTTTTTGATCTTTTATGGCTACCGCGCAACCCATGCAGGCTCCCGTGCCACAGGCCATCCGCTCTTCCAGCGACACCTGACAACTGAATTTACTTGTATTCAATATTTTCGCCAGCGACTTGAGCATTTCTTTGGGACCACAGGCATAAATGACGGTATTTGCCGGCGAAAATTTTTTTATGTTTTTTTGAAAAGCTTGCGTTACCAAACTTTTGGTCCCGAGAGTTCCATTATCAGTACAAACGGTAATATCGCGGCAAAGCTTTTGCAGTTTATCTAATCCAACTATCGCAGAGGCTCTTTGAGCACCCAGATATACAGTTATTGCCGATGTAAAAAGACAAGCGCTCCGGCATAAATGTTCGATCAACAATGATAGAGGAGCTATCCCGATTCCTCCAGCGATAAAAACAATGTTTTCTTTGACGGTGGAAATTTCGAAGCCGTTACCCAACGGTCCATGGATTTCCACTTGCGATCCTTTAATCAACCCGGCTAGAATTTGTGTTCCCTTGCCCACGACACGATAGAGCAATTCAATCGAACAGAAACTTTTCCCACGGGAAAAAGAATAAATGCTGATAGGACGCGACAAGAACGGGTCATTTAATCCGGCTATACGAATCATGACAAACTGACCCGGCAAAGGATCGTGAAAGGAAGAGGCAACTTTCATTTTCATCAGAAAGCAGTCTTCCTGAATTTCTTCGTTTCTTAAAATCTCCCCGATGTAAATGTCTTTGGTCATTTTTTTATCTTTACTTCTTTATGTCCGCCCACATGATTAAGGCGTCTTCATGTGTGTCTGTATAATAAAGCGGTCTGATTCCTTTTACTACAAAACCGCATTTTTCGTAAAGCTTTATTGCTTCGGTATTTGATTTTCTGACTTCCAATGTTTGGTCTGTAATTTCATTTTTCCCTGCGATTTCTGTCATTGCTTCCATAAGGTTAAAAGCAAGACCTTGCCTTCTATACTCATTTTTTACCGCCAGATTGTGCAAATGAACTTCATCGGCAACAAGCCAGAAAATAATATAGGCGACTATGACATTTTTCTCCTCAACATTTATCCGCGCAGCAAGACACACGGAATGAGTGCTGCCAAGTTCTCTTGCAAACATGCCTTCCGTCCAGGGTGATGGAAACGACTCTCGCTCAATATCCAGCACCTCCGGCAGGTCAGTATTGTTCATAAGATCAATTATAACCTGAGAGGCAACTTTTTCATAAGACATGGAAAAATTCCAAAAGTACGGCTGCAACTAAAAATATCGCACAAAAAACGGGAATTGCTCTCTGAAGTTTTAGCATATTAATTGCCACGGCAATCCCCAACAACGGCAGAAAATAATAGGTAAAAGAAAGCGTTGATATGACCGTCGCATTTAATTTAGGATACAGCCAGATTACAGAAGGAATAAAGATTACCAGAATTGCCAAAATATAAAAGACATCGAATAGAAATACTTTAATTAACCCTAAATAATTTTTTTGTTCTATTCCCCGGATATTATTTTTTTTTGCATCTACCAACGCCCGATCGGAAAGAGTGTCGTTGGATTTAATAATCAGGATATCCATCTGCTTGGCTAATATTCCGCAAGGAATGGCTATAAGTATAGAAAGCGCGATTAATTCCGGGGGGGACATGCCTCCCAATTTTTGGCCGGCAATAACAGCCGTTGAAGTTGCCACAACAGCCGTAATGGAATCGTTGGGAGGAATATAAGTTCCTATGGGGATGCGATCAAGCCAAATAAGTTCAACAAATGCTCCGATTACCAATCCTGCATAAGGATTATGCAAAAGGAGTCCGATAATAGGAGCAATGATAACCGGCCGGGAAATCATGGCTTGAATAAAAACACGATCAAGACATAACAGGCCGCCGCAAAAAGATGCTAAAATAATTTCCGTAAACACTTTAAAATACCTTTATGGTTTGGTATTCCAACAATCCTTCAGGGCTTCCTTAATATTAATAGTCTTTCCCTTCGGTATCCCTTTTAATTCAACAACAACCCGGGGATTTTCTAATAGATTTTCAATACATTTAATTTCTTTATCACATAAAAAGACGGAAGGGGAGCAACAAATCCTGTATTCATTATTATAAACATTACCTATATTTAACTTATCAAAATGAAACCCCTGATTAAAAGCATCGCACGCATCAGCAATACTACTAAACAACACTATCGTTTTTTTCCCATCACCATGGGTGAAAATATAATTTTTGGTAAAATCATCTACAGAGTTTATAATTACTTCGATTTCACTGGGCACGGCCATTCTGATGATGGTCTCAAAAAAGGAATCACCGGCCACCTTGTTGTCAACAATAATAATGCATTTCGCCCTGACGTGGGGCACCCATGCTTCCAATATTTGACCGTGGACAAGCCTGCTGTCAACTCGCACCAAAGCTATATTCAAATCTTTCGCCAAGTGGAGCCCCCTCTGGTGGGAGCTGAAGGCTCCCTATAATAATGAGACTCAGATATTACAGACGTAGTGCGGTAATATCTGTTAGTCGAATTATCCCGCGAAGCAGCGGATAACGCGACATCCCGCGGATAATAATCGCGGGATAATTACCTGCTAGCTTTCTTGCTTAAAATTTCACTGGCCAACATAATATTTTTTTCCCCGTAATTTTTTATAAGGCAGGCAAAGTCCCGTAAGGTCATATCTTCTTTAACTTCCGATAACTTGATCACCATTGGTAAATTAACTCCGGTAAGAACTTCAACTTTTCCTTCTTTCATGAAAGAAAGTGAAATATTGGAAGGCGTACCGCCAAAAAGATCCGTAAGAATCAACACGCCTTTGCCTTTATCCAGTTTTTTTATGGCATTGCTGATTTCTTTTTTTAAATCTTCAACATTTTTTGTCTGATCAACACAAACATGTAATATATCGCCTAACGGCCCTTTAATTAACTCTGCAGCTTTTATCAACTCATTTCCAAAGTTACCATGCGTAATAATAAGCGTACCAATCATTATTATCTCCCTTCTTAAACGCCTTTAAGCAATAATGCTACACTTGCGTCATGCTCTTAAATTTAATGCGGTAAACTAATGGATTGCGCAATAATTGTCAAGATTTATGAAAGGATTATTTAAAGTGAAATATTAAATGTTTTCCGTCTTGTAACTTATTGTATTGGCTTGGAATTAGACAATATCTCTTTTGGGGAATTTTGCAGAGCATCGGTTAGTCCGGATTGACTGGAAATGCGTCTTGAGATTGCCTTCTTCAATAAATCTTCACCTGCCCATATATCCACGTCTTGTCGCGCACGGGTAATTCCCGTATAAATAAGTTCTCTGGTTATGAGCGGAATATCGCGGTCGGACAAAACCAGCGGGACTATTTCAAATTCCGACCCCTGAATTTTGTGAACAGTCATCGCCCAAACTGTTTCATGTCGGGGTAAACTTGCCGGTAAATATTTACGCAGACCGTTATTCTCATCGCGAAAAAAAGCTCGTAATTGGTCATTTTCTTCAGAGTCTTTCAGGATAATACCGACATCGCCGTTAAATAAACGCAAACGGTAATCATTCTGTAAAACCATAACTGGCATTCCTTCGTAAAAAATATCTTGTGCTTTGATCAGTCCCGCGTCCCGGATAATTTTCTCTACATAAACATTCATCCTTTCCGTACCCCAAATCCCCACGCGCAAGGCGCATAGAATACGGAATTTTTCGAATAGATCAAAGATATTATCCGGAATACCGCTGCCGGAAGTTGCCGATTTTAAGTATCCCTGATAACGGTCAATAACCATTTCGCCAAAGTGTTTAAATAATTTTTCACTTTTGGACAATTCGGTCCAATGAATATCCGCATATTTTTCCGAACGCAGCAATTCCGCGGCTTCCTGATATTGGCCGTTTTTAACAGTTTGACTCAAAAGACCGATGCCGCTTTGATCAGAGAAACGATAATTTTTTTGCAAATAGATGATGTTATCTTGAATCCCCGCATACACATTGCCGGATTCGATCACTTCACCGGATAGGAGCGCAATCTGCCGGGCAAATTCCGGTGAAAAAATGTCAGGAACACCCTGACCGTATATATCTCCTAAAACTGCTCCAGCTTCAACCGAGGCTAATTGATCCTTATCCCCCAGCAAAATCAAGCTCGCCTCCGGGGGCAAAGCGGCAATCAATTTCGCCAGAAGAGGCAAATCAACCATCGATGCTTCATCAATTACAACCAGGTCATAAGGTAACTGATTTTTTTATTGAATTGGAAATAAGGCTAATTACTGATAGAGTCTAAAAGGCGATGAATTGTTTGCGCCTCGTTGGGGATCATCTCTTTTATCGCCGCCATGCAATTTAATTTTTCCTTCGTTTTTTTGACGGACTCCTGCAGACGCGCAGCAGCTTTGCCGGTAGGCGCAGCCAAAGCAATCCGCAAAGATTTATTTCCTATACCCAGAATCAGCGCCAAAATTTTCGTAATGGCGGTTGTTTTTCCTGTTCCCGGACTGCCGCTGATCACAAAAAATTTTTCGACAATGCAGCAATGGCCGCGACTTTTTGCCAATTGATTTTTTGTTTAGAACTTTCATCAAAATACAAATTCAGCTTTTTTTGAAGTTTAACTTTATCCAACTTTATTTCATTTGTTTTGGAAATGCTGGTGGAAATATATTCAGCGACATCTTTTTCATATTGTCAGTAGCGCTGCAAATAAAGGCTGGCTTTTTCATCTAAGATTAATGGTTTAAAATCGCCAGGTTCTCCTGCGCAAGATGCTGACTTCAGAGATGCAATCCACACCTGCAGTTGAGGACATTCAATGATGTTTTTCCCATCTTCACTTTTGAAAATAACCTTCCCGGCAATATCGTTCAAATCCAAACAAATATGTCCATCTCTCACGTATCGACTAACCAACGCCGCCGCAAAAGACAAGTCTTCTTTATTTTGCTGAGTGAAAGAAACTATGAAACGGATAAAATGAATATCCATTGGAGAGAAATAGTTATTAAAGAAATTCTTTATATTTTAAATGAACCTCCCCAGCAAGCTGCGGGGTATCTCATGGTTGGTAGCTACTCTCCAAGCGAAGCAAGCTTCGGGGAATATTACCCGGAGAGATTTAATTCACGGCCTTTTTTTCCAAATCATTCAATTCCATTTTCAGAGATAACAGATTTAGCATATCCTTCAAAGCAATAATGCCCTCCAGTTGATCCCCTTTGACAACCAACAAACGGCTGTTTCCTGTGCGATTCATGATCGCCAATGCCTTATTGGCATCTTCCTCAGGGCCTACTGTTGTTTCTTCATTGCAGGGTAGAGCCACTGCTCCTACCGTGGATGTTGCCCACTCCTCGCGTGGAATTGACGCTACTTGTTTAATGGAAATACAGCCCGTCAACTTGCCAAAAGAAAGCACCGGATACATCTGGAAATGATGTTTATATACATAATCACGAACGAATTTCTCCAATGAGATAGAACGCGGCACAGTCACGGGATTCTTAACCATCAATTCATTTACTTTTTTTGCGTTAAAAAGGTTGCGCGCCAAAAGCTGCTGGTAGGACATTTGTGCCGTCGAACGGAGAAACAGGCCTATCAAAAACCACCATAGGCCACCTACAAAATTACCGCTGATGATGTAAACGATTCCCATAATAATTAATAAAATTCCAAACCCGGACCCTATTTGCGCGGCAATACTTGTTGCCCAGCGTATATCTTTTTTCCAGATCCAAAGGATCGAACGCAATACTCTTCCGCCATCCAGAGGAAAAGCAGGAATCAAATTAAAAACCGCCAGAACTATATTTAACCAAGCCAAATAAGCTAAAACACCATTTATTGTCACCGGCCAGCCGATTTTTTCCCCAAGATTGTAGAGTAAAAACGAGAAAAAACCGATCAAACAGCTGGAAAGCGGACCCACAATAGCAATCATAAATTCAGCTTTAGGATTAGTAGGATCATCTTCCATCTGGGCGACACCGCCAAAAATAAACAGAGTTATTCCCTTCATGGATATCCCGTAATATCTGGCCACAAGGGAATGAGTCAATTCATGAACAATTATGGATAAAAAAAGTCCGACCGCACCGGCGGCTCCCATCCACCAATAAGCAGCATGGGGAAGATCTTTGTAATATTCAGGAAAAAGGCCGCTTGCCAATGACCAGGTTATCAAAGCCGCTAAGATTAACCAGCTTATATCAATTTTTACTTCAAACCCAAAAACTTTAAAAAGGTTTACCGAATGGCCAAACATAAAAAAGCTCCTAATCACAGTGTTCCTTTAATCACAAATATGAACCTCAAAGCAAGCTTTGGAAACATTCCACAGCAAGCTGCGGGGTATTATACCCTCCGCTTCGCGGGATAATTCGACCTGCAAGCTTCAGTCGCAGATGACCTTCAGGTTATGCACTCTGTTTCTGAAGCTTGGGTCTCATTACAACTTACCAATTCCGCTATGCTGCGCTTTCGGAATTGGAGTTTCACAATAAAATAACTGTTGCCTGATGAAAATTAATGTTCTAAATAACATTTTATGTAAAAAAAGTTTACTAAAATAAAGCATACGAAATTATAGAAAAAAATTGACAACTATGAAGTTTTTAAGTTATTTTTATTATAATTTTAATGATCTTCCTCATTTACCGGATAATCAAGCTAAGGTAAATATAAATGAACCTCCCCGCAGCAAGCTGCGGGGTATCTCATGGTTGGTAGCTACTCTCCAAGCGAAGCAAGCTTCGGGGAATATTACCCGGAGAGATTTAATATTTAATTTAAAATATTATTACCGCTAGTGAAGGCATAAAGAGAAAATAAACGTTTTTAAAAAACTTTGAACGGTTGGAGGCATACATGAAAAAATATCTATTATTGTTGATGCTATTATTTTTTTTCCTTTACGGAACGGCAAATGCCAATTTTTATACATGGGAAGATGAAAACGGAGCCAAGCAAATAACAGATTATCCGCCCCCACAGAGCAAATCAGCAAAGGATGTTCAAGTTCATAAATATGAATCCGATAATTTAACAGACTTGCAAAACATGGAGGAGCAGGAATCATCATCCAAAGACAACAAATCGAAGGCTAAGAAGAAACCGGAAGTCGTCCTTTATACCAAGAACGATTGCAGCGATTGCGACAAGGCACGGGAATTTTTAAAATCAAAAAATATTCCTTTTACTGAATACAATATGGATAAAGATAAAGGCTCTGCCGCGCGAAGAAAAGAAATCGATGATAGTGAAGACGTTCCCTTTGCGATCATCAACAAAAATAATGTATTTGGATTTTCGGAAAGCGTTTATACTAAAGCGTTGAAACTTAATCCCTGATTTGTACAAATGAAAACTACAATTTATTTCTATACAGGAACGGGAAACTCTCTTTGGACAGCAAAAAAACTCTCTGAGATATTGGGGAATACTGAACTTATTCCAATGACGCTCGCCGGCGAAGGCCTGATTCATTCTGATTCAGAAAATATTGGTCTTATTTTTCCTGTTCACATCTGGGGAATACCTTTTCGGGTTGTTGATTTTTTGAATCGTTTGGAAACTGATCCCGCAAAATACTACTTTGCGGTTGCCGTTAATGCCGGTCAGGTTGCCGCCACCCTGATTCAATTAAAAATGCTTCTGCAAAAGAAGAACATCAACCTTTCTGCGGGATTTTCTATCTGTATGCCCAACAATTACATTCCCTGGGGCGGCGCTATTGGGCAAGAAAAGCAACAGATAAAATTCAATGAAGCGTTGAATAAAATCAGCCGGATTGCCGAATCTATCCGTGTAAAAGAAGAAAAAGCTCCGGAAAAAGGGCCTACATGGCAAAATGTTTTCTTTTCGATGCTTTACCGCTTATCTTCTCCTCACGTTCCGAAAATGGATAAATCGTTTTTAATTGACGAAAAATGCACAAGCTGCAAGATCTGCGAAAAAATTTGTCCCGCACAAAATATATTGATCACCCATGGCAAACCAACATGGCAACATCATTGCGAACAATGTTTTGCCTGTCTCCAATGGTGCCCTGAAGAAGCGATTCAATATGGTAACGGCACCGCAAAGAAAAAACGCTACCACCATCCGGAAATAAAATTAAGCGATATGTTAGCCGGCGTTCCCAAAAGAAGTATATAAATGAGGTAATTGATCCCAACATTCGTGCAACCAGGGGGCAAATCATCCTTGCCTGATTGCTGCATAAATGTTTTTTCCGCATCTATCATAAAGAAAGTTGCTAAATGTTTGTTGGTTACACCTAAGTGAAATTATATGAACGGATTGATTGTAAACAAAAGAAGGGACAGGCTTTGCCTGTCCCTTCTTTAAACCACTTAAAGTTTTTACAAACTTATTTTGCAGCGGGAGCATCAGCCGGAGCTGCGTCTTTCTTCTCTTCTTTCTTGGCTTTCTTGCATTTCTTTACTTTCTTTGCTTTCTTTACTTTGTCAGCTTTTACAGGAGCAGCCTTTTGTATTAATGGCGTTGTTTCGGGAGGTGCTGCAGGAGCTGTCATGTCCCCAGCCGCCATAACGGTGGTGCAAAATGCGAAAACCAATGCTACAATAAACAATGCTAAACGCTTCATCTTAAAATCCTCCTTCTTAAATTTGTTTTATTATATTACTACCTTTTAAAATTAAGGGCCCTTGACACAAGTGCAATTATTTTTTAATATTCCAACGATATGTAATAGCAACTTATATGCCACCGACGAAATACAAATTAATAATGTCTATATTATTAAAATAATTGATAAATATTTTTTATTGAGAATGCTTGCCTTTACCCCAGCCAACACAATTGGGGAAATAAGTCTCAGGATCTGGAGAATAATTCACCAATAATTCAATAAACTATAATGGAAATTCAACCTGCTCCTTTGTATTTGAAGTCTTGAATGATTACAAAAAAGGTGATTTTAACACTTACAGTCAACTATCAATAAAAATCCGATTTCCGAACCGGCAGAATTGTTGACTTCAGTAGAGTAGAGAGCTGGAGATAGAACCATTCGGCAACTACGCCAGCTCTCTACTCTATTGAAACATGATTTTTCTACGGGATTGGCTTCTCCATCTTATGTAAGCTGATACCCTCTTTCTCGAAATAGTTTCAGACAGGCATCTACGACAGTATTGTCGTACAGGATACCTCTATTCTTTTCGATTTCGGCCAGTGCCTCATCTATTCCCAAGCCGGGACGATAGGGCCGATGGGAGGCCATGGCTTCCACCACGTCGGCCACAGCCATAATGCGGGCCTCTATAATAATTTCATCCCCTTTCAGATTTCTTGGATAGCCGGATCCGTTCATCCGTTCATGGTGCTGGTAAACAATTTGTGCCAGCGGCCAGGGGGATTCCACATTCTTCAGCATCTCGTACCCTGTATGGGAGTGTTCTTTAATCAGGGAAAATTCGATGTCTGTCAGCTTGGTAGGCTTGGACAATATCTCCGCGGGTATGGATAATTTCCCGATGTCATGAATATAACCTGCCATGCTGATTCCATCAATTTTCTCTTGAGGTAATCCCATCTCCGTGGCAATGGCACAGGCAAGGTTTGCAGACCGTAACTGGTGACCAGCCGTATAGGGATCTCTGGCCTCTATAGCAGATACCATGACCTGGATGGTCGCGCCGACAGACTTTCTGAGACTTTCAAGGGTTTGTTGAAGTTCCGCCTCCGCTCGCTTGCGCTCCGTAATGTCAATAAGAGAAGCAATGCTTTTCTTCGTGCCCGATACAAGCTTAATGGTTAACAAAGTATCCATCAAATCGCCTGTTTTTGTTATATAGCGGAATTCATAACTCGGCAGTGCGCCCCCCTGGCTCTCGCGTCTCAACCGGTGCTGTCCGACCATTCGCCCGAGGTCATCCGGATGAACAATTTCAGTCCATTTCATGCGGCCATTAATTTCATCCGGTGAATATCCGGTGTTGCGCACGAATTCCCTGTTTGCCATACTTATAGTCATATCCTCTTCAATGAGAATCATTGAAGTGCCGGTATTTTCGAATATCGTGCGATAGAACTCTTCGCCCTCCCGTAGCGCCTCCTCCACCTGCTTGCGTTCCGTGATGTCTTCGATAATTCCTACACCTCCAGGAATTCGTCCACCTCCAACGTCAATCGGTGCAAAAAGACACCTGACCGGAGTAATCTTTCTTGCGGTTACGGAAGAATAGTCACCTTCATACAATCCGGGGCTACCGTTCAGTGCTTTCTTAATAGCTGAAACAATATTTTTATCGGGCAGATTGAGCATATTGAGACCAATGAGCTTTTCTCGCGAAGATCCGATAATTTTGACAAAATTGTCATTGCAGGCAACAATAACGCCTTTTTCATCAAATGATAAAAGACCCAGCGGCGAATACTCGAAAATCAAACGATATTTTTCTTCGCTCTCTTGCAGTTCCTCTTCCTTCCGCTTGCGCTCGGTGATATCACGGAGATTAATAATTACAGCTTCAACTATATTATCGTGCAACAGCTTGCTTCCTAAAGTTTCGAACGTACGCCAGCTTCCATCCTGATGACGAAGACGTATTTGTCGAACAGAGGCGTTTATATCCTTGAAGGATGTATTCAATGTGAACGAATTGAATGCATCAGTTGCAAATTTCATGTCATCCGGATGAACAAGCTCAAATACGTTGACGCCAATCCTTTCCTCAGCCTTGAATCCTAGAGATCTTTCCACCGCCGGATTTTCATAGATGACAATCCCTTCTCGATTTACGAAAACAATTATATCTGACGATTGCTCTGCAAGAGCCCGGAAACGCTGTTCCTCGCCGCGTAATTTCTCCTCCAATCGTTTGCGCTCGGTAATATCACGATAGTTAACAATTATAGCTTCAACAACATTATTGTTTACCAGATTGCTTCCCACAGCTTCGAACGTACGCCAGCTTCCATCCTTATGACGAAGATGTATTTCACCCTGAATAACAGGGGCGTTTGTATCCCTGGCCAAAATATTGAATGAATCAGCTAAAAACTTAAACTTCATGTCATCCGGATGAACAAGCTCAAATACGTTGGCGCCAATCCTTTCTTCAGCCTTGAATCCCAAAACTCTCTCCACCGACGGATTTATATAAGTGATAATTCCCTCTAGATTAACGACAACAATTATATCGGAAGAGTGCTCTACTAAAGCCCGGAAACGCTGTTCCTCGTGGTGTAATTTCTCTTCTGTCTGCTCATGCCGGTTGACATTATCCTGGGATCCAGCATTATTTTTATGCGTTTTTACACTCTTCTTTTTCATTTTTTCTTTTCCTTATACAGGGATGCCTGCATATTGACCTATTCCGGCTCAAGTTTTCGTTGGATTATAGCTATATTACATAAAACTATATGAAGAATGATTTTGTGTCAAAGGAAAAAATGACAACTAAATGTGATGTTTAGATTATTGTCGTCTGGCGAGAATTGTGTTTATTACGGATTGAAAGAAAGCATGTCCATGAAAAATCCTAAATGCTCTCTTTCAGGAAGAAAGAAATAAAATTCCGATTTCCCGAACCAGAAAAATTGTGGACTTCAGTAGAGTAGAGAGCTGGCGTAGTTGCCAAATGGTTCTATCTCCAGCTCCCCCTCATCAAACCGGACGTTCGGTTTTCCCGAATACGGCTTTCCAATCATCTTCTTCCAGAGGCTTTCGCT
>Ga0224555_1002027_pt1 | contig 25221 bp, 21 predicted proteins | sample 714S23034metaG_FD_180687 | JGI IMG/M metagenome (GOLD analysis project Ga0224555, IMG submission 180687) | Peat soil microbial communities from Stordalen Mire, Sweden - 717 S2 30-34 | ecosystem: Environmental > Terrestrial > Soil > Wetlands > Peat | place: Sweden: Norrbotten County, Stordalen...
TTTCTTACGTCCTGCTGGTTTGCTAATCTTGCTCATCGGCTGGTCTCCTTTTGCACCCTCGAGTGCGTTGCGGTCAGCTTAGCTGCTCCGCGAGACCAGCCGTCTCATCCCATCTGAAGCCCAGGTTCTTATTGCGGCACTTGCGGCACGACTGAAGTCGTGCCCTGTTACAAGGCCCTCGGGAATTGCCGCTTGAGGGAGTTTTTATTCAGGTTCTTAGGCGCCTTCATGTCACGGCCGCCCTGATGAAGGACGAAGTGCGTTACCTTGCCTTGATGGTCCTTGAAGAACTCGATTTCCGCGCCGATGACGATGGGAAAGAACCTGGTCTCGGACTCGGCGAAGAGGGGGGACATTGCTCTGACCGGTAGCCTGGGTGATGAGTTGACCGTTCTCCACGGTGACGACCAGGTCGAAGTTCGGCGCGAGTGCGACGGTTCGAACGTATTGAGCGAGAATTCTGGGATCGGCTGAAATCGCGGTGCGAACCGTGGGGTGATAGTCGGGCCATCCGTACCCGGCAGCGATGCGTTGCATGATCTTGCCGGCGATAAGGCCCCCGGCGTCCGCATTCGTCGTCACCGCGCCCTTTGAAAAACAGAGAAATTGTTTGATGAGAAGAGTTTTTCCGCAGCCTGTAAAGTCCGTACCCTTCAGATCGTGTGCCTCGGCAATATATTATCGGGCAATTCTCGCGGAGCCGCCTTTGATGAGGCGTTCGACTTCAGCCAGCGTGGCGGTGCTGGTATCGCCGGGGGTGGTCATGGCGAGTGCGCCGTGAGCAACGCCGCAGCGGACGGCCCAGTCGATGGGTTTGGCGGCGAGCAGGCCGTAGATGAGGCCGGAGGCGAAGCTGTCGCCGCCGCCGACGCGGTCGTAGATGTCGATGTCGCGCTGGGGGACGTGGACGATCTGATCTTCATAGAGAGCGATGGCGCCCCAGGCATTGCGGCTGGCTGTGGCGGCGGTGCGGAGGGTGCTGGCGATGAGCTTGAGGTTGGGGTAGGAAGCGGCGACTTCGCGGAGCATGGCTTCGTAACCGGCAATGGGCAGCTCGGTGAAGTCTTCGCTGACGCCTTTGATGGATACGCCGAGCATGGCGGAGAAGTCTTCTTCGTTGCCGAGGAGCAGATCGACCTTGCGGACCAGTTCGCGGTTGACTTGCTGGGCCTTGGCTTTGCCGCCGATGCTTTTCCAAAGGGAATCACGGAAGTTGAGGTCGTAGGAGACGGGGGTCGCGTGGCGGCGCGCGGCATCCATGGCTTCGGCGGCGACCTGGGCGGTGGAGGCGGAGAGCGCGGCGAAGATGCCGCCGGTGTGGAACCACTTCGTGGCGTTTTGGTTTCCGAATATCGCGGACCAATCAAAATCGCCGGGGTTGAGCTGGCTGACCGCGGTGTGGCCGCGGTCGGAACAGCCGGCGGCGGCGCGGACGCCGAAGCCGCGCTCAGTGAAGTTAAGTCCGTTGCGGACGGTGCGTCCGACGCCGTCGTAGGGAACCCACTGGATGAGGGAGGGATCGACGCCGCCCTGGAGGATGAGGTCTTCAACGAGGCGGCCAACGGGATTGTCGGCCAGAGCAGTGGCGATGGCGGTGCGGAGCGAGAAGCAGCGGCGCAGGCCTCGGGCCACGTTGTATTCGCCGCCGCCTTCCCAGACCTGGAAGTGGCGAGTGGTGTGGATGCGGCTTTCGCCGGGATCGAGGCGGAGCATGACTTCGCCGAGCGAGAGACAGTCCCAGCGGCGGGGGGAATCGGGAATGACGAGCGGGTTCATGGCGTGCGGACAGCTTTCACTTGAAACTCTATCGCATTGGCGCACCGAGGTGCGTAATGGGCGCTTCAGGACGGGTAAATCGGGTGAGGTGATAATGTTTCGTTGCGGAGTTTTGGAGGGAAAGCGATGAGCCGGAAGTTGCGGATGGGGCTAGTGGGCGGTGGGCCAGGGGCATTTATCGGGCCGGTGCACAAGATGGCGGCGGAGCTGGACGGGAAGATCGAGCTGGCGGCGGGTGCATTTTCGCAGTCGGCGGAGCGGTCGCGCGCGGCAGGGGCAGGTTTTGGTATCGATCCGGCGCGGGCCTATGGCAGCTACGCGGAGATGATGGAGACCGAGAGCCGGCGGGAGGACGGGATCGACTTTGTGGTGATTGCGACTCCCAACCATCTGCACCTGCCGGTGGCGGAGGCGGCGCTGGGGGCGGGGATCGCGGTGATGAGCGACAAGCCGGCGACGGCGACCTACGATGAGGCGCTGAAGCTGGAGGCGGTGGTGGCGAAGGCCGGGTTACCGTATGGGCTGACGCACACCTATGCGGGGTACTCGCTGGTGCGGGAGGCGCGGGCGCTGTGCGCGAGCGGGAAACTGGGGCCGATTCGCAAGGTTGCCGTGGAGTATTTGCAGGGATGGCTGAGCCGGCCGGTTGAAGCGACGGGGAACAAGCAGGCGGCGTGGCGGTCCGACCCGGCGCTGAACGGACCGGGAGGGAGCATCGGCGACATTGGGACGCATGCGTTTCATTTGACGGAGTACGTGACCGGGCTCAAGGTGACCGGCATCAACGCGACGCTGCGCCGGGTTGTTCCGGGGCGGAGGCTGGACGATGACTGCGATGCGCTGTTGCGGCTTGGGAGCGACGCGAGCGGGACGCTGATGGCCTCGCAGGTGGCGGCGGGCGAGCGCAACCGGCTTGTGCTTCGGGTCTACGGCGAGAACGGGTCGCTGGAGTGGCACCAGGAGGACCCGAACAGCCTGAGCGTGAAGTGGATGGACGGGCCGGAGGAGATTCGCCATGCGGGCGGGGGTTACCTGGGCGCGGATGCGCTGGCGGTGACGCGGCTGCCGGGCGGCCATCCGGAGGGGTATATCGAGGCGTTTGCGGTGCTCTACAGGGAGTTTGCCGAGGCGGTGACGGCGTGGAAGGCGGGGAAGGCCGATGTGCTGCCGGCGACGCTGCCGGGGATTGAGGCGGGGGTGCGGGGAATGCGGTTTATCGAGCGCGCGATCGAGAGCAATCGACTGGGAAGCTGGGTAGAGTTTTAGGGATTCAAACGATTCTTGATGCGGAGGACTTTTCAGGAGAGAAACAATGAAGACGATCAAGGGGCCGGGGATTTTTCTGGCGCAGTTTGCGGGGGATGCGGCGCCCTTCAACACATTGGCAAGTATGGCGCAATGGGCGGCGGGGCTGGGATTTGCGGGCGTGCAGATTCCGAGCTGGGACGGAAGGCTGTTCGATTTGAAACTTGCCGCGGAAAGCCAGAGTTATTGCGACGATGTGCTGGGCGTAGTGGACGAGGCGGGGCTTGCGGTTACGGAACTTTCGACGCATTTGCAGGGGCAGTTGGTGGCTACGCACACGGCTTATGACGTGCTGTTTGCGGACTTTGCGCCGGCTGAGTTGGCGCAGGACCCCAAGGGCCGACAGGCGTGGGCAGTGGAGCAGTTGGGGTTTGCGGCCAAGGCGAGCCGGAACCTGGGGCTCGATGCGCACGCTACGTTTTCAGGGGCGCTGGCTTGGCCGTTCTTTTATCCGTGGCCGCAGCGGCCGGCGGGGCTGATCGACGATGCGTTTGAGGAGCTGGGGCGGCGGTGGCTGCCGATTTTGCGGATATTCGACGAGGCGGGCGTGGACGTTTGCTACGAGCTGCATCCGGGCGAGGACTTGCACGACGGCGCGACCTTCGAGCGGTTTCTGGGCGCGGTGGGCGGGCATAAGCGAGCCAACATTCTCTACGACCCGAGCCACATGATTTTGCAGCAGATGGATTATCTGGGATTTCTGGATTTGTACCACGAGCGGGTGCGGGCTTTTCACGTGAAGGACGCGGAGTACAGGGCGAGCGGGCGGTCGGGCGTGTATGGCGGCTACCAGGATTGGATCGACAGGCCGGGACGGTTCCGGTCATTGGGCGATGGGCAGATCGACTTCAACTCGATTTTTTCGAAGATGGCGCAGTACGACTTTCCGGGGTGGGCGGTGCTGGAGTGGGAGTGCTGCCTGAAGCATCCGGAGGCGGGCGCGGCGGAGGGCGCGAAGTTCATTCACGATCAAATTATTCGGGTGACGGACCGGGCGTTTGACGATTTTGCCGGAGGCGGGGCGGACGAGGAACGGAATCGGAAGATTCTGGGGTTGGGAGGCAAGTGAGGCCAGTTGGAGGCCTGCGGGCTGTGTGGGCTTAGAATCGCAGCCGGAGGCGAACGAAGGTGCACGCTTCTTTCTATTTCAATTCGTCCTCCGAGAGACCTCCGCTGCGCATTGGAGTGTTACTGAACAGCGGCTTCCAACATGCATGGGTAGCCGAGGTTCTGGAGCATATCTCGCGCAGTAACTTCGCACGCCTGGAACTGGTGGTTTACAACGGCGAACAGGACGCGAAGCGGTCGAAGCTGGGGAAGGCGATCGACTTCCTGCGCGATGAGAAGAAGCGCCGCAGTCTGCTCTTCAATCTGTATGCACGATGGGATCGCAGACAGATTGCGGGGCCCCGGGACCCGTTCCGCGAGACGGATTGCAGCGCGTTGCTGAAGGATGTGGAGTCGATCGCTGTTATCCCCTTCAGGAAGCGCTTTGTGCATCGCTTTCCTGAAGACGACCTTTGCCGCATACGGCAAAAAAATCTGGATGTGCTGATACGTTTTGGCTTCAACATCCTGCGTGGAGAGATATTAGAGGCCGCGCGCCATGGAGTGTGGTCCTATCACCACGGAGACAACGACTTTTACCGCGGCGGTCCGCCGTACTTCTGGGAGATGGTTGAAGGTAACCCGATCTCGGGCGCGATGTTACAGTTGCTCACGGAGGACCTGGACGCAGGAAGAGTGTTATATAAAGGTTTCTTTGCAACTCAGCAGGGACTTTCCTGGTCGCGCAATCGAGTTCAGCCGTACTGGGGCGCTTCGAGTTTCATCATTCAGAAACTGCGCCAACTGCACCAGCAAGGCTGGGAAGCTGTCGAGAGGGAGAGGCCCGCCCCTGCGCCTTACCAGGGAAGGGTCAAGCTCTATACCACTCCGACGAATCGGCAAATGGCGCATTGGCTGGGGCCCCGGCTGGCGGGGGCGGCGCTGGCGTGGGTGATGAGCCCGCTGCGGCATTTGCGGATCGACCATTGGACGCTGGCGATTCATCGCGGGAGCCGGACGCATCTGACGGCAGGTTCGGCAGCGGATCCGGGCCGGTTCCGCTGGATTCAATCGCCACGAGGGCACTTTTATGCGGACCCGTTCCTGTTCAGCCATGGCGGCAAGCCGTGGATGTTTTTTGAGGACTTCGATTATGCGACCAGACGCGGCGCCATTGCTTGTGGGGAAGTGCTGGCGGATGGAGGACTTGCAAAGGCCGCCCCGGTGCTCGAACGGCCGTACCATCTCTCCTATCCATGCATTTTTCGCGCCGGCAAGGAGATCTACATGGTCCCTGAGACGCGCGCGAATGGGACGGTGGAGATATATCGCTGCGAGCGATTCCCGGATAAGTGGGAGATTGCGAAAGTATTGCTGAATGCTTCGGCCGTAGATACGACGGTGTGGAGCGAGGGAGGCATCCATTGGTTCTTCGTGACGCTGCGCGCAGCGCGCGGCGGCGGCTTGCAGCTTTGGCTGTATTACTCGGCAGATATCCTGGGCGATTGGATCAGCCATCCTGCAAATCCCATCAGCACGGACATTCGCAGCAGCCGGGGCGGGGGAGCAATTTACCGGGAGGGCGAGAGACTTATCCGGCCCAGCCAGGATTGCAGCGGAAATTACGGCCGGTCCTTTACGTTGAACGAGATTCTGGTTCTGAACCGGGAGGAATACCGGGAGCGGCCGTATTGCACGGTGGAAGCTCCGAAAGAGATGATCGGCACCCATACTTACAGCCGGCTCGACGATATTGAAGCGATCGATGGCTGCGCTGTGCTGCCAATTTACAGGGTTTGGGACATGCGGTCGTTAGTCGGCCGGATTCGGCACAAGCTGCGGATCGAGTGAGGCCGGCGCCAGTGCGGCGCGGTTGCATCGGGGTGAGTTTGCGCGTCAGATGGCGATGCCCGCCGAGCGATAGATTTCGGTGATGTAACGCATGTCGCGCAGGCCTTCTTCGCCGGGAGTCCTCGGTTCCGTTCCGTCTTGAATGTTGGCGGAAAAATTTGCGGCTTCGGCCGTGAAGTGAGAGGGGTCGCGGGCGGGGTTGGGCTCGTCGAGCTTTGTGTCGCCGAACTCGGCGCGCAGGTGAAGGCCTTCGTAGACAAAGGCCTGGTCGACTTCAAGCCAGCCTTTGGAGCCGTGGACGCGGAAGTAGCCAGCCATGGGGGCGCCGTAGGTGGTGGTGCAACTGGCGACGATGCCGGAAGGAAACCGCATGGTCCAGGCGACGTTTTCCTCGACCTCGTTGAAGCGGCCGTCGTGGTCAATGACCGAAGCATAGGCGGAGATGTGTTCGGGCTCCTCGCCGGTGAGATAGCGGCAAGCGTTGAGGGAGTAGATGCCGACGTCGAAGAGCGGGCCGCCGCCGGCCATTTTCTTGCTGAGACGCCATTCGCCGGGGGCGATGTTGAAGCCGAAGGGGCTTTCGATAGCCTGCACCTGACCGAGGGCGCCCGAGCGGATGAGTTTGATGGCGCGGAGGTTGGTAGGCTCGTAGTGGCAGCGGTAGGCGATCATGAGCTTGACGTTGGCGGCCTTGCAGGCGGCGATCATTTGCTCGGCCTCGGCAACATTGGTGGACATGGGCTTTTCGCAGAGCACGTGCTTGCCGGCCTTGGCGGAGCGGATGGTGTATTCGGCGTGCATGGAGTTGGGTAGCGCGACATAGACGGCGTCGACGGCCGGGTTGTGCGCGATGTGGTCGAAGTTTTCGTAGTTGTAGATGGAGCTTGAGGGGATGCCGTACTCGGCGGCGATGCGCGCGGCCTTGTCAGGATGGCCGCTGACGAGGGCGGTGATCTGGGAGTTGGTGGTCAAGCGCATGCCAGGCATGAAGTGGCCGGCGATGCGGCCGAGGCCGATGACGGCGTAGCCGATCTTCTTTGTGGAGGATTGGCCGCTGGGCGCCTGGGCGCTGAGAGCCGGTGCGAAGCGGGCGGCGAGGCTGAGCGCGCCGAGTTTTGCGAAATCTCTGCGGGTGAAGATCGTCATTGGCCGGGACCCCTTTATGTCGAATGTAAGCATAGTCGAGTTGATGGCTTGAGCCAAGGACAGCCGGGGGCAGGCCCCTGTACCAGCGGCGGTCTCCGCGCCTAGTATCGAAGGCATGCAACCTTTGATTCTGGACGGCCAGGCGCTGACGCTGGCCGAAATTGAAGCTGTGTCGCTCAATGGGCGCCCGGTGGCGATCGCTGGCGCCGCATTGGCGCGCGTGGCGGCGAGCAGGGAACTGATTGAGGCGATTCTGGCCGAGGGCCAGACGGTTTACGGTGTGAACACGGGGTTTGGGAAACTCGCGGACGTGCGCATTGCGTCCGGCAGCCTGGCGCAGTTGCAGACCAACCTGGTGCGCAGCCACGCGGGCGGGGTGGGCCAGCCGCTTTCGGAAGGCGAGTCGCGGGCGATGCTGCTGCTGCGGGCCAATGTGCTGGCCAAGGGATTCAGCGGCTGCCGGCCGGCGCTGGTGGAACTGCTGGTGGCGCTGCTGAACGCGGGCGTGCATCCGGTGATTCCCGAGAAGGGTTCGGTGGGCGCGAGCGGGGACCTGGCGCCGCTGGCTCACCTGGCGCTGGTGGCGATCGGCGAGGGCGAGGCGTTTTTGAAGGGCGAGCGCATGGCCGGTGGCGAGGCGCTGCGGCGCGCCGGGTTGCAGCCATTGGCGCTGGCTGCCAAGGAGGGACTGGCGCTGTTGAATGGGACGCAGGCGATGACCGCCGTGGGCGCGTTGGCCGTGGCGCGAGGGCTACGCGTGGCGCAGCTTGCGGATGTGGCCGGGGCGATGTCGCTGGAAGCGCTGATGGGGACGCCGGCGGCATTCGATGCGCGGATACACGAGGCGCGGCCGCACGCGGGGCAGATTGCCGCAGCGGAGCACCTGTTGCGGCTGCTTGAGGGCTCGGAGATTCGCGAGGCACACAGGGAGCACGATGCGCGGGTGCAGGACGCCTATTGCCTGCGCTGCATGCCGCAGGTGCACGGAGCGGTGCGGGATGTGCTCCAGCATGTGCGGGGAGTGCTGGAGATTGAGGCGGGTTCGGCTACGGACAATCCGCTGGTATTTCCCGAGAACTGTTCCAAGGCGCTGAGCCGGGGAGCGGACGCAGTCGTTTCGGGAGGGAATTTTCATGGGGCGCCGCTGGCGTACGCATTCGACTACGCGGCCATTGCGCTGACGGACCTTGGGAGCATCACGGAGCGGCGGATCGACCGGCTGCTGAATCCCGACATCAACGAGGGGCTGCCGGCGTTCCTGTCGCCCGATCCAGGGCTTTCGTCGGGGTTCATGATGGCGCAGATTGTGGCGGCGGCGCTGATCAACGAGTGCCAGGTGCTGGCGCATCCGGCGTCGACGGGCAGCATTCCCACCGATGGAGGCAAGGAAGACCACGTTTCGATGGGCATGACGGGGGCGATCAAGTTGCGCCAGATTGTGGAACATGCCGAGCGGATCGTGGGCATCGAGCTGATGTGCGCGGCGCAGGGATTGGAGTTCCGCAGGCCGCTGAAGTCCGGCCGGGGAATTGAGCGGGCGTACGAAGCGGTGCGCGCGGTGGTTTCACGGCTGGAGCAGGACCGGGTTTTGGCGACGGATATCGATGCGCTGGCCAGAGCGGTGCGGGCGGGAGCGTTTGACACGTGGTGCGCGTAGGTATTGATTCGGCCTTTTTGGAATGCGACAGTGGAATGCCACCCGAGCCCAAAAAAAGTCGCCGCGGCGACACGCGGGGCCCAGGGGGCGCCCCGGCGGGGCACCCAGTTTCGTTTTGGATCGTTAAGGGCCGGATCAATAACGAAGGGCCGGATCAATAACGGCCGGTTGCGCCACGAGGTGACAGTCCCGCTCTATTTCACGCTGAGGTCGCCGTCCACGTCGACGACCAGCGCGTCGCCCTGGATTTGAATGGAGTGGATCTTGAGCCGCTCCAAGGTAACCTTGTAGCCGGAGGAGGCAGTGGACCCTTCGAGGGCCTTGCGGAGCAGATCGGCGGCATTGACCTTCATGGCGGAAGGAATCTGGTGGCTGAGGAAGGGAGTGAGCACGAAGTTGAGCTCCTGGCGGTCACTGACACGGTCGACGCGGGCGTCGCGGAAGCCGATGGTTTCGCCCTCCCCGTCGGGAGCCAGCGAGACCTCGGACGTGAGCGATAGCTTGATGCCGATGCAGGCGTCCCCCACCGGTTTGCCCAGGCGCGCATGGGTCTTGACCTGGACGACGATGCGGTCCACGGCAAAGCGGAGTTGGGGGTTCTCGGCATAAATGGAGCAGGGGGATTGAGCGTTGCCCTTGAGGTAATAGCGTCCGTTGGGGCCGCTGAAGAGCTGCTGCTTGAGGGTTCGCTCGAGGGCTTCGCGGCTCACCTTCAGCTCGACGGCACCGCACTGCGCCAGCCCGCCTGCCAGAAGCAGCAGGCCGGCGGCGAGCATTCGCCGGGATGTTGTCATATTAGTATCCTGACATTGGCGGCCGGTGTGTTGCCAGTTCTGTCAACAGAGACAAAGCAGGAAGGCCGCCGGAGAGCCGTTTCCCGCCTGGTTAATTCATTGTGGAGGAGCCAGATAGCGCTCCCGTCCGCAGGAAGGGGGTGGTACAATTATCTGGAGCAATGCCTCATTTTTCTATTGATTTTTGAAGAAAAAATCTGTAAAATAAGACTCTAGAGTTTTCCTCCGGACTCACAGACCCCCCAGCTCGTCTCCGAGGAAGTACAAGGCAAATCACCCCCTTCTAAGGACACCAAATCGATGGCAAAGCGTCGTGGAAATCCGAATTGGGGCAAGCCGGAGCCCATTGGCCCGGTTGTGCCCACAGTGACCTCCTTCGAGCAGATTGTGAAGGAGTTCAAGCTCAGCCCAGACCAGTACATCCGATCCACCCGGTTGCGGGAATGGGCCCGCCGGAACAAGAACTCCAAGTATATCCCCGAGGCGCTGCTGGAGGCCTGGGGTTTTGAGATTGAATCGACGTTGTAAGTCTTTTGGCTGAGGTTCTTTCGCAAAAGCGCCGCCTTCGGGCGGCGCTTTTGCTGTTTGCGGCTGCGATGGGCGAGAATGAGAGGGAGGCCATGCCCAATCCTTCACGCACTTTCGAGCCCCCCTTTACGGACGTTCCCGGCGCGCTCGCCGAGATCCGCGCCGGCCGCATGGTGGTGGTGGTGGACGACGAGGACCGGGAGAACGAAGGCGACCTGACGCTGGCCGCAGAATTTGTGACCCCGGAGGCGATCAACTTCATGGCCAGGTATGGCCGGGGACTGATCTGCCTGACGCTGACCGAGGAACGCGCCGATCATCTGCGGCTGTTCCCCATGACGCAACAGAACTCGTCGCGGTTTGGGACGGCGTTTACCGAGACCATCGAGGCGCGCGAGGGGGTTACAACGGGGATCTCGGCGGCCGACCGGGCGCACACCGTCCGCGCCGCGATCGATCCCGGCGCCAACTATACCGATCTGGCGCGGCCGGGGCACGTGTTTCCGCTGCGGGCGCGCAGGGGCGGGGTGCTGGTGCGCGCCGGGCAGACCGAGGCTAGCGTGGATCTGGCGCGGCTGGCGGGGCTGAATCCGTCGGGGGTGATCTGCGAGATCATGCGCGACGACGGAGAGATGGCGCGGATTCCGGACCTGATTCCGTTCTGCAAGGAGCACGGGCTGCTGATTCTTACGGTGGCGGAACTGATCCGCTACCGGCTGCGGCACGAGCGCTATATTGTGCGCGCGGGCGAAAGCCGCATTCAGACGCGCTACGGCGAGTTCCGCATGATCGCGTACGAGAGCGAGGTAAACGGCGGAGAGAGCCACATCGCGCTGGTGCGCGGGGAGCTTTGTCCGGACTGTCCGGCCTTCCACAGCGGGCCCGCAGTGGGCCGACCGGCGGGTGACGGCCCAGCGGGCGCGGAACTGGCGGGGAATCCGGAGGGAGCGCGGCCTGTGTGCGCGCACGCGGTTCTGGTGCGGGTTCACACGCGGTGCACGGCCGGGGATGTGTTTGCCGCCGACTGCCGGTGCCGCGAGACGCTGGACCAGTCAATGCGGATGATTGCCGAGGAGGGCTGTGGCGTGGTGCTCTACCTGCACAATACTTCGCGCGGGTTTGAGGTTGACCGCGCGCCGGCTTCGAGAGGAGCGTTTGAGCCCGGTGGGGCGGCTGCCGTGCCGGCCGCGCCGGGGACGGATGCCGGGCGGCTGATCCTGCACCAGGAGCTGCGGGCGCGCGAAGGGTCGCAGGCGCGCACCGGGCGGATTCTGCGCGCCATCGGCCTGGGCGGGCAGATTCTCTCCGACCTGGGCATTCAGCGCATCCGGCTGCTGTCGAATACGCCCATGCACATTCCGGCGCTGGAGGGGTTCGGGCTGGAGATTGTGGAGCAGGTGGCGATTCCGGTGGAGGAGTGCAGCCGGGTGGGGTGAAAGCAAGACGGCGCGCATTGTTTCTGATTTCGCCGGAACCGATTCCTTGCCCGCCGCGTACATTCCTGTGGGAGGTTGTGTTTATGCGAAATCTGCATCTGGTTCCGATTTGTCTCCCTGCGCTGGCTCTGATGGCCGGCGCTATTGCGTCTGCCCAGACGGGCGGAGGGGATTGGCAGAAGTCTTACCCGGTTTCAGGGAAGGCTTCGCTCAGCTTGAGCAGCGGAGACGCCTCTGTCGAGGTGCGCTCGTGCGGCGACTGCCGGGAAGTACGGGTTCGAGTGGAGTGGAAGGATCGCAAGCCGGCCGACTTCACTGTGAACGAGTTCCAGAGCGGCGATCACGTGAACTTCGAGCTCAAAGAAAAACCTCACCTGGGCATTCACTTCCAGATGGGAAGCCTGCGCGAGCCGCACGTGACGGCGGAGACGCCCACGGCGCTGGATCTGGAGGCGCGGACGGCCGATGGGGGGTTGAAAGTGTCCGGCGTCCAGGGCAGTCTGGAGCTGCATACCAGCGACGGCGCGGTGGACGTGGAGGATGTCGGCGGGGCCGTGCGGCTGACCGCCAGCGACGGCTCGATCAAGATTCACAACGTAACGGGAACCCTGGAGTCGCGCTCATCGGACGGGAATGCAACGGTGGAAGGGCGGTTTACAGCCCTTCAGGTGCACACCAGCGACGGCAATCTGGCCGTGGCCGGCGGCTCGCAGTTGAGCACGGCTTCGCGGATCGAGAGTTCCGATGGGCAGGTGACGGTGCGGCTGCCGCGCACACTGGCGGCGGATCTGGACGTGGAGACGAGCGACGGCCAGATCAACTGCACGCTGCCGGTCACCATGGAGGGTTATAACTCCGGCCACAGTTCAGGACATAACCTGCGCGGCCATTTGAATGGTGGGGGAGTGCTGCTGGTCATTCACACCAGCGACGGGAATGTGACGATCGCCGCGCTGTAAGGCAGGACGCCTGACACCAGGGATGGGCGCTATTCGTTGCCCAGCGCGACCATGGGGTCTACGCCGGCTGTGCGGCGTGCCGGCACCCAGGCGGCCGGCGAGGGCAAGAAATCTTCAGAGCATTCATTGAATAGGGGTTCCCGGTTGGCAGAAGTGGTGAGAAATTGACTGCTTGCCATCGCTGGAAGCCTGTATGATCAGGAAAGCCGTCCGGCGAGAAAACTCGACGCCGCCAATCCTGTAGAAATTCTCCTTTGCGGTTGATTGGTTCGATTTCGAGATCGTTCTCTGAGGCCACCGTACTCGTACGAGGAAAGTTGGATCTGTTGAGCGTTCATCTTGTCAATCCCAGCGACAACTCTTTTGGTACCGCAGTCATCACTCCGCGATGGCTGTTTGTGCTTGCGGCGGCGACACCGCGCGCGGTGGGAGATCCCATTCTGGTTGATGAGTCGCTGGAGCAGATTGTGCCGGAGAGCATACAGCCGGGCGACATAGTGGGCATCAGCGTGCATACGGGCAATGCGCTGCGCGGCTACCAGGTGGGCCAGATGGCGCGCAGCCGTGGTGCATGGGTGGTGTACGGAGGGATTCACGCAACGCTGTTCCCGGAAGAGGCTCTGGAGAGCGGCGAAGGCCACGCGGTGGTGAAGGGCGACGGCGACATTGCCTGGGGCAAGGTGGTGATGGATTGCCTGGCGGGGAATCCGGAGCGGATCTACGAAGGCGGCCGGATTGAAGGCAGCCAGTTCCTGGCGGCGCGCTGGGACTTGATGGCTCCGGAGAAATATATGTGGGCCTCGGTGCAGACCATTCGCGGATGCCCGAAGCACTGTTCTTTCTGCAGCGTGTGGCGGACGGATGGGCAAAAGCCGCGGCAGAGGAAGTTCCAGAGCGTGATTGACGAGATTGTGGTGCTGCGGCGGTTGGGATTTCGCTATATTGCGCTGGCCGACGATAACTTCTACCCGGTGACATTCACGGATTTGCGGTTGGCAAGGGAGCAAAACAACACGGCAAAGGTGGAAGAGCTGACGACGATTCGCGCGGAGCGCTTCCAACTGATGGAAGAGCTGGCCAAGCTGCCCAAAGACATGGTGTTCTATACGCAGATGACCATGGAGGCGGGCGAGGACGGGAGTTATCTGGATGCGATGCGGAAGGCTAACATCAAGGGCGCGCTGGTGGGTGTGGAGGCGGTAACTCCGGAGGGACTGAAGGCGGTTTTCAAGGATTGGAATTACTCCGGCGAGGCGCTCGCGAGGCAGTTACAGACATTCAAAGCGCATGGGGTGCATGTGCTTGGCTCATTTATCTTCGGGCTGCCTACGGACAGGCCGGCGACCTTCGACGCCACCGTAGCCATGGCGCTGAAGGCGGGGGTTACGTTTGCGCAGTTTGTGATGATGACGCCGTTTCCAGGCACCGTGGATTTTATGCACTGGGAGAAGGAACAGGCGAAGAACCCGACCATGGTGGGCGACGTGCCGATTACCCGGTACTGGATGATTCCCATCGAGGTTCGGCCCAAGATGTTTACGCCGCATCCTACGATGAGCTCGGATGAGATAAGGGAACGGACGCAGAAGGTGTGGGACAGGTTTTATACCTGGGGAGCCATCTGGGAGCGGTCGGGCTGCACGCCAAATCTGCGGTCCAGGATCGCCTTTGTCTTTCTTTCGAAGCTCTACCGGCAGATGTATGCGGGGACGGGCATCTCGACAGACAGCGCTCGGCGCAAGAAGTCGAAGGCGTGGGCGAAGTGGACGGCGCGGCAGTGCAAGAAGCTGTTCCGGGCAAAGCCGATGCCGGAACTGGCGGGGCCGGAATGGGAGATTGGGTTGCCTGGGATGGGACAGGCGGCGTTTGACGGTGGTGCGATGGGTGGGCCGTTTGTGGTGATTGGGAAGAAGTAAGGGGACTGGAACAACAACTTGTCTTAAACGAAGGGTACGGGCTGCGAGCTCGTACCCTTTTTTGCTTTCTGCTATGGGTCGTGAGTTAAGGAGTGAGTTACCAGCTGAGGACGCAGGCAAAGATCAGTGGGGCGACGATGGAGGCGTCGGACTCGATGATGAACTTGGGCGTGTTCTCGCCCAGTTTGCCCCAGGTAATTTTTTCGTTGGGGACGGCGCCGGAGTAGGAGCCGTAGCTGGTGGTGGAGTCTGAAATCTGGCAGAAGTAGGCCCACAGCGGCACGTGCTCGCGCTGCAAATCCTGGTGCAGCATGGGGACCACGCAGATGGGAAAGTCGCCGGCAATCCCGCCGCCAATCTGGAAGAAGCCGAGCGGGGTTTGAGCGGTGGTGGCCGTGTACCACTCGGCCAATTCCATCATGTACTCGATGCCGGTGCGGACGGTGTGGACGCTTTTGACGTCGCCGGAGATGCAGTGGCCCGCATACATGTTGCCGAGGGTGGAGTCTTCCCAGCCGGGGACGAAGATGGGGAGGTTCTTCTGGGCGGCGGCGAGGAGCCAACTGTCTTTGGGATCGATTTGGTAGGACTTTTCGAGGTCGCCGGAGAGCAGGATTTTGTAGAAGAACTGGTGGGGGAAAAAGCGCTCGCCGGTTTGGTCAGCGCGGACCCATTCCTTGAGCACCTCGTTCTCGATGCGGCGCATGGCTTCCATCTCCGGGATGCAGGTGTCCGTGACCCGGTTCATGTGGCGGCTGAGGAGCTTGGCCTCGTCGGCGGGGGTGAGATCGCGGTAATGGGGAACGCGCTCGTAGAAGTCGTGGGCGACGAGATTGAAGACGTCTTCCTCAAGATTGGCGCCCGTGCAGCAGATGCCATGAATCTTGTCCTGGCGGATCATTTCGGCCAGCGAAAGGCCAAGCTCGGCGGTGCTCATGGCGCCGCCGATGGTGACGAACATCCTTCCGCCCGAGGCGAGCAGGGCGTTGTAGGCATTGGCGGCATCGACGAGGGCGGCGGCATTGAAATGGCGATAGTGGTGCTTGATAAACGAGGTAATGGGCAGCATATTTGTAGTTTCTCCCGAGTTCAACCTACCACAATTGGAACGGAACGAATGCGCCGCGGGGCCAAGACTCCGATCATTTAGGCTGGAGGCTATGCTGAACCGGCCCTTTGCCCAGATTGCCGCCGAGATCGAAGAATTTGCCCGGACGGCGACCAACCTTGTCGCGCTCGAACAGTTTACGGTCGAGCGGATTGCCGGCCGGCTGCCCGCCTATGACTGGGTGGGCTTTTATATGCTGGACCCCGACGACCGGGAGATGCTGGAGCTGGGCGCATTCGTGGGCGCGCCCACCGAGCACACACGCATTCCCGTCTCGCGCGGCATCTGCGGAGCGGCCGTTGCGCAGGGTGAGACGATGGTCGTGGACGACGTTCGGGCCGATCCGCGCTACCTGGCCTGCTCAATGGAGACGAAGTCGGAGATCGTCGTCCCTATCCGCGCCCATGGCCGCATCGTCGGCGAGATCGACATCGACAGCCACAGCGCCGCTGCCTTCGGAGTGGAAGATCGCGCCTTTCTGGAGAAGTGCGCAGCCACCGTCGGATCGTTCATCGAGAAGATTGAATCCAGTCGAGGACTTCCTTGGCCTTAGGTGCGATCGATGCGCATTCCGTTCCCTGCGTCGAGCGAAGAAATCAAGGAATGGCGAACCAGGGAGGCCGCTGCCGGCAGGCCTGCGGAGTTCAGCGACTGCTGCCGGGTCTACGCCTTGGCCGCTTCCAGCAGCGCATTCAGTTTGGCCATGACCTGGAAGGCGTCGGCGACATAGACGACGTCGGCTTTGCCGCGGGTCCAGCCGCAGTTGGGGTCGAGCGAGACGGCGCGGCGCTGGGCGATGAAACGCCAGCCGACGACGTGGGGCTCCTCGCCATGGCAGCAGGTGGAGAGACCCTTGGCGTGGCGAGGCGTGGAACCGGTTTGTCCGATCTGGTTGAGGTGGGTGAGGAAGGGGAGCACGGGCTGGCCTTCGCCGCCCTGATCGACGAGGGACTTGCTGCTGCCGAGCGATGCGCCGGAGACGCGCAGAAAGGCGAGGATCAGGTCGCCCGCTTCGGGGGCGTGAGCCTGGCCGTCGAGCTGCTTCTTGGTCCAACCGGCGCCGGCGACAAAGAGGAGTTTGGCGTCGGGGCGAATGGTTTGCGCGCCTTGTGCCGGTGAACGGAGGCCGCTGACGGTGGTGCGAAGGGCGGGGATTTGGGCGGCGACCTGCTCGACTTGCGCAGAGGCGGATTCGCCGGCGAAGGCTGCGTGGGTGCCTGCGTCGAGAAGCAGAAACCAGGGGCGGACGTCGCGGGTGAGGACGGCTTCGACGCGCTGGCGATAGAACCAGCGGGTGGCTTCGATTGATTCGGCGCCGGGGGCGGTCCCGATTTGCAGACCGGTGATGTGGGTATCGATGAAGCCGCCGAGGCGATGGGCTACGCCGGCGGCTACGCGCGCGAAGCGGGCACTGGCGGGGGCGAGGATGATGCTGGCATTTGCTGTGCGAGCGAGGGCTTCGAGAGCCGCAGCGTCGCTGGCGTAGCGGGGCTGGGCGAAGGGTTCGCCGGAGACGGCGAGGAGGCGAGCGCCGGCGGAGGCCAGGGAACTGGCTGCGGCGGAGGCGGCAACGGAGTCTGGAGCGACGATGCCGATGGTGAGGGAGGCGGAGAGCTGGGCGGCAAGCTCTTTGCCGGCGGTCATGGCTTCGAGCGAGGCTCGGGTGAGGGCGGCGCCGGTATCGGCTCCAGTTTCGTTGCTCAGGGCTGTGTGGGTGAGTACGAGTATGGTTTCCATCATTCGGCTCCGATCCACTCGACCAGTTCTGCTGCGATTTCGTCGGGCGTGAGGTCTTTGACGACCCTGGTTGTTCGCTGCTGTTTGGGCAGGCTTACCGAGACGTAGCGCAGGCCGTTTGGGGCCAGCGTGGCGGGCCTGGCCTTTTGCAGAGCGGGCATGATGGTTCGCATGTTGGCCATTCCGGTCTGGGGATTGTTGCGCGGCTCGGCAAGGTTGCCGGTGGCCCAACCGAGGACGGCCGGAGTTCCAGCGCAGACTGAGACCTGGTGCTTGCCGCCTTCGACGCGCTCCAGGACTTCGAAGGAGCCGTCGTCGCGGAGGTCGATCTGATCCACGCCGTAAAACTGATCGGTGATTCCGAGGCGCTCGCCGACGAGCTGAAGCGTGACGCCGGCGCCGCGGGTGGCCGACTCCCAGCCGCCGAAGAGGAGCAGACGGTCGCGGTCGAGGCCGGGAAGAGCGGCGATGGATTCGGCGAGCACGGCGGCGGTGGAGTGAGCGTCAGGAAAGCCGCCGATAGGGCCGTCGATGGGGACCAGCTCGAAGGGGACCTTCTGGGCTGCGGTCATCATCACCTGTTGCAGCTTGGCCTTGGGGCCGAGGCTCACGAGCCAGACTTTACTTCCTGGATTCTTGGCGGCAAGATTTGCGGCCTCATAGAGGGCGCTGGCGGCCCAGGGGTCGAGGACCGCGGGCAGGACCATTTCGTTTTTGAGGCCGGGACCGTTGGGTCCGGTTATGGGCTCCAGAGTTTGCAGCGGATCGGGAACGATGCCCGCGCAAACGACGATGTGTACTGCATTTGCCATGGAAGATTTCCTTTTTCAGACTTTGTTGATCGATGGGATTGTTCAGTTTTCCGCGGAATGAAGACCGCCGGCGCCGGCGAGGAAGTCGATGTTGGAGCGGTCGCCGCCTGAAGATTGGGCGCAGTTCCACAGGCACGCGCCGCAATAGACGCACTTTTCGCGTTCAAAGGCGGGCACACCGTCCGCGCCTTCGGTGATGGCCTGGCCGGAACACATGGCGATGCAGGTCTTCTCCTCGCAGGCAATGCACAGCCGCCGATCGCGGAAGACTACATGATCGGCAAAGCCGGGCATGGCCTGGACCTTGCCGCCCATGAGCAGCGCGTCCTGCTGCGTGACCAGGAGGCGGCCATCGAAGGCGATTTCCGGCCAGCCGCGGGCCGTGAGCAGCGCGTCGTGGAGCGGACGCCCGTTTTCCAGGGCCAGGACCGCGCCATTCTTCAGCTTGAGGCGCGCGGCCGAGCGCGAAGACATGGGGCGAATCTGCTTGGGGGCCGGCGGGATGTGCGCCTGAAACGAGATATGGCCCCTGGTGAGTCCAGCGAGCGCCATTCCGATCATGCCTTTAACGATTCCGCCATGGAAGCCGTTGCGGGCGTTTTGAGCTTCGCGGGCGCCGCGCTCAACCCAGCTTGCGCGGCGGCGGGTTTCGTAGGTGGCGGCGAGGTTTTCCCTGGTGAAGGGCTTGCCGGCGCGGAGCAACTCGACGACGGCTTCGGCCAGTTGTGTGCCCGTGGTCCAGGCCTCGTCGACGCCGGAGCCGGTGAGCATGTTTGTGCTGCCCGAGGACTCGCCGATGCGGGCGTAGCCGTCGCCGGCGAGGAAGGGCTCGCCGCGCTTGCCGGACTCTTCGAGCGATTTAGCTCCCCAGGAGCGCAGGATGCCGTCCTTGAGGTAGCGCCACAGGGCGGGGTGCTGAATGTAGTGCTGGAGATAGCGGTAGGCGGTGCGCGAGGGGTCGCTCATCCACGAGGGGACAAAGATGCCGACGGATGCGAGGCGCTGGGGATGAACGTAGAGGAAGCCGAAGATCTCCGGCTCAGGGTAGCCGAAGGTGTGCCAGACGGCGCCGGGCTGGAGGGGAGAGTCTTCAGGCAGCTCGATGACCATCTTCATGCCCAGAGCCCACTCGCGATGGGCGTGACCCTGAGGCAGGCCGAGGGTTTGGTCGATGGATTGGGAGACTGCGCCAACGGGGCCATCGCCAACGACGGTGAGATGGGCGCGCACATCCATTCCGGGCATGAAGCCATCGGCTGGCGTGCCGAATCGGTCGACGCCCTGGTCGGCGAGGCGCAGGCCCAAAACAGTCTTCTCAGCGGGACCGTCCTTGCCGGCCGCGTCCGGGAAGATGGGAGCGCTGACGGGCGTTCCCGGCCAGATCTGCACCAGGCCGGTGGCCATGAGTTGGGAGCCGACCCACTGGTTGAACTGGCCGATGGAGAGCACCAGGCCGCCGTGTTTTTGGAGGAAAGCTGGGGTCCAGGGGAGCTCGAAGGCATGGTCGCGGGCGCCGAGCAGGGGGCCGAGGGCGCGCAGAACCCGGTCGGCGGCGCGGAGGGTGAGGGAACGGCGGCTGGCGCCGATGGGGTCGAGGAGATAGAGCACGCGCTCGTGGGTGACCTCGACGGCCATGGGGATTTCGGCGGGGTTGAGGCCGGGGAAACTGGCGCGAATGCCCTGAGCGCGCGTGACTACGCCGCTGACACCGGCGGCGATGTCGTCGGCGCGTTCGTAGCAGAGGACCTGGAGGGGCATCCCGGGAGCTGCCTTGCTTTCGAAGGCGGGATCGGCCGGATTCTCGGACCAGGCACGGGTGAGGGTGGTGAGAAAGCCGCCCATGGCGGGGCCGAAACCGGCGCAGGCGATATCGACTTCCATGGTCTGGCGGTCGAGATCTGGCGCGGGGGAGGGGGCGGTAGTGGATTCCACGCTCATTCGGGTTTCCTCATTGACGTGGCCGGTCGAGTGCAATGGTTTCCCACCCTAGCCGCAAAAATCCGCCGCGGCGGACGGCGAGGGTGGGGCACCCAGCTTTTGTGGCTGGTGCTCATGCGGGATAATCCAGCGCTGCGGGGATCATGACCTTGCTGACGGTTTCGGCGGCGCGGTCCTTGGCCAGGCGCGCGCCGCTCAGACAGGTGGTGAGCTTGTTCTGGAGGCGGAGGAACTCGCTGTTGCCAACGCAGCTTGCGCAAGGGCCGGCCTTGAGCGGATGGCTGCCGTCCGCTGCCAGCACATCGACGGCAAAGGCGGAGATGCCGGGCATGGTCTCCTCGTATTCTTCGAGTTCGCTCAAGAGGAAACAGCCCCTGTGGGCCTCATCTTGCCAGGAGGGGTGCGGGCTGTAACCGAAGACCAGCTCGCCGCAGATGCGGGAAGCTTCGCCGGCGGCCTGTGCGGCTTGGGCGTGGCAGAGGTCGGAGAGGAATTGGACGGTGCCGGCGAGGCCTTCTGAGGCCACGGGATCGTCTGGACCGCGAGCTTCCAGTTCGAGGACGTCGAGAATCTGGCAGCGCGAGGCAAGGAGCCAGCAGAGAGCATCCGCCAGGGCAAAGGTTACGCCCTGGCGCTGGCCGTGATAGAGCTTGTTGCCGCCGGGGTCGGTGGCCTTCTTGAGGTAGTTCAGCGTCCAGAGCCAGAGGTGCATGGCGGAGGCCAGGGTGCAGGCGCCGGTTCCGGGGCGATCGGAGGCGATGCGCCGCATTTCGGCGGTCCAGGCGCAGAACTGGGCCAGGAAGACCTCAGAGGTCATGGTGACGGTCAACTGGCGGCGCTGAACGGCTTCAGGGCCTTCGTAGGTGGCTTCCAGTTGCGCGTCCATCCACTTGTTGGCCAGGAAGCCGGGACAGTCCTCGGTAATGCCGTAGCCGCCCATCAGGCTGACGGCTTCGCGCATCATGTTGGCGCCGTGGCCGGTGTTCCACAGCTTGGTGGCGGGGCAGATGACGTTGGCTTCGGCGTCCTTGAGGACAAAGTCGACCAGCGGATCGGCTTCGAGCGGGGCGCGGCGGGGATCGCCTTCCCTGAGCGACAGCAGCTCGATGGCGCGCTGTTCGCTCTCCTTGAGGGCCTTAATCGCGGCGCGCCCGCCCTGGACGCCGCGCTCTTTCAGAATCGCATTTTTCTGTTTTTCGAGGGGGTCCAATTCATCGAAGAGGCGTGCGGCGGCAAAGCCGAGAGAGGCCGCGGCTTCGCCGGTGGCCCACACATCCACGAGGCGGTGGAGCGCGTCTTCGCGCTGCTGGATTCCCTGCTCGTAGCGAACCGAGCCGGGTTTGGAGCCTTCAGCTCCGCGGAAACGCTCGCGCTGGTAGCGGATGACGGGCTCGACCGCGGAGAGCAGCTTGGCCGCGGTCATCAGGCCGACCGGCACGCGGGTGCGGCGGAAGACGGCTTCGAGGACTTCGCCGTGGTTGAAGTTGGGGACGATGACGCCGTCCTTCACGGTGTATCCGCCCACGATGCGGTGGGCGGGAACCTTGAGGCTGAAGATGGGATCGCCGGTGGAGGAGAGCTGGTGAACCAGCTTCTTGGTCGGAGTGCCGCGGTCGAATGTGCCCTCGTCGCCTTCCTCGAGAATGACTACGCAACTGCCCTTGATGCGCGGATCGTCGGAACCGACCGCGGCGGTGACGAAGTTGGCGAAGGCGATGTTGGTGATGAAGCGGCCGCGTTTGTCGATTTGCAGCCAGGGCTCCTCGCCGTCCTTCCACTCGGCAACGCGCACCTTGCCGTTCAACATGCCGGTATCGACGCCGACGTAAGGGATGGGTTCGGTGAGCGCGAAGGCTCCGCGCCAGGGCTTGCGGTCTTCACCCGGCTGCGGCGGAGCGGCGAGCGTCTTGTAGCGTGTGACCTGCTGCTGGGTGCCGCGCTCGTGAATGGGCGAGAGAGCCAGAAAGCTGGCCAGACTGGCGGTGGCCGCGCCGCCGTCTACCCAGGCCAGCTCGAAAGCGGACAGCGCCAGGGCCAGGTTCTTGGGTCCGGCGATGAAGCCGCCCTCCTCCGGCTCCATGAAGGCCGCCGTGACGCCGGACCGATCGAAGGCTTCCAGCATCTCGCCCTTGGCCGGGGTCCACTCGTGGGTGTTGCGCTCCCCCGCGGCCACGAGGCGCGCCACGGTTCCGCGCGCCACGGCTCGCGCCGACTGGACGAGCATCTGGAGGTCGAAGCGGTCGGCATACCGCCATTGGATCTGACGCACCGCGTCTCCAGGGAGAGTGAGCATGGTTTTCATTTCCGTTACCGCAACTGAGCCCATCGAATTGGTCCTCCGGCAGCGGTCATATTGTGCTTGAACGGGCACACGTCGGCATGTGACCTGTATCACCTTGGCGAGGCGGCCGCTGTGCGGGACGGATCTGGTGAATGCGGGAATGATGCGCCCGCGACGCGGGAGCGGTCATTCCGATGTGTGGTCTGCGTCACATACGAGGCCGAAACGCAGACGGTATGACATTGACTTGACCGGGAATCCGCCAACAACCGGCAAAGGAGTAAGAAGATGATGCAAGGAATGAGAATGGCGGCCGTGATCCTGCTGGCCGCTTCTTTTGCGGGACCTGCCTTCGCGCAGGCGCCCGGCGCAGATACTTACAAGGCCAAGTGCGCCATGTGCCATGGCGCCGACGGTCTTGCCGCCACGCCGATGGCAAAGAACCTGAAGGTGCTGTCGTTCAAGGACCCGGCAATGGTCGCGGCGTCCGATGCCCAGTTCATCGCCTCGACGACGAACGGCAAGAACAAGATGCCGGCCTACAAGGGCAAACTGACCGATGCGCAGATCAAGGATGTGATCTCGTACATTCGCACACTGCAAAAGTAGCGGCGCGCGCGAGAAAAGCCCTGACCGTGTGGCGTGAGCCGGGAGAGACAGGCGGTAGACCTGTTTCTCCCGCACACGGAAGCGGCCGGATCGACCGGAGTTGACATGAAGACCGCTTTCTCCATCACGCTGGCCCTTGGGGCGCTCCTGGTTGCCGCGGCGCCAGGCATGGCACAGGCGAACAGCGATTGCCTGACCTGCCATGGGGACGCAGGCATGCAAGATGCATCGGGACACAGCGTCAGCGTGGATGCACACAAATTCGATGCGAGCTTGCACGGCAGCCTGAAATGCGGCGATTGCCACACCGCCATCAAGGAGTATCCGCATCCGGATCAGGTAACGCCGGTGAAGTGCGACACCTGCCACGCCGACGAGGCGGCAGGGCTTGCCGGAAGCGTGCATTCAGTCCGGGCCGAGCATCCCTGCACCAGTTGCCATGGAGACGCCCATGCCATTTTCCCGAAGGACGATCCGAAGTCGGCGGTCTATCCGCTCAACATCCCGCGCACCTGCGGCGCGTGCCACGGCAACGATGCAGTGGCGAAGAAGCACGGCCTGCCCAACGTCTATCCCATGTATATCGACTCCATCCACGGGTTTGCGCTGAGCAAGGAGGGGCTGCTGGTGGCGGCAAACTGCAACAGTTGCCACGGATCGCATCACATTCTGAGCCACAACGATCCGCAGAGTCGCACTTATAAGGTCAACATTCCCAAGACGTGCGGAAGCTGCCACGCGGGCATCACCGCCGACTATATGGGCGGCGTGCATGGAAAGGCCGTTGCGGCCGGCAAACTGGATGCGCCGGTGTGCTCGGACTGCCACACCGCGCACGCCATCCTGCAGCCCACCGAGGCGGAGTTCCGGACGCAGTCCACACCCATCTGCGGCTCGTGCCACAAGGAAAAGTTCAGCACCTACCGGGATACGTTCCACTCGCAACTGGGATCGCTGGGCGGATACGTGGAGACAGCGCGTTGCTGGGACTGCCACGGGGCGCATGAGATCCTGCCGGCATCCGATCCGCGCTCTCCCATCGCTCCGGCCAACCTGGTGAAGACCTGCGGCCGGTGCCATGCGGGCGCCAACGCCAGTTTTGTCAAATACCAGCCGCATGCCAACGCGCACAGTCGCAAGCTGAACCCGGCGCTTTACTACGTCACGCTGTTCATGAATCTTCTGCTGGTCAGCGTGCTTACGTTCTTTATGATCCATACCATACTGTGGCTGATCCGCTCGCGATACGACCAGGTCAAGAGAAGATCCGCAGGAGGAGGGAAGCATGCCTGATCTGGAGCCGGCGGCAAATGGAAGCAGCGAGCAAAGCCGCGCAGGGGGCCGGTATTTCACGCGCTTCACGCGGGCACAGAGATACCTCCATGCGGTGCTGTTCACGACGTTTCTGGGACTGGCGGCGACGGGCCTGCCGATGCGTTTCAGCCAGAGTTTCTGGGCGCGCCGGTTCGCCAGCGCCGTGGGCGGATTCGGGACGATTATTTTCTTTCATAAGTTTTTCGCCCTGGTTCTGACGCTGGCGTTTCTGATCCACCTGAGAGTCATCTTCACGCGCGGAGTGGTCAATCGCGAGAAGGGAATCTTCTGGGGGGCGACCTCGATGGTGGCCAACTGGAAGGATGTGAAGGACCTGGTTGGACACCTTCGCTGGATGGTGGGACTGGGGCCGAAGCCGCAGTTCGAGCGTTATGCGTATTGGGAGAAATTCGATTACTGGGCGGTGTTCTGGGGCATGATCGTCATCGGCTTTTCAGGATACGCGATGTGGTTTGCGCCGTTCTTCGCAAGGTTTCTGCCCGGCTGGGCGCTGAACGCCGTGCTGGTGGTTCACAGTGAAGAAGGTTTGCTGGCGATTCTGTTCATCTTTTCCATTCACTTCGTCAACACCCATCTGCGCCCCGACACTTTCCCCATGGATATGGTGATTTTTACCGGCGTGGAGAGTGAGGAAGAATTCAAGACCAAGCGCCCGCAAGAGTATCAAAGGGTAGCCCGCGAGGGAAAACTGGAGGAAAGAATCGCAGCAGCGCCGGCGCTGTGGTTCACAAATTTCTCCAGGGTGGTTGGATACGCGGCCATTCTGATTGGCCTGGTGCTTCTGGTATTGACCCTGAGCGCGTATTTCACCTGACGAGAACTTATCTGGACAGTGCCAGGTTCTCTGATCGCTCTACGGGGCGGTCTCCATGCTGGATTTGTTGATCTGTGTGGCGTTGCGGGGCTCCCTGTAGTAGCGGAGAATAATTCTCAGTTTGTGCGGGAGCATCGCAGCTTCGAGAAATTCCGGCAGTGTCGAACGCAGC
>Ga0224555_1002028_pt1 | contig 25221 bp, 17 predicted proteins | sample 714S23034metaG_FD_180687 | JGI IMG/M metagenome (GOLD analysis project Ga0224555, IMG submission 180687) | Peat soil microbial communities from Stordalen Mire, Sweden - 717 S2 30-34 | ecosystem: Environmental > Terrestrial > Soil > Wetlands > Peat | place: Sweden: Norrbotten County, Stordalen...
GATGTGCTCAAGGCCGTCGAGTTTTTGAAGATTCCTCCTCTTGATTGACGCCGACAAACCCGGTGAATCCCTCGGATGACTTTGAGTGGCGCCCTGATTGTGCGGATGCAGGGGTTGTGCAAACCTAACATTGCCGGTGCGGCTTGTTTGGCGCACTGACACTGGGGTGGCCGCTCGTAAGGGGTCGCCCAAAAAAAACAAAAAAGTTATGATCTACGCCATGTTGTATGCAATCGCTGCCTTGTCATTGACCGTCGTGGGATATCTTGGATTTGACTTTTACAATGAGCAACTCAAGGCCCGGATGGTACCCGTGCGCGCCGCCAGGAAGAGCCGCGGCCACAGCGGTCACCACAGACAGACGCGGTAAGGTTTTCCAGACGGCCTGATCAGGCCCCGGTTTTCTCTCGACGCTTCGCCGCCGGATCACAGGCGAGGCATTATTCCGGCCATTCCATTCCAGGAGGCCGGATTTTTCTTTCATCGTGCCGCGCATCGTGTGATTTGCATTTTTCGACTCTTGGTTCCGGCTATGCCGGATCAGGCGCTTCGCTGCCGGATTCATCCCGGCGTTCCCTGGACTGGACTGCCCGCCGTCGGCTGAAGCTGCTGCACCGACGGCAACAGGAACGCTGCATGCATGCGGCAGCCCATTGCTTCAGAAACTTCCCGGGGGGTGCAAAGAAAAACGGCGCAACTCGAACCGGAAGGTCCGGGTTGCGCCGTGGACAGACAGATGGCGGGAGCTTGCAAGCCGCCCGCCAGACACCAAAAGTCAGGCGTTGCGAATCATCGGACGAATGTGCCTCGGGACAGGAAGGGTCGAACAGCGGGTGGAGCGATCAGGACCATGCTGTTGTTCCCGTGCGCGGCGATTGCGGCCAGGTTTTGGAGCCCTTGCGGGACACTGCACTGGCCGGCCGTATTGAAGCCCCAGGCCACCAACGAGCCATCGCTCTTCAAAGCCAGGCAGTGGTAGTCGCCCGTGGCAATCGCCACGACGCCTGTGAGGTCCGCAGGCACAGGATTCTGGGCGAGTCCGTAGGTTCCCCAAAAGACCACTGTGCCATCGGTCCTCAATGCAAGGGAATGGTTGCCTGCAGCCGCGATGGCCACCACGTTGTCCAATCCTTCCGGAACACTGGTTTGGCCCCATTCATTGTCACCCCAGGCAATCACCGTGCCGTCGCGCCTGAGCGCGATGCTGTGGTACATCCCACCCGCGATCGCAACCACATCATCCAACCCGGCGGGGACATCGCATTGGCCGGCAAAGTCCGCGCCCCACGCCACAACAGTTCCGTCGCGTTTGAGCGCCAGACTGTGGAGAGCGCCACCCGCCACCGCCACGACATGCCTCAGTCCCGCAGGAACGTCGCACTGGCCGTAATCACCCAACTGGCCTGCCGTGGGGCCCCAGCATGTGACGGTTCGATCCCCCATCAAGGCGATGCTATGGACGTTTCCCGCGGCGATTTGGATCGCGAAACCTCGTTTGACACGAACAGGAATGTTGGTTTGGCCGAACTGATTGTCGCCCCAGGCGAGGACCTTCCCATTCCCTTCGAGCGCGAGATTATGGAAACTGCCGGCTGCAATTTGGACGACCTGGCTGCATCGCAAGCCGTTCGAGCCCAGATTCAAGTCATAATTGAGATTTCCCCAGCCATCGATCTTGTCGAAGTGTGGCATCGCGGCGGCGCAGAACAGGCCCTGGGCACTGCAGAGTAAAAGAGCCAAAAGCCGGCCCTTGAGTCTGCGAACGGAAAATCTCTTCACAAAGTTTTTCATATACAAGAACTTCACTCAAACAACGAGAAGATTCTTGCAGACAATGGGGCTGAAGACAATTGGGGACACTCCTGAAAAGCGTCCGAGGGATTCACCGGGAACAATCCGGATGCTGATCCGTGTTAGAACTGATATCCGAGTTCAATTCCGGTTTGATTGCTGGTGAACGTGTAGCCGGCCAGTGTGGAAGAGTTATCGCTATATTGGTAGAAAATCGAGGCCGTTGCCCGCTTCAGAAATTGCAGGCTGAGCCTGGCATTGAAAGTGTAATAGTCGTCCGTTCGACCGGTGGCCGTGCCGCCGGAGCCAACATAGTTGACGGTGTTATACCCGCCTTCCAGGTTCAAATGAAGCTTGCCCAACAGGCGCTGGTTGAGGTCGGCAGTAACCGAGGTGGTTTCGGTCACCTGACTTTCGGCGGAGGCGGTTGCCAACACCGATACGTCCACCACGCGATCGGCATTCAGGGACAGTTGTGTGAACTCGAATGGCTGGTACTGAATCGAGCCTCCGGCAATCGGATTGACAAGATCGGAGGCCCCGCCGCCGAGGAACTGCCGGATTTCGGCTCCGCCGTGAACCTGCAAGCCCACTTTGTCCGAGATCCTCCAGCGAACCCTCGCCTCGATCCTCTCGTAGGTCATGTCGGATCCGATATCCACGTTGACATAGCCAAACCCGGCGCCGAGGCCTGAATCCAAGCGCGGCCAGAACTCATAATTCAGCCAGTCCGTTGTGGACCATTGACGGCTGTTTTCGAATTGGGTGGTGAATATGAAATCCTGATTGACTCCCATGTCCAGGGAAAGTTTGGTGTTGATGCGATACGAAGCATTCAGGGCGGTCGAATAGGTTTCCTCATCGGTTTGAGTTCCCGTTTCCACCTCCGGGTCAGAAGATTTCACGTAGCTCTGAGAGAGGCCTAACGTCCAATCCTCATAAGTCGTCCCGCCCATGAGCCGGACGTTTTGGTCGAGGTTGTCTCGAAACAACTGGCTCGAGTAGAAGTTCCATGTCGGGCTGTAATCGATGGTCCAATGATTGCCAATGTTCAGCAGGAAGCCCGGAGAAATTGATTGAACGACGGTCGAAGTGTGATTCGATACCGTCGACCCGATACCGGTTCCATCCAGGAACTGGTACGACGCCCGGGGATGAAGCGCAAGCGGCCCCCATTGAAAAGGGGTCTGCACGCGACCCGAAATGAATCCGGCCGGCGTGAACACCATCATGGGATTCTGTTGCTGATATTCCTGGACGGCAGGCGGGGTATTGGGGACTTGGACAGGCGGCATAAGCACCTCCTGGGCCGCCAATGGATGTCCCACTACCAGCAGGAAGAGGCCGAGCGCGGCCCGAGGGCAGTATCGAGGAATCGTCCAGTGGAATCCGGTCGAGTTTGTCAGTTTGAGATGCATGGTTTGGATCTTTCGGGGCTGGATATGAATATGTTCGATCATTTGTAACCGCCTGCTCCTAACAACAGCAACATAAGCGCGCCGCTCCTGGAACTCCTCAGGCCTTCCAAACCTGCCCGGGGCTCGCTTTCACCGCCGCCATGGCGTTCCGCGTATCCACAATGCACCTGCACCAGCGCGCCAACTCCTCATAGTTCAAGCATTGATGGTTGGTCGCAATAATGACGGCATCGAAGCCCTCAAGCGTTTGGCGATCCCATTTCACCGACGAAGTTCCCGTCCATTGCGGGTACTCGCGCTTATGACGCACCACCGGCACGTACGGATCGTAATAAGCCACCTCCGCCCCCCGCTTTTTCAGCAGGTCCATCAGGACGTAACTGGGCGATTCCCGATCATCGTCCACATTGGGTTTGTACGACAGCCCGATCACCAGGACGCGGCTTCCGTTCAGAGCTTTCTTGTGAGAGTTTAGAGCTTCGGCCGTTCTACCGACGACGTGCAAAGGCATGGCCGTGTTGATCTCGCCCGCCAGCTCGATAAAGCGTGTGGTCTGCCCATACTCGCGCGCTTTCCAGGTGAGATAGAACGGATCGATCGGAATGCAATGCCCGCCGAGGCCCGGTCCCGGATAAAAAGGCATGAAGCCGAACGGCTTGGTTTTGGCGGCGGCAATGACCTCCCAGACATCGATGCCCATGGCTCCGTAAACGAGCTTCAATTCGTTGACCAGGGCGATATTCACGCCGCGGAAAATATTCTCCAGCAGCTTGGTGGCCTCCGCCGCGCGGCACGACGAGACGGGGACAATGGTCTTGATCGCTTTGGAGTAAAGGGCTTGGGCTTTCTCCAGGCAGGCGGGTGTGTAGCCGCCAATCACCTTGGGAATTGCAGCCACCTTGCTGTCCGGATTCCCCGGATCTTCGCGCTCGGGCGAGAAGGCAAGGTGGAAGTCCCGGCCCGCGTTCAGTCCGGAGCCGGCCTCCAGCACCTCGCGCAGGTCCTCGTCCGTGGTGCCGGGATACGTGGTCGATTCGAGCACCACCAGCGTGCCTTTCTGAAGATGACGCGCAATGCTTCGGCCGGTTTCCAGGATGAACGAGATATCAGGCTCCCGGTTTTTGTTGAGAGGCGTCGGCACGCAGATGATCACCGCCTCCACCTCCCGAATGCGTCCGAAGTCCGTGGAGGCATCGAATCGATTCGCCGCGACCTGCTCCCGCACGGCTTCGGCGCCGATGTGTTTGATGTAACTCTCCCCGCGGCGGAGGGCCTCGACCTTCGCAGAATCGATGTCCAATCCGATGACGTGGACACCCGATCGCGCGAACTGCAACGACAGAGGCAGCCCGACGTAACCCAATCCAATGATGGCAATGTTCATATCAGCAGCTTCTTCTTTCCTGACGGTTTTGCTCTCCGCAACCGGCGTGCCGATTGTCGCAACGTGAATGTCCCGGCTATGACCCGGTGCGCTTTCGTGCAGCGCGACCCGCCTCCGCGCCCAGCAGCATCTTCCGGCAATGAAAACCTTCCGCGTAGCGCGTGGGCGAAGCGGCCTCGACCCCTCGCAACCTCATCAACCCCCGGAACAGGTCCTCGCAAAACCATTGCTTGCTGCGTTGCGTCCCGAAGCAGCGCATCAACAAACTCACTTTGGCGCGGCAGACGGACTCGGACAACGGGACGAAGAAATTGGGCGAGCGCAGATCCGCGTCGTACTTTGGAATCTCGTATTCCAGGATGAGATGGTTGCGAAAGGTGTTCCACGTCAGTTCGCAGACAAAGCGGTGGTCTTGATGGAGATCGTGCCGGAAATGGGTGAAGATGAGATCGGGGACGAACCTCCTTTTCAGATCCTCGAAACACTCCTTCACCGGGACTCCGACGTGGGGAAGAAAGCCGTCGCGGAAGGACTGCACGTCGATCGTTTTCTTGCGGACCCGCCGCAGGAAGGCGCGCGCACTCCGATCCGCTTCCCGCGCGCGCGCCGGTGTGGAAGTCAGCACCAGCCAGTAAAACTCAATGGCCGGGGAGGCGGCGATCAAACTGAGGAGAGTTCCGCCGCAGCCGATTTCGATATCATCGCTATGCGCGCCAAGGCACAAAATGCGCCGCACGCCGTTCAAATTGCACGCGATCACTTCGATTTCTCCTTGAGCGCCGGCAGATTCCACACCGCCCAGGGCGCGGCACCGCGACCGAAGAGGTCATCCAGCTCCTGCTTTTCCTTGAAGGTGTCCATGCAGGCCCAGAAACCCTCGTGCGGGTGGGTCATTAGTTTGCCTGCCTTGATGAGGCGGCGGAACGGCTCTTCGACCAACTCTTCGCCGTCCCGCATATAGCTGAACACTTCCTGGCGCAGGACCATGAAACCCCCGTTGATCCTTGCCCCGGATTTGCCGATGTGTTCGATGCTCTTCACAACGCCATTCGGATCGGCGTTGATGAGATGGAAGCTGGCCCGGGGCTTGACGCTGACGAAGCAGGCGATGTTCCCGCTCCGTTGGAACGATTCGATGACCGTCGGCAAAGGAACATCGGCGAGCCCGTCGGTGTAATTTGCGAGGAACATTTCCTCATTCTGGAGGTGCTTGTGGACCGCTTTCAGGCGCTGGCCGATGTTCGACATGAGGCCGGTATCCACGAAAGTGATGTTCCAGTCATGGATGTCGCTGGCCAGCAACTCCAGACTTTTGCCGCCCTTGGACAGGACGAAATCATTCGTGACGCATTCGTCGTATTCGAGGAAGTACTTTTTGATCGCGTCCCCCCGATAGCCCAGACACAGGACGAAGTCTTTGTGTCCGTAGTGCGCGTAATATTTCATCACATGCCAGAGGATGGGACGATATCCTATGGGCACCAGGGGTTTGGGCAGAGCATCAGAATATTCGCGCATGCGCATGCCGAAACCGCCGCAAAACAGAACGACTTTCATAGATTTCTCCCGGTCCAACTCCGGCATTGGTTGATGCGATTCATGGGCCGCTCAGGAAATCACTTTCACTTTCGGGATCGGGATGACGAACCTCCCGCCCCAGGCGCGAATGCCCGCCATCTGCATGATGATCTCATCCTTAAAGTTCCAGGGCAGAATGAGCACGTAGTCCGGCTTGCTCTCCTGAAGCTTCTCAACCGGAAAAATGGGGATGTGGGTTCCAGGCAGGAATTTGCCCTGCTTGTAGGGGTTGCGATCCACCGTGAAATCCAGGAAATCTGTCCGGATGCCGCAATAATTCAACAGGGTGTTTCCCTTGCCCGGAGCGCCATAGCCCGCCACCCGCTTCCCCTCGCGCTTCGCATGGATCAGAAATTCCAGAAGACTGCGCTTCGACTCCTTCACCTGGTCGCTGAAGGTCGAATACGTCTCCATGCGATCCAGACCGGTCGAGAGTTCGCGGTTCCTCAGCTCCACCACCCGCTTCGTGACGGGCTTGGAACCGTCCTCGACGTGATGCGCATAGATGCGGATCGAACCGCCATGCGTCGGAATTTCTTCCACGTCAAACACCGTCAAGCCATGGGCGCCAAAAATATTTTCCACGGCGATCAGCGAGAAATACGAGAAGTGTTCGTGGTAGATGGTGTCGTATTGACTCTCATCCATCAGCCGCGCCAGGTGCGGGAATTCAAGTGTGGCTACTCCCTGCGGCTTCAACAGAATCCGCATCCCGCCGACGAAATCGTTCAGGTCGGGTACCTGTGCCAGCACGTTGTTGCCGATGATGAGGTCAGCCTGCTTTCCGTCCCGCACCATTTCCCCGGCGGTTTTGCGCCCGAAAAACTTGACCAATGTTGGAACGCCCTTTTCGACCGCCACCTTCGCGACATTGGCGGCCGGCTCGACCCCGAGCGCGGGAATTCCCTTTTTGACGAAATTCTGCAGCAGGTAACCGTCGTTGCTCGCCAATTCCACCGCCAGGCTCTCCTTGCCGAGTCGCAACCGCGCCACGATCATGTCCACATAATCCGCCGCGTGTTTCAACCACGTGTCCGAATAGGAGGAAAAATAGGCGTATTCGGTGAAGATGTGCTCGGGGCTGACAAATTCGTCCAACTGGACCAGATAGCACCGCTCGCAAACCCGCACATGCAGCGGATAAAAAGGCTCCATTTGATTCAACTGCTCGAGTGTCCGATAGCTTTCGCACAGCGGCGACATCCCGAGGTCAACAAACGTCTGTTGAAGCGGACTTCGACAGAAGCGGCAGCGACACTGTGCGTCGCTGCTCGAAGCGTTCTGTTTCGACGGCTCGAGGATGACGTTTTCTTTGCCCATATCATTTCTAATTATGTTGCTCGAACTACTTCTCCGGAATGCCTCTTCTGTCAAATCTCATCGGAGATTACAGAATTGGCGCGCAATGGAGTAGAAAAAACTCCGCATCTGAGCCATGCGAAAATGCTTGCAAGAAAGAGATTTCGACGCAACTGGGGGCGACACCGGAAAGCGTCCGGGGGTTTTACCTGGAAATCTCCGGTATGCAGGCGCGCGATTCTTCTTGATCTGCATTGTGTGCGCAGTGTTCATGGAAGCCCACCGTACACAGGGAGCCCCAGTTCTGCAACTGAGACCGCCGCCGACTGAACGCGCGCCTACGGCAGCGACGTGCGGTAGAAAAGGGCCGTGGAATTCGTTGCGTTGCTGTCCTGGAATTGGAACAGGCCGCTTTCTCCCGACGTCGCAGTGCCGATGCTCTGCCAGTGCACCAGGTCGGGGGAAGTTTGGATTGTATAAGTGACGTTGGTGTCACCGTTGCCGCCGAGCTCGATGTTGCCCGGACTGAGCGGGGTGATGGAAGTAATCCTCACGCCGACAGGTGGTGTTATGGTCAACGTTCCGTTCGCAAAGTTGATGCTGTAATTGGGCGAACTCAACCCCGAGGGAGCGATCGAATAGGTGCCTGTCGAACTCGCCGGAGTCGCCGAGGTGGTGAACACGAGCGTCCCGGACAGGGAGCTGGGTCCGTCGCCGGTGGCAAAACCGGTGTAAGTCACTGTGAACACCGGGTTCGTCTGGCCGTAGGAGCGGCTGGCATTGTTGGCCAGCACCAGCAAGGAACGCCGCAGGATCCTCAGGTTCGCGCCCTGATAGGTGATGGTGTAATTCGACCCCGCGCCCAGCGTGTTCTGCAGGATCGCGTAACTGCCCACGTTCTCACCCGCCACGCGGCTCAATGCGCCGCTCAGTGTATCCCCATTATACAGGTACCCGGTAAGTTGATAGGTGAGGGCCGGGTCGGTATTGCCGTAGGTCTTGCTCGCGCTTTTGGCCGTGATCGTCAGCGGCGCCGGATTCACCGTCAGCGTCCCGCCCGTGTAACCGATCGTGTAGTTGGTCAGCCCCGTCCCCACCGCGTTGGTCGCCGCAATGGCGTAACTGCCCGCCCCCGCGGTCCCCGCAGCCCCGGCACTGCTCAAACTCACGCTGCTCACACTGTCCCCGTTGACCAAACCAGCCTTTCCAAATTCAGTCCCCGCAAAGCTCAGCGCCTGACCATACGTCTTGTTCGTGCTGTTGGCCGTGATGGTCAGCGCAGCCGCATTCACCGTCAATGTCCCGTTCGTGTAGGTGATCGTATAGTTCGTCAGACCCGTCCCCACCGCGTTCGTCACCACAATCCCGTAGCTGCCCACCATCGCGGTTCCCGCAGCCCCGGCACTGCTCAAGCTCACGTTGGTCACTGTGTCGCTATTCACCAGACCGATGGCCGTAAATTCCGTTCCCGCAAACGCCAGGCTTTGCCCATACACCTTGTTGGTGCTGTTGGCTGTCACCATCAACCCATAGGGCGTGACCGTCAGCGTCCCATTGGTAAAGCTGAATCCGTAGTTCGTGCTGCTCAAGCTGCCCTGCGTGATTTGAATCGTGTAATTGCCCACAGGACTGTTCGTGTCGGCTCCTGTGCTCAGCACCGGACTGCCGCTCAGCACGTTGGTCCCGTCACCGGACGCAAAGCCGCTGTAATTGACCGTGAACACAGGATTGGTCGCCCCATATACCCGGCTCGTGCTGGCCGCCGCCACCGTCAATGTCGCCGGATTCACCGTCAGCGTGCCGTTGACGTAATAGATCGTGTAATTTCCAAGTCCAGTCCCCACCGCGCCGCTCGGGATGATGTTGTAGCTGGCGACCGCCGCAGTGGATGCCGCGCCATCGCTGCTCAAACTCACTGTGGTCACAGTGTCGCCGTTGACCAAACCAGCCTTTCCAAATTCAGTCCCCGCAAAGTTCAGTGTCTGCCCATACGTCTTGCTCGTGCTGCTGGCCGTCACTGTCAGCGACGCTTGCGTCACCGTCAGCGTGCCGCCGTTGGTCAGGATAGTATAGTTCCCCAGCCTGTTGCTCGGATCAAGGAACGTCGGAACAATCGCGTAGCTGCCCACGGGACTGGCCGGCGCCGCACCTGTGCTCAGGCTCAGCCCAATATCATCACCAGACTGTAATCCGCTGATCAAGCCGGTGAACACCGGATTGGTTGCGCCATAGGCGCGGCTGAAACTGTCGATCGTCACCGTGAGTTGGGCGGGGCTCACCGTCAGCACAAAGCTGTCGTTGGTGCTCATTCCATCCCCGTCGATTACCGTCACCGTGATCGTTGCTGTTCCCATCTGATCGGCCAAAGGCGTCAATGTGATGGTGCGATTCGTGTCGGAACCGCCGAAGGCAATATTGTTGGTCGGCACCAGCGCCGGGTTGGAGGAGGTGACCGTCAGCACGAGGTTGGATGCCGCGGTTTGCGCATCGCCGATTGTGAAAGGAATCGCCGGTGTTGTCGTGTTTACCGGGGTGGATTGATCGACGATACCGCTGATGGTCGGCGGTGAGACCGTGGCGATCATGAGGCTCCAGCCTCCCTCGATGGCTCCCTGATCCGGAGCCGCGAAGTCATAAACATACAACGACCATGCGCCATTGGGAGACACTCCGTTGAAGTCCGACATGGCCACCGGCGTATCATACGGCCCGGCGGGGGCTGGTGCGGGGAACGAAGCGGCCGGAGGAGTTATAGTGGAATAGTCGGCCGGCGTGAACGGTATCGAAATGAACGGATAGGGATACGGAAGCGGGAATACCGCGGCATCGTCCAGAGTCGTGGTGATGTTTGTTGCAGCACCAAGAAAATCGCTGTTTGTGCTCGAATCGCCTGCGCGAGACCAGATCACCATCTTCTGGCCTGCAGGCGACACCAAAAGCATGTCCACATCGCCCGGGAAGTTGTGCCAGAACTGGCTGATCGTGAGCTGCAATTTCGAGATCGTGCCGCTCATGTTCGAGACGACGATCTGCGAGGGATACGGTGTCGCCATCCCCTGGGTAGGAATGATGATCGGCGTCGGATTGGCGAATCTGGCCGATCCCGACGGCGGCGGATTGACGGTGAAGAGAAAGCTGTTGGTGGCCGTGCTGGTCCCATCGCTTACTATGATCGAAATGGTCGAAGTACCGGTTTGCCCGAATGCAGGAACCACCGATATGGATCTGTTCGTGTAATAAACGTAATCGTAGTCGTAGAAGAAAATATTGTTTACGGGAACGATGTTCGTGTCGGACGAATTCGCGCTGAGGGTCAGGTAGATCCCCGCTACTTGCGAATCTCCGATTGTGACCGGGACGAGTTCCGTCGGCTGATCCTCGTAGGTGGATTGATCTCCAATATTGCCAATGGTGGGTGGCGTACTCTGCGCACAGACCGCAAGAGCAAAGCCGGCGCAGCACGCTCCGACACTCAGCCAGCGGATGACATGAGTCGGTTTGGTCCAAAGGCGGCGGGAGAGAACTGCCGCATTGCCACGGTCGCGGCATGTATGAAGAGGGTGTGTTTTCATGCTCATGAGAGTTCTTTGGCAAGAAGTTTCACGAAGCAGGAGTTGGCGCCAGCTGCCCTCCCCTGTCGTACGAGCGCCTGAATCTGCGATTCCAGTCATAGTCACATATTGGTCGAAAGGATCGGCGCGTCCTATCGGAGCGCGAATCGATTCCCTGTCGTTAAGAGTACGGGCCATCAATGAGCATATTCTTATATCAGGGGCAGCCTTAACGCAACAGGTTAATACTGAAAATGAACCGGGCGACTCCCTGGGAAAAGCCCCCTCATTTGTACGCCGGGGCGTGAATAATCCACGCAACCCATTCACTGGAAGGATACTGTGGCTTTCAGACACCGCCCCAATGGGAGTTGCCTTAATAAGACTTCTGCATCGGCCTAATGCTGATGTTCATGACTTCTGCAGTCCATGGCAACGTGAGAGCGTTGAGCACGACGCTGGCCACATCCTCGGGTTGCAGCAGCAGGTCGGGTTGATAGGCGCGCCCCTCCTTTGCGTGCAGCGCCTGGATGCGGGGTGTGGCGGTGCGTCCCGGAAACACGCTCAAAACGCGGATCCCATCCGCGTTGACCTCATCGCGGAGGCTGTCGGCGAGCGCCTTGAAGGCATGTTGCGTGGCGGAGAAGTGACCGGCATTGGGGCGCGCGGTCAGGCCGACGCTGGAGTTGATGAAAACGATCTGACCGCGGGGCTTCTTGAGCAGCGGCAACAGCTTCTGCGTGAGCATGAGCGGGCCCCGCACGTTTGCCTGGTATTGCCGGTCGAGCGATGAGAGGGGCGCCTCGGCCAGCTTTCCATGGTCAATAGCGCCGGCGCAGTGCACCAGGATGTCGAGTCGGGCGTATTCCTTGGCGACATGGGCGCACAGCGCTTCGATCTGTTCGTCCTTCGTCAGGTCGCAAGGGAACAAATCCACGTGTTGTGAGAGCGCCCGGAGGCTGGCGGCCTTGGCATCGAGCTTGGTCCGGTCGCGGCCCGAGAGGCAGACCGTCGCCTCATGCTGTGCCAAACAGGTGGCAATGGCCCCGCCAATGCCGCCGCTGGCTCCGGTGACGACTGCGATTTGGTTTTTCAGGGTGGTCATAGGTTGTATCTCCATGCGACGAAACGGCTGCCGTTACGAATGGGCGGCCTTTTTTAAACTGTGCAGCTTCAGAAGAACAGCCGCCACCGCTTCATCGTTCAACCCGTGTTTCTGCAGCATGTATTCCTGTGAACCGATGTGCGGAGAAAAAATGGGCGGCATGCCGATGCGTTTGAACGGCACCTTCACATCCCACGTTTCGGCGAGAAGTTCTGCGACGGCGCTTCCCAGGCTGCCATTGACGCTGTGCTCTTCCAAGGTTGCGATGCAGCCTGTTTCGCGGGCTGCAGCCAGCACGGCGCTTTCATCAAGCGGTTTCAGAGTATGCATGCTCAGCACGCGGGTCTGAATCCCCTGGGTTGCGAGACGCTCGGCCGCCTTGGCCGCCGTTTGCAGCATGCCACCGGTGGAAATCAGCGTCAGGTCCCGGCCCTCCCGAAAACGGATCGCTTTGCCAAGTTGAAACTCGATCGGTCCCGGGTGCACGGTGGGTTCCCCTGCCTTGCCCAGGCGCAGATAGCAGGGTCCAGGATGGGCTGTGATCGCCCGGGTTGCCGCCCGGGTCTCGACCGGATCCCCCGGAGCAACCACCATCAAGCCGGGTATCGCGCGCATGACCGCGAGATCTTCGATCGCGTGGTGGGTCACGCCCATGGGGCCGTAGGCAAATCCGCCGCCGACGGTGACGATCTTGACATTGGCTTCATGATAGCAGACGTCGTTTCGGATTTGTTCCAGGCAACGCATAGTTGGGAAGTTGCCGATGGAGTAGGTGAAGACAATCTTTCCGCTCAGCGCCATTCCCGCGGCCAAACCCGTCATGTTCTGTTCCGCCACGCCGGCGTTGAGGAATTGACGCGGGCGTTGCTCCATGAATTTTTCCACCACCCGGTAACCCAGGTCGCCGGTGATGAAGACGACGCGTTCGTCCTGCTGGGCGAGTTCGAACAGAGTGTCGAGAAAAGCGTTTCTCACTTGGCCTCCACTTCCGCCAGCGCGCGCGGCAATTCGTCGCCGCGCGGGGGTGTATAATGATATTGCAGTTTGTTTTCCATGAAGCTGACCCCCTTGCCTTTGATGGTATTGGCGACGATGCAGGTGGGGCGGCCGGCCTGTGCGGGGACCCCGGAGAGAGCCTTCTCCAGCGCGACGACGTCGTGGCCGTTCAACTCCTGCGTGGCCCAGCCGAACGCGCGCCACTTGTCGGCCAGAGGATCCAGGTCGAGCACGTCTTTCACGTTGCCGAGGCTCTGAATCTTGTTGTAGTCCACGAGCACCACCAGATTGTCGAGCTTGTGGTGCGGAGCGAACAGCGCGGCCTCCCAATTGGAACCCTCGTCACATTCCCCATCGCTCAACACGACGAACACCCGGTGCGTCTTTCCGTCCCGCTTGGCGGCGAGCGCCATTCCAACACCCAGGGGAAGGCCGTGTCCGAGCGAACCGGTGGAAGCTTCCACCCCCGGCGTGAATTTGTGTGTGGCGTGCCCCGGAAGAATGGTGCCGTTTTGGTAATAGGTCTCCAGCGTCTGCATCGGGAAGAAGCCGCATTCCGCCAGCACCGCGTACAGGGCGGCGCAACTGTGCCCCTTGCTCAAAATGAACCGATCGCGCTCGGGCCATCCGGGGCGCTGTGGATCGAACCGCAGGATTCGGCCATAGAGGACGGCCAAGATATCGGCGACCGACAGGCCTGAACCGATGTGTGATGCGTTGGCGCGATTGGCCATCACAATGATATGATGGCGGATGCGCCGGGCGAGTTCGGCGGTTGATACTTCCGGTTTTGTGTTCATATCCTTCGAAAAACTACGCCAAGCTACACAAGTAATTCCCATCCGCCATCCTTTTTGCGATGGATTCGAGCACGGATGCGGCGGGGACGCCGTCGGCCACACGATGGTCGAAGGTCAAACTGAGCCAGCAGGTTTGCGCCACCGACAGGGCGCCCTGTTTTGCGATGGGCCGTTCCGCAATTCTGCCGATACCCAGGATGCTGGACTGCGGCGGGTTCAGAATGGGTGTGAAGATATCCACGCCGTAAGCGCCGAGGTTCGTCACGGTGGAAGACCCTCCCGACAACTCCTCCGAGCGAAGTGAATTGGACCGGGCTTGCGCGGTGAGCCGGCTCATGTGGCCGATGATTTCCAGAACCGTCGCTGTGTCCGCGTTGCGCACGACAGGTACGACCAGGCCTTCCGTCACCGCAACGGCGAAGCAGACATTCACCTCATCCAACAGCCTCAGGGAATCGTTCTCGATGGCGGCGTTCAGCCCGGGATTCTCCCGCAGCGCCTCGGCCAGCAGCTTTATGAACAGCGCGTCATAAGGCACGGACACCTTCAGCTTCTCCGAAAGGAGCTTTCGAGCGCCGACAAGTTCGCCGGCCTCAACCTCACGCGTGATCGTCAACGAGACGGCGCTGTCCAGCGACCGGCGCAGGCGCTCGCCAATCGTCCGCCGCATCGCGCTCAATGGTATCACCCGGCCGGAATCAGATCCGGGAGCCGCCGCAGGTGAGAGCGCCCTTCGGTCGAGCGCCGCCCTGACGTCAGCTTCGACGACGCGGCCGCCCGGTCCGCTTGCGACAATGGAGGCCAGATCGATTCCATGTTCGGAGGCAAGTTTCTTCGCCACCGGGCTCGCTCTGACACGGCCCTCGGCGGGAGACCCTGGATCACCCGATGAAAGCTGCTGACGCTCCGAACTGTTGCTCATCGAGATTTGCGGGCCGGCACCGCGCGGCGGAGGAGGGCCGGATTCCCCCTCCGCCAGAATGTAACCCAGCAGCCCCTGCTCTTTGATCAATGCCCCGATCTGTGCCGCGTGGCAAAGAATGCCGTCGGCCGAAGCAATCACCGGATTGACGGCCTTCTCGGTTTCAATTTCGAGGATGGACTCGCCCTGTTTCACCCGGGCGCCGTCCGGGTAAAGCCAGTTCACCAATGTTCCCTCGGCGGTGTACATCCCGAAACTCGGCATGACGATGGGTGTGGCCATGATCCTTGTTATCCCATCTGTTCGCGGACGGCGGCGATGATTTGCTCGACCCGTGGAGTGTAGAGCGCTTCGAGAACCGCGGAAAAGGGGACGGGCGTGTCGGCGGCGGTCACAGTCTTGATCGGCGCGTCGAGATCATCGAATGCTTTTTCAGCGACCCGGGCGGCGATGTCCCGCGCCATCGAACATACCGGCGTGTCCTCATCGACGACGACCAATCGATGAGTCCGGCGGACCGACTGGAGAATGGTTTCTTCGTCCAACGGGTTGAGAGTGAGCAGATCGATGACTTCGGCGTTGATCTGCTCCGCGGCCAAGACCTGCGCGGCGTCAAGGCAAAGATGGGTCATGCGTCCGGCGGCGCACAAAGTGACGTGCGTGCCCTGGCGAACGACGTCGGCCTTGCCGATGGGCACGACATAGGGTTCCTCCGGGACATGCCCTTTCGCCTGCAGACCCAGAAATTTGTGCTCGAGAACAACGACGGGGCCGTCGTCGCGAATCGCGGCGATGGTAAGGCCCTTCGCGTTATAGGCCGTGCTCGGCACAACCACTTTAAGACCCGGGATATGGGCGAGGACCGAATAAAGGGTTTGCGAGTGCTGCGCGGCGGCTCCGCCTCCATAAGCTCGCTTGTCCCCGCGGGTCCCGTAGGCGGTTCGGATGACCATCGGCAACTTCACGTGGCCGCCCATCATGTAATGCATCTTGGCGGCCTGGTTGGCGATCTGATCGTAGCACATGCCGATCAGATCGACGAACATCACCTCAACGACGGGTCGCAGACCGGTCATCGCCGCGCCAACGGCCGCCCCCACGAAGCCCATTTCCGAAATCGGCGTATCGATGACCCGTTCCGGTCCAAACTCGGTAATCAGCCCCCGAGTGGCGCGCATGGGACCTCCCCACGCGTCGATGAACCCCAGGTGCGCGCGCCCGGCGGCGCCCGCAATGTCCTCGCCCATGACGATGACGTTCGGATCGCGACGCATCTCCTGGCGCAACGCCTCGTTGATGCTGGGTCCGAACGACAATTCGCGCACTGCCGTTGGCTCTTTCATCGCGAGGCCTTTCCGTCGGGAACATACACGTTCGTGTAAAGCTCCGAGGCTTCGGGGACCGCGCCTGCCTTGGCAAACTCAACGGCTTCGTCCATCAACCGTTTGTTCCTCTCATCGATTTCATCCAATTGCGCCATTGTCAGAGGTCCGCCGGCATTCATCCGCGCGCGAAATCCTTTGAGGCAATCACGGTCGCGCGCCGCCTGCTCCTCCTCGGGAAGCCGATAGCGCGTGGTGTCGTCGCTCTGATGGTGGCCCAGATAGCGGTACGTTTTGCACTCGATCAACGAGGGGCCGGCGCCAGCGCGGGCGCGTTGGACGGCGGTTTCGGTGGCGCGCCAGACGGCGAACACATCCTGGCCATCCACGATCACACCCGGCATGCCGTAGGCCGCGGCGCGATCCGCCACATTTGGAACCGAGCAGGCGTATTCGATCGGGGTGGTTTGGGCGTAGCGATTGTTCTCACAAACAAACAGCACCGGCAGCTTCCAGATCGCGGCCATGTTCATGCATTCATGCACGGTGCCGACCCCGGCCGAACCTTCGCCGAAGAACGCGACGGCAACCTGTTTTGTTTTTCGAACCTTGGCCGACAATCCGGCCCCGACGGCATGGGCCACACCTGCGCCGTTGATCGGATTGACGCCCAGGATGTTCTTGCTGATGTCGGTGATGTGCATCGAGCCGCCCTTTCCGCGGTTGGTCCCCGTCACCTTGCCAAAGAGTTCAGCCATCATGGGGGCAACAGCCACTCCCTTGGCGATGCAATGGCCGTGCCCGCGATGAGTCGAGGCCACCCAATCGCTGTCCTCCAAGGCGGCGCAAACGCCCACGGCCACGGCTTCCTGTCCGATGTAGAAATGGACGGGTCCAACAGGCGTGCCGGTTTCCACCAGCCACTTCAATCGCTCCTCAAACTGGCGGATGAGCGACATCCGCTCATAGATCCAAAGACATTTTCGGGCCAATCCCTCTCCGTCCGGCGCGGAAGGGACTTCAGCGTCCGCAGAAGCGGCGCCTGTGGCGTTTCGGTTGGTCTCAAAACTCATGGTCCGTGTGAAAACAGTCGTGGAGGCTGCCGCTTGGCGACACTGCTGGAATCAAGGCGACCTCGTGCGGCGGATCAACAGCGCGCGATCATTCCTTCGGACGCAGCAGTTCATGTGCCTGCAGTGTGGCCGCGGCCTCTTCCACCACGCAAAAGTCTAGCTTCGAGCGTTCCGCGATATCAAGCAGGGAATGGGTTCCATCCGAAAGGTTGAGGACCCATAATATCGCCAGTTCCCGCTGGGTCGAATCTTTGATTCCCCCCAGGGTCCGGTAAAGCCCGCGACGGCCCAGTTGGGGTTCGCCCTTCGGGCATTGATTGATATAAACCCAATTCGTCTCCAGGATGAAAACAGTGCGCAGCAACATCCCGAGCGACTCACCCAGCGCGGTCGCATCGACGAGGTTCAAGTCGTCCGCCGAAGTGTGGTATTCCGGATAGCGTCCGTTTGGGGTTCGCATCAGGACACCCACCGGAAGGTTGAAGCCCGGGGAACAATACTGTCTTTCGTCATAGCCGTAAGGCACGAAGTCAACGATCGAGTGGCCCGGAGCCGCGCTCAGCAACGCCTGGGCCGCGACCCGGTCAATTTCCGCGTTGCCCCTCCGGGTCCGCTTGTAGGTGAACGGGCCGCGATCGCCCAGGCACGAGAGTACGAGCCCGTGCCGGATACGTTCCGTCGCGGCTTCGTTCCTCGCCAGCCAGGTGATCGCGCCGATCGTTCCCGGAACCCACACGAACCGGTAGGAATGCCGCACGGGAACGGTTGACAGCAGCGCGGCCAGACGCGCGGCGATGGTCATGCCGGAAAGATTGTCGTTGCACAGGGACGGATGGCACGAGTGGCACGAGATGAAAACCTCATCGTCGGTTGCCCCCTGGATCCTGAACTCACCGTAGGTCAAATGGCCCGGTTCAAGGGTCGAATCAATGCAGACCTCGTAGTCGCCGTCGGGCAGCGCCTCCAGTTGCCGCTGGGTCAGGCAGAATCCCCACGTCTCGCGGTAGTACGAAGTGCGATAGGGGATCCAGTCCGGTGTCTCCGGCAGGCTGAACAAATGCTCCTTCAACTCCGCCAACCGCATCCGCCGGCGAACCGGCACACTGTAGTTCAGCACGTGCAGGTTGGACTTTGCGAAGTCCACCACTTTCCGGCCCTGCGCGTCCTTGATCCATGCATCGCGGATGTTCCATTCCTTGGGAATCGTCCAATCCAGAACCTGCGTGCCTGTCGGGACCTCATGCAGCTCGATGGGAACTTGCTGCTGCAGGAGGCGCAGGCTTTGGCGGAAGCCGTCGCCCGTGATGCTGCGGCAGATCGGGTAAAGCGCGGTGATGAGCTGATGCAACTCTCGCCCGTGACGGGATGCATCCCAGTTCTCCAGAACTTCTCCGAGTGGCTTCGATGTCGAGGTCGTCACATTCAATCAATTCGGAAATGGCCTTCGGAAATCAGTCCGGCACCGGACTCGGAATCATCGTGCCGGACATCCGTTGCCTTTGGGAAGAACAAACCGGATGAAATGTTCAGGGGAGCAGTCCGTAAACCGTCAACTGGCTGATCGACGCGACGTAAACTCTTCCGTTCACCACGGTGGCGGGAGTGAATTTCGCCGCGAAATCCAAAGTGTCCCGCGACCCTGACTGGCTGCTGTTGTAAAGTTCGGTGCCGAGATTGCGGGCATCGTAGGCGTGGAGAACACCCGGTGCGGTGGTGCCGTTCCGTTGGACCGCCCAGAGTATGCCGTTGGTATTGCCATTGGCTGACACCGCAATTGCCGCACCTGCATAGGAGTAGGTTGCGGAGGACAGGGACGCCGGCGCCGCGGACAACAGCCCATTGGTTATGCTGAACTCCCTGACGAAATCGTTCACCGCGCCGAAGAAGACATGGCCATTGAAATAGACCGGCGGTGCGAAGCTGCCGGTGCCGCCCGTCCCGCCGGGGAGAGCGCTAATGAGAGACTGAACGATCTGGCTGTCGTTGTTGGTGTTGAAGTGGCCCATATTTTCCCGGTTGACCAGATAGATCGTGCCGGTCTTCCCGGCGCTCACCAGCAAATGCGGGTAGGGACCGCCCTGGTCCGGCAAGAGGAGCACACCGCCGGACGAAAGATCGAGATCGTTGGCGTCCATGTTTGCCTGATCATGCGGGGTGAAGTAATCCAGGACAACGCCGCCGGGGCTGAGTTTTTCAACGCTGTCTCCATAGTCGGGACCTCCGACATTCGCGTCGAAATCCCCGTTGCCGGTGGAGAAATAGAGGCTCCCTGCGGCGTCGGCAGCCACACCCCCGCCGGCATGCCAGATGCCGCCACCTGAACCATTCGGGGTGGTGAGATACACCATCACCTGCTGGAGATTGGTCGCGTTGTATCCCATCAACCAACCAAAGAAAATGGGCGCGTCGGCGTGGCTTCCAAAGCCCATATAGATCACACCGGAGTTCAGAAGCAATCCGGGGCGTTGACCCTGATGAAGGGCGCTGAAGGCTATCATGCCCCCTTGCGCTCCATCCCCTGTGCCCGGGACGCTCGCTTGAATCACCACAGGACCGCCAAATTTTTCGGCTCCCGTGGTGATATCCAACGCGTGCAACCTCTGAACGTAATTCGTTGTGCCGCCCGTAACTTCCTTGGTGGAGGCTTCCACGTAAACCGTTCCGCTCGCCGGGTCGATGACCGGTGTTCCAGCGATGCCGACCTCGGAATAGTCCGCATTGTCCGGAGCGGCTTCAATGAGGGGAATGGTGGTGACGCCGGCAGCCGGGTTGATGAAACTCACCTGCCAAAGAGGGTTGTTGGTCAGGCCGTCCGCATCAAAGGCGTAAACGCTGTCGTGTTCGCTGGCAGCAAAGACGACATTATGGAAGCCCTTTCCGGGGATATTCACATTGGCGACATAGAGAGGTGCGGCATAGGCAATACCGTCCAGCGGGTACGAGAAGAGCTTGCCGAACTTCGATGAAGTGACATTGGCCGGCGACAACACCGTTTCGTTCTGATTCTGGCCCGTGCGCAGGTTGTCGTTGTGATGGGTGAACATTCCCGGATTGGTGGTGACATACACAATGGCGTTGGTCGAAAGGGATAGATCGGCCGTGGTTGCCGCCACGACGTGAGTGCCGGCGCCGGCGGGAGGCGAATAGAAACCGGCGGCTGTGATCGTCCCGGAAGAGGCAGATCCGCCCGCGACGCCATCCACCGACCAGTTCACCGCACTCGCAAAATTGACAGTGAACTGTTGCGTGCGCGTCGGGGTCAATACCGCCAAATGCGGATTGATGGACAGCCCGGTGTAAGCCTGCGCCACGGTCGAATAAGGCCCGGTCTGCCCGACCCCGTCCGTCGCCCGAACGCGGTAGCCGTAAGTGCTGTAGGGCGCCACAGTCGTGTCGCTGTAGTTTGTCACCGCCGTAGTCCCGATCTGCGCAAAGTTTGTTGTGAGCGGACCCTGCCGTTCCACCAGATACGACGCCACGCCGAGGTTCGCGGCAGACGCCGTCCAGTTCAGGTTGATCTGGTTGCCGCTCACGGCCGTCGCCGTCAGAGTGCCGGGCGCCGTCGGAGTATTTCCGATCGGCGTGTTCATGTCGGCCTGGATTTGGGCCTGCGTCAGCGGAACGTTGTAAACTCGAAGCTCGTCGATCGTCCCTTTGAAATACCAACCGCTGCCGCGTTTGCCGATAAGCACGTTCTGGCTGGGATCGAACTGTGACGCCGGGACAGTCCCCCCACGCAGGATGCCGTCATCCAGGACGCCGTTGATGTAAATGTCCAGCGTCTGGGCGGCGGCATTGTACATGCCGGCCACGTGATACCAGGTGTTCAACGCTACCACGGTGGTGCTGTAGCGTTGCACGAGAGAGCTTCCATCCGGCGAGATGGAGATGGCGAATGTCCGCACTCCCGTATCGGGGGATGTCTTGAATTGCCAGCCGACGGACGGAGAAGCAGAATCGGATTTGGCGATAATCTGCCCGTCATCGGCCGGAACGCCGGTCGCCATCACCCAGGCCTCCAACGTCATGCTCCCGGTCAATTTGAGCGGAGTCGGGTTGCCGACGTTGACATAACTTGTCGTCCCGTTAAAGGAGAGCGCATTCCCGTACCGCCCGCTGGTGGTCCAGGTGGCCCCGCTGATGGTGCCGGTAATGGCGTTGGGCGACGCGTCGGTGATGGTGGTGCCGGATCCGGCATTGAATCCGTACGCGAGGACCGGGCCGGGAATCGTCGTGGAGATATTCATGGAGATGATGAAGAAATCCTGCGGAATCGTCGGGGAGATGGGAATAGTGTTCGTGAATTGACCGTTCGCCGCAAACACGTTGGTCGAGACCGTGTTCCACGATGCCAACGGCGGCACCCCCAGGTTCGTGGACTCCATGACATAATACCCCGCTCCCGCCAACCCGCCCGATCCGGTCACAATCAGATTCGACCCCGAAATCGTTACGGACGAAAACAGCAAACTGGTTGCTTGAGCGGTGGCCGGCTCCCTCATCCAGCCCAAGGCGGTGGCGAGAAGGCTCAGGACCCAGAGAGGCTTGGCGAACCGGTGAGGGGGCAAGGCGGGCTGATGCATGAAATGGGTGTCAGGTGCAGTCAATAATGGGATTCGTGATATGGGCCGCCTCTCATGGCAGCAGCCCGTAAGCCGTCAGTTGGTTCATGGAACCGATGAAGACTTTCCCGTTCACGATGGTTGGAGGCGTGAACTTCGCGGCAATATCCAACGTATCGCGCGACCCGGCCTGGGTGCTGTTGTACAGTTCGGTGCCGAGATTGCGCGCATCGTAGGCAAAGAGAACACCGGGGCCTGTGGTGCCGTTCCTCTGCACCGCCCATACGATCCCGTTGGTAGTGCCGTTCGCAGAAACCGTGATGGCGCCGCCCGAATACGTGTAAGCTTCCGGGGATACGGACGTGGCGCTCGTGGACAAGAATCCATTCGTCAGTTTGAAGGCCCTGACGGGATCATCGACGGCGCCGAAGTACACGTATCCGTTGAAGTAAACGGGGGGCTTGAAGACCCCTTCCCCGTTAGATTGAGTCCCGGCCGGGATGGCGTTCGAAACGACCTGAACAATCTGGTAGTCGTTATTCGTATGGTAATGTCCCATGTTATCGCGGTTGATCAGGTAGATAACGGATGTCTTCCCCGCACTGATCAGCAAATGCGGGTTGGCGCCGGTTTGATCCGGCAACAGCAGGACGCCACCCGATGAAAGATCGAGGTCATTGGCGTTCATGTTTGCCTGATCGTGGGGTGTGAAGTAGTCCTGAACGCCGCCATTGGTGCCGAGTTTCTCGACGCTGTCTCCATAGTCACGACCCCCGGTGTTGACATCGAATGTTCCGTTTCCGGTGCTGAAATAGAGGCTCCCTGCGGCGTCGGCGGCCACGCCTCCGCCGCCTTGCCAGATGCCGCCATCGGAACCATTGGGGGTGGCATTGTATACCAGAACAGGTTGTAGATTGGTCGCATTATATCCCAGCACCCAGCCATGGTAGGGCGGACGGTCATCGTGACCCGCGAATGCCAGGTAAACCACACCGCCGCTCAGAAGTAATCCCGGGCGCTGGCCCTCGTGGAGGGCGTTGAAGGGAATCATCCCGCCTTGGCTTCCATCCCCGGTGCCCGGCACACTGGCCTGCATCACCACCGGACCGCCAAACTTCTCGGCTCCCGTGGTAACATCCAACGCGTGCAACCTCTGCACGTAGTTCGTCGTGCTGCCGGAAACTTCTTTGGTCGTGACAGACACGTAGAGTGTCCCGCTCGCCGGGTCGATGACCGGCGTCGAGGTGATGCCTACTTCGGGAGTGAGATCGCAACAATTGACCGGATCGGGATAGGTCTCGATGGCGGGGATGGTGGTGACGCCGGCAGCCGGGTTGATAAAGCTCACTTTCCAAAGAGCATTGTTGGTCAGCCCGTCGGCGTCGAAGGCGTAAACACTGTCGTGCCCGGTCGCCACGTAGACCACGTTATGGTAACCCTGCCCGGGGATGTTCACGTTGGCGACATAAAGCGGCATCGCATACACGGTGGCATCCACGGCGTAGGAGAAAAGCTTCCCAAAATTCGTCGAATTCACGTTGGCCGGCGTCAGCACCGTTTCGTTCTGATTCTGGCCGGTCCGCAGGTTGTCATTGTGATACGTAAACACACCGGGGGTGTCGGTGACATACACCAATACATTGATCGATTGCGACAGATCCGCCGTGGTGGCAGTCACGGTGTGGGTGCCGGTGCCGGCCGGCGGCGAGTAAAGACCCGAGGCGCTGATCGTCCCGGAAGAGGCAGATCCGCCCGCGACGCCATCCACCGACCAGTTCACCGCACTCGCAAAATTGACAGTGAACTGTTGCGTACGCGTCGGGGTCAAAACCGCCACCCGCGGACTGATGGTCAGCCCGGTGTAAGCCTGCGCCACGGTCGAGTAAGGCCCGGTGTGCCCGACCCCGTCCGTCGCCCGAACCCGGTAGCCGTAAGTACTGTAGGTCGCCACGGTCGTGTCGCTGTAGTTTGTCACCGCCGTAGTCCCGATCTGCGCGAAGTTCGTCGTCAGCGGCCCCTGCCGTTCCACCAGATACGACGCCACGCCGAAGTTCGCGGCAGACGCCGTCCAGTTCAGGTTGATCTGGTTGCCGCTCACGGCCGTCGCCGTCAGAGTGCCGGGCGCCGTCGGAGTATTTCCGATCGGCGTGTTCATGTCGGCCTGGATTTGGGCCTGCGTCAGCGGAACGTTGTAAACTCGAAGCTCGTCGATCGTCCCTTTGAAATACCAACCGCTGCCGCGTTTGCCGATAAGCACGTTCTGGCTGGGATCGAACTGTGACGCCGGGACAGTCCCCCCACGCAGGGTACCGTCATCCAACACCCCGTTGATGTAAATGTCCAGCGTCCCCGCGCCGGCATTGTACACGCCGGCCACGTGATACCAGGTGTTCAACGCGACCACGGTCGTGCTGTAACGTTGCACGAGATTACTTCCATTCGGCGAGATGGAGATGGCGAATGTCCGCACTCCCGTATCGGGGGATGTCTTGAATTGCCAGCCGACGGATGGAGAAGCAGAATCGGATTTAGCGATAATCTGCCCGTCATCGGCCGGAACGCCGGTCGCCATCACCCAGGCCTCCAACGTCATGCTCCCGGTCAATTTGAGCGGAGTCGGGTTGCCGACGTTGACATAACTTGTTGCCCCGTCAAAGGAGAGCGCATTCCCGTACCGCCCGCTGGTGGTCCAGGTGGCCCCGCTGATGGTGCCTGTGATGGCGTTGGGCGACACGTCGGCGACGGTGGTTCCGGATCCGGCATCGAAACTGTACGCGAGCACCGGGCCGGGAATCGTCGGAGAGCTGTTCATGGAGACGATGAAGAAATCCTGCGGAATCGTCGGGACGATGGGAATGGTGTTCGTGAATTGACCGTTCGCCGCAAACACGTTGGTCGAGACCGTGTTCCACGATGCCAGCGGCGGCACCCCCAGGTTCGTGGACCCCATGAGATAATACCCCGCCCCCGCCAGCCCGCCCGATCCGCTCACGATCAAATCGATTCCCGAGATCGTCACGGACGAGAACACCAGGTTGCTGGTTTGAGCCGCAACCGGTCCCGAAATCCAGCCCAAGGCGGCGAGAAGGCTCAGGACGCAGAGAGGCTTGGCGAACCGGTGAGGGAGGGCCATGGCAGGCTGATGCATGAAATGGGTGTCAGGTGCAGTCAATAATGGGATTCGTGATATGGGCCGCCTCTCATGGCAACAGTCCGTAAACCGTCAGTTGGTTCATGGAACCGATGAAGACTTTCCCGTTCACGATGGTTGAAGGCGTGAACTTCGCGGCAATATCCAACGTATCGCGCGACCCGGCCTGGGTGCTGTTGTACAGTTCGGTGCCGACATTGCGCGCATCGTAGGCGAAGAGAACGCCCGGGCTTGTGTCGCCGTTCTTCTGCACCGCCCAGACGATCCCG
>Ga0224555_1002030_pt1 | contig 25208 bp, 16 predicted proteins | sample 714S23034metaG_FD_180687 | JGI IMG/M metagenome (GOLD analysis project Ga0224555, IMG submission 180687) | Peat soil microbial communities from Stordalen Mire, Sweden - 717 S2 30-34 | ecosystem: Environmental > Terrestrial > Soil > Wetlands > Peat | place: Sweden: Norrbotten County, Stordalen...
AGAGAAAGAGCGCCGGCATGTCCTCGCCAATCTCGACAAGCTCGTGGTGAAGGCCGTCGGCGAAAGCGGCGGCTACGGCATGCTCATCGGCCCTCACTCAACGGCACGCCAGCGCGAAGAGTTCGCTCGCCAGATTGAAGACAATCCGCGCAACTACATTGCCCAGCCCACGCTCGATTTTTCCCGCGCCCCCTGCCTCATCGGCAGTCATCTTGAGCCGCGCCACGTCGATCTGCGGCCCTACGTTCTGTTTGGCGACAAAGTCAACATCGTACCCGGAGGCCTCACCCGCGTAGCCCTCGAAAAAGGCTCCCTGGTAGTCAACTCCTCCCAAGGCGGCGGCAGCAAAGACACATGGGTTCTGGAATAACTCAACGAGTTGTTTTGAAAGGACACGCCTGTACAGCTTGAGAAACTCAAAATTGAAGTAGATGTGCGAAAGGGCACGACTTCAGTCGTGCCGGTAGCAGCACAAATTTACCTCGGGCTTTAGCCCCTGTTCACCACCACAACCGCGGTCCAACCCGCAAACGGAACGAATCTTCAAATCATGCAATCGGTTCTGCCACACCAAAACGCTTTTCGGGAGAGTACGACGATGCTTTCGCGCGTTGCCGACAGTCTCTACTGGATGAGCCGCTACCTCGAGCGCGCCGAGAACGCCGTGCGCCAGCTCGACGTCACCATGAGCCTCATGCTCGACACCAGCGACACCAGCGCCGAAACCCGCTGGGAGCGCATGATGGTCGCCCTCGGCAACCCTCCCGGCATGGAGTGGAGCGGCGACATGGAGACCATGGCGCGCAAGCTGGTCTTCGACGGCCTCAACCGCGCTTCGGTCGCGTTCTGTGTCAACGGCGCCCGTGAGAACGCCCGTCAGGTCCGCGAAGAAATCTCCACCGAGCAATGGCAGCGCCTCAACCGCCTCTATCACCAGATGCACTCGCCGCACACCCAAACCCAGTTCCGCTCCAACATCAACGACACGCTGGCCTCCATCGTCGATGGCATTCACCTCTTCAAGGGCGTCAGCGACACCACCATGATCCACGGCCAGGGCTGGCAGTTCATCCGCCTCGGCCGCTATCTTGAACGCGCCTACGCCACCGCCACGCTCCTCGAGGTCTATCAGCCCGATCTCTTCCAACTCCAGGAGCGCGATCACTCCGGCTACCAGTATCTTGAGCTCGTCGGCCTGCTGCGCTGTTGCACGTCCTTTGAAGCCTACTGCCAGGTCTATACCGCCGATCTTTCTCCCGACCGCATTCTTGAATTCCTCCTGCTCAATCGCGATTTTCCCCACGCCATCCTCTATTGCGTCGACGGCATCCGCAATTCCATTGAAGCCATCCAGCGCACCGGTGGCCGCCGCTCTCCTGAAGAGCTGATCTCCGTCGTCGGCCGCCTCCACGCGCAACTCGGCTACACCTCCATCAACGAAATCCTCCACGGCGACACCGCCGGCTTCCTCCACACCATCCGCGCGCAGGCCCTCACCATTCACGAGCTTATCTACCGTTATTACGTCCACTACTCCATCCAGTCCGCGCTGGCCGTGTAAGACAGTGATCAGCTCTCAGCCTTCAGCGCGTGCATTTTGAAGTTACTTGAAGGTCAATGCGATTGAATCAATGCATCAAGCAGATAGCTGGAAACTGAAAACTGAAAACTTACAACTGAAAACTTACAACTGAACGCTGCTTTCCGGAGCAATCATGAACTTCTATTCCATCCGCCATCTAACCCGCTACCGCTACTCGCAGCCCATCAGCCAGAGCATCATGGAGACGCGCATGCACCCGCGCTCCGACTCCAACCAGCACTGCCTCACCTTCTCGCTCTCCGTCAGCCCGCGCTGCCGCGTCTTCAGCTATCGCGACCATCAAGGCAACAACGTCCAGCATTTCGACATTCCCGGCGAGCACACCCAGCTCGTCATCGTCGCCGAGTCGGTCATCGAACAGCAGCCTCTCCCCGACGTCCCGCATTTCCTTTCCCCCGACGCATGGGATGCGCTCGACGACCTCATTGAAGCCAACGACTACTGGGAGATGCTGCTCCCCAGCAAGTTTGCCGTTGAAACCCCCGCCGTCGTTCTCCTCGCCAAGCAGCTTGGCGTCACCCGCCGCGACGACCCCCTCATGCTCGTCCATGAACTCAATCGGCGCCTCTTCGAATACTTTGAATACGTTCCCAGCCACACCCGCGTCGACTCGCCCATCGACGAAGCCATCGTCAGCGGCAAAGGCGTCTGCCAGGATTTCGCGCACACCATGATCGCCCTCCTGCGCCACGTGCGCATTCCCGCCCGCTACGTCTCCGGCTATCTCTACCGCGGCCGCGAAGACCACGACCGCTCCACGCCCGACGCCACCCACGCCTGGGTCGATGTCCTCCTGCCCCATCTCGGCTGGGTAGGCTTCGATCCCACCAACAACCTCATCGCCCACCATCGCCACATCCGCACCGCCGTGGGCCGCGACTACGCCGACGTCCCTCCCACCCACGGCGTCTTCCGCGGCAAAACCGATAGCGAACTCTACGTCGCCGTCCAGGTTGAAGCCAGCGAAAAGCCGCCCGCCCTCGATCGCAAGCTCCCCATCCCAGAAGAGTGGTCAGTCCTGGTCGAGCGCGCCCAGCAGCCACCCGAGCCTGCCATTCCCTTCATCGATTTGCAGCAAATGCAGCAGCAACAATAACTTGCTCCGATTCTCATCAGGCGGTTCGGAAAACTTTTTGTCCGCTGCGTCAGATTTTTGTTGAATCCTCGGTTAATATCGGACAAGATAGAAATCACCATCATCTGCGGCGGTCCCCTGCCGTCATCTGAAGAAACGCTCTCTGCTCACCAGTCAAAGTGGAAACCACAGCGTAGCTGGGCTTCCCAGGGGAAAGTTTCATCCAGAAGCGGCTCACAGAAAGCCGCATCCGCGATCTCCCCCCAACCTCACGACGGCGCCATCAAAGAAAACAAAACGCAAGCCATTCTGGAGGAGCAAACGTGAAAACTTCCCATTGGGGATGGATACTATGTTGTATCCTTTCCTGCACCACCCTCGCATTCAGCCAGAACGCAAACACTTCGCTGCGCGGCACCGTAAAGGACCCCAGCGGCGCTCTCATCCCAGGCGCAAAAGTTACCCTTGTCGATAAGGCCAACGGGCAGACGCTGACTGCTAGCGCGGGCAACACCGGCCAGTATCAATTCCTGCAGATTCCACCCGCCAAATACACCATCACCGTTACCGCTTCGGGCTTCGGCGCCACCACCGAGACCGCTGAGTTGCTCGTCGATCAGCCCGCAACCATCGACGTCACGCTCAACATCCAGTCCAGCACCGTTACCGTCGACGTCTCCGCCGAGGCTCAGACGCTCAATACTTCCGATGCCTCGCTCGGCAGTTCCGCTGACAACGCGCTCATCCAGGCGCTGCCCAGCGAAACCCGCAACGTGCCCGATCTGCTCTCGCTCCAGCCCGGCGTCCTCTATCTGCCCACCACCTCCGACAGCCGCAGCGGCGTCGTGAACGGCGGACGCTCCGATCAGGGCAACGTCACCCTCGACGGCGTCGACGACAATAACCAGGTCAACGGTTTCGCCTTCCAGGGCGTCCTCCGCGAAACTCAGGACGCCATCGAAGAATTCCGCGTCACCACCGGCAACTCAAATGCCGATCAGGGCCGATCCTCCGGCGCGCAGGTCAGCATGGTCACCAAGTCAGGAACCAACAAGCTTCACGGCGCGGCCTATGAATACAACCGCCCCACTCTGACCGTCGCCAACAACTGGTTCAACAAGCAGGGTGAAGTTGACAGCAACCTGCCCAACGTTCCCGGCAAGCTGATCCGCAACATCTTCGGCGCGGCCGCCGGCGGCCCCATCGTCAAAGACAAGCTCTTCATCTTCGGCAACTACGAGGCCAGCCGCCTGGCAGAGAGCGCCGAGGTCACACAGACGGTCGCCACCGCGTCCTATCAGTCCGGAAACCTGGTTTATGAGGACGCGAGCGGAAACTACGATACCCTGTCCCCGAGCCAGGTCGCTGGCCTCGATCAGGCTTGCGTCTATTGCAATACGGCTTCTTATCCCCACCCGCCCGGCCCCAATCCCAACGCGCTCGGCTACTTCACCTCCATGCCCGTAGCCAACGGAACCAACGAGGGTGACGGCATCAACGAAGGCTCATACTCATTCGCCTCGCCCAATCCCATCAGCCTCAATACATCCATCGCCAAACTCGATTACATCCCCTCTGACAAGCATCACCTCTTCGTCCGCGGCAACTTCCAAAAGGACACCACTGCGGAAACCGTGCAGTTTCCTGGACAGCCTCCCCAGCGCACCGATGAGGACAACACCAAGGGCATAACCGCCGGCGAAACCTGGGCCATCTCTTCCAACAAGGTCAACGACGTTCGCTACGGCTACATCCGCCAGGGTTTCAGCAATCGTGGCATCGGCGCGGGAGACTACGTCGACTTCCGCTTCCTCTCAACTCCCACAGCCGAAACCCGCACCTCCGTCAACAGTGTCCCCGTCAATAACATTGTTGACAACTTCACCTGGACCAAAGGCAGGCACAGCATCCAGATTGGCGGCAACTGGCGGCGCATCGACCAGAACTTCTTCACTGACTCAAATTCCTTCAATAGCGGCAGCACCAATCCCTACTGGCTGGGCGGCGGCGCTCCAACTCCTGGCGGGACTGAGGCTCCGCTCAACCCCGGCTTCGAGAACTCCTACAATATCGCCTTTGCCAACCTGGTTGGCGCCATTCCTTCGGTCACCGACGTGTATAACTACTACGTCAGCAGCGCTACCTCCGCCACCTTGCTTGCCGACGGCGTTCCGCTCACCAAAAAATTCAAGGCCAACGAGTTCGAGTGGTATGCGCAGGATGCCTGGCGCGTCATGCCCAACCTCACGCTCACCTTTGGCGTCCGCCACTCCCTCCTGCAAACACCCTGGGAAACCACCGGTCAGGAAATCACCCCCACCGTCGACACCCATGCATGGTACCTGGAGCGCGAAACAGCAGCACAGCAGGGCCAGATCAACCAGCCCGACCTCTCCTTCTCGCCCACCGGGCCGTTTTATGGCAAGCCGGGCTACTATCCCAAATCCAAAGATAACTTTGCGCCACGCTTCGCAATCGCCTACTCGCCCGATACCAGGACCTCCATCCGCGTCGGCGCCGGCATCTACTACGATCACTTCGGCGAGGCCCTGGTCAACAACTTCTCTCAAAATGGCCAGTTCGGAATCAGCAGCTCAATCACCAATCCCGCATCGCACTATCAGGCCGAAACCGCACCCCGGTTTGTTGACCGGCATACGCTGCCCTTCAATGACGGTATCGGCGCTCCCACTGAGACATTTCCATATGCCCCGGGCGATTACAACGCGCTCATCAGCACTGGCCTCGACAGCAGGATGAAGACCCCCTACTCCGAGTCCTTCGACCTCTCGGTCCAGCGTGAACTCCCTGGCGGATTCACCCTCGAAGCCACCTACGTCGGCCGCCTCGGCCGCCACCTGCTGCAGAGCCTTGACCTTGCCGACCCAACCGACTACGTCGACCCAGGCGGCGGCGGTGACTACTTCAGCGCAGGCACCCAGTTGTACAAAGAAGTCGACCAGAACGCGGGAAATCAACTCGCCCAGGTTCCCGCCATTCCGTATTTTGAAGATGTCTTTCCCTGGATGGCCAACAACGACTATCCGGGTGAGAGCGCCACCCAGGCCATCTACTCTGACGAGTGGGCTCCCTCCCGCGCCAACCTCGGCGCCACCACAGCCCTCATCGATCTGGATGAGTACTGCGGAACCTCCTACCCCAATCCCTACACCGGCAACTACGGCGGTTATAACTGCCCTGGGAACGAGGTTTCCCGTTTCTGGCAGTATCAGTTCGCCTCGCTCTTCTCCCTCTCCACCATGGGCATGAGCTACTACAACGCCGGCCAGATCACTCTCCGCCATCCCATGAGCCACGGCCTGCAAGCGGACGTGAGCTACACCTACTCGCACTCCATCGATGAGGGCTCCGACACCGAAAGAGCGCCCGCGCTGTCCGCTACCAATTTCAGTATCATCTTCAACACTTGGAATCCAGGTCTCAATCGGGCCTCCTCCGACTTCGACACCCGCCATCTCGTCACGGTCGACTATGTCTATCAACTTCCCTTCGGGCGTGGAAAGGCCTTGTTGGGTAACATCAACAAGCTGACAGATGTCTTCGTCGGCGGCTGGCAGTTGTCCGGTATCCTGCGTTCAACCAGCGGTCTCCCGTTCTCGTTCTATGAGCCCGGATACACCACCAACTGGACCTACAGCAGCTACGCTGTAGTAACAGGTAAGGTGCCGATGAAGCGCCATTTCGACGCCAACGGCAACCCGCAGTACTTCGTCGATCCCAATGCCCTCAACAACGGTGTCGCCACCGGAACTCCAATTCGCCTCCCGTATCCGGGCGAAGCCGGCGAGCGTAATTACTTCCGTGGCGATGGCTACTTCGACCTCGACGACGGCTTGAGCAAGAACTGGAAGATCGCCGAACTGGGCACACTCAAGTTCGCCTGGGAGGTCTACAACGTCACCAACACCGTCCGCTTCGATCCCTCTTCCATCGGATCGCAGTTAACCAGCGGCAACATCGGCATCGCCACCAGCCTGCTCTCCACCGGGCGCCGCATGCAGTTCAGCCTCCGCTACGACTTCTAACCCCTCGACCCACCAAACACCAAAAAGCGCCGGAGAAGCCAACCCTTCTCCGGCGCTTCTATTTTGCATGAAAGTAACGCCGGTTGCCCCATCCTAGCGCTTTTTTCTAGCCAACCCGGATAAAGGCGGGTGCCCCATCCTTCGCTTTTTTCCTGGCGAAGGGTGGGAAGCCACAAACCTGGACCAGTCCACTCTCAACCGTCCCAACAAAAGCGGGGTGCCGGGTGCACCAGGTCCCGCTTTTGGGACCTGGGATACCTCAGATCTCAACCCGCCTTCCGCACTTCAGCCGCAATCCGTCTCAGCTCCGGCAAAACGCGTCCCAATGCCGCAGGCTCCGCATTCCGCCGCCCCAAAGCAAAATACACATCGCGATAAAGCGAATAGAGCTGCTCATACACCGCCGCCGCCTTCGGGTCCGGCTCGATCGTGCGCAACGGCAGACATACCGCGGCCTGCGCCTCTTCAATCGTCTTGTAGGCCCCCGCAGCCAGCAACGCGAAAATCCCCGATCCCAGGCTGGTTGGAACGCCCGCCGGAACCAGCACCGGCTTGTTCAACACATTGGCATAGATGCGGTTCAGCACTTCGCTCCTCTGCGGGATCCCGCCCGCGTTGATCACCCGGTCCACGCGCACGCCGTACTCAGCCATCCGCTCCAGGATGATGCGTGTGTGGAACGCAGTGCCTTCAATCGCCGCGAATAGCTCGTCCTGCGCCGTGTGCACCAGGTTCCACCCCAGCGTCACGCCGCCCAGTTCGGGGTTGACCAGCACCGTCCGGTCGCCGTTATCCCAGCTCAGCCGCAGCAGCCCCGTCTGCCCCGCCTTGTAGGCATCCAAGCCCTCCGAAAGCGCCGAAACGGTAGTCCCCGCGCGCCGCGCCACGGCTTCAAAGATGTCCCCCGTAGCCGACAGCCCGGCCTCAATCCCCGTGTAGTCCGGATGCACGCTCCCCGGCACCACCCCGCAAACGCCCGGCACCAGTTGCGCCTCCCGCGCCATGGCGATAATGCACGTCGACGTGCCGACGACGTTGACCACATCGCCCTCGCGGCAGTTCGACCCAATCGCGTCCCAATGCGCGTCGAATGCGCCTACGGGGATGGGGATTCCGGCCCGCAGTCCCAGCGCCTCAGCCCATTTTGGTGACAGGTGCCCGGCAATGTGATCGCTGGTAAGGAACTCCCCGCCAATCTTCGCCCGCACCCCGCCAAACAGCGGGTCCACGGCCACCAGAAACTCTTCCGGCGGCAGCCCTCCCCATTTCGGGTTCCACATCCACTTGTGGCCCATCGCGCAGACGCTGCGCTTGAGATCGCTCACAGTCGTAATGCCGCTCAGAGTCGCCGCCGCCATGTCGCAATGCTCAAGCGCGGTCACAAACTTGCCGCGCTTCTCCGGGTTGTGACGCAGCCAGTGCAGCAACTTGGCAAATCCCCACTCGTGGGAGTACACCCCCCCGCACCACTCGATCCCCTCAAAACCCACCGCGTGAGCCTTGGCGGTAATCTCCTCGGCCTCGGCAAAGGCGCGATGGTCGCACCACAGGTAATACTCATCCAGCGGTTCCAGTCCCTCGCCCACCGGAATCACGCTCGAGCCGGTCGTGTCGAGCGCAATGGCCGCAACCGTGCTCCCATCCACCCCCGTAGTGCGCAGCGCGTCCCGCGTCGCGGCCGCCAGGGCTGTCATCTGGTCGGCGTGGGCCTGTGTGGCAAAATCCGGGTCTTCGCGGCGGCGGTGAAGGGGATACGAGGCCGATGCGGTTCCGATCGGGCCTTTCAGGCTGTCCACAAGAGTGACGCGAACGCTGAGTGTGCCAAAATCAACACCGGCGACAATGGTCATGGAAGAGCGCTCCAGTAAACGCTTTCTTGTACGCCAACCAGACTACACCATTCGTTCCCAAATCGCTTGAAAATCCTTCATAACACGCAGCTATTTCTTGCCAACCGGCAGCATACCTCTCAGCCTGTCCAAGAGTCCGGGTTTGGCGGCCGGAGTTGCCGCGGAAGGCTTGGCCCCGCCGGTTGCCTGACCTGACGCCTGACCGGATGTCTTTGGCTGTGTCTTGCCGTCCCGCTTCGCACCAGCCTCCGCATCCGCTGATGCTCCCTTCTGCGCACCGAGATCCTGTTTTACCCCCGGCTTTGGCGCCGCTCCCGGCAAGGGCATGCTTCCGTCCACAATCTTGGCGGCAGACACCTCCGGCACCGTCTCGTTGTCATTCTTCACCAGGATGGAGACCCTCCGGTTCGACGGGTCGGTGGGATTGCTCTTCACCCGCAGCATCTGGTCGGCATAGCCGCGCACCTGCGTCACCTGATCGGTGCGAACCCCGTCCTGCTGCAGCAGGCGCCGCGCCGAGTTGGCACGGTCCGCCGAAAGATCCCAGTTGCTGTAGCCGCCATCGTTCGAATATGGCGTCGAGTCGGTGTGGCCCTCGAGCAGCAGGGAATTGGGCAGCGTCTTCAACTCCGAGGCCAACAGCGCCAGCAACTCCTGCCCGCTGTTGCTCAGTTTTGGGCTCCCAATCTCGTAAAAGGTTCCGTCCTTGCCCTCCAGCAGTTCAATCCGCAACCCCTCGGGCGTGATGGTGATCTCAATTTGTTTGGAAAGCTTTTCCAAATCCTTTCTGGCCTTGATCTCCTGCTCCAGTTTGTCCTTCAACTTCTGCAGGTCGTCGCTGCTGGCCTCTTTGATACTTTCTCCGGTGCCGGACATCGTGGTTCCCAACAGGCTTGCCGTTCCCTTGGGATCGTTGAAGTAGCCCGCGACAGCTTTCTTCACCTTCTCGCTCGAACCCATCAGCCACAGCACAATGAACAGCGACATCATCGCCGTGACAAAGTCCGCATAGGCAACCTTCCACGCCCCTCCGTGATGGCCGCCGTGCCCGCCCTTCTTCTTGATCACAATGATCGGTTGACCCTTGGTTGCCGCCATGATCCTCAGCTTCTTCTCGAACGGGTTACTAAACCTGGTGTCCCGAGTCTAAAATCCATCCCATAAACTGACCTGTCATCCTGAGCGAAAGGGGCCCCAAACGCTTTTCAGTTTGGGGGTGGTGAGTCGAAGGATCTGCTTTTGTTCTTCCGCCCATTCTGCGAGGAACTTCGGACTCACGACTCTAAGCAGCAGCCGCCTCAACTCCTCCGCCGCCCTTGCAGTTCTTCTCCATCTCGTCGAAACTGGGCCGCACATGCGCCGGAATCGCGCGCCGTCCCATCTCGATCGCGATCATCGGCGCAGCGCCCTTCAGGAACGACAGCAGCAGCACCCGCAGTACGTGCAGGTACTCGTTGTGCGCATCGGCGGTTTTGGCCATGTTCGAGCTCAGCGGGCCGGCTACTCCGTAGCAAAGCAGAATGCCGAGGAACGTGCCCACCAACGCCGCTGCCACTTTTTCGCCGATCTCCTCCGGCGGTCCGCCCAGCGAACCCATGGTGATCACCACCCCCAGCACCGCGGCCACAATGCCCAGCCCCGGCAGCGCATCCGCCACGGTGGTCAATGCGCTCACCGGCTCGGTCGCCTCGTGGTGATGCACCTCCATGTCCAGCTCCATCATCTGGTCCATGTCGAAGGGCTCCACGCCGCCGGTAATGGCTGTCCGCAACGTGTCGCAGAGAAAGTCCCGCGCGTGATGGTCGCTCAGAAACTCGGGATAGTTCTTGAAAATGGAGCTCTCCTTCGGTTTCTCCACATCCATCTCCACGCTCAGCAATCCCTCCTTCCTCACCTTGTTCAGGAACTGGTACATCATCTTGAGCGTGCTCAGGTAGCGCGCCTTGCCGAACGGTGAGCCCTTCAGCACCCCCACCAACCCGCTCGCCACACCCTTGATGATGTGGATCGGATTCGCCACCAGCAGCGTGCCGATCGCCGCACCGACAAGAATCAGCAATTCTGCCGGCTGGACCAGCACCGCTATGTGCCCCTTTTCCATGAGAAAGCCGCCGATGACCGCCCCGAACACGATAACAATGCCTACGATGGCAAACATGCCAGCCTCCCCGGCGCGGGCGTTATTTGATTTCCACCCGCATGAATGCTCTTGGACATTGCGCTCTGCGCCCGTTCCAGCAGTTGCGCCAGCGTCTCGCCAAGGTCGGCCTGCGCCGCGCCAATACTCACTGTCAGCGAAACTCGGTCGCCCCACCAGCGGAACTCCGCCGTGCGCGCGAAGCCTGCCAGGCTCTGCGCGTGAATCGCCAGCATCTCCGGTGTTCGCTCATGCGATACCACCAGGAACTCGTCCTCGCCCCAGCGCCCCACCTCCTCGCCCGGCCGCAACCCGTTGGACAGCGCATATTCCACTTTCCTGAGCATCGCTTCACAGGCGTTGGCGCCGTGTGTCTTGCGCAGTTCATGCGCCTGATCGACCGTAATCCACAGCACGCCGAATGGAAGCTGTCCGCGCAGGAAGTCCTCAAACTCGGTTTGCAGCCGGTCCTGAAGACGTTCCTGGTTGGCTTCGACGCCCGCCCCTTCGCCGCATTCTCCGTGCGGCAGCGCGTCCAGGCTCTCGGCCGGATGAAACACGGCCGCCGTCCCGATGCTTCCGCCAAGTCCGTCGCGTAGCGCCAGCACCCGCACCATCACCGGCACGTCATGGCCCAGCCGATGCCGCATATGCATCAGGGAGCCTCGACCCGCCGGAACATCCGCGCCGGTCTGGCTGGTCCACTGCCGCGCACCACCAACAATCAGCGTCTCCAGGGCTTCGTGGACAGGCCGCCCCAGCAGGTCGGCGCCCGCATGGCCCGTGATCGCCTCCGCAGCCAGGTTCCAGAAGACCACCCGCCGCTCCGGACCAGCCAATGCAATCCCTTCCGTAAGACTGTCCAGCGCAGCCTCGAGCAATTCTGTGCGATCGGTCATCCCCGCCTCTTCATTGCGTTCATCGGCAGAGCGCACCGCAACTTCATCGCCTTTGAAAGCAAGGATGGAGATTCGATCCTTCTTAAAAAAACAATGGAGATTGGATTTTTCCAAAGAAAGCGAATTCAAGGGCGCGAGACGCCCGTATCGCTGAATCAGACAGCCGGGTGCTGGCTCGACGCTTCAACCGCTGCCGGCCCGCGCAGCGGCAGTCGCACAATGAACCGCGTCTCCCCCGGCTTCGACTCCACCTGAATCGTTCCACCAAACTTCTGCGTCACGATGCGGTGAACGATCTCAAGGCCCAGCCCCGTGCCCGACCCCGCCGGCTTGGTTGTGAAAAACGCTTCGAAAATGTGAGGAAGCGCATCGGCCGAAATTCCCGTCCCGTGATCCGCAATGCTCACCGCCAGCCAGCCGGGTTCGGTCCCTGCGCTGGCTTCCGTCCACGTCGAGATCTCAATCCGCGCGTTCGGCGGCGACGCATCCAGGGCATTGTCAATCAGGTTGGTCCACACCTGGCTCAGCGCCGACCCGCGCGTCTGAATCGTCGATGGCGACGCCGCGAACAGTTTCTCCACGCCAATCTGCTTCAGCCGCAGCTTGTGCCCCAGAATGGTGAGCGTGCTCTGCAGGCTGTCGTGCACGTCCAGCTCCCTGGCCTGCGAGCGCTCGTCGTAAGCGAACTTCTTCACCGCCATCACCAGCTCGGAGATGCGCGAGATGCTCTCCTCGATCGCGCACACCAGCGAAACGCTCGACACCAGCGCCTCCAGCCAGTTCAGCGCGTCGGAGAAGCCGCCATTCACAAATGCTTCTTTCGCGCAAGCCAGTTCCTGCCGGTCAAACCCAATCGCCACCAGCGCCGGCCCTATCGTGAATGCGTTTTCCACTCCAGCCGATTGCAGCCATTCCGAAAGCTCTTCTTCCGCATCCGACTGCTCAAGCGTGCTCATTGCGGGAGTGTGATCGCAACTGCCAACCGCGTGCATCAGAAGGCTGTGCATGCACTCCAGTTGCTCCGCGGTCTTCGGTTTGGCCGCGCTGCGCAGGCTGAGCTCCTGCAGCCGCATCAGGTTCTCCCGCAGTTGCGAACTGGCGCGCTTGGCCGCCGACCCAGGGTTGTGCAACTCGTGCATCAAACCCGCCGCCAGCGTTCCCAGCGACACCAGCTTCTCCCGGTGCAGCGCCTCCACCTGGTAGGCCTGCAGCCGCACCGACATATCGGCCAGCACCACCTTGCGCACCTCAGGGCAACATGCCAGCAGCGTCCAAAACTGGTCCTCGCTGAACCGCAGCAGGATCGAATCCTGCGTCGCGACGATAAAGGCCGGCGCCGGCGCTTTGCCCAGCAGCATCGGCACCTCGCCAAAACCGTCCCCTTCGCGCGCCATTCCCATCGTGATGCGCGCGCCATCCGGTTCCGCCCGTTCCGCGCGAAGCTCGCCTTTCACCACCAGGCAGTACCCGTGCCGTGGCAGCTCTGGTTGCACCAGCACCGCGCCGGCCTTGGCTGTGATTCGTTCCACCAGGCCAACTCCGTGCAGCGCGTCGATAAACTTCTGCGGGTCCGTCAGGGCAAACGGACGCGTCTTCGCGAGCGCCTCGGCAACTTCCCGCAAGGGAACTGCTTCAATTTCGATTGGTTGTCCGCCCTCGCTCATCCCTGTTTCACGCTCTCCCCAATCCTCAAGCCATTCCCCTGAACCCGTGCCCCTGAAATCCAGCCCTAGAACCCGGCCAGATACTGGTGCGCAAACTGCACCGCAATCGACCCTTCGCCGACCGCCGAGGCCACGCGTTTCACCGACCCGTGCCGCACGTCGCCGGCCACAAAAACCCCCGGCACGCTGGACTCAAGAAGAAAAGGCTCGCGCTGCTCCCGCCAACTCTCGGGCAGCTTTCCCTGGCTGCGCAGATCCGGCCCGGCCAGCACAAAACCCTTGTCGTCCCTCAAAATTGAGGGCGGCAACCAGCCCGTCCCCGGCGCCGCGCCAATAAACACAAACAGCGACGAAGCCGGCTCCATCCGCTCTCCTGCCGGCCCAAGCAGCTTCAGTCCTTCCAGCCGCTCTTCGCCAATGGCTTCCAGCACCTGCGTCTTCGACTCCAACACAATATTGGATGTGCGTTCGATCTCATCGATCAAGTATTTCGACATGGTGGCCGAAAGTCCGTTCCCCCGAATCAGCATGATCACCTTCCGGGCAAACTTGGCAAAGTGCAGTGCCGCCTGTCCGGCGGAGTTCGCGCCGCCCACCACATACACCTCTTCGCCCTTGCACGCCACGGCCTCCACCAGCGCCGCGCCATAATAAATGCCCCGCCCGGTCAGCCGCTCCGCGCCGGGAATCGTCAGCTTGCGGTACTGCACCCCGGGCGCCAGCAGCACCACATGACTTGGCACTTCGCGCCCATCGGCCAGTTGCACAAACCGGTATTGCCCGTCGATCCGCAGACCGTTGGCCCTCTGCGTCAGGAACTCCGCCCCAAAACGCGATGCCTGGGTCAGCGCGCGCCGCCCCAGGTCCGCGCCGGTGATGCCGGAAGGGAATCCCAGGTAGTTCTCGATCCTCGAACTGGAACCCGCCTGCCCGCCGGGCGCGTCCGGCTCCACCACCAGCGTGCGCAGTCCTTCGCTCGCTCCGTACACCGCCGCCGCCAGCCCCGCCGGCCCGGCGCCCACCACCACCATGTCATAGAAATCCTGCGAGGCCTGGATGCTCAGTCCCACCCTGGCCGCCAACTCTTCCGGCTCGGGGTCCACAAGGAAGGTCCCATCGGAAAACAGCACCACCGGCAAATGCGCCGGATCCAGTTGCCGCTCCTTCAGCAGATTGAGCGCGCTCTCGTCGCCGGCAATGTCCAGCCAGCGGTAAGGCACATGGTTGCGCGATAGAAACGTCCTCACCTTGTGATCCTGCAGCGACCACCGGTGCCCAATCACGCGCACGCCTTCAAAAGGCGGCTGGTAACCGGCCAGCCAATCCTCAAGCAGATCGGTCAGCACTGGATAGAGTTTTTCTTCAGGCGGATCCCACGGCTTGTTCAGGTAGTAGTGAATGCGGGCGGTGTTGATGGCCCGGATGGCCGCTTCGGTGTCCGCGTACGCGGTCAGCAGCACCCGTTTCGCCTCTGGATAAAGCTCCCGCGCCTTCTCCAGAAACTCAACGCCGGTCATCCCCGGCATGCGCTGGTCGCTCAGCAGCAAAGCCACCGGTTCCTGGCGCTTCTTCAATTGCGCCATTGTATCGAGCGCCGCCTGTCCGCTGGCCGCGCGCATCACGCGGTAGGTGGCCCCATAGTGCCGGCGCAGATCCTGCACCACCGCTTCCAGCACACTTACGTCGTCATCCACCGCCAGCAGAATTGGCCTCGCCATAATTCCCAGTCTACGGCCTTCCCGTACCTTTGTGGCTTACACCCTCTTGTCCGCGAAGTGCGAATTTTCGTGACCGCGAAATTCAACCCGCGTAACCTCATTCGTAGTAAAATTACTAAAGTGCACTATTTTTGCACTTGAGTTTGGTTACGAATGGAACGTGTGCCCGTGCGGAGTGTGTCAAATGCAGACAATTCCGGGATGTTGAGCGGGTCTGCCGATAGAGTCGTTTGGGGCCGGGCAGGTTGAAGGGCCTCAAGCGGTTTCCAGAATTCCCTTTCCGGAATTCCAGGAGCGGGGAGTTTGGTAAGGCTTGTACATCGTTTCGTTGGGGTTATCAGCCAGATGGGGCTCGCAAAATGATTAAGATCATCCTTGCCGATTCGCAGGCGATTTTTCGGGCGGGCACCGCCAAGGTGCTCGCCACGGACGAAGATCTGCGCATCATCGCCCAATGCGCCGATCTCGACCGGATGAACCATGCCATCAACACCTTTCCGGGGTCGATTGTCGTATTTGCCGCTTCGCTGCGCCCCGATCTGATCCGATTGCGCCTTTTGCTCGAGTCCTCGGGCAGCCGGGGCATCGTGATCGCCGAGAATAACGAGGCGGCTGGAACCTATATGCAACAGGGATTTCGCGGCGTGGTCTTCCGCGGCGTCACCGGACCGGCCCTCGTGGAGTGTGTCCGCCGTGTGGCCGCGGGCGAAACCTGGCTTCCTCCGCAGCTTATCCTGGCCGACTCGCCGGAAGACGACATGGTGGGCATGCGCGTGCGCGATCGACTCACTCCAAAAGAGATGCGGATCGTGGCCCTCATCGTCCAGGGTTGCAAAAATCGCGAAATCGCCAGCCGCCTCAAGACCACTGAGCAGGTCATCAAAAACTATCTGCGGTCCATCTACGACAAGACCGGCGTCAGCGACCGTTTGGAACTCGCGCTCTTCACCATCCACCACCGCGTGCTGGCGCAAGCCGCCGCTGAAATGGGCGGCAAACTCGACCTCGAAGAGCAAGCGGAACAAGCCGCCCCCACCGCCGTCGCGTAGAGACGATAGTCAGTAAACTGACCGCGAGTCTTAAGAAAGAACCACCAGAATGTCGCCGAGTGTGACCATGAGCGTCATTGGCTCGAGCGGGCTTGGGTCGAAGCCCAGCGCTAGATAGAACTTTTTCGCTTCCTCTGAAATAGCATGAACTACGATCCCGCGGATTCCAATCGCATCCGCCGCCCCGGCCACCCGTCTGGCTGCGTCACGAAAAAGCGCTCGGCCGATGCCCCTGCCTTGCCAGTCTCGATCCACGGCAAGCCGCCCAAGCACAACCACAGGAATCGGATCAGGCATATTGCGCTTGAATCGCCCCGGAGCGCATTCAATCGTGATTGCTCCCGAAGCCACCGCGTAGTAGGCGATTACCCGTGTGCCATCACAGACAACATAAGTGCGCGATGCTCCGCTCATTTGATTCGCACGCGCGCGACGCCTGAGCCATTGGTCCAGCGAATTCCCTCCAGAGCAGAAGTCGCCACACTCATGCGCCTCTGTGAGGATCTCAACGGGCTTAAGCTGACTCACTTCTCCCATGGAGCCGGAGTCTCAAGAGTGCGGCGCAGTCGGGGATTTGGCTGAGGCGGCCTATCGAGCCGGGCCAGAAACTCGGCGTAGGCCTGCGAACTGACGGCAAAAATGGTCCTGTCCAAAAGCGCATCCTCGGCGGCGTGACGAGCAGCACTCAATACAAAATCAGTGCGATTCTTGCCCGTAGCCGCAGCAGCGCGATCAATCAGTCCGCGCAATTCTGGCTTGATCCGCAGGTTTAAGGCGTCGCGCCCGCTCGTCTTGGATTGCATTGTAGGCATCGGAATCTCTTCACCAGACACAATCATAGCACATTGTAATGTCATTGTCATTACGGAGCTTCTTCGCTAACGAAACAAAGCCCGTGCGAGCCTCCCGCGAGCGTCTGCTTCACCGCAGGTGCCCTACAGCTTTTCAGCCACGCTCTTGGCCTGCGTAAACAGATAGAGATAATCCGGTCCGCCCGCCTTCGAGTCCGTCCCGCTCATATTGAACCCGCCAAACGGGTGCGCTCCGACCATGGCGCCAGTGCATTTGCGATTGAAATACAGATTCCCCACATGAAACTCCCGTGCCGCATGCTCGAGCTGCGCGCGGTCCGACGAATAGATCGAGCCGGTCAGCCCGTATTCCGTGTTGTTGGCCACGGCCAGGCCCTCTTCGAAGCTTTCCACCTTGATAATCGCCAGTACCGGCCCAAAAATCTCTTCCTGTGAAAGCACAGCGTCCGGCGCGATGTCGGCAAACACCGTAGGCTCGAGGAAGTAGCCTCCCTCCGCGGTTTCCGGCGCGTTTCCCCCGGCAATCAGCCGTCCCTCTTTCTTGCCCGTCTCAATGTAGCCCAGCATGGAGTCGAGCGCGGTCTTGTTGACCACTGGCCCCAGGTTAGGATTGCCCGTAGGATCGCCCACAGTAAGCTGCGCCACCCGTTCCCGCACCCGCTCCACAAACACGTCATAAATCGGCGCTTCAATAATTGCGCGCGAACACGCCGAGCACTTCTGCCCGCTAAACCCAAACGCCGAAGCCACCACCCCATCCACGGCCGCGTCCAGGTCGGCGTCGGCGCACACCAGGATCGAGTCTTTCCCGCCCATCTCCAGAATGGTCCGCTTGATCCAGATCTGCCCCGCCTTTGGCCGTGCCGCGCGCTCGTGAATGTCGAGCCCCACAGCCTTTGATCCGGTAAACGCAATGAACCGCGTCTTGGGATGCTCGACAATCGCATTGCCAAACGTAGCGCCGGACCCCGGGCAGAAATTCACCACGCCCGGCGGCATTCCCGCCTCTTCCAGCACTTCAACGAACTTGGCCGCAATCGTCGGCGAATCGCTCGACGGCTTCAAAATCACTGTGTTTCCGGTGACGATGGAAGCAGCCGTCATCCCCGCCATAATGGCGAAAGGAAAGTTCCACGGCGGAATCACCGCGCCCACGCCCAGCGGAATATACAGCAGCCGATTGCGCTCGCCGGGATACTGGATCGGCGTGGTCGCCGCTGCCAGCCGCAACGCCTCGCGCGCATAGAACTCCAGAAAATCGATGGTCTCCGCCACGTCGGCGTCAGCCTCGGCCCAGTTCTTGCCCACTTCATATGTGAGCCACGCGCAGAACTCAAACTTCCGCGTCCGGATGATCTCCGCGGCTCCCAGCAGCAGTGAAACCCGGTCTTCCGTCGCAGTCCGGCTCCAGTTCTCGAAGGCTTTCAGCGCAGCGGCCATGGCTTGTTCCGCATGCTCCGCGCCGGCCTTTTGGTGCACGCCCACCACCTGCGCGGGCTTTGCCGGGTTCAGTGACTTGATCTTGCCTTCTGTCTTGAACCGCTCGCCGCCGATGACCAGGTGATATTCGCGGCCCAGTTGCCCGCCCACCAGGTCAAGCGCCGCCTGCATCGCGCGGGCGGTTTCAGGAGACTTGAAGTTGACGAACGGCTCGTTCGCAAACACGCCCTGGGGCGTGCGCGGCTGAATCTGCGTAGAAAGGGATGCGGTAGCCATAACGTCTATTAGTGTAGATCAGAAGGCTTATTCAGCCGCACACTTCCCCGATTCCGCACCGTGTAAAACCCAATCGCAACCGCATTGCTCACCACCACCGTCCCCGCAATCTTCGCCGCATATCCCACCGGATTCACCACATCCACAATCGGATAAACCGAGATCAGAAAGCTGATCAGCGAAGCGCAAAACCCCGCCATCGAAACCCACTTCAGCCATCCGGGCAGCCGTTTTCGCAGGGCCGTCGCTCCCATCATCGGAACCGCAAACATCGCCATGTACGCCAACGCGTAGTGCGTCACGCTGGCATTGAGCAGCACCTGAAACGATTCCTGCGCATGAACCCCCACGCTGGCCATCAAGATCAGCAGCATCACCAGCCCCGCCGTGCACAGGATCGAGTTCACCGGCGTCTTCCACTTGACATGCAATCGCGTAAACCAGACCGGCAGCAGGTGGTCCCAACCCACCGCCATCGGCAGCCGCGTCACGCCGGTGAACAGATAGCTCGCCGCCCCCAGCAGCCTCAGTTGCAGCAGCAGAATCGCGCCCATCGCCACCATGCTGCTCAGGCCTGAATTTCCCAGCGCCAGCCGCAGCGTCTGCGGAATCGGCGCCACAAAATCAATGTGTCCCGGCGTCGCGAAGGCCACCACCGCTCCCGTTCCCAGGATGAACATGGCGCAGATAATCGGCGAAGCGATCCACACCGAGCGCGTAATGCTCTTCGCCGGTTGCCGGCTCTCTCCGGCAAAAATGGCAATGTACTCAATTCCGCTCAAGCCCCCAACCATCATCTGACCAAACATCGCCAGCGAGCGCATGCTACGCACCGGCAGAGCGAACGGAAACTCCAGCGCAGGCCTCATTCCCGCATGATGGCGCCACACTACCCACGCCGGCAGCAGTATCAGCCCCGCAAACACCGCGATGATCGCCACGCCGCCAACGTTATGGATCCACTTGCCCCACTCCAGGCCTCGAATACCGGTGACTGTAAGCACCGCAACAATGCTCGCAATAATTCCCAGCGAAGCCGCATGGCTCTCCGGCAGCCACGCGGCACTGGGGCCGATCAGATAAGACAGTTCGGTCGGAATCGCATACAGAATCTCCGCCGTGGCCGCTATCGAATACGCCCAGAGATTCCACGCCGTAAGAAAACCGCCCAGATCTCCGAATGCCTGGTGCGCCCAGACATACAGGCCTCCTTCGAGCGGCATGATCCGGTTGAGCCCGATCACCACCGCCGCCATGGGAAAGTAGAAGAGCAGCATCGCCGCAATCCACGTCAGTGCCTGCCCGCGCCCCAGCCCCGCCGCCACTCCAACCCAACTGCTTCCCACCACGCAGAGCACCTGCGCCAGCACCAGGTCGCGCAGCCCCAGTTGCCGTTGCAGCCCGTGTTCCGCTAGGGATGAAGACCCACTCTTCGCCATCGTTCGGTTATCCTCGCACACTTCATTTGCGGTATCCAGTCGATAAGCCAAAATTCTTGAGGGGTGGATTTTCTTGAATCTTGCCCTAACACAAGATTCTGGAGACGATTGCGCGAAGTTCGTCTATGATTCGGATGCATGAGTTCCGTAGCTCGAGATGAAACCGCGAGATCGGAACAGGAAAGAGGTCAGTTATGGCAAAGTCCCCCCGCATTAAGTCCGAGTCTGTCAAACCTCCCGAAAGCAATGCCGAATCCCTCAAGCCGCCGCAGCCCCTTTCCGTGAAGCCGCCCGAGCCCACCGGCGGCAGCGCCAGGGCATTCGAACCCGAATCTGTGAAGCCTCCGGAGCCCACCGGCGACAGCGCCAGAGCATTCGAGCCCGCGTCCGTGAAGCCGCCTGAACCCACCGGCGATGGTGTCAGCGCTCTCTCAGTAAAACCACCCGAGCCCATAGGCTCTGCCAAGCCGCGCCAACTCAAACCCAGGTCCGTCAAACCGCCCGAGCCAAACGTCGCTGCGGCCAAACCCAGGTCCGTCAAACCGCCTGAACCGAACGTTGCTGCGGCTAAACCCAAGTCCGTCAAGCCGCCTGAACCGAACGTCGTTGCGGCCAAACCCAAGTCCGTCAAACCGCCCGAACCTGTCGGCGATGGCGTCAAGTCGCCAGCCCTGCGGGCGCGTGTCCTGCTCCCAGGCAGCGAAAAGTCTCCAGCCCCCAAAGCAGTCCACGTCAAGGCAACACCTTCCAAGTCGAAGATCACCGTCTCAGTGATTGTGAAGCGCAAGGAGCCGCTGAAGATCAACCAGCGGGTCGGGCGCTCGAGCGGCCCCGTGCGCGTGACGCGCGCCGAATACATGAAGCATCATGCGGCCGACCCCTCCGCCATCAAGCTGGTCAAGGCGTTTGCCAAAGAATTCAATCTCAAGGTCGAAGACGATCCAACCCAGACCGCGCGGCGAACCATCAAGCTCACCGGAACCGCGGCCGACATCCAGAAGGCCTTTGGCGTTTCGCTTGATCAGAAGAAGATCGGCGGCGTCGAGTATCGTGTTCGCGAAGGCGGCATTCACCTGCCCGCTTCGCTCACCGGAGTTGTGGAGGCTGTGCTGGGGCTCGATAACCGTCCCCAGGCACAGCCGCATTTTCGTGTCCGCACCCGCCGGCGCGCCGCCACCACCGCGCCCACCAGCCACACCCCGCCGCAAATAGCCCAGGCCTACAAGTGGCCCGCAAATGCCAGCGGAGCCGGCCAGACCATCGGCATCATCGAGCTGGGCGGCGGCTACAGCCAGGCCGATCTCAACGCCTACTTCAAATCGCTGAGCCTTCCCGCCCCGGCCATCACCACGGTCAGCGTGAATGGCGGCAAGAACGCGCCATCAAAGAAAGGCGGCTCAGATGGCGAAGTGATGCTCGACATTGAAGTCGCTTCATCCGTGGCTCCCGGCGCCAAGATCGTCATGTACTTCACGCCCAACACCGATCAGGGATTCGCCGACGCCATCACCACCGCAATCCACGACACTACAAACAAACCCAGCGTCATCTCCATCAGTTGGGGCGGCCCGGAATCAACCTGGACCGCGCAAGCCATGACCGCGATGGATGCGGCCTGCCAGAGCGCCGCGGCTCTCGGCGTCACCATCACCGTTGCCGCCGGCGACAACGGCTCGTCCGACGGCATCAAGGGCGCCAATGTCGACTTCCCCGCATCCAGCCCGCATGTGCTTGCCTGTGGAGGCACCAAGCTTGACGCCAGCGGCTCGACCATCGTTTCTGAAGTCGTGTGGAACGAGCTGGCCCTCAAAGACGGCGCCACTGGCGGTGGCGTGAGCAACTTCTTCGCGCTGCCGAGTTGGCAGGCCAACGCCAAGGTGCCCGCGCCCAGCGGCAAAACCGGCGGACGCGGTGTTCCCGACGTAGCCGGCAACGCCGACCCCACCACCGGCTATCAGGTTCGCTATGACGGCTCGCCGACCGTCCTCGGAGGAACCAGCGCCGTCGCTCCGTTATGGGCCGGCCTCGTGGCCATCGCCAACCAGCAACTCGGCACGCAGGTGGGTTACCTCAACCCGATCATTTACACGGCCAAGCCGGCCGCCACGTTCAACGACATCACCGTGGGCAATAACGGCGCATTTTCAGCCGGCCCCGGCTGGGACGCCTGCACCGGCCTCGGTTCGCCAAACGCCGCCAAGCTGATCCCTCTGCTCGCCGCCCCAAGCGCCACAGCGGCCAAAAAGCCGAAGAAGGCGGCCAAGACGGTGAAGGGCAAGAAGCCTGCCAGGACAGTGAGGAAAGCCGGTCCTGTAAAGAAAACTGCCCCGGCAAAGAAGAAAGCCACGACGGCGAAAAAGGCTGCGCCGGCAAAGAAGAGCAAGCCTGTGAAGAAGAAATCCGGTAAGAAGTAGGCAGGCCAACCGAAGTATTCCATCTGCCCGCCCGCACCCGCAGGCGGGCAGATTCGACTCGGAACTCTTCCACAGCGCCGTCTCATTTTTGAGTATCAGGCCGCGTTATGATGAATCTGCAATGCCTTTTCCGATCAAAACCTGTGTCGTCTGCGGTGAGGAATTTGAGTTGCGGCCCGACAAGCCCGGCTTCGCCAATCGCTGTCCGGAATGCAGCACCCCTGAAGCCATGGATTCAGGCGAGAAACACCACCTCAGCGCCGACGAACTCAAGGCCGAAGCCGAGATGAACGAAGCCCGCCGCCGCACCATCCGCGACATGCTCTACCGCAACGACAGTTGAGCCTGACCCGCAAATGGATTTGGACTTTGTGCGAAAGGGCACGACTGCGCAGCGTGCTGAAACCTCCTGCGTGGACGTAGATGTGCGAAAGGGCACGACTTCAGTCGTGCCGAAAATTGCCGACGATCAATGCCGGGCTTTATTGAGGACTGCATAAGTAATGTCCGGACAAACGCGCCGGAGGCGCAGTTGGCTAGCCCCGCGCTTCAGCGTGGGGTGAAGGGATTCCAAAAGTTCTTACGGAGTCCCGTAGGGACGGCGCAAAGACATTATTCATGCAGGAACCAATAGCCCCTGAACTCCGTCAGGAGTCTCTTAGGCCTCAGCCGTCCGAATCGATTGCAGCGCCGCGGTCAGATCCTTCGACAGGGATTGCTGAACTTCTTCAGTAAGTTTTTCGTCGTGGCTGGTGAGATAAAAAACGTCAATCGCAGTTTCACCTTCTGTATCGATAAGTGCCACTTTAATATCGCACTGGTGCGCGGCCAGGGTCAGAGCAATCTGTCGCAGCAGCCCCGGTACATCCTGCGCCACCACTTGCAGCAGCGTCGAGTGGGTCGAGGCCTCCGAATCGAACTCCAGCCTTGTTGCCACTTCGACCTTGAGATTCGTCGGATGGTTCAAATGCTTCCGCGCCGCCAGCAACTGCTCCACTGAAAGCCTCTGCGCCACCACGTCGTGAAGGTTGGCCAGGAAGCGGTCCTTCTCGCTCGGATTCAGTTCCAGCGTGTGAAACACATCGGTGAAGTGGAAGCTGTCCACAATGACCCCGGCCTCATTTGAAAACGCCCCCGCCTTCACAATGTTCATGCCCCATGCGGCAAGGGTTCCAGCCACATCGGCAAACAGCCGCGTACGATCGCGCGTAATCACGGTCAAATCGAAAAGCTGCCGGTTGGGCCGCAGGTCGAGCTGCACCGCGTCCCGATCGAGGTTCAAAGCCATCTGGAAGTGATGCCGAATCTGCTCCGGCAGCCGCGTCTGCAGGTACCGTTGCGGCAGCCCTTCCAGAAACTGCCCCAGCGCCTCGTACTGCGCGGGCAGCACCATGGAGCGAAGCCGGTTGAGCAACGTCGGATCAATGGCCGCGTGGTAGCGAACCTCGTCGACCGAACGGTCCATGAAGTTGGCCGTGGCCATGTAAAACTGCCACAGGTTCTCGGCCTTCCACGGAGTCAGCGCGTCCGGATTCACGGCCTTGATATCGGCGAAGGTCATCAGCGTGAGCATCTTCAGCAGTTGCGGGCTGCCAATCTTCTCTGAAAACCCGCGCACGTTTTCCGGATCGAAGATGTCGCGCCGCAGCGCAATCGACATTTCCAGATGCAGTCGAATCAGCTTGAGAATCGACTCGCGCTCTTCCGAATCAAAATCTAGCCGCGCCAGAAATGCGTCGGCCAGTTCGACACTCTGTCCCGCGTGTTCGCCGGTGCGCCGCGCCTTGCCCGTGTCGTGCAGCAGCAGCGCCAGCAGGAACAGATCCAGCCGGTCAATCTCCGGCAGCAACTGCGCCAGCCGCTGCTCATAGTCATGCGCGGGCTGCCGCAGTCCGTGCACATTATCGATCGTCAGAAAAGTGTGTTCGTCCACGGTATAGCGGTGATACGAATCCCGAATCACCAGCGCGTCAATCCCGTGAAACTCCGGGATCAGCATCTCCAATACGCCAAGCGCGTGCATGGTTCTCAGCGCATGTGCCGCGTGCGGCCCCAGCAATACTTCGCGCAGCGCGTTCCAAAGATAAGGGCCCTCCGGGATGTGAATCGCCAGCGCGGGCAGCGCGTCGGTGATGCGGTCTTCAGCGGCCTGCGAAAGCATGTACCCATGCGTGGCCATCAGCGAGAAGATGCGCAAAATCGCGCCGGTGTCGTTGAACTGCGCCCCCGGAACAATGTCGATGCGCCCCTGGTCGAGCAAGAAGTCGGTCCCGGCAATCGGCGTGCGCCGCCGGCGAAACTGCTTGTAAAAGCTCACCGGCGCGGGCAGATGTTCCATCAGCAGAGCCGCCCTGCGATAGATGATCCGCGCATGGCGATAATATGTCCGCATCCAGTAAGCCGGATCGGCCGTGCCGCGCGTTTCCAGGCCGACCGATTGAGATGCCGCTTCGTCCTGTGACTGCCAATCCAGCGTATTGTCGTCGCGCCCGTGGCGGAAGTGCAGAAAACAGCGCGCTGCCGCCAGAAAGTCGAACGCCGCTTCGGCATCGCCCCGTGCGCTCTGGAAAACGCCGCCGCGTTGGCGTGGCCATTCCTTGGTCTCTTTGAGATGAAACAACAGGGCAAACCACACCGCCAGGTGGTAGTCGCGCAAGCCTCCGGGACACTCCTTCAAATTCGGCTCAAGATGAAAGATCGTGTTGCCGTACTTGGCATGACGCGCTCTCGCAATTTCACCCAGCTTCTGCGTAATCGTGTTCCACTCGCTCAGCACCAGACCCGGC
>Ga0224555_1002033_pt1 | contig 25183 bp, 21 predicted proteins | sample 714S23034metaG_FD_180687 | JGI IMG/M metagenome (GOLD analysis project Ga0224555, IMG submission 180687) | Peat soil microbial communities from Stordalen Mire, Sweden - 717 S2 30-34 | ecosystem: Environmental > Terrestrial > Soil > Wetlands > Peat | place: Sweden: Norrbotten County, Stordalen...
AGCGCCCCGTACGTCAGCGCCAACTGCCGATCGTAAACCAGGAGCGCCCCCAGCGCCGTCGCCATGCCTTTGCCACCGTGAAAACGCAGTTGAACGGGCCAGATGTGCCCGGCCGTCACCGCCAGCATGGCCATCGCCACCAGACGGGCGTCGGACGTGAAATGCTCCGCCGTGAGGACCGCCACGGCGCCTTTGCTGAAATCAAACGCCAATGTCAGAAAAAAGCCCGGCCTGCCCAAGAGGCGACCGACGTTTCTCGCGCCGACACTGCCGCTCCCGATCTCGCGAATGTCCTTGTCGGCGAGCATCCGGACCAGATAATAACCCAAGGTAAGGCAGCCGAGGAGATAGGCAAAAAGACAGAGGCCACCGGCTTGATTCCAGTTCGCGGAATGGAAGTTTTCAATCCACGACATAGCGTTGTTCGGCCAACCGATCATCGACGTTCGCGCCCGCTTCCCACTGGCTCATGCCAGCTCCATACCGGGCGCGGTCGAATTAAAAAAATGTCCCACCATCGATTTTTCAGTCATCACCCGGCATAATCCAACTCGCCCGTAGATTAATCAGGTGCGCGGCCTGGGGGCGAGAATTATTTTCGCCCGCTGGCACCGCCGGGCGCAGCTTGACACTGCCCCCGACGCCACGGCATTCAGTGGCTGTCTCTGGAATGGGTAGAACGGGCGACCTGCCCGTTCTGGTCGGCGACTCGCCGACCGGAAGACATGGACGACCGGCGACACTTTGGCCTGAGCTTCAACGGGGACGCCCTTTTCCATTCCGCCCGGCGGGTCGCCGGGCGGGACGGGCCAGTGGCCCGTGCTACCCTTCCAAGCTTTTCGCGCTGGCTCTAAACGCCGCGCTCCGGCCTGCTTGCGATCGGGGGCAGTGTCAAGATGCGCCTCCCGCCGCAGCCGGCATCGGGGCGGCGAGGGCCCGTCGCCGGGTGGAAGCTGAGATTAATCGCTGGTGACGAGCCGTCGCCGCCCCGCTCAGCCCGTGCCCTTCGCGAAATCCACAAAGTTCTTCAGCAACCGCAGGCCGACCTCCTGGCTCTTCTCCGGGTGGAACTGCGTTGCAAACACATTGCCCCGCCAGACCGACGACGCAAACGAATCGCCGTAGGTCGTGCGCGTGGCGATGATCGACGGATCGGCGGGTTTCGGAAAAAAACTGTGGACGAAGTACACGTAGCTGCCGTTTGCAATTCCCCGGTACAGCGGGCACGCGTCCCCGACCATCTCGAGCTGGTTCCAGCCGATCTGCGGTATCTTCAGTCCGCGGCCTTCGGGAAAACGAACGACGTTGCCTCGAAAAACGGAAAGTCCCGCCGCGCAACTGTTGAATTCTTCGCTCTTCTCGAACAGCGCCTGGTAGCCCACGCAGATTCCAAGAAACGGGGCTCCGCCGTCAATGAACCGCTTGCACGCTTCGAGCAGCTTCTGCCTCTCCAAAGCCTGAATGCAGTCGTCGAACGCCCCGACACCCGGCAGCACCACCGCTGCGGCATCAGCCATGTCCCCGGGCTCGCGCGCCACTCGCACCTCCGCGCCGACTTTGAGCAGCGCCTTGTGCACGCTGCGCAAGTTCCCGGAACCGTAATCGATGAGCGCAATCACACGCAGAGATTAAAACGAGCCGGCCCACCTTGCAACCAGCGGATTCAGCTGACACTTTCTTGGCCTTTTTAATAACATAGGATGGTTAGCATTCTCCTCCTCGAAAATCCATAAATCCTCCGACCGGGCCACACGGGGACATCGCGTGAGGTCGCGCCGGAATGGCTTCCGGCGGCAGCCCGGTCGTTCGGAAATCGGAAAGACAGTCTTTATGGAAGCTCTTGTTGAAACAAAATTGCCGTTGGCACTCCAGACCCTGCCCGGAGATGACGTTCGCCAGATCCTGTGGCGCTTTGCGGACAAATACGAACTGCAAATGCTCGTGCAGTCCGCCCGGGGCGTGGCGCGCGGGCCTGTGGCGCGGCTGGTCGCGAGCGGCGCCCGCAATTCCCACGACTGGACGGCCGAAAAGGCCTCGCTCCTGCCCGCCTTCGACGAAAGCGGGATCACCGCGGCGTTCCTCGATCCCGAGCACGGCGGGTACATTGCCGGGCCGAAAAACTTTGTGCTCGCGCTCATCGCTTTTGAATTGTCCTGGGTGGATGCCGGGGCCGCCACCTGCAGCCTGGCCGGCAACCTGGGCCTCGCGCCCATCCACGAGCGCGGCACCCCCGCGCAGCGCGCGACGTACCTCGCCGGCGCCGCGCCCGTCAAACCGGGGGAAAACCGCAGGCAAATCCGCGCCGCCTTCGCGCTCACCGAACCCCTGCCCTTCGCCGGCGTCGAAACGGGCATGCTCGCCGGCAAGGTCCGTGTCGCCGAATGGCAGGACGGACGGGAACCCGTGCTGCAGGTCGAGAAACGCGGCCGGTTCATCACCAACATGGGGTTCGCCAATGTGGTCATCGCCGCCGTGGACTCCGACGATGAGCGCATCAAGGGCAGTTGCATGGTCATCCTCGAGGAAGGGGATCCGGGCACCTGGGACCGCGGCACACCCACGAAGAAACTCGTCCATCAGCTTTCCTCGACCCGGGACCCGGTTTTCAATCTCCGCGTGCCCGCCGGCCGCATCGTCGGCGGTTACTCGGTCAAGGACGGCGTGATTGTCCCAAATTATTCGCACGGCGAAATCATCGAAACCGTCTTCCGCCGCACCCGCGTGACCGTCGGCCTGATGACTTGCGCGAAACTGCTTTCGGCGATCGAGCCGGTAATTCTGTATCAACGCCGGCGGTTCCGGGGCGGCGAAGGAGGTCCCGGCACGCCGCGGTATGAATTGGGCCTGCAGCAGAAACAGGACGTGTTGCATCGGCTCGTGGACGTCTGGGCCGCGGGAGAAGCCGGCGCGTCGCTGGGCTTTGCCGCCGCCCGGCTGTTCGACGAAATGGATCCGCTGGAGAAGCACAAGGACCAGTGGCTCGAGGAGAAGCATTTGACCGGGCGCGCCGCGTTCAAGGAATTGTCGGGCAAACAGAAGGATGCCCTCGAACTGATCCAGCTCCGCACGCGGTCCGCCGGCGAACGCGAATCCGCACACGCCGCGAAACTGGAGTCCGATCCGCTCGTGCGGTTCGCGATGCTCGATTCCGTCGCCAACGTCCTCTGCCCCGCCTGCAAACTATGGAACACCGGCCAGGGCGCCAACATGATGCGCGAAGCCGTCAGCCTCATGGGCGGTTACGGTGTGACGGAGGATTGCCCCGGTTTCCTCGGACAGAAATGGATGGATGCTCAACTCGAAGCCACTTATGAAGGTCCCGAGGCGGTCCAGCGCCTTCAACTCTCCGTCACGATGACCAATGAACTTTTCCTGGCGCAGTTCAAGCAATGGATCGCCGAAATGAAACGCATCGCGTCCGATCGCCCGGGAACCGGCGCCTGCACGCTCGGCACCGCCATGCAACTGTGGCTCTGGACCCTCCTCCACGTGCGGGAGGCGGCCGACGCCGACGGCGCGAAACTGTATCATAAGACACGCCAGGGCGTGACTTTCCCGCTGGCCGATGCGCTCTGTTGGCTGCTCGCGGCCCGACAGTTCATCCTCGATGTCCTGGAACTGGAAGCCAGGGGCGCCGAAGACCCCGGCCTGGCAGGGACGGCGGCGTTTTTCACCGACCTGTGCCATGTCCAATGCGCCCGAGCTGCCGGCGAGGTGGGCCGCATCTGCGCCGAAACCGTCCATGGCCACAACCGCCATCCCGCGTGGGACGAGGCCGGTTGCCACGCCTGCTACCAGTCGGAGGAACTGGACGCGCTCGAAGGCATTATCCCCGGCATCGCCGGCGCCGCGCGCGGGGTGTCCGATGTCGCGGAGGAGGATCAGGCGCATCCCTTCAAGGCCGGCCCGTGCCCCAAATTCGAGGGCCTCGAGGCGTTTGGCCGGTTGCGCACGAAACTCGACGGCTGCCTCACCGGTTGCCGCCTCGCCAAGGACCGCGCCGCCGAAGCCCTGACCAAGGTCATGACCCGCGAGGCGTTGGATTATCCCTGTTAGAACAATAAAAAAGGAAAACCACAGATGGACACAGATGAAAAGCGGAGGTTCTACTTGGTGTTTTTTTGATGTTGCAGCCTGCAACATCAAGGCTGGCGGATGCTGAAGCGAAATGAAGACGCGACAAAGCAGCTTGGAGGTGGAGCCCGTAGAAAGTCTCATTCATCTCATTTGCGGCCAACGGATCATCCTCGACGCCGATCTGGCGCGGGTTTACGGCGTTCCAACCAAACGCCTTAACGAAGCAGTGAAACGCACCCTTGAAAGGTTCCCTTCCGACTTCTCATTTCTACTTAAACCACAAGATGTTGCATCTTTGAGGTCGCAAATTGCGACCTCAAATAGACGAGGAGGACGGCGTTATCTCCCTCGCGCGTTCACCGAACACGGCGCGATCATGGCGGCGAATATCCTCAATAGTCCGCGTGCCGTGCAAATGAGTGTCTTTGTCGTTCGGGCGTTCATAAAAATGCGTGAAATGCTTGGAGAAAACCGGCACTTGGCGCAAAAACTTGCGGAGTTGGAGCGGCGATTGACGGGACGGTTGGACGTTCACGAGAAGGCTATCGTCCACATCCTTGCCGAAATCAAAAAACTCATGGAACCGCTGCCACCCCAACCGGAACCGAAGCGCCCCGAAATTGGATTTCACGTTCGCGACAAAATCCGGGAAAAATCATCCACCCGCCGGCTTGCCTGGAAACGATGAACCGAAACAAATTTGCAAATGTCGCAGCCAGCATCAGAAACCCCGGCCATTGACCGCCAGCGCATGGACGCGGACGTCGTCTGCGTCGGCTTCGGCCCTGCGACGGCGGGTTTTCTCGCGACGTTGTCCAGGCAACTTGTCAATGGCGACGGCGCGCCTATAGTCGAAAGCGCCGTTCTCCCCGGCATGCCGCCGCAGGTGCTCTGCTACGAACGCGCGGAGGACATCGGTTTCGGCGTGTCGGGTGTGGTGACCCGCGCGCGAGCCCTGCGCGACACTTTTCCTGGGATTGACAATGCCGGCATTCCCATGGCCGCGCCGGTGTCGTCCGAGAAGGTGGTTTATCTGCTCGATCCCGTCGGCGCAAGCCGGCGTGCGGCAACGTTGCGCATCGCGGATGCGTGCATTCGCGCGTTCAAAGGATTGCTCCCATTCAAGAATCACGCGCTGGAACTTCCGTGGACGCCCGGCTTCCTGCACAAACGCGGCGGCCTGGTGCTTTCGTTGGGCCAGTTTATGCAATGGGTCGGCGCCCAGGTTCAAAGCTCGGGAACCGTTCAACTCTGGCCCGGCGCGCCGGTATCCGAGGCGCTGATCGAGGAGAACAAGGTTCTTGGCGTCCGTTTGCTCGATCAAGGCGTGGACAGGAAAGGGCGGCCCAACGAGGGTTTCACACCCGGCATGGACGTCCGCGCGGCTCTGACCGTCGTGGGGGACGGCCCGACCGGCCCGATCGGCCGGCAGCTCGACGCCCATTTCGGCATGCCGGACGGCCATCACACCCGGGATTGGGCCGTCGGCATGAAGTTCGTTGTGGATTTGCCGGAAGGCACGCCGCTGGAGACGGGCGCCGTTCTGCACACGCTCGGCTATCCGGAACCCGAGATCTTCGGCTTCTTATACGTGCATCCCGACCGCGTCGCGTCGCTCGGCATTTTTGTGCCGTCGTGGTTCGACAGTCCCGTGCGCACCGCATACCAGTATCTGCAGCATTGGATGTTGCACCCATATCTGTGGCGGTATCTCAACGGGGCCAGGTTGCGCTCGTGGGGCGCCAAGACACTGGGCGAGTCGGGTCGCCGCGGCGAACCCCACCTCGTGGGCGACGGCTACGCGCGCATCGGTGAAGGCAGCGGCAGCACGAACGTCCTCACCGGTTCCGGCGTGGATGAGGCGTGGGCCACCGGTGTCCAACTGGGGGAAGCCGTGCTCGAATTGATGAGGGCGAAAAAGCCGTTCACGAGTCAAAATCTCGAGGAAACCTATGTGAAACGCCGGCGCGCAAGCTGGGTCGAACGGGAAGCTCACGTGGCCGAAGCGTCCCGTGATGGCTTTCAGAAAGGCGTCGTCCGCGGCCTGATCGGCATGGCGCTCGCCGGGTTGACGAACGGCCGATGGACGTTGAGAAGCCAACCCCTGCCGCCATGGAAACGCATTCCCACGTTGGAGGAGTACTACGAGGGCAGAATCCCGCCAGAGGAAATCCGGCAGTTGCAGAAGGAATGCTCGCAGGCAGGCAGGTCATTGCATGGCGAGTTGATGCGACGCTGTGGCTGGCCCGCGATTCCTTACGACGGGCAGTTGCTGCTTTCGCACCAGGATGCGCTGCTCATGGGCGGCAAGGTGCAGGCCCCCTCAGGTTATGCCGATCATGTCGTTTTTCTTTTCCCGGAACTGTGTGAGAAATGCGGCGCGAAAGTCTGCATCGAACTCTGCAGCGGCCAGGCGATTGCGCCCGGCGAAGGCGGCGTGCCGTCCTTCGACCGTGAGAAATGCGTCCATTGCGGCGCGTGTCTGTGGAACTGCTCGCAACCCGTCCCCGGCAACCCCGATTGCACGAACATCGCGTTCCACGCCGGAACGGGCGGACTTCATTCGGCTATCAACTGATGAAGATTTCGATCATTCTGGCCCATCCAAACCCGGGCAGCTTCAACCACGCTATCGCAACCACGGCCGCCGACGCACTCCGCCAATCCGGCTACGACGTCATCCTCCACGATCTTTGCCGGGAACAATTCCAGCCCCTGCTCACGGCGGCTGAACTCCAGAAGGATGCCAGACTTGACCCGCCGGTCGCCCGCCACTGTGCTGAAATTGTCGCCGCCGACGGCATCATCATCGTGCACCCCAACTGGTGGGGAATGCCACCGGCGATTCTGAAAGGTTGGATCGACCGCGTCCTGCGGATGGAAATGGCGTATCGCTTTGTGGCCAATGAGAAGGGCGAGGGCGTGCCCGTCGGCTTGCTCCGGGCACAGTCGGCCATCGTCTTCAACACCGCCAATACGCCCGACGACCGCGAGCGGGAATGTTTCGGTGATCCGCTGGAAATGCTGTGGAAGAAATGCGTCTTCGACCTGTGCGGGGTGCGGAAGGTGCATCGCCGAACGTTCACGGTGGTTGTCACCAGCACGCCGCAACAACGCGCGGACTGGCTGGCGGAAGTGGCTGAAATCGTTGCTCAATCCTTCCCCCCGGTCCTCCAAACTGTATGAGCATCACGTACCAAATCATCGTCTGCGGCAGCATCGTGCCGGACCCTCTGCAAACCCTGGAGCCGGTGACCGGCCCGACGGCTCCGGCGTTGAAGAATGAGATGCTGCTGCCCGCCATTCTCGACCCCTGGGCTGGCCACGCGCTTTACGAGGCGGCGCATCTGGCCAAAAACGCGCCCGGCAGCAAAGTCTGGCTCGTCAGCCTCGGCCCCAAAGCCAGGCTCCAGCAGGTGATGATGACGGTTGCACAGAAAGTGCCGTTCGAGTTGATCGCTCTGGACGGCCCTGCCGGCGGATTCACGGACGCCTACGAAACCGCCGCGGCGCTCGCCGAGGCCATCGCCGCGATCCCCGGGCTCGACAAAACGAAATTGCTCGTTTTCGGCGGCTGGGAGTCCGCCTCGCGCGGCGCGGGCGCGACGATGCAGGTCGTCGGCGAACGATTGGGCATCCTGGACCAGTTTCAGGGCGTGGACGAATTGAAGGCCGCCGCCGACGGTTCGCTGGAAATCCTGGAGCGCGTCGAAGGCGGCAAACATCAGGTCTCACGTTGCGCCGCCCCGCCTGCCCTGCTCGGCTGGGCCACGGGCAATCTGCCGGAACCCAAGAACAATCCCCAGGTCGGCATGGCGAATATGCGCTCCGTCATGCCGGCTTTGCAGAGGGCAAAGGCAGTGAAGCTAACCGCGGATGGGGTTACGTTCGCCAGCGTCAGCCTGCCGAAACAGCTTCGGCAGACCCAGGTCGTCAAAGACGCCCCGCCGGAGGTCATCGCAAAGGAAATTGTGGAATGGATCAAGAAATAGGAATTGCCGCGAACCGCAACATACTGGTCTATGGAAACAATTCTTTTCCTCGCGCACACGGAAGCTGACGGTTCTCTCGCCAGGGCGGCGCTGGAAGCCCTTGGTGGAGCAAAAGCCCTCAACGAAACGCTCGACGGTTCGACCCTCGTGGCAGGGTTGATCGGCCAGGACGTGCAACCGGCGGCCAACCAGATCGCCGGTTCCGGCGCGGTGAAGTTCTTCGGCGTCACCGGCCTGGATTTTGCGCAGTCGCGCTACTCCACGGACTCGATCGCGGCCGAGTTGCTTGTGAAGACGGCGCAAGCCACGGTCGTCCTCGCGCCCGCCACTTCCCGTTTCGCCCGTTGTCTTGCCGGGGTGGCTCAGCGCGTCGGCGGACGCGCCGATACACATGTCACCGGATTGAGCGCCCAGGGCGGCAAAATCACGGTCAACCGATGGTATTACCGCCAGCGCATGGAAGCGTCACTCCAGCGCGCGCACCGCCCCTGGTTCATCCTCATGGATCCCGGGAGCCAACCCGCATGGCAGGGTGCCGGGGGCAACGCCTCCGTGAGTGCCGTGTCGGCCACCCTGCCTGAGTCCGTCAAGCGAACCACCGTCACCGGATTCCGCGAACCGGTTGCCGATGCGCAAACCATCCACCCGGATGCGGCGTTGCTGTTCGTTTCCGGAGCGGGCTGGACGAAGAAGCAAGCCGACGGCCAAACGCACGTGCCGGAGGCGGGGAAACACATTCTCAACTTTCTCAAACTCAGCGGCGCGTCCCTGGGCAGCAGCAAATCGCTCGTGGACCAGAGCGGCGAAGGCCAGGACGTGCTCCCGTTCCTGTCGCACCTGAACCAGATCGGCCAGACCGGTTCGACCCCCCGCCATGCGAAAGGCCTCAGCACCTGCTGTCACGGGGAGGAACCGCACACGGTCGGCTGGCGATTCATCAACGAGCGGCGGGCCATCAGCCTCGACCCGAATTGCGGCTGGGCGCGCGGCAAGGCCGATGTCCTTTACGTCGCCGACGCGTTCCAGGTGATGGCAAAGGTGAACGAACTGCTGGCGTCGGAACGCCCATCGTCGAAATAAACGCCGCGCCCGCTGCCGCGCCTTGGGTACCACGGGCGACTCGCCCGTGCCGTCCGGCCACTGGCCTGGCGGAAGACCGAAGGCCGTCCATCAATCATCCCGCCCTGATTCGCCAATGCGGGTTCTCCGTTCCGGCGGGCGAGTCGCCCACCGGCACAGGCTGGCAGCCTGTTGCTACCGTTGCCTTCCTGCTCCACCCAGTTCGCGCTCTGTTTTCAGCCGCAACTGGCCGCAGGCGGCGTCGATGTCGCCGCCCTTCTCACGGCGCAGCGTCGCGGTCACCCTTTGCTTCTCCAGCGCGGACAAAAAGTCCTCCTGCGCTTTCTCGTCCGGCCGTTCCCACGGCAACCCTTCCACCGGGTTGTAGGGAATCAGGTTGACCTTGGCGTGAAGCTTGCGCGCGAGCGCCGCCAGCGGTTTGATCTGGTCCAACCCGTCGTTCACCCCCGCGATCAGGATATATTCCAGCGTGATCATCCGCCCCTTCTTTGCCTGGTAATACCCGCACGCGGCGGACAATTCGGCGAGCGGGTATTTGCGGTTGACCGGCATGATTCTGCCGCGCGTCTCGTCCGTCGCGCCGTGCAGCGAAATCGCCAGGCGGAATTGCAGCGGTTCATCGGCCAGACGGCGGATTTGCGGCGCGAGGCCGCTGGTGGAAATGGTAATCTTTCGAGCGCCGATTCCCCCGCCCCACGGCGCGTTCAGGATCTTCAGCGCCTTGATCAAATTATCGTAATTCGCCAGGGGTTCGCCCATGCCCATGATGACCAGATTGTCCACCAGGCGTTGGGGAGGCGCAGGCGGCGGGTGGCGGGTTGCAGGTTCGGTGGTGTCTGACGTGCCCTCGTCAACCCGCGACTCCGAACGTTCGGAACGACTCCATCGCTCCACGGCCAACACCTGCTCCACAATTTCCTCCGGGCTCAAATTGCGCTTCCATCCGTCCAAACCGCTTGCGCAGAATTTGCAGCCGTAAGCGCATCCCACCTGCGTCGAAACACAGAGGGTGCGGCGATCGCTGTCGTCGCCGCCCAGCGCGGGGTTGGCCGGGATCAGGACGGTTTCGACGAGCGAATGGTCCTGCAAACGCCAGAGAAACTTCTGAGTCGTATCGCGCGATCCCTGCCGTCGGACCAGCTCGAGCGGGCGCAGCGAGAACTCGTCGCGGAGTTTTGCGCGCAGCGCCCCGGGCAGGTTCGTCATCGCGTCCCAGTCCGTTGCGCGGCGGACGTAAAGCCAGTCGAGCAGTTGCGGGACGCGATAAGCCGGCTCGCCCCAGGCTTCGAACCGGACCTGCAATTCTTCCAGCGTGAACGATCGGACGTCGGCTGACACGAAACCACTGTAGGCCGGCGCGAGGCGCAATCCAAGTGCAACTCCGCCTCGTTACTTCGGCAGGTAGTATTTCTCCGCGTATTCCTTCACCATCCGCTCGGTGGTGAACCGCGGCACGAGGGTAATCAAGGCCCGGCGAATGCGCTGGATCCACTGCCGCGGGATGCCCTGGGCATCGCGATTGAAGAAGAGCGGGACGACCTGTTCCGTCAGGGTGCGATACAGGTTGGCGCTGTCCACCCGGTCCTGCTCCTCGACCGAATCCGCGTGGGCGTCCTCGCCGATCGCAAATCCGTTCGTACCGTCGTAGCCTTCGCGCCACCAGCCGTCGAGGATGCTGAGGTTCAGGCAGCCGTGGCAGCCGGCCTTCATGCCGCTCGTGCCGGAGGCTTCCAACGGGCGGCGCGGGTTGTTGAGCCAGACATCGCAGCCGGACACCATCTGGCGCGCGACGTGGATGTCGTAATTCTCGATGAACACGAGGCTGCCCTGGAAATCGTTGTATTTGCTGAGGTGAATGATCTGCTGGATGTAACGCTTGCCGTCGTCGTCGCGCGGATGCGCCTTCCCCGCGAACACGAACTGCACCGGCCGCGCCTTGTCGCGGGTCAGGCGGACGATGTTCTCGATCTGCTGGAAAATGAGCGGCGCGCGCTTGTAAGTGGCGAACCGGCGGCCGAAACCGATCGTCAACGCGTCGCAATTCAGAAGCGAGTCAAAGACGATGTAATCGCCGTGCGCCAGGCGCTGGCCCTGGATCAACAGGCGGCGGCGGCAGAATTCGACCAGCTCGCGGCGCAATTTGTATCGCAATGCCCAGAGTTCCTCGTCGGAAATGAATTCCGGATCGGCGATCCTCTGCCAGAATTCAGGCGAGTTGATCCGGCTGGACCAGTCGGAACCCGCAGGCTCCGGCGACGTGGCAGGCTGGCCCGAATGCTCCGCAAACTTTTGCCGCCAGAACCGGCGGACGGGCCCTTTCATCCATCCAAGCAAATGAATGCCGTTGGTGATGTGGCCGATGGGGACCTGCTCGGCAGTTTTATCGGGATACAGCGATTTCCACATGTGGCGGCTGACGCTGCCGTGGAGTTCGCTGACGGCGTTTGCGGCGCGCGACAATTTGAGCGCCAGCACGGTCATGCAGAAAGGTTCGCTTTCGTTCTTCGGGTCCACCCGGCCCAAAGCCATGATGTGGGAAAACGGCGTCCCCAGTTTCGTGCGGAATTCGTGTAGCGCGTAAGACACCAGGGTGGGCGTGAACCGGTCGTGGCCCGCCTCGACCGGGGTGTGGGTGGTGAAGATGCATTCGGCCTTGGTCTGGGCGATGGCGTCGTGGAAACTTTTTCCGGTGGCCATCTTTTCGCGAACGAGCTCGAGCGTGAGAAAGGCCGCGTGGCCTTCGTTCATGTGAAACACCGAGGGTTGCACGCCCAGGGCGCGCAACAGGCGCACCCCGCCGATCCCCAGCAGCACCTCCTGCATGATCCGCGTGGTGCTGTCCCCGCCGTAAACCCGCAGTGTCAGGTCGCGGAAATGCTGTTCGTTCTGCGGCAGGTTGGTGTCGAGCAAATAGACCGGAACACGGCCCACGTTCACACGCCAGACGCGGAAAGAGACCCGGTGCATGTCGATCTCGACCTGGCACACCAGGGGCTCGTCCTTCTTGGCGGGGTTCATCACCGGCTCGATCGGCAGGTTTTTAGGATCCAACAACGTGTAATACTCCGTCTGCCAGTTGTTCGAATCGATGGCCTGCTGGAAATAGCCTTCGCGATAGAAGAGGCTGATGCCGATGAAGCCCAGGCCGAGATCGCTGGCGGACTTGGCGTGGTCTCCGGCCAGAACCCCGAGGCCGCCGGCCGCGATGGGCAGCGTTTCATGAAAGCCGAACTCCGCTGAGAAGTAGGCCACGGGATTGCGGTGAAGCGCCGGGGCATGTTGATGGCCCCACGTGGTGCGATCGGCCATGTAAGCGTCGAAAGCCTGGAGCACTGCGCGGACGTTCCCCGCCAGATAGTGGTTCTGAAGCCGGGCGTGGAGTTCGGAATCCGAAACTTCGTGCAGAATGGCCACTGCATTGTGATACAGGTTCATCCAGCAACGCGGGGAGAGCTCGGCAAAAACCTCCTGGGCATCCTGGTCCCACGTCCACCAAAGGTTCCGCGCCAGCGTGTGCAGCCCGTTTGTCAGTTTCGCCAGTTCTTCACTCGTCAGCGGTTTATTCGACATAAATTCTCGGTCCATCTCCACTCTCAACTCTTCGTTTCGTCGCGGTTTACGGTATAAAACCCGGCGCGGACATCGCAAATACATTTCCCATGTTCAATCGCCGCGCTAGGATGCCGCCACCGGAACAAGATGATGCGAAGCAGTTTTTCAGCCAAGCCGGCTCCGCGAGAACGGATTTTTTCCGGAAGGGGCGCCCTATGAAAAAGTACCGCCACGTCCTCGCGATCGGCATTCAGAACAATCTGACGTACCGGTTCAATTTCCTGGCGCGGACGCTCTTCGGGTTCATTCCTCTGCTCGCCATGCTCTACCTGTGGCGGACGATTTATTCCGGCAAAGGGCCCGGAGCCAGCGTCGGCCCCTACACGTATGCGGAAATGGTTTCCTACTACCTTCTCGCCTCGATCGTCGATGCGCTGACGGCGGTCAATGAAGACGACTGGCAAATCGCCGCCGACATCAAGGATGGCAATATCAGCCAGTTTCTGGTCAAGCCAATCGATTATCTCACGTACCGGCTTTGCCTGTTCTTCTCCGGCCGGATGACCTACCTGGCGGTGGCCGCGGCGCCCCTGGCGGTGTTCGTTCTTTGTTTCCACCATTACTTCGTTCTGCCTCATGGCGGGGTCCAGGTCGGGCTGTTCCTGGCCTCGTGCGCCTTGACAGCGCTGCTCCAGTTCTTCATGTCCTATGCCATGGCGATGCTGGCGTTCTGGGTGCTGGAGGTTTCGACGTTTATTTTCATCCTGTTCGCGTTCGAATACATCGCCAGTGGACATTTGTTCCCTCTGGATATTCTGCCACCGGCCGTCGAACGGCTGCTGTATTTCACCCCCTTCCCGTATCAGCTCTACTTTCCGGTCAGCGTTTACATGGGCAGGATGGCCGGTCCCGCGCTGGCGCAGGGGCTGTTGATCCAGGTTGCCTGGGTCATCGGCACCTACCTCCTCGCACGCTTCGCCTGGAACCGCGGAATCCGGAAATACGCCGCCGCGGGAGGATGACACCATGAAGACAGACCCCGATGGGCACAAGCCGGAAGCAGGGATCCCGCATCCCGAATCCCGCGCCCCTTCCTCCGCCCGCCGCCGCCGGCCCTCGACTCTCGTCCGGTATCTTGGCATCTACGCCGCGCTCTGGAAAAACTCGGTGATGCGGGAAACCATGTTCAAGACAAACTTCCTCCTCTGGATCCTGGTCGAGTTCCTCTGGTTCGGCCTGCAACTCTGCTTCATCGGCGTGCTGTATCTGCACACGGATCGAATCGGGACCTGGACGAAATGGGAGGTGGTGATGCTCGTCGGCGCCAGCCATTTCATCCAGCAAACGTTTCAGGCGTTTTTCCTGGTGAATTGCACGAACCTTTCCGAACTCGTCCGCACCGGCAAATTCGACTTCCTCCTGCTGCTGCCCGTGAACACCCGCTTTGTGGTTTCGCTTCGGCAGGTGGATCTCGGCGCGTTTGTCAACGCCGGTTCCGGCGTGGCCGTGATGGTTTATGCCGCCCGGCAACTGCATCTGACGCCGACGTTCCTGCACGTGCTCGGATTCCTCGCGCTGTGCGTGGCGGGAATTCTGATCCATTACTCGCTGATGTTCCTCCTGGCGGCCATCAGCTTCTGGACCGTCCGCGCCCAGGGCATCGTCTGGGGTTATTACAACCTGTTCAACATCGCCCGCATGCCGGACGAGGCCTTTCAGGGCGTGTTCCGGGCCGTGTTCACTTTCGCGCTGCCGATGCTGCTGGTTTCCAATGTTCCCGTGCGGCTGTTGGTGGACAAACTGTCTTCGCCGGGACCGATCCTCCTCCTGGTTCTGATGAGCGGCGTCTGCTTTGCCCTCTCCGAGATGGGCTGGCGCGCCTCCATCCGCCGCTACACCAGCGCGAGTTCCTGATCAGCGGTGATGCGGCGCCCGGTTCCGCTTGACCCTGAGTTGCGCGATGGATTGGGCCAGCGCGGCCTGCACCCTCGCGGCTTCCTCGTCGTCCAGATGCTCCGCGAGCCGGGCCTCCGCGCGGCGGCGCGCCTCCTCGGCCTTCGCCTCGTCGATGCTGTCCGCGGCCACCGCCATGTCGGCCAAAACCGCCACGCGATCGCCGGTGATTTCCACGAAGCCTTCGCCAACCGCCAGGTAATAATCCTCGCCGTTCTTGCGCACGATGATCTCGCCTGGAACGATCTGCGTCATGAGCGGAACGTGCTGCGGATAAACGCCCATTTCGCCTTCCGCACCCGGCAACGTGACCATCTCCACGTCTTCGGAATAGACTTTCGCGTCCGGCGTGACGATTTCCAGTTTAAGAGTTGCGGCCATCGATCATTTTAAATTTGAGATTTGAGATTTGAAATCAAGCGATGTGTGGTCAGCTTTCTTTAATCTCGTCTATTCCGCCCTTCATGTAAAAGTTCTGCTCGGCCACCTCATCGTGTTTGCCTTCGAGGATCTCTTTGAATCCGCGGACGGTCTCGGCCACCGGCACCTGCTTGCCCGACCGGCCTGTGAACACTTCCGCGACCGAGAACGGCTGGCTCAGAAACCGCTGAATCTTGCGGGCCCGAAACACCGCGAGCTTGTCGTCGGGCGACAGTTCGTCCATGCCGAGAATGGCAATGATGTCCTGCAGATCCTTGTAGCGCTGCAACACGCGCTGCACCCCGCGAGCAACGTCGTAGTGTTCCTGCCCGACAATTTCTGGCGCCAGCGCGCGCGAGGTCGAGGACAACGGATCCACGGCGGGATAAATGCCCAGCTCGGCGATGGACCGCTCCAACACAATCGTCGCGTCCAGGTGCGCGAACGTGGTCGCGGGCGCCGGGTCGGTCAGGTCGTCCGCCGGCACGTACACCGCCTGGAACGAGGTGATGGAACCTTTCTTGGTCGAGGTGATGCGCTCCTGCAAATCGCCCATTTCGGCGGCGAGGGTCGGCTGGTAACCGACGGCGCTCGGGGTGCGGCCCAGCAGGGCGGACACTTCGGAACCCGCCTGTGAGAAACGGAATATATTGTCGATGAACAGCAGCACGTCCTGGTTTTTGACGTCGCGGAAATATTCCGTCACCGCCAGGGCGGACAACGCCACGCGCAGGCGCGCGCCGGGCGGCTCGTTCATCTGCCCATAGACGAGGCCGATCTTGGAGCCGGGCACGATGGTCGGAAGTCCGTTGGCCCCCCTTTTCGGGTGGCCTTTCTCGTCCTTCTCCACCTTGATGACACCGGCCTCGATCATTTCGTTGTAAAGATCGTTGCCCTCGCGGGTGCGCTCGCCCACGCCCGCAAACATCGAGATGCCGCCGTGGAGTTTCGCGATGTTGTTGATCAATTCCATGATGACGACGGTCTTGCCGACGCCGGCGCCGCCAAAGGCGCCGACCTTGCCGCCCTTCAAGAAAGGGCAGATCAGGTCAATCACCTTGATGCCGGTCGTCAAAAGCTGCGGGTTCGTGGACTGGTCGATCAGGGGCGGCGCCGGGCGGTGAATCGGGTCGTACTGATCGGCCTTGACCGGACCCTGTTCGTCCACCGGGTCGCCCACCACGTTGAACACGCGGCCCATGACGGCTTCGCCCACCGGCATGGAAATGGCTTTGCCGGTGTCGGTGACTTCATAGCCGCGCTTGAGTCCCTCGCTGGAGCCCATGCAGACCGTGCGCACCCAGTTGTCGCCCAGGTGCTGCTCCACCTCGAGCGTCTGTTTGGATCGGGCGTGGCCGGGAACCTCGAACTCCACCGTGAGCGCGTTGTAAATCGCGGGGAGCTGGCCGGGAAACTCGACGTCCACGACCGGCCCGATGACCTGGACGATTTTGCCTTTGTTCATGCGTTAAGAGGTGAGATTTGAAATTTCGAATTTGAAATCGCTCGCAGCGCCTAACCCACCGCCATCGCGGCGCTGGAGATTTCCAACAGTTCCTTGGTGATGTTCGCCTGGCGCAGCTTGTTGTATTCCAGCGTCAGGTCCTTGATCAGTTGCTTGGCGTTGTCGGTGGCGTTCTTCATCGCGACCATGCGGGAGCTCTGCTCGCTCGCCTTGGCTTCCAATAAAATCTGGTAAATCTTGAAATTCAAATAGTGCGGCAGCAATGCGCCGAGCACCTTGCCCGCGGACGGCTCGAACAGAAATTCCGTCGGGCCGTTCACCTGCGGCTCCGGCGACGCATGAGCCTGGGCTCCCGCGCCGACGGCTATGATTTTTCCAATCGGCAGCATCGGCGCCACTTCCGGCCGCTGGACCAGGATGGAAGTATAGCTGGTGAACAGGATGTCCACCCGGTCCACTTCGCCCTTGATGAACAAGTCTTGCGCGAACTTCGAAATCGCGCGTGCCTCGCCGAACGATGGCGTGTCCTTGTAAGTGAACTCCGCGACCAACCGCCGCCGGGTCCGCGCCACGAATTGGGAAGCTTTGCGTCCGGCGGTGACGTAAACTGTCGTCGCCTTGTCGAACTTGGCCGCTTCGCGCAGCAGGTTGCTGTTCAGGGCGCCGCACAAGCCCTTGTCCGTGCTGACCACGATGACACAGCGTTTCGTCCCCTCGCGCTGTTCGAGCAGCGGATGCGTGAAATCGCCCGATTCCTTCGTCACTTCCGCCAGCACCTGGTTCATCAGGGTGGCGTATGGACGGCCGCCCAGCGCCGCCTGCTGGGCCTTGCGCATTTTGGCCGCCGCCACCATCTGCATCGCCTTGGTGATCTGGGCGGTGTTCCTGACCGACTTGATACGCCGGCGTATGTCGCGTGTGCTGGGCATGTCTCGCTAAAATCTCTTTTTTGACCGGACACGATAAGGCGGCGCCGTCTCGCGGACGTGAAAACCAATCTCCTTTGGCTTGATTTCCACAACCGGCTCCAGCAACTGGCGGATGGCTTCGAACAAGTCTTTAATCGCCTCGTCATGTTGCCCGACCCTGCCCTCGAGCTTCGCCAGTTTCCTGGCCAATTGCTTGTTGGCCACAAGCTGCTCGCGCATATAGACGAATGCCCGAACCACCCGCACACTGGCCTCCACCGCAATTGGGCTGTTGAGAACACTCGCGAGCATGATCGCGCCATGTTCTGTGAATGCCCAAGGCAGCTTGCGTTTTCCACCATGCGAACTTGAAGTCGCAATTTGCGACTTCAAGTTCGCATGCTCTTCTGCTGTAAGCTGAAATGCAAAATCCGTCGGGAATCTCTTCGCGTTTCTTTTGACCTGTTCGTTCAGTCTCTTCAATGCAACGCCATAAATCGCAGCCAGATCAGAATCCAACATCACCCGCTCGCCACGAATGCACAGGATCAGAGATTCCATCCTCCCTACCGAGGCGACATATGATTCTTTGGCCATGATCTTGTTAGGAATCTGATCTCGCAAATCGCGATATCAAAGTTGCTGTCTGTAGGTTTGTTTAAATTCCGTCACCGCCGCCTTCAAATCCGCGATGATCGCGTCGCTCAACGCCTTTTCCTTCGCAATCTTCGCCATCAATTCCATTTTCCGGCTCGTGAGATGATCCGTCAGCTTGGCCTGGAAATCCTTGATCCGGTCCACCGCCACGTCGTCCATGAACCCGTTCTGGACGGTCCAGAGAATCGAGGCCTGCACCTCCACCGGGATCGGGTGGTATTGCGGTTGCTTGAATACCTCCACGATGCGCTTGCCGCGATCGAGCTGCGCCTGCGTCTTGGCATCGAGATCGGAACCGAACTGCGCAAACGCGGCGAGTTCGCGAAATTGCGCCAGATCGCCTTTGATCCGGCCAGCGACCTGTTTTATCGCCTTGATCTGCGCCGCCGAGCCGACGCGCGACACAGAAAGACCCACCGAGATGGCCGGGCGCACGCCTTGATAGAACAAGTCGGTTTCGAGGTAAATCTGGCCGTCGGTGATCGAAATGACGTTGGTCGGAATGTAGGCCGAAACGTCGCCCGCCTGCGTTTCAATGATCGGCAGGGCCGTCAGGGAGCCGTTCCCGAACTTTTCACCCACGCGGGCGGACCGTTCCAGCAGCCGACTGTGCAGGTAGAATACATCGCCGGGATATGCCTCGCGGCCCGACGGACGTTTCAACACCAGCGACACCTGGCGGTACGCCACGGCGTGCTTGGAGAGATCGTCAAAGATGATCAGCGCGTCCATGCCGTTGTCCATGAACCATTCGCCCATCGCCGCGCCCGCGAACGGCGCGAGATATTGGTTCGTCGCCGAGTCCGAGGCGGAGGCCACCACCACAATGGAGTACGGCATCGCGCCGGCCTCTTCGAGCACGCTGATGACCCGCGCCACGTTCGATTGCTTCTGCCCGATCGCGACGTAAATGCTGTAAATCGGCCGGAAATCCTTTTCGCCGGAGGCTTCGCCGGCCTGGTTGATCCGCGACTGGTTGATCATCGTATCGATGCAAATCGTGGTCTTGCCCGTCGAACGGTCTCCAATGATCAACTCGCGCTGCCCGCGGCCGATCGGGATCATCGCGTCCACCGCCATGATTCCCGTCTGCACCGGCTGGCTGACGGATTTCCGGCGGACGATGCCGGGCGCGATTTTCTCTACCGGATACACGGCTTCGGCCTGGATCGGTCCTTTGCCGTCCACGGGCTGGCCGAGCGAGTTGACCGCGCGTCCCAGCAGGCCTTTGCCGACCGGCACCTGCAACAACTTGCCGGTGGTGCGGACTTCCTGGCCTTCCTCGATTTTGGTCCAGTCACCGAGAATGATGGCGCCCACCTCCATTTCTTCGAGGTTCAAGGCCAGCCCCGTGATGCCGTTGCCGAAATCGAGCATTTCATTGAGCATCGCGTCGGTCAGACCCTCGATCTTGGCCACGCCGTCCCCAATTTCACGGACGGTGCCGACGTTCTGTTTGGCGGTGGCCGTTTTGACCCCCGCGATCTGGGCTTCAATTTCCTGCAATAAGTTGCTCATAAAATCATTTTCAAACGCCCGGAGGCGCACCCTTCACAAAAACCGATTCCGGGGAAAGCATCCCGCCGTTTGCCCATTTTTGTGCCCGTTCAAAAACTTTCCTGCAACGCCGCCAGCCGCGACTGCACGCTGCCGTCATAGACATCGCTTCCCACTTTGATGCGCAGGCCCCCGATCAGCGCCGGGTTCTGTGCGAACGAGATATCCAATCCCTGCCCGTAAAGGGCGCTCAATTTGCGTTCCACGTCCGACCGCGAATCCGCGGACAGCGGCACGGGACTTTCCACCTTGGCCGTGCGCCGGTCCACCTCCAGCTTCACCAGCCGCTGAAAGTGCGTCAGAATGGCGATGTAACCCCGCGGCTTGGCGGCAGCAACCTTGCTGACTGCTTCGCGGACGCGATTTCCGTCCAGCACACCTTGGTCCAGGCAACAGCGAAACAGTTGCTTGCCGTCGCGCCGGGATTGTTTGGAAATCTTCATTCCACGCTTGGCTTGATTTGAAATCTCAGATTTGAAATTTGAGATTCATCAGGCGGCCAACTGCCGGGTGGTTTCCTCGGCCAGCCGTTTCTGGTCTTCGGGCGTCAAAATCTTTCCGGTCACGGCGGCGGCGGTCTGCACCACCAACCGCCCCACCTCGCGCTTCAAGTCCGTCAGCATGCGCGCCTGGTCCGCAGCCGCGGCTTCGTGCGCCTTGGCGATGATCTGTTCGGCGGCCGCGATGGCTTTTTGCGTCTCCTGCTCGCGCACCTTCGCGGCGGCGACACGGGCTTCTTCGATCAACTTGTTCGCCTGGGTGTTCGCCTGATTGAGGACTTCGAGCCGGGCCGCTTCGGTTTTGGCCAGTTCGGCCTTGATTTTTTCGGCATTGGCCAGGCCCTCGGCGATCTGGTGACGGCGCTCGTCGAGCACGGTCAGGATCGGCTTGTAGGCAAATTTGTAAAGCAGCGCCGCCACAATCAGAAAACTGATCACCTGCGCAATGAAATGCGGCGCATCCCACCCGAAACGTTGCGCGGTATCCTTGGCGGTCCCGGCCAGATCGCTGCCAATGCTGGCAAACTGGATAAACTGATTCATAAACTCGATTCACTGATGCGAGGCGCGGAGCCGCCGGGGCCCCGCGCCCGCCAATCATTGTCACTTCACCAGGAACAGGGCATAGAACACGATGGCTTCCGCAAACGCGATCGCCAGGATGGATTGCACCAGGATCTTGGTCGAAGCGCCGGGGTTGCGCCCCACCGCCTCGGAAGCCTTCATTCCAATGAGCCCCACGCCCAGAGCGCCGCCCAGGGCCGCCAGGCCCACGTGCAGGTTCCCGCTCAATTCCGCCAGCATAGGCATAAACATACTTCTGTCCTTTCGTTGTCCCGGTGGCTCCCGCGATTAAACACGGTCAAACCGCCGAAATTCTCAAATTCAATGCTGCGCATGCGCTTTCCCATCGCCTTCATCGTGCATGCAAATCAACATCGTGAACACCGCCGTCAGCAGCGTGAACACCAGCGCCTGCACCACCCCCACCAGCAATTCCATGAAATAAAACGGCACCGGCAGCAGCCAGCTCAGCGACGGCACCAGATTCGACATCGCATCCAGCATGTTCTCGCCGGCGTAAATATTGCCGAACAGACGAAAGCTGAGCGAAATGGGACGAAACGAGATCGAGAAAATCTCCAGAAAGCCCACCAGGAAAAAGATGATCACCATCAACACCCTGAGAACGCCCGTGGATTCGCCCTTTGCCCCGAACAGATGGCCCAGAAACCCGCCGACGCCATTGGCCTGGATCGCCCAGATGAACCAGAACACCATGAAAACCATCGACATCGCGGAGGTCATGTTCAGGTCCGCATTGCCCCCGCGCAACAGCGGACGGGTGACTTCGAAGCCATGGGCGCCCTGCTCGCCCCAGCCGATCGTGCCGACGCCGGGGATCAGCCCGAACCAGTTCGTGGCCAGAATGAAAATGAAAATGGTCGCAAATAGCCAGAACGTCTTCTTGACCAGCTCCGGCCCGATGATGCCCTCGAGGAAATCATGCAGACTCTCCACCAGCCACTCCCAAAAATTCTGCGCACCGGCCGGAATCCGCTTCATGTTCCGCGTCGCCGACTGCGCGAACACGATCAACCCCAGCGCGACCACCCACGTCACTACCATCGAGTTGGTCACAAAACCACCCTCGCCGCCGAGCGACTGGGCACTTTGGGGGATGCCGTGCCCGGCAGAGGCCGCGGCGGCGGGTTGCGCCGGTTCCGGCGACGCAGGCACCAGTGCTGTTCCCTGAGCGAACCCATGGACAGCCGCGCCCATAAGGAGCGCGCACATTAAAATGGCTCGTATGCGTTGCACTTCGTCAAAAAAACCGCGCGAAGGAATAGCCATCCCTTCGGCACTCGTGCCGGCTTGCCGCCGGGGGGGCAAAACCTGCCTTATCGTGAAATTTTTCACAAGTGTTTTCTTTAATGCCGCAGTTTCCACTTTGACTTCCGGACGCCTTTGGGCCAATTTCCGCCAACTTGCACAAAAGTTGCCCGTCAGGTGTCTCGTGCAAGCGTCTATCACATGGGCAAGGCATTGATAATTGCGGAGAAACCGTCCGTCGCCGGCGACATCGCCAAGGCGCTCGGCGGTTTCGAGAAGAACGGCGACTTTTACGAAAGCGCCGGCTTTGTGCTTTCCTCAGCCGTGGGCCATCTGCTCGAGCTGGTCCTGCCGGAAGGGGTCGAGGCGGCGCGCGGCAAATGGACGTTCAAATGTCTGCCCGTCATTCCCTCCCATTTCGACCTGCAACCGATCGAGAAAAGCGAGAACCGTCTGAAGGTCCTGGCAAAGCTCATCAAGCGAAAGGACGTGGACGCATTGATCAACGCCTGCGACGCGGGCCGCGAGGGCGAACTGATCTTCCGGAACATCGTCAAATACACCAAAGCGAAGCAGCCGATCAAACGCCTGTGGCTGCAGTCCATGACCGCCGGCGCCATCCGCGAGGGATTCGAGCATTTGCGCGAAGACCAGGACATGCTCCCCCTGGCGAACGCCGCGTTCAGCCGTTCCGAGGCCGACTGGCTCATCGGCATCAATGGCACCCGGGCGATGACCGCGTTCAATTCCAAGTCCGGCGGCTTTTTCAAGACCACCGTCGGCCGCGTGCAAACACCCACGCTCGCCATCGTCGTCGAACGCGAGGCCAGAATCCGCAAGTTCATCTCGCGCGATTTCTGGGAGGTCATCGGCACCTTCGACGCCGAGGCGGGCCACTACACGGGACGCTGGATCGACGAGGATTTTGCCAGGCCGGAAAGCAAGGATGGCGACACCGAATTAAGGCCGGAACGGTTTTGGGAGCAGGCCAGGGCCGAGGCGATCCGCGACAAGTGCCTCGGCAAACCGGGCATCGTCACCGAGGAGAGCAAGCCGAGCACGTCGCTTTCGCCGCCGTTGTTCGACCTCACCAGCCTGCAGCGCGACGCCAACTCACGATTCGGTTTCAGCGCCAAGAACACGCTCGGCCTGGCCCAGGCGCTTTACGAAAGGCACAAGGTCCTGACCTATCCGCGCACCGATTCGCGCGCGTTGCCGGAAGACTACATCGCCACCGTCAAGAGCACGTTGAAGACATTGGCCGGAACGGGGTACGCCCCGTTTGCCGTAACGATCCTCGACAGCGATTGGGTCAGGCCCAACAAGCGCATTTTCAACAACGCCAAGATCTCCGACCACTTTGCCATCATTCCGACCACGCAATTGCCGAAAGGGCTGAGCGAGCCCGAACAGAAGTTGTACGACATGGTGGCGAAACGGTTCCTCGCGGTGTTCTATCCCCCGGCCGAGTTTCTGGAAACCGTCCGCATCACCCGCGTGGAAGGCGAGCCGTTCAAGAGCGCCGGCAAGGTGCTCGTGACTCCGGGCTGGCTCACCGTGTATGGCAAGGAAGCGGAAGACCAGGACGCGGCCGGCAACCTGGTGCCCGTCAAACCCGGCGAACAGGTCAAAACCGCCGGCATCGAGGTCAAACAAAATCAGACCAAACCCCCGCCCCGCCACACGGAAGCCACGCTGCTCAGCGCGATGGAAGGCGCGGGCAAACTGGTCGAGGACGACGAACTGCGCGAGGCCATGCGCGAAAAAGGCCTCGGCACTCCGGCCACCCGCGCCGCCATCATCGAGGGACTGATTTACGAACAATACCTCCTGCGCAACGGCCGCGAGCTCCAGGCCACCGCGAAGGCGTTCTCCTTGATGGAATTGCTCAACGGCCTCGGCATCCCCGAGCTGACACGGCCCGAGCTGACCGGTGACTGGGAATTCAAACTGCACCAGATCCAGCGCCGGCAGAAAAGCCGCGACGAGTTCATGTCCGAAATCGCCGGCTTGACGCAGCATATCGTCGATCGCGCCAAAAAATTCGAGCTCGATACCATCCCCGGCGACTTCGGCATCCTGACGGTCCCATGCCCGAAATGCGGGGGCGAAGTGCACGAGCGTTACAAGGCATTCCAGTGCGTGAAATGCGATTTCTCGATCTGGAAGGCCCTCTCGGGCCGCATGTTCGAGCTCCCGGAAGTCGAGACGCTGCTGACGGAAAAGCAGATCGGCCCGTTGCAGGGGTTCCGCAGCAAACTGGGCCGCCCGTTCGCCGCCGTGTTGAAACTGAACCCGGAATTCAAACTGGAATTCGATTTCGGCAACGACCGGAAGAACGAGGACGGCACCGCGCAGGAAGTGGATTTCACCGGACAGGAACCGCTCGGAAAATGCCCGAAATGCGGCGCACGCGTGTTCGAAGCCCCGATGAATTATATCTGCGAAAAGGCGACCGGCGCCAACCGCACGTGTGATTTCCGGACGGGGAAAATCATCCTGCAACGGCAGATCGACCGCGCCCAGATCCTGAAACTGCTCGAGACCGGCAAGACGGATTTAATCGACAAATTCATCTCCAAAAAAGGCCGGCCGTTCAAAGCGTATCTCGTGAGCAAGGACGGCAAGGTCGGTTTCGAATTTGAACCGCGCGTCCGGGCATCGAAGGCGAAGGATTCCGGGCCGAAAGAACCGCCGGTGAAGGTGGATTTCACCGGCCAGACACCGCTCGGCAAATGCCCGAAATGCGGCGGAAACGTTTTTGAGACCGAGGCGAATTACATTTGCGAGCGGTCCCAGGCGGACAAGAAGCCCTGCAAGTTCAAGGTCAGCAAAGTGATCCTGCAGCAGCCGGTTGACCACGAGCAACTCCGCAAGCTGCTCGCCGGCGAGAAGACCGATCTGCTGAACCAGTTCGTGTCGTCCAAGACCGGCCGGCCCTTCACCGCCCACCTCGTCATGGACGACGCGGGCAAGGTCACCTTCGATTTTCCGCCGCGCGCGGATTAAGAAGGCGTGACTCAATTAGGGAAACCACAGATGGACACAGATTTAGCCACGTCATGAAACAGGAGCCGAACGAAGCCAAACCCGAAATCCACGACAAGTGGCTCCTGAAATTTCTGACGCATCTGGCCACGGACCGCGACGCCTCGGATTACACGCGGCGCAATTACGAGCAGGCGCTCC
>Ga0224555_1002034_pt1 | contig 25180 bp, 21 predicted proteins | sample 714S23034metaG_FD_180687 | JGI IMG/M metagenome (GOLD analysis project Ga0224555, IMG submission 180687) | Peat soil microbial communities from Stordalen Mire, Sweden - 717 S2 30-34 | ecosystem: Environmental > Terrestrial > Soil > Wetlands > Peat | place: Sweden: Norrbotten County, Stordalen...
TGCCGCTCTTCGTGCTCAGCCGCTCAGCCAGACCGGTTCGCGTCCCTGCTCCTTCTTGAGAAGATCAGACCTTCCAGCAGCACGTCAGTCGTTCAGAAATTTCATCGCCACCGCTTCATGCGTCCTTTTGTCTCCTCCAATGTCTCACGTCCTCGCCCCGCGCAACAGCCCAACCCGCCAAATTCCTGTGGGGAACCATCCTGAATCCCCCCTGCATTTTCCTTCTTGTCACTCCGCAGCCCTGTTGCTTATCATTCCGCAGCCCTGTTGCTTGTCATTCCGCAGCTCTTTTGCTTGTCATTCCGCAGCGCAGCGGAGGAATCTGCTTTTTCAACGCGCACCCCTCAGTTCCACACATGCTGCAACGGCATCGGCTCAATCTTGAACACCAGGTCCGGAGAGACCCCGGCCAGCGCGCGCGCAAACTCCCGCGCAGCCTCCTCGCTACGGAAGAGGTTCTGCTCCTTGATAATTCCCCCAACCCACTGCTCGCACTTCCAAACCGTCAACTCAGTCATACGCACCCACCTCCGCAACGCAGCATGTGTCTTTCCTGTTCCCTGTTCCCTGACCCCTGTTCCCTGCCTCTACTAGAAGAGCGCCCCAACCGATCCGGCCAGTTAGCCGAACTCAACCAGAGCGCCCTTCCCTGCTTCTCTTCTTGATTGGATGCCGAATCGGTCTACAGCGATCCACATCCATCCGTGGCCGTTCTTTACTTATCCACGTCCACATACTCCGCGTCTATAACACCTTCGTCTTTTTTCTTCTCTTCCTGCGTTCCCGGAGCGCCCTCCGCGCCGGTTGCGCCGGTTGCGCCCGCAGCCGGGGCCTCTGCCGCCGCCTTGTACAGCGCCTCGGCCAGCTTGTGGCTTGCCGCCGTCAGCTTCTCCTTCGCGCCGTTCAGCTCCGCCGCGCTCGCTTCGCCTTCCAGGGTCTTTTTTGCCTCTGCCAGCGCAGCTTCCACGTCGACCTTGTCCGCCGCCGCTACCTTCTCGCCGCCGTCCTTGATCATCTTCTCCACGTTGTACACCAGCGAGTCCAGCCCGTTGCGTGCCTCCACCTTCTCGCGCTGCTCCTTGTCCTCCGACGCGTGGGCCTCGGCGTCCTTCGCCATCCGCTCGATCTCGTCCTTGCTCAACCCCGAAGAACTCGTAATCGCGATCTTCGCGTCCTTGCCCGTGGCCTTGTCCTTCGCCGTCACGTTCAGGATCCCGTTGGCATCGATGTCGAACGTCACCTCGATCTGCGGCACGCCACGCGGGGCCAGCGGAATCCCGCCCAGCTTGAACTTGCCCAGCGTCCGGTTCTGCGCCGCCATCGGCCGTTCGCCCTGCATCACATGCACCTCAACCTCGGTCTGGCTGTCCGCCGCCGTCGAGAACGTCTCCGTCTTCTTGGTCGGAATCGTCGTGTTGCGTGCAATCATGCTCGTCGCCACGCCGCCCATCGTCTCAATCGACAGAGTCAGCGGAGTCACGTCCAGCAGCAGCAGGTCCTTCACATCGCCCGCCAGCACACCCGCCTGCACCGCCGCGCCGATCGCCACCACCTCGTCCGGGTTCACACCCTTGTGCGGCTCTTTGCCGAAGAGCTTCTTCACCAGCTCCTGGATCGCAGGCATTCGCGTCTGTCCACCAACCAGAACCACCTCGTCGATCTTCGACGCATCGATCCCCGCGTCCTTCAGCGCCTGCTTGCATGGCCCAACCGACTTCTGCAGCAGATCATCGACCATCTGCTCCAACTGTGGCCGCTTCAGCGTCCGCACCAGATGCTTCGGCCCGCTCGCGTCCGCCGTAATGAACGGCAGGTTGATCTCGCTCTCCTGCGCCGTCGAAAGCTCGATCTTCGCCTTCTCCGCCGCGTCGCGCAGCCGTTGCAGCGCCATCTCGTTGCCCTTGGCGTGCAGGTCAAGCCCCGTGTCCGTCTTGAACTCCCCAATCAGCCAGTCCACAATCCGCTGATCAAGATTGTCCCCACCCAAATGCGTATCGCCGTTGGTCGACTTCACCTCGATCACGCCTTCGCCGACTTCGAGAATGGAAATATCAAAAGTCCCCCCGCCGAAGTCGTACACCGCAATCGTCTCGTCCTTCTTCCTGTCCAGCCCATAGGCCAGCGCCGCCGCGGTCGGCTCATTCACAATCCGCTTCACATCAAGTCCGGCAATCTTGCCTGCATCCTTGGTCGCCTGCCGCTGCGCGTCGTTGAAGTAAGCGGGGACCGTAATCACCGCATCCGTCACCGCGCCGCCCAGATAGTCCTCCGCGGCCTTCTTCAGCTTCTGCAAAATCATCGCCGAGATCTCCGGCGCCGTGTACTCCTTGCCCTGCGCCACCACGGCCACGTTGTCGCCCTTCGCGACCACCTTGTACGGCACCATCTTCAGCTCGTCGCCCACCTCGTTCAGCCGCCGCCCCATGAACCGTTTGATCGAATAGACCGTGTTCTCCGGGTTGGTGATCGCCTGCCGCTTGGCCACGGCCCCCACCAGCCGCTCGCCGCTCTTGGTAAACGCCACAATCGACGGCGTCGTCCGTCCGCCCTCTTCATTCGGGATCACCTTCGGCTCGCCGCCCTCCATCACCGCAACGCAGCTGTTCGTCGTTCCCAGATCGATTCCAATCGTCTTTCCCATTGTCTTCCGCTCCTGAAATTCAAATTGACTTCTAAACTCTAAAAATCTGCCCAAACTCGTCATTCTGGCGCAGCCAGAATCTCTGTATTCCGTTAGATGCGCAAATCCCTCAAAACCCGCCGGTTCGCGCTCTCAATCCATCTATCGACTCATTCAGTCTCACATATGAGTGGCTTATTGTCAACTTATATGATGCACTCCATATCGCCTCGGATTCGCACTCGCACAGATGTTTCACGTTGCCCCAGCACCCCCCCAGGAGTACCATCCCTCCATGCGCACCCGGGCTTCCATTGCGCTCCTCCTTCCCCTCGCCTGTCTCCTCGGCTGCACTCTGCCAAACACTCCCCACGCCTCCTCGCCCCTCTCCGGCAACTGGAGCAACTGGCAGATCCAAACCGGTACCTCCACCATCGTCCCGCCAACTGCGCTTACATCCCCGCCCACAGGCACCTATCTCGTCGGCGCAATGCAGCTCCAGGGCTCTCAGGTTACCGGCCTCTTCCAAACCAACGCTGCTAGCGGTGGTGCCGGTATCGTAAACTTCTCTGGCTCCTTCGACTCCACCACATCGGTCCTCGCCCTCAGCTCCACGCCAGCCTATCTCGGAGTTCAACTCACACTTCCCGCCAACCCCACCAACCTGGCAACTGGAAATATGACTGTTGGGTGCCAACCTCCACCTGCGGGTGGGGCCAGCTGTAACGTTATCGCACTATTACCGGCCGCCGGCGCAGAGATCGCACCCCTCAACGGCACCTACACCGGAACCCTCACCGACAGCGCCTCGCCCAACATGAGCGGCACAGGCAGCCTGACCCTCACCCAGTCCACCACCCCCAACGCCGACGGCTCATTCTCCCTCACCGGCACCGTCACCTTCCCCAGCAACAGCGGCCTCAGCACCGACACCCTCAGCGGCACGATCAGCGGAGAAGGCATCACCCTCTACGATCCCACCCCCGGCATCGTCCCCGTCGTCTCGCTCACGGCCTCAACCAATCCAGCCGCCACGCAGATCACCGTCAGCAATCTGGCCTTTGCCGTGACGGCATCTGACATCGTTACATTCACCGGCACACTCACCCTCCAATAGTCCTGCCTCAAAATCCCAGATCCCGCCCCACGCCAGCCGCACCCCCCCTCCGCCGCATCTCCAGCAGCACCTTCCGCCCCACCCCCCACGTCAAATTGCATCCCCACGTCCACCTCACTTCTCTATATCCTTAGAGTGACGCATCAAATTGTCCGAAGCATCAAACTGAACCATCCAACTCAACCAAATCGCATCCTCTGAACCAAGGAGTCTCCCGCCCCGCATGGCTGAAACCGCTACAGCACCGCCCGACCTCTCAGCCGAGGTCACCGCCGGGGTCAATCCCTGGCTCATCGCCGCGGCCGTCATGCTCGCCACCTTCATGGAGGTGCTGGACACCGCCATCGCCTCGGTCGCCCTGCCCTACATCGCCGGTTCGCTCTCCGCCACCACTGACGAGGCAACCTGGGTGCTCACCAGCTATCTGGTCGCCAACGCCATCGTCCTCCCGGCCAGCAATTGGTGCTCCCTCAAGTTTGGCCGCAAGCGCTTCCTCATGAGCTGCGTCGCCATCTTCACCGCCGCCAGCTTCGCCTGCGGCTCCGCGCCCACCCTCGCCTTCCTCCTGATCGCGCGCATCGTCCAGGGCGCCGGCGGGGGCGCTCTTCAGCCGCTCTCCCAGGCCATCATGCTGGAGTCTTTCCCGCCACGCAAGCGCGGGGCCGCCATGGCGCTCTTCGGCTTCGGCGTCGTCGTCGCCCCCGTCCTCGGCCCCACCCTCGGCGGATGGCTCACCGACACTTACTCCTGGCGATACGCCTTCTACATCAACATCCCCGTCGGCCTGCTCGCCCTCTACATGATCAACCGCTTCGTCCACGACCCGCCTTACATCAAGAACGCCCGCGTCCCCGCATTCGACAACCTCGGCTTCGGAGCACTCGTCGTATGGACAGGCCTGCTTCAGATCATCCTCGACAAGGGACAGGAGTCAGACTGGTTCGGCGCCACTTGGATCCGCTGGGCCTTCTTCTTCCTCGTCACCAGCTTTGCTCTCTTCATCTGGCACTCCTGGCGCAAGCACGAACCAATGGTCGATCTCAAACTCCTTAAAAACCGCAACTTCGGCGTCGGATGTCTGCTCATCTTCTTCTTCGGCATCGCCATCTACTCCACCATCGTCGTCCTTCCCCTCTTCTACCAGGAACTGCTGGGCTACACCGCATTCACCGCCGGCCTGGTCGTCGCCCCGCGGGGCCTCGGCACCATCTGCGGACTGCCCGCCATCGGCTACCTCTCCAACAAGGTCGATCCCCGCTATCTCCTCACCTTCGGCTTCTTCATCTTCGGCCTCACCACTCTCTACTTCGGAAACGTCACCCTGGACATCTCCCCCACCACGCTGCTCATCCCCATCATGATCACCGGCTTCGGCCTCAGCTTCGTCTTCGTCCCCATCTCCATCGCCGCCTACGGCACCCTGCGCAACGAACAGATAGGCGGCGCCAGTGGCCTCTTCAACCTCATGCGCAACATCGGAGGCTCCATCGGAATCTCTCTCGCCCAGACCCTCCTCACCCGCCACACCGCCGTCCACCAGAACGAGATCCTCAACAGCGTCCCCATCACCAGCCGTCCCTTCCAGAACTCCCTCGCCGGCGCCCAACACGCCCTCACCAACACCTTCGGCTCCGCCAACACCCTCCACCCCGCCCAGTCCCTCCTCTACGGAGAACTCCACCGCCAGGCCGCGCTCTGGGCCTTCGTCGACGTCTTCCGCTCCCTCTGCCTGCTCAGCTTCCTCTGCCTCGCCATCTCCTGGCTCTTCAAAAAAGTCCATCCCGGCCACCCATCTCCCGCTGCCCACTAGGTGTATATTTGCCGTGAGTACTCAGGGCCCATATGAGATACATCGTCCTTTGTCTCCTCGCCATCTCGGTAATCGTGTCCTTCGTCTCGGGATGTGGCTCAGGAATGCATCCCACTACATCCTCCACCACTGATCAGAACATCACCGGCAACTGGTTCTTCGATACTGATATAACTCCCGCGCAAGCCATAACCTCTCCCATCTATGCGTTCACCGGCGCTATCAATAGCCAAGGTGTTAATGTCTCGGCAGTCTTCCGCGCATTAGGAGGGACCTGTATTTCTCCCAGTCAGGACATTGCGTTAACTGGTAGCCAGGCTGCTGATGGAACGGTTACTCTAATCTCCACCAATCTCCCAAACAATGTCGCCACCGTTACGCTCAGCTTCACCACTCTCTACGACCTCTCGAACGGACAGGGCAGCATCTCCATCACCGGCTCTGGCCCTTGTGCCATCCAATCTACCGGCCTAGGTGCCTATGAAGTTCAGCCCGTCACAGGAGCCTACACTGGGACCATCAGTGCCGCGTCAGGCACCCCGTCCACTGCCACAGGGACCGCTAATCTCATCCAGGCTGCGGCCAACTCCGACGGTCTGTTCCCAGTAACCGGAAGCATAACCATCGCCGGTGCCTCCTGCACCAGCACCTTCTCCTTCACAGGTCTCGCGGCCGGCCCCAACATTTCGGCTACCCTCGCATCCACCTCAGGCCCAACTGCCACCGGAGTCGTCACTGGAACGATCAATGCTGGTATATACGCTCCCTCTCTCACCCTAAGCATCAACATCCTCAGCTCCGGATGTAATGATGGCGCCTTCAACGCAACCTTCAGTCAGTAGCGCCTACGTTAAACGCGGGTGCCCCATCCTTCGCTGCTTTCTAGCGAAGGGTGGGAGACTTTGCCTCTGCCCGGTTTCCACCCCCGCGATAAACAATCCTTCAACCCGAGGTTCGCCGGGTGTCCCATCCATCGCGTACTTTGCGATGGGTGGGATGCAAAACACTGGGTGCCCCATCCTTCGCTGCTTTCTAGCGAAGGGTGGGAGACTTTGCCTCTGCCCGGTTTCCACCCCCGCGATAAACAATCCTTCAACCCGAGGTTCGCCTCATGCCCCGCCGCCTCATTCTCAGGTGCGCCAGAAATCTGTCTTTGCCTTTACGCGAAGCGTCGAGAACCGCACGAAGTGCCGTCGAGAACCGCACGAAGTGCTCACCACGCATGGTAGAACCCATCCCGCTGCATCACCCGCACCTCCACCCCGAACAGCTCGCTCAGCACCGGCGCCGTCAACAATTTTTCCTTCGCACCATCCGCCACGATCCGCCCCGCCCGCATCAGGATCACCCGCCCAATCTCCGGCAGAATGTCCGCAATCTGGTGCGTAATCATCAGAATCCCCGTCCCCTGCTGGGCCAGCCGCCGCAGCATCCCTCGCAGCCCCTGCTGCGCCGCAATATCCAGCGCATTTGAAGGCTCATCTAGCAGCAGCATCTGGTTTTCATTCGTCCCCACAAAACCCTCCGCCCCGCTCGCACCCGACCCCACCAGCGCCCGTCCGATCATCACCCGCCTCTGCTCGCCCGCCGACATCTCTCCCACCAATTTGTCCGCGATCCCCGCCGCGCCCACCAGCTCCAGAACCTTCTCGGCCCGCGCCCGCATCTCCGCCGTCACCGTCAGGTTCGGCCACAGCGTCGAGCTGGAGAAGAACCCCGTCAGCACCGCATCCCGCCCCGTCGTCCGCAACGTCGGCCTTCCCGGCAGCTCGTCCGACACCACCCCCAGCCGCCGCTTCAGCTCCGTCAGGTCCCACCGCTCGCGCCCGAAGATGCTCACCCGAGTCCCCTCCTGCGCCAGCGGATAGCACTCGCACGTCATCGTCTTGATCAGCGTCGACTTGCCGCACCCATTCGGCCCCAGCACCGCAATCTGCTCGCCCGCCTCCACCCGCAGATCAATCCCGTGCAGCACCGTCCTCCCGCCGCGCGCAACATGCACATCCACCAGCTCAAGAAAGCTCCGCATAGCATCCAGAATAATCGCTCCCGCCCCATCCGCCTCATCCCGCCCCGTTATAATCGACCCCAAGCCGATGCCCTCTCAAAACAGCTCGACCGCGCAAGCCCGCATCGCCTCCGCGCTCCTCGTCGCCTTCGCCCTCCTCTGGTGCATCTACTGGTTCGTCCACTCCTGGCACTACTGGGAGGACGACGCATTCATCCATCTCGAGTTCGCCCGCAGCCTCGCCGCCGGCCGCGGTTTCGCCTTCAACGGTCGCGTCGTCGCCGGAGACACCGCGCCCCTCTGGGTCTTTCTTCTCGCCGCAAGCCACGCTCTCATCCCCAACTGGCTCGTCGCCGGAAAAGTCCTCACCGCCCTCGGCGCGGCCCTCTCGCTCGCCGGCCTCTACGCCTTCGCCCGCCGCCTCGCCGCCACAATGCTTCCCTCCAGCCCCGACGCAGCCCTCTTCCCAGCCGCCCTCCTGCTCCTCGTCGTAGCCAACCCTTACACCTGCTACTGGATCTTTTCCGGGATGGAACCGCTGGCCGCCGCTGGCCTCGCCTTCTTTGCCGTTCTCGCCGCCACGCAGGCGCAGCCCACCATCAAAACCCTCCTCGCCGCATGCCTGCTCGCCGGTCTCGCCCCACTCCTGCGGCCGGAGATGTTCTTCCTCTCCGCGCTCCTCCTTCTTCCACTCCTCGCCCAGTGGCGTCGCCTTCCCGGCAATCCAACCTCACCCTCCAAACTCGCAGCCTTCGTCTCCGGCCTGTTTCTCGTCGCCGCCCCCGTCCTGCTCTGGTCCCTCTACTCGCTCCGCGCCTTCGGACATCTCCTGCCCAACACCAACGCCGCCAAGCGCGCCGGCCCCGCGGACTCCGTCGTCCGCCATCTCCTCTCCATCTACGCGGCCGGCTTCCCTCTCATCCTCTGCGGTCTCATTGCCGGCATCCTCTATCTCCTGCTGCGCCCCGCCGCCGTCCGCCGCTCCCTGCAAAACGCCGTGTCCGCAGCATTCAATCCCCCCACGCCCACCGCCGCGCAACGCTCCTCCAGCCTTCCCCTCGCCGGTTGGATCTTCCTCCTCTGGCCCCTCATCGCGACCCTCTTCTACATCGCCAACCACACCCATGTCCAGACCCGTTACATCCTGGTCACGGCTCCCGCCCTCACCCTCGTCATCCTGCTGCTCGCCCTCCAGGCCGCGCCGTTCGCCGCCCGCGCCGTATATGGATTGGCCCTCGCCGCATCCCTCGCCGTCAGCGTGCTCACCGTCCGTCCCTTCATCCGCAACAAGGCCATCGACTGCCAGACCTCCAAAGACCTCGCCCTCTTCATCCGCGACCACCTCCCGCCCGGCGCGCCCGTCGTAGACTACTCCATCGGAGAGATCGCCTTCTTCTCCCAGCATCCCATCCTCGACACCAGCGGAATCACCCGTCCCGACGCCATCCCCTACCTCAGCGCCCCACCCCCGGCCTTCCTGCTCTGGGCCCGCTCCCAGGGCGCGCAGTACTGGATCGGAAAACGTCCCACTCCCGACTCCGTCCTCGTCTACTCCGCCAACCAGCGCTTTATTGGCTGGAGCCTACACCCAGCGCTCTACGCCACCTCCAACCGGATCGAACTCTGGCAGCTCCCCCACGAACCTACGCCCAGATAAACCCAGGCCGGGTGCCCCATCCATCGCGTACTTTGCGATGGGTGGGATGCGTGCATCAAGACACAGAAAAGCCCGGCACACAGCCGGGCCTTCCCTTTTGATAACCGTCAACCAACAACCGTCAACCAGCAACCTACGTCGTAACATCCACCCCGCGCCAGAACGCCACATGGTGCTTCACGCTGCGCGCCACAGGATTCGGGTCGGGGTAGTACCACGCCGCATCCGGGTTCTCCTGTCCATCCACCACCAGCGTGTAGTACCGCGCCTGCCCCCAGGTGTTGCTCGAAGTCGTCGAACTGGCCCGGAAAAACTCCCGGTTCATCGATTCGTCCGGAAAGTAAATAACTCCCTCAACCGTCTCAACCGTCTCGCTTTCGGCGAGGGTCTGACCATTCCATACTGCCTTAGCCATAGACTAACCCTGCATTCTTTTCAATAAGTTACGCCGCCAACGGAGAAAACCCGACAGGCATCCCAGGCTCTCAATCCCAACATTCCACATCGCCTTTGTAACAGAAATGTAGCATAAAAGGAAATGGCCGTCCCCCGCACGGGGTAGCCGGGATCCCTGCCCATCGGGAAGATCTATCCTCTTCTTAATAACTTCGGGATCCCACCTGAGCCAGCTTAGCCGGCAACTTTGGTCGGTCCGAACATCTTCAGAAACATCTCGTGGAGTGCCTTTGCCCCTGGGTACTTGTCGATCATGGCGGCCGTGTGTCTCATGAACGGACTGCCAGACTCCTTCTCCGTCTCGGCGTGAAAGTGATGGAACTTGGCATAGAGCAGGATGCCCTCGCCACTGGAGGCCAGGAACAAATCCGCATCGACTGCCCCGTGCATTACAAAGGAGGCTGCCATCTCCCAGTAGCTGAGTGCCTGACGCCAGTACACATTCTCTTTCGCCGACACGTCCCGCGAAACTGCGCGTAACTGCTCCAGGGTCTTCGGCTGAAACTCGAAGACCATAAAGTGACGCGCCTTCCGCAGCGTCTCCTCGCGCCGTAACTCGTAAAGCCGCATCATCACCTCAGCATCTGCCGTTGTCGCCATTCAGTTTCTCTCCTTTTATGGATTGCCGGTCAAGCCACGCTCTCAACCACCGCGCGCGTCTTCTCCGGATCGGGCATCTCCAGCACCGGGACCACCGCCGGCGGCCCAATCTTCTTCTGGAACCCGCACTCCGGCGTCTTCGGCTCTTCCACCTTCGCGCCCTTCTTCGGCCGACGCTTGGGCAGCATTTCGCGGTTGTTTGGACACACCAGGAACGTCCCCTTCGCGTTCGCCAACTCCAACAGATACGCGCTATCGCACTTCGGACAGACCTCGTTGATCATCTTCTGGTTGCTCGAAAAATCGCACTTGGGATAGTTCACGCACCCATAGAACGTATCGCCCCGCTTGGTCTTGCGCACCGCAACGTCGCCGCCGCACTTCGGGCAAGCAACCTCCAGCAGCTCCTGCTTCACGTACTTGCACTTCGGATAGCCGCTGCACGCAATGAACTCGCCGTACTGCCCGTCGCGCTGCAACATCGGCTTGCCGCACTTTGGACACAGTTCATCCAGCACCACCGGCGGCTTCTGCTGCACCTTCTGCGTCAGCTTGCGGATCGTCTTGCACGGCGGGTCCTCCGAGTAGCCCGGACAGCTCATGAACGGCCCCCACGGCCCATTGCGCAGCACCATCACCCGCCCGCAGTTGTCGCAGAACTCCTCCTCCGGAACCTCGTCCGCTCCCGGCGCGCTCAGGTCCGGCTTGGCCGCGAAGTTCTCCTTGGTGAAGTCGCAGCTCACCTGCTCCACCGTCACTTTCTTGCCCGCCTGCTGCGCTAGCTCGACGGCCTTCGCCATCTCACCCGCGTCGGCAACTTCTTGTGAAAACTCCGTCACATGCCCATTCGCCGCCTTCACTGTCATAGGGAACTTCAGCGCCTTCACAATCTTCTTCGTCACAGCCTTCGCGTCCTTCTTCCACGGCCCGGCGGAGACCGTCACCGGCTTCAGCCTGCTGAAGTTCGAGCAGGAATAAAAGCTCCCGAACTTGCCCCACTTCAACAGCAGCGGGCTCCCGCACTTGTCGCAGATCTCATTGGTCGCGTGTTCCATGCGCTTGATGTCTTCCATCTCCCTGCCCGCAACCACCAGCTCCTCTTCAAAGTAGTCATAGAACCCATTGAGCAGGTCGGTCCATTTTTCCTGTCCATCTTCCACCGCATCCAGCTCGCTCTCCAGCTTCGCCGTATACAGCAGATCGAAGATGTACGGAAAGTTCTTCACCAGCAGCCCCGTCACCACGGTGCCAATCTCCGTCGGCACAAACTTCTTGTCGATCTTCTTCACATAATCGCGGTCCTGGATCGTATTGATGATCGACGCGTACGTCGATGGCCGCCCGATCCCCCGCTCCTCCAGCGTCTTCACCAGGCTCGCCTCGTTGAACCGCGGTGGCGGCTGGGTAAACTTCTGCTCGCTCGAAACCGCAATCTTCTCCAGCGCCTGCGCCGCCGTCAGCTCCGGCAGGATCGTGTCCTCCGATCCGCTCTCCCACACCTTCTGGAATCCATCGAACTTCAGCACGCTTCCCGTCACGCGGAAGTCGTACGTCCGCTCCGCCCGCGCCGCAACATCCACTGTCGTCTGGTCGAAGATCGCCGGTGTCATCTGGCTCGACACAAACTTCTCCCAGACGAGCTTGTACAGCTTGTACTGTTCTTCGCTCAGCGAAGCGCGAATCGACTCCGGAGTAAAGTCCACCCGCGTCGGCCGGATCGCCTCGTGCGCGTCCTGCGCCTGCGCCTGCCGCTTGCCTGCAAACTCATTTGCCTTCTCCGGCAGATACTGCTTGCCCAGCCTCGCGATAAACTCCCGCGCCTCCACAATCGCATCCGGAGAAACGCGCGTCGAGTCGGTCCTCATATAGGTAATCAGTCCGACCGTCCCCTCCTTGCCGATCTCCACGCCCTCATACAACCGCTGCGCCACGCCCATCGTCCGCCGCACGTTGAAGCCCAGCCGGCTCGATGCGTCCTGCTGCAGCTTGCTGGTGATATACGGTGCTGTCGGGTTCGCCCGCCGCTCCTTCTTCTCCACGCCGCGCACACTCCACTTGGCCGTCTCCAACTCAGCCAGGACCTCCTCAACAGCCTCTTTGTCCGGCAGCGCACTGGAAAGAAATTGCTCCTTCCCCTCCGCGTCCACGCCGTTCGAGACGCGCGCCGCCACGCCATCCACGCCGACAAACTTCGCCGTGAACGCCTCGCTCTTCCCCGTCTTAAGACTCGCTTCGGAAGCCTTCAACTTCGCATCGATATTCCAGTACTCCACCGGCTTGAACTCGTTGATCTCCTGCTCGCGCTCCACAATCAGCCGCAGCGCCACCGTCTGCACCCGCCCCGCGCTCAACCCGCGCCGCACCTTCTCCCACAGCAGCGGCGAGATCTGATAGCCCACCAACCGGTCCAGAACCCGCCGCGTCTGCTGCGCGTCCACCAGGTTCTCGTCGATGTCTCGCGAGTGCGCGAACGCCGCCTTCACCGCCTTCTGCGTAATCTCGTTGAACGTCACCCGCCGCAGCTTGCTCTTGTCCTTCATCACCGGCAGCAACTGCATCGCCAGGTGCGCCGCAATCGCCTCGCCCTCGCGGTCCGGGTCCGGCGCAAGATAGACGAAGTCCGCCTTCGCCGCCAGCTTCTTCAGCCGCTCCACCACCTTCTCCTTGCCCGGAGACACAACCAGCGTCGGCTCGAACGTCCGCCGTTCCAGCTCCACCCCAATGTCATTCTTCGGCAGGTCCATGATGTGCCCGATCGAGGCTTCCACCACATACTCGCTGCCCAGATATTTATTGATCGTCTTCGCCTTCGCCGGCGATTCCACGATCACAAGTGACTTTGCCATTCGTCCCCTTCAATTCAAATTCCGATTGCCACACGGCAATCCCCGTCTTCGTCTCTCGCTTCGATTTCTTCTTCGTCCTGTTTCTTCGTCGTTATGTTCGTCTTCTTCTTCGTCTTTCACGTTTCCATTGCGAACCTAACACGGAACCGCAAAAAGATGCGAACCCACCCGCCCCGGCAAAAACTCCGGCGCCAGTCGAGAATCTACACCCATACACTCCCCCACCACAAATCCGTCTCGTTTGTAATTCCGTTTTTTTCGGTTTGTCATTCCGTAGCGCAGCGGAGGAATCTGCTTCTGCGTTTGCCGTTGCATGTTCTCAATCCGAGCAAATCCGCGCTCCGCTTCGCCTCAGAAGCACCGCACGTAATTCTTTCCCGGCATCTGCTTCACCCGCCCATTCAGCTCCAACTCGAACAGCGCCGTAAAGATCTCCGCCGACCCCAGCGTTCCTTCCAGCCCTTCGATCAGCTCGTCCAGTTGCACCGACTCATCGCGCCGCAGCTTCTCCAGCACCACCCGCTCAGCCTCCGGCATCGGCTTCTCGTCTTCAAACAGAGATGCACTCCCGCCCGTCTTCGATTCAATCTGCCCCGCCGCCTCCATCTCCTCTTCCAGTTGCAACCGGATCTGTGTCGGCAGGTCCTCCCAGATGTCCTCCCACGTCGCGGTCAGCTTCGCTCCCTGCTTGATCAGCGTATTCGGCCCCCACGCAATCTTGTTGGTCACATTGCCCGGCACCGCGTACACATCCCTGTTCTGCTCCATCGCGCAGCGCGCCGTGATCCGTGTGCCGCTGTACTCGCCGCCCTCCACCACCAGCACGCCCACGCTCATCCCGCTCAAAATCCGGTTGCGCAGAGGAAAGTTCTGCGGCGCGGGAAAAGTCCCCAGCGGAAGCTCGCTCACAATCGCCCCGCCGCTCGCCACAATCCGCTCCGCCAGCTTTTTATTCTCCTTGGGATACACCACATCGATCCCCGTCCCCCATACCGCCACCGTCTTGCCGCCCGCATCCAGCGCGCCCTTGTGCGCCGCCGCGTCCACCCCGCGCGCCATCCCGCTCAGGATCGTCATCCTTCTATTCGCCAGGTCGCGCGACAGCATCTCCGCCATCCCCAACCCATACGGAGTAGGATGCCGCGTCCCCACCACCGCAATCCCCGGTCGCTCCAGCAGCTTCGCATCTCCGCGCACCCACAGCACCGCCGGCGGATCGTAGATATTCAGCAGCCTTCCCGGATAATCCTCATCCTCGCGCGTCAGATAAAATCCACCCGCCTCCGCGACCTGCTTCGCCTCTTTCTCCGCCGCCGCCCGCGCCCTCCCATCGCTGACAAACTGCGCCGCCTGCGCCGGCATCCCAGCAGCCTCCAGCTCGGTCAGCGAAGCCTCGAACACCCGCTCCGCCCCGCGAAATGCACGCTCCTCCTCACCGGAAGCATTCGCTCCCAGCCGTTCCATCGCCCGCGCAATCCGTGTCGGCCCCATCTCCGGCGTCAGCATCAGCGCCATCCACCCCAGCCGCCCCACCTCGTCACTCTTCAGCGCATCCCGCTCTGTGTCGCTGTTCGTCGCCATCTCTCTCCGTCAAATCACTCGCAGACAAATCCTACATTCGCAGGAGACTAACACGAAACCCTCCTTTTCCCACTTCGCATTCTGGGAAGCCTACGAATCGTCATTCTGGCGAAGCCAGAATCTCTGCATTGCGTCGTTGCCTGTTCTTGCTTTTCAACTTGGCGAAAACCACCCCTCCCCCTCCGCAGCGCATAAACTAATCTCTTGCCCCACTCCGCCCCAACCCGCCTGCGCGTCGCCGCCATCGACTTCCTCAATCCCGCGCCCCTCATGTGGGACTTCGACCACCCCCCGCTCGCCTCCGCCCTCGCCGCCCGCTACCAGGTCCACTCCACCCAACCCTCCCTCTGCGCCGACGAGCTCCTCGCCGGTCGCGCCGCCCTCGGCCTCATCCCCATCGCCGCCCTCACCCCCGAGCTGGCCATCGTCTCCGACTGCGCCATCGCCTCGCTCGACTGCGTCCGCTCCATCCAGCTCATCATTAAACTAAAAAGCCACAGCGGTAAATTGAATCCCCTCACCGCGCAAGTGGACACAGATCGCGCCCTCGCCCGCGTCCGCACCATCGCCGCCGACACCGCATCCCGCAGCTCCCTCGCCTACGCCCAAATCCTCTTCAAGAAGTTCATCGGCACCGCGCCCCAATTCCTTCCCGCGCCCGCCAACCCCATCGCCATGTTGCGCCACGCCGACGCCGCCCTGCTCATCGGCGACCCCGCGCTGCTGGCTCTTGAGAACCGCACCCGCATCGAATCCACCATCGGCCCATGCCTATGGCTCGACCTCGCTCACGAATGGACCTACCGCACCCACCTCCCCTGGGTCGCCGCCGTCTGGGCCGTCCGCACCGTCGCCCTCACCGGCTCACCCCTCACCCCCACCCAACTCACCGCGGACCTTCAGCTCTCCCGTGACCACGGCCTCGCCCACATCGAAAGCCTCGTCGAAGAGTGGACCCCCCGCATCGCCATCCCACCCGCCACCACCCGTCACTACCTCACCCGCAACATCCACTACACCCTTACGCCCGCCTGCGTCGCTGCCGTCGAACTCTTCCGCCGCTACGCCGCCGAAGCCAGCCTCCTGCCTCCGCTCCCCACCCTCCGCTTCCTGTAGAGCCCCACCGGCTCCTTGCCTTTACTAACAACTCACAACCTGCAACCTGCAACTGTCCTTCAAATCTCCCACTGCAACAACGTCGCCGCCACGGTAAATCCCGCCCCTGCGCTGGCCAGCAGCACCAGGTCGCCCTTCTTCAGCCGGCCCTCTTCCATGGCCGTCTGCATCGCCATCGGGATGGTCGCCGCCGTCGTATTTCCGAAGCGGTCGATGTTGATAATCACCCGCTCCATCTGCAGTCCCAGCCGCTCCGCCGTCGACACGATGATCCGCTTGTTCGCCTGGTGCGGAATGAAGCAATCGACATCCTTGCCGGTCAGTCCGTTATTTGCCAGCACCGTCTCGGTCGCCTCCGCCATCTTGCGCACCGCAAACTTGTACACCGCGGGCCCGTCCTGGTGTATGTAGTGCATCTTCTTCGCCACCGTCTCGGCCGACGGAGGGTGCAGGCTCCCCCCTCCCGGCATATACAGCGAAACCGCGCCCGACCCATCGATCTCGTGCCAGTAGTCGATCAGCCCCACCTCGCCTGCCGCGCACGGCTCCAGCAGAACCGCCCCCGCGCCGTCCCCGAAGATCACGCACGTCGTCCGGTCCGTATAGTCGGTGATCGAGCTCATCACGTCCGCGCCCACCACCATCACCTTCTTGTGCGCGCCCGTCTCCACCAGCTTCGCCCCCACCTGCAGCGCGTAGGGAAACCCCGAGCAGGCAGCCGACAGGTCGAATCCCCACGCCCCCTTCGCCCCAATCTTCTCCTGGATCAGGCACGCCGTCGCCGGGAACAGCATGTCCGGCGTCACCGTCGCCACCACGATCACCTCAACCTCGCTCGCCTCGATTCCACGCGCCGCCAGGCACCGCCGCGCCGCCTCCGCGCCCAGGTCGCTCGACGCCACGCCCTTGTCCACAATGTGCCGTTCGCGGATCCCCGTCCGCTCCGTGATCCATTTGTCGTTGGTTGCCACCAACTTCTCCAGGTCGGCATTGGTCAGCAGCCGCGGAGGAACGTACGTCCCCACCGAACTGATCTTCACCCTCACGCTCTCGTGCGCCTTCAACGTCAGACTCAATCCATCGCCTCCCTGTCTCTTCTGGACCAACTCGGCCCCGAATCATTCTCGCCGACCCGCGCCCCAAGAACAAGTCCCAGCCAACAATTGACTGTCATCCTGAGCGGAGCGCGAAGCGCGCAGTCGAAGGACCCCGATGGGCTCCAACCTGTCACAACCGCCCGCCCCTTTCTCCCATAAACCACCCGACTTTGTCCTTCGGAGGGAGCGCAGGGCTTCAGCCCTGCGAAAAATAGCAACAGAAGAAAAGGGCTTTAGCCCCGGGTTTCTTTCCACGCGCGCCAAACCACGCCTCAAATTGTTCAATGGGACAATCCCGGCCAGCCCGTCGTCAACTGACAACCTGCAACTGACAACCTGCAACTGCATTAAAAGTACCGGGCGACCTACTGCACCCGTAATGACCCGTTGCCGTTGCTTCCTTCCGGACCTGGCGGGGTTGGCGGGATTACGTCGCGTAGGGCCCGGCACACCCCAAGTCTACCATCCCCCCCGGAATCCGCATCCTACCCCTCAGGCCCTTGATCCGGCCGCTACAAAATCCTCTCTTGAACGGAGTCTTCCATGCTTATTCCAATTATTCTCATCCTCCTGATCTTCGGCTTCGGCTTTGGCGGCTACCGCATGGGCCCGGGCCTCGGCTACTACGGCGGAGGCAGTCTCTCGCTCATCCTTCTTATCGTGCTCATCGTCCTGCTCCTGCGCTGACCCGCCGGATGTCCCACTCGTAGCAGCAGGGTCCCCATTCATGGCGGGTGCCCCATCTTCGCCGCAGTCTCATCGCGGCTAAGGTGGGGTTCCGAGTTTGCCCCACCCCCACTCCGCGCAGTACCCTCATCCTCATGCACCGCCTCGCTCTCGCCGCACTCATCATCCTCGCCGCGCCCATCGCCCGCGCCCAGTCCGCATCAACCACACCCTCCTCCCTCGCTCGACACACCCGTAGCATCTGACATAAGCTGGTGCCCATGCTCAGGATTGACCGCCGCGCCTTCAACAAACTCTCTGTCCTGGCCCTAGCCGGCTCCCGTATCCCAGCCTTCGCGCAAGCAACCACGACCGCCGCCCAAAGCCCCGTCGGCTACGCCGCCATCGGCCTCGGCGCCATCTCCGACATCTTCATGCGCGCCTGCGCCAACTCGAAGACCGCCAAGATCACCGCCCTCGTCACCGGCCACCCCGAGACCAAGGGCAAGAAATACGCCGCCATGTACGGCATCCCCGAAACCTCCATCTACACCTACGAGACCTTCGACCGCATCGCCGACGACAAAGCCGTCGACGCCGTCTACGTCGGCCTGCCCAACAGCATGCACCGCGAGTTCACCGTCCGCGCCGCGCGCGCCGGCAAGCATGTTCTCTGCGAGAAGCCCATGGCCATCTCCTCCGGCGAGTGCGAATCCATGATCTCCGCCTGCCGCAACTCCAACCTGCTGCTGATGTGCGCCTACCGAGTCCACTACGACCCTACCCACCTAGAGGCGAAGCGCATCGTCGACTCCGGCGCCCTCGGCCAGCTCCAGGCCTTCGAAGGCGCCTTCGGCTTCAACGCCCAGCCCCACCAGTGGCGCCTCACCAAACAATACGGCGGCGGCGGATCGCTGATGGATGTCGGCATCTACCCGCTCAACGAGACCCGCTGGCTCACCAACGAAGAACCCTCCGAGTTCACCGCCGTCGCCGCCACCCGCGACCACGACAGCGGCCGCTTCGCCGAGGTCGAACAGACCCTCGCCTGGACCATGAAGTTCCCCTCAGGCATCGTCGCATCGCTCTCCAGCACCTATGGCGAAGATATGCCCGGCTTCCTGCGCATCCACGGCGACAAAGGCTCGCTGGAGATCACCAGCGCCTACAGCTATCAGGGTGTCCACCTCGCCAATCTCGGCGGCCCCACCCACATCGACCTCACCACCCAGCGCGAGGAGCCGTTCCAATTCAAGCTCGAGGCCGAGCACTTCGCCAACTGCATCCGCACCGGCGCTGAGGTTAGGACGCCCGGCGAAGAAGGCCTCCACGACCTCCTCGCCATCGAGTCCATCTACAAAGCCGCCGGCAACCCCATCGCCTGAGAAATACGCGGTTCCCCGGTGCTACAAAACGACATATCATACTGCTTGCAGACCGGCTAAAGCTGACCGTTCATCGCGGCACAAAGGAAGTCTCGGGCTACGATCTCATCCTCGCCAAAGGCAGCCCCAAGCTCCAGGCATCGAACCCGCCCGCCGTCGATGAAGCCGCTGGGACCACGACCAACTCCCGAGGTTATTCCATGTCGTGGCGCTCCACAAAGCTCGGCCTCAAACTGCAACCCGCCAAAGTCCCCGTCAAGACCCTCGTCATCGACCACGTCGAGCCCCCCACTCCAAACTAGCCGCGCCCCAATCCGCCCGCGTACCATCTCCGTACTTCCCGCCGCGAAAATTGCGCGAGACAATCAATCTATGCCGAGCTTCTCCCCGCTCCCGCACTCTCTCGCCCCCATCTCTAACCACACGCTTTGGGTGCCCCATCCATTCCGCGCCCGTTGCGGAATGGGTGGGAGACATCGTCTTTCGGTCCCAGCCCTCCTTCTGCTTGCACTCGCCCTCCCCGCCGCCGCGCAGACCCTGGCCCGTCCCGGATGGGCAGGCTCCGGCCTCAACACCGATCCCTGGTGGCGTCAGGCCGTCTTCTATCAGGTCTCCTCAAGCCCCGCCAACCCACCCGGCGGAAGCCCCGCCGAACAGCTCCAGCTTCAGCACAGCGCGGACTTCAAATTCATCGCCGCCCGTCTCGATGCCCTGCACACCCTCGGCGTCGACGCGCTCATCGTCCCCATGCCCCCTCTGCCCACCTCGCTCGCCCCCGATCCCGCCCTCGACGACTTCGACGAGCTGATCCATCAGGCCAGCCGTCGCGGCATCCGAGTCCTCGTCACCCTCCCCGCCCCCTCCGTCTCCTCCGCTCCCTCCGATCTCGCACCCATCGCGCGCTTCTGGCTCTCCCGCGGAGTCGCCGGCTTCCGCCTCGTCACCCCACCCTCCGCCAGCCTGCAGGACTCCCAATCCCTCCTGCAGTCCCTGCGCAGAATCACCAACAGCGCCGTCGGCCAGCGCATCGTCCTCTCCGATTTCAACCCCGGCGCAACCGCAACTCCCGTCGCCCCGCCCGCCTCTCGCCACCCCTCCCGCACTGCCTCCACCCGTCGCGCCAATCGCTCCGGCGACGCCCTCAACGCCCAGCTCCAGATCGATTCAGAGCTCTCCCAGCTCGATCTCCCCGAAGCCGCCAACCTTCGCCCTCTACTTGCGCAATCACTCCTCACTCCAAACATTCTATTAGATTTCTACCCGCCAACTCCACCGCCCAGCTCGCCCGATCCCTACCCCGCGGTGGCCCGCGCCATCTCCGCCATCCTGCTTACAACCCACTCCGCCGCGCTCATCGACGCCAGCCCCACCCTCGTCCTTCAGCCCGACGCAACCCCCGAAGCCGCGCCGCCGCCCGCCGCCGCCCGCACCCTCGCCGTCAACCACCCCGCGCCAATCTTTCGCCCCGCCGCTCCTCCAACCCCAACCCTGGCCGATTGGATCAGCAAACTCAGCGCCCTCCACCACGGCAACGCAACCGTGCGCTACGGCTCTGTCACCGTCCTCGACTTCGACGCCCAGAACGCTCTGGTCTGGATCATCCGCCCGGCCGCGAACTCCGCTCTCGCCCCGCCAGTTGTCGTGGTCTGCAACCTATCGTCCTCGCCGCTGCGCCTGTCGCTCACCTCCGCCGTCCACAGCCTCAACCTGCGCGGATCGTTTCTGCTCACCCTTCTGCGCTCCGACCAGGCAATCGGCCCGCAGGACCTAGACGCCGTCGCCCTCCCACCGTTCGCCGTCTACATCGGCGAACTCCACCGCTGAACCAAGTCCTGCGGAGTCTGTTCCGTTTTGGAAAGTGTCCGCGTACAAACGTAGATTTCCTCAAAACAAGATTCGCTTTGCGTTCGCTATAGCGTAGACTCTATTCGAGGGTGTCGAACCGTGCGATATTCAGTACCTCATCCCATCCCGTATCAGGGCAGCAAACGGCGGCTCGCAAACGCCGTTCTAAGCCATGTCGGGCGTCACAAGTACAAGCGGCTGATTGAACCATTTGCAGGCTCCGCAGCGATCACTCTAGCTGCCGCATCGAGTAACTTGTTTCCATCGTTTCTTATCGGAGATGCGTTGGATCCGCTGATCGCTTTGTGGCAAGACATCATTCAATCGCCAGACGAAATAGCAGATCAGTATGAGGCTCTCTGGAACAGGGAACGAAGGAATCCAATCGCTGAGTATTACCTCATCCGCTCCGAGTTCAATATCGACAGGAACCCCGCTAAACTGCTCTACCTTCTGGCGCGATGCGTAAAAAACTCAGTTCGCTTCAACCCTTCAGGTCAGTTCAATCAATCCCCGGATAAACGCCGTACCGGCACACAACCGACGACCATGCGCGCGGAACTGAATGCCGCGCACCGGCTGCTTCACGGCAGGTCTCAGGCAGTCACAAGCGATTTCATGTCGCTCTTCGAGCAGGCCCGCCCAGGCGATTTCTTCTACCTTGACCCTCCGTATCAGGGCACAAGCGAAGGAAGAGATCAACGCTACTTCGAGAGCGTGTCGCGCAAGCGCATCGTAGAGGGACTGGCCCTCCTCAACGAAAAGGGGATTCCATTCGTGCTCAGCTACGACGGATCGTGCGGAAACATGTACTACGGAGAGCCTCTCCCAGCCGATCTTGCAGACAGAGTCCTTCTGGACGTGGGACGCTCAAGTCAGGCCACGCTCAACGGCAATGACCACGTCACCATCGAGTCGCTCTACATCTCGCGATGCCTGAAATACGCAGGCTCCCATGCGCCTCTGCCTCTTGCCCACTTCAGTCCTCAGACCAGCATGTTTGCTTAACGCTTCAAGATGTCCTTGATGTATTCGGTCGGCCTCTTGCCAACCGTCTTCGCCTCTCGGCTGAGCCTGTCGGCCACGTCCGTCTCAGGCTTGCCAACCCAGATCAAGTCCGTCCTCCGTTCCGCGACCGCTGCAACGTGCGTGTAGGAATCGGAACCAGACCAATAGCAGGAACGGCAGGTCTGCGCATCTTTCGTCTTCAGAAAATTCGGGCAGTGTTCACAAGCCCAGGATTTCTTGCGATTGCAGGAGCCGCATAAAATCTGGAACATTTCTTCGTCTGTGCCCTTCGATTCACCGGCAATCTGATACGGAATACGATGATCGACCTGAAGATTGAGAGTGGAAGAACAGATTCTGCATTGACTGCCCAATCTCTCAACGATCTGCTTGTGTTCTTTCTTTGAAATGGCCTTCCTGCCAACCATTCCGGGGTTTTGCAGCTTCTCAAGATCAAGAGTGTACGCAGCAATGCTTCTCCCATTGCTATGTTTAACCTTCAGTCTCTTTAGGGGAAAGCCGAGATCCTTGACGTCCTGGGCCGCGCGAGGTGGGTGGTCGTATCCAGCGTTGTTTATCTCTTCTGTGGATACCATCCCATTCTTGACAATTGAGTCAAGAACAAACCGGGCCCGTTTGTTAGTCACGCCCTCAATCAAGGCTCTGGTAGCCGCCGAGATTATCTGTCTTCCGGGGAGACTCTCGGCAACACTCACTCTTCGCCCTCGCGTCGCAATAACCGCCCCTCAATGCTTGTAGCCACGCGTTGTATTCTACCCTCCTGCATCACATATTGCAGCAGATACACCTGCCTTACTCGTCCCCCTCCCGCAGCTTGGCCAGCACTGTAAAGTCCTCCAGCGTCGTTATGTCGCCCAGCACCTCGCCGTTGGACGCCACCTCCCGCAGCAGCCTCCGCATGATCTTCCCCGAGCGCGTCTTCGGCAGCATCTGGGTAAACCGCAGATACTCCGGCCGCGCCAGCGCTCCAATCTCCTTCGCCACCCACTGCCGCAGCTCCTGGCGCAGCTCTTCGCTCGGCGCATAACCCTCATCCAGAGTCACAAACGCCGCAATATCCTGTCCCTTCATCTCATTGGGACGACCAACCACCGCCGCCTCCGCCACCTTCGGGTGAGACACCAGCGCCGACTCGATCTCCATCGTCCCCAGCCGGTGTCCGCTCACGTTGATCACGTCGTCCACCCGCCCCATCAGCCAGTAGTAGCCGTCCGCGTCCCGCCGCGCGCCGTCGCCGGTAAAGTAGCTCCCCGGAACCGCCGAGAAGTATGTCTCCTGGAACCGCGCCGCATCGCCCCCGTCTTTCTCCGACCAGATCGTCCGCGCCATCGCTGGCCACGGTCGCCGCACCACCAGCAGCCCGCCCTGCCCCGCCGGAACCGCCCCGCCCTCTTTTGTAACCACATCCGGCACAATCCCAAAAAATGGCAGCGTCGCCGACCCCGGCTTGGTCGCCACCGCCCCCGGAATCGGCGCAATCATGATCGCCCCCGTCTCCGTCTGCCAGAACGTATCCACAATCGGGCAGCGCTCCTTGCCAATCTCCCGGTGATACCACATCCAGGCCTCCGGGTTGATCGGCTCGCCCACCGTCCCCAGCAGACGCAGCGACTCGAGCGAATGCTTCCGCACCCACTCGTCGCCCCACTTGATAAACGCCCGGATCGCCGTCGGCGCGGTATAAAAAATCGTCACCTTGTGGTCGTCAATAATCTTCCAGAACCGATCGTTCTCCGGAAAGTTCGGCGCGCCCTCGTACATCAGCACCGTCGCCCCGTTCAGCAGCGGCCCATACACCACATAAGAGTGCCCCGTAACCCATCCGCAGTCCGCCGTGCACCAGTACACATCCTCCTCGCGCAGGTCGAAGACGTACTTGCTCGTCAGGTAGCTCTGCACCGCGTAGCCGCCCGTCGTATGCACCAACCCCTTCGGCTTGCCCGTCGTGCCCGATGTGTACAGGATGTATAGCAGGTCTTCGGCGTCCATCCACTCCGCTGGACAGTCAGGCGGAGCCGCATCCATCAGCTCGTGCCACCAAAGGTCGCGCCCCGCCTTCATCGCAATCGAAGCCGCAACCGCAGCCGCTCGCTGATACACAACCACATGCTTCACCGTCGGACAGCGCTCGATCGCCTCATCCACAATCGCTTTCAGCCTCACCTCGGCGCCCCTCCGGTAGCTCACATCCTGCGTCAGCACCAGCACGCACGCCGAATCGTTCACCCGGTCCACAATCGCCTGCGCCGCGAATCCCCCGAAGATCACCGAATGCACCGCTCCGATCCGCGCGCACGCCAGCATGGCAATCGCCAGTTCCGGCCCCATCCCCATGTAGATCGCCACCCGGTCCCCGCGCTCCACGCCCAGCCCCTTCAGCACATTGGCAAACCGCTGCACCAGCCCATGCAACTCGCCGTATGTAATCCGCCGCACCTCGCCCGGCTCGCCCTCCCACAGCAGCGCGATCTTCTCTCGCCGCGCGCCCGCCGCGTGCCGGTCCACGCAGTTGTGGCTCAGGTTCAGCTTCCCGCCGACGAACCACTTCGCCGAGCCCATCTCTCCCTCTACGACTTTGTCCCACGGCGCAAACCACTCCAGCCCGCTCGCCGCCTCCGCCCAGAAAGCCTCCGGCTCCTCCACGCTGCGCCGGTACATCGCCTCATACTCTTCCAGGCTCCCCACGCGCGCACCCGCCGCAAACTCCGCCGGCGGTGGAAACACCCGGTTCTCCCGCAGCAGCGACTCCACATTCGTTCCAACCGATGTCTGCAAGCCCGTCCCTCGTCTTCGTTGTGCCGCCGTCGGTTCATCAACGGCTTAGCACTAGAGCATTTTCGGAATTGCTATAGACCAATTTCGTTTGTCATTCCGTAGCGAAGCGGAGGAATCTGCTTTTGCTCGCTCAATGACGGTCTACACCATTATCGAAAACGCTCTAACTCAGATGAAGCAAACCCCCCGCGCGATGGTTTTCTTTGCTGGAACCACTCCAGCATCTGTAATGCGCCGTTGCCTGTTCTTGCTTGTCATTCTGAGCGCAGCGAAGAATCCCCGCATTTCGTCGTTGCCTGATCTTGTTTGTCATTCCGCACCCTGAGCGAAGTCGAAGGGGGAGGAATCTGCTTCTAGCCGATGGCGAATATGCGTGGCATCACTGCACCGGCGTCTCGCTGGCGGGCAGAATCCGCGACGTCACCTCCAGCTTGTGGAAGTTGCGATAGCTGGCCTTGAACGTCCAGATGATCGGATGAAAGCTTCCCCGCCCGCTGGTGGAACGCGAATTAATCGTGGCCGGCATCCAGAAGCTCTTTCCATCCAGCATCACCGGCGCATAGTCCACCGAG
>Ga0224555_1002037_pt1 | contig 25156 bp, 30 predicted proteins | sample 714S23034metaG_FD_180687 | JGI IMG/M metagenome (GOLD analysis project Ga0224555, IMG submission 180687) | Peat soil microbial communities from Stordalen Mire, Sweden - 717 S2 30-34 | ecosystem: Environmental > Terrestrial > Soil > Wetlands > Peat | place: Sweden: Norrbotten County, Stordalen...
GCTGATGGACGTCGGTCCTCGCAGGTCACGCCGAGTACCCGTTCGCTTTGCGCTCGTAGCTCAATTGGACAGAGCATCTGACTACGGATCAGAAGGTTGGGGATTCGAGTTCCTCCGAGCGCGCTGACCAGGGATTATGTAAGGCGAGAGAATCTAATTAGGGTGGCACAGCGCAGGCTAAGCGTCTAATATGTACCCTCAGGCAGGGCCGTTAGTGGCCCTGACCAGGAGGGTCGGGCAATGAGTAAGGCGCTTGACATCGAGGGGCTGGACACGATCGAAGCCGTGCTTCCGGACTTCTCACTCTCGCTGCGAGCACGCAACCGCTCGCCTCGCACGGTCCAGAGCTACTGCGAGGCCGCGAAGCTGTTCGACACCTACTTGACCGAACGTGGCATGCCGCGGAAGCTTCGGAACATCGGTCGCGAACATGTCGAGGCATTTATTGACGACCAGTTGACTCGGCGCAGTCACGCGTCGGCCGCTGTCCGCTTTCGCTCGCTTCAGCAATTCTTCCGCTGGGCGAAGGAAGACGGACAGATCACCGCGTCGCCGATGGCGAACATGTCGCCGCCGTCCGTCACCGCTCCCCCGGTCCCGGTCGTGAAGGACGACCACTTCAGGCTCTTGCTCAAGACCTGCGAGGGCAAGACGTTCGAGGACTACCGCGACGCCGCGATCCTGTCACTGCTCTTTGACACTGGCGCTCGGCTGAGTGAGATCACCAACCTCCGACTCTCAGACGTGGACAACGGCGAGATGCCGCAGATTCGCGTCATTGGTAAGGGTCGGCGCGCTCGGTCGGTTGACTACGGCGTCAAGACGCGCAAGGCACTTCGCAACTACGAGAAGGCGAGATCACTGCATCCGCTCGCAAACCTCGATTGGCTGTGGCTCGGCAGTCGCGGCAAGCAACTCACGCAATCGGGCATCGCTCAGATGTTGCGCCGTCGTTGCCGCGCGGCTGGCATCCCCGAACTTCACCCGCACATGTTCAGACACAGCTTTGCTCATTCGTGGCTCGCCAGCGGTCGCGAAGAGGGCGACCTGATGCGACTCGCCGGCTGGTCGTCGCGTGACATGCTGCAGCGCTACGGTGCCAGTGCCGCTGTTGAGCGTGCACACGACGCCTACCGCCGTGGTGGGTCGCCGGTGGACCGGCTATAGGCAGGCCCTGTGGTGCAAGCGCAGGAAGTTCCCGCTGCAGTCGTGCACGCGGCCACAATCATCGTCGGCAGGACTGTCGCGACTACGGCGATATTGCGTACCGCTCTCCAGACAACCCACCCGAGGAACGACCCTCCTGCGCCCGTTCCAGACGACCGATAAACGGTCCTTCCGGATCAGGAGCTCCTGGAGGCTTAGGTACCGGCGATACTCAGCAGCGATAGCGATGGTGGCCGACTCAGCGAACACCTGTTTGGTATCATGCGGAGGGTGAAGAGCTGGGGACCCGCTCCGACGAGTGTGTCATGTTCCTGGGGCCGAGACCGATGTCCCTCCCAGCCGGAGCCGGCGTCGTTTCCACTCGCGACGCGACTGGCACCAGGCAGACTGGTCCCGTGCCAACCGTAAGGGTCACCGCCGCGGACGACCACCTCGCGCGGATCACCGGATCGAACCCGGTGATGGGTGTCGCCGAACTCGTCTGGAACTCGCTCGACGCAGAATCGAGCGTCGTGTCGGTCGACGTAATCACCAACGCGATGGACTCGGTTGACGAGGTCGTCATAACTGACGACGGACATGGCTTCTCGACTGCTGAGGCGGAGAGTCTGTTCGACCACGTTGGCGGTTCGTGGAAGCGGAAGCAGCCGAATCGGCGGACGCTCAATCAGCGTCGCATGCTCCACGGGGACAAGGGAGAGGGCCGTTGGCGGTCGTTCTCGATAGGCGATCGGACGGTCTGGGAGTCCATCACCAGCTCGGGGGATGGCAACCGACTGGTCACCGTTTCAATCGCGGCGGCTCGACTCGACCAGTTCGAGTGGAGGGGTCCGGATCCCACGGAGCGACCAGTCGGAACTCGCGTCACTGTGTCGGCTGGCTCAAGACGCCCCAGCCGGTTGCTACGAGACGACACGGCCGACCTGCTATGCGCTGTCTTCGCCCTGTACCTCAAGGCCTATCCAGACGTGGAGGTCAGCTACCGCGGAAATCGTCTCGAACCCGACCAGTTGATCTTGAGCTCCGTGGAAATACCCCTGGACCTCCCGGAAGAGTTCGGTGAAGCGACACTCACAGTACTGGAGTGGGTCAAGCCCATCGAACGTGGGCTCTACCTTTGCGACGCCGAGGGTGCCACGCTTCACGTCATCGAGCCGGGGATTCACGCTCCGGCCTTCGATTTCACTGCCTACATCTCCTGGGACGGTTTCCGAACTCACGAGTCACTTCTCCTTATGGCCGACTGGGAGAGCGAGGAAATCGGCCCGGTACTCGACGCTGCACGCCAAGCGCTCCGCACTCACTTCAGGCAGAGGCGCGACGAACAGCGCAGGGATGTCGTCCAGCAATGGAAGGAGGAGGCGGTCTATCCGTACAGCTCAGACCCGGACACCGCCGTCCAGCAGGCCAACCAAGCGATCTTCAACTACGTCGCCGTTTCGGCAGAGCACGCTCTGAACTCGATATCGGACCCGACGGCCAAGCGATTCAGCCTCAACGCGATCAAGGTAGCAGTCGAGGCAGACCCATCCTCGCTGGAGCTAGTCATGAAGGAGGTATTGGCGCTACCGGTCGAGAAGTTGGACGAGTTTCGGGAGATCCTGGAGCGAACCTCGCTCGCGTCGGTCATCGCTGCGGTCAAGACGGTTACCGATCGGCTGGAATTTCTCGCTGGACTGGAAACGTTGATATTTGATCCAACGGTTGCCGTCGAGACGCTCGAGAGGGCGCACTTACATCGGATTCTTGAGAATGAACCGTGGCTTTTCGGGGAGGAACTCGCACTCCACGTCTCCGATCGATCGCTCACCTCACTGCTCGAAGCGCATCTGCAGGCGCTCGGACGTGACGACCTCGTGGCCAATCAGGTTCTGGACGAAAAGGGTCGACACCGCCGCATCGACTTCATGTTCGGGCGAGCGCTGGAACTCAACCGCAACCGCCGCGAGCACTTGGTGGTTGAGATAAAGCGACCTGAGGTCGTCATCGGCCGTCAGGAAGTCAGCCAAATAGAGGATTACGCCCAGGCGGTCGCCACTGATGCGCGCTTCGACAAGACAACCACCGACTGGGATTTCGTTGTCGTGTCTCGGGAGTTGGACAGCTACGCGTCGGGTCGAGCAAATCAAAAGGGTCGCCCTCACGGTCTCATATCGCAACCGGATGACTCCAACCTGCGGATTTGGGCTTGGACATGGGGCGAGATCGTCGAAGAATGCAAACATCGCCTGAAGTTCGTTCGTAACCAGCTCGAGTTCGATCCAACTGGTGATCAGGCGGTGGCCTACCTCAGGTCTAGTTATCCCGACTTTCTCCCGGATCGCCTGGCTCGCCACAGAGGCGAGAAGGCGGAAACCGACGGACGGACCCCGACTGGTGACCCGTAGAAGCGACCTCCTTTGAACAGAGGCTCAGCTACGTAGCGCTATAACAGGCAGCGAGTCGGTCCGCATCGCAAGCCACCCACACAAGGTGCATCTCATGAGAAGCACACCGCATCATGATTGACGACATGACCGACCAACCCATCACAGTGCCGTCAGGTCCTTACTTCCACGGGACGCGACGACGACTGGAGATTGGGCAAGAACTCCTGGGAGGCACCGTCGATCCTGCGCTTGGCGACGACCGCCTGATGGTCTGGGCGAATACCGATGTTCGTTCAGCATTCCAGTGGGCTGAGAAACGCTATCGAGAGCTCGGACCCACTTTGTACGTCTATGAGGTGGAGCTAGATGAGCCGACGATCGACGTCAACCAAGAACAGGTGGTCACATCAGTGATGGCACCGCGGGGCCGCGTTGTTCGACTAGTTGCCACGATGAGTGAGACGCCGTGGAAGGAACGGTCTAGTGAGAATCCGCGAACTGGTTAATGACCCCGTTGCCAGCGTCCCCCACCTCGCCAACCGAGCGCCCGGCCGTAGTGCTTGCGGTTTGGAGTCTCGCCACGTTACCTGATCACGCCATGGCAGCTGTCAGATGTCACATCGGCGAGATCACGGTCTTGTCGAGATGACGCTGCAGCGCGTCTTTCTCGACCGCAACATGTGGATCCACCTCGCCCGTGCCTCAAAGGGTCGCCGAGACGGGCTGCCGTATGAGGACGTGCTCGCTGTGGTCTGCTACGCCGCTGAGCGTGGCCTGGCGTCGTTCCCGCTGTGCCCCGCCACGTACCTTGAGCAACACGGTATCGATAACGCGCGGCGACGGACCGAGCTCGGTGCGGTCATGCTGAAGATCTCTCGCGGTCATACGATGGCGTCTCCCGGTGAAGGCCTCGCAAACCACGAGGTTGATATGGCGCTACAGAAGCGGTTCGGCGTGCCGACGCAGCCGCGACCGTTCCAGCCCTTCGGCATAGGTACTCGGCACGCTTTCGGTGTCGACGTTCGGAAGCACATCGGTGTGTTCAATAAGGCCCCTTGGTCGAACATGGACCAGGAAACCACGTCCCGTCTAACGGACTTACTCGTCAATGACTTTGAAGCCTACGCCCTCTGCGGACCCGCGCTTGGAGAAGACGATGCTCGCGGCCCTCGCACGTATGAGCGATACGCCCAAGACTTTCTCGAAGCAGAAGAGGATCAGGCCGCACGGTTCCGCAGTCACGGCGCCGACGCCGAGATGCAGCAACGCACCCTCCTAGCCCGAGAGTCCATTCGGCTTCTCCCATACGTGTACGAAGCCTGTGACCGAGCGGATCTCAATCCGGCGAAGGTCGTCGAGCAGGGTGCGGAGTTTCTGACCGACTTCATCATGGATCTTCCGGTCATTTCCTCCCAGATGGAGATGATCCGCATGCAACACCAGAACCCGGAGCGCAGATGGAAGACCAACGATCATCACGATATCGCCGCGTTCTCAGTCGCCGTTGTCTACTGCGATGTGATCGTGATCGAGAAGCATTGGGCTGCTCTCATGCGACGGGCGAAGCTCCACGAGAAGCACAAGACCGTGATCCTCAATGACCTACGACAATTGCCCTTCGAGATGCTCTCCGCAGTTTGAGCTCACGGGCTTGCGAGTCCGTTAGACGTCACTGTCGAGGGCCGACACTGACATACCCAGATCGTAGCCGAAGTCCTGTCACGGTAATCGTCTCAGCGGACAGCCGTGATGCCGCGGAAACACTGCTCCTCGACCATTCGATCTGATCCGCGCGATGACGTCAACTCTGTGCTGTGCTAAGTGCGTGACCCGGATGGACTGGACGCTTGCACTGTTGGTTGTCTCGTTTCTCGGTGAACTTGTTGGTACGGCAACGGTAGCTGTCAACTACTTCATTGCTGCGCAGACAGCGCGTGAGATGCAACAGTGGCGCTCGCCAGAGAGAGTGCCGAGTATCAACGGAACCCTCTTATGGCGGAGCTGAAAGGCGAAGGACCTGCTTACTTCGAGCACATCGAAGTCAAGCAACAGTTGCACGCGACGCGGGAGCGACTCGCAAGTCAGCTCTCTCCAAAGTGGTACCTGACAATTGGGCTGATTGCGCTCGCCGTCGGCTCGATCGCAGGGTTCCTCGCTGGCCTCATCAACGTTGTGTGAAGGACGTTGAGTGTCGCCGCGGCCCCGTAGCGCGCCTCCCTGGTCCTGATGACCACGCGGTCGCTCAGGTGCAACGTGGGCGAACGCAAGGACTCCGATCCGACACCCGTTTTGAGTACAGATTGTCATCTCTGCGCTCGCAACGACGTACCAGCAGAGCCAGGCGAACAGCACGGAACGCCTGGATTGCGCACCCAAGTGCGTGTCACACGGCGCGGCGAGGCCATCTGGTCAGATGGTCGGAGGGGTGGCCTGGACAATCGCCTTCGCCTCGGCCGCAGCCTCCTTCAGAAACGTCCGGGTGTCGAGCAGGATGCTTGGCACATTCTTCAACTCGAGGCGACTCCCCGCGTATGTGATGGCATCGTCTTGGAACAGCGACGACCAGTCGAATATGGTCAGCGCCTGCGGGTCAGGCTGCATCCGTACTCGGCCTTGTGCCCGATCTTCGATGTGCTCGTAGGCGTTCCTAAGTTCCGTAAGAGTCACGACGGCGGAAACAACACTCGTTGGCACGGAGGTCGAGATCGGCGCAAGCTCGCTTAGCTTGATCGCCATGTCGATGGCCCGGCTGAGGGCAACGACGGTGAGTTCTATATCGCCCACGATCTCAAAGACCGCCTGTCGGGCATGGGGCCCTGGTGCCGCTGGGTCAAAATCGTCCAGTTGTTGGCGAACGCGCTGGAACCACCTGTGAGCAGTGTCTAATCGCCTTGCTGCGGCAAGGAAGTATCGGGTCACAGTTTCCGAGTTTGGTGCTGGACCGATGTTCATCCAGGTCCAGATCGTGTTCGTCAGCGGCGAGTAACCATCGTCTCCGGCGGGGAACATCTGGTCGATCCATTCGATCTCAACGACGACATCGCCCGGTCCAAAAGTCACCTTGTACCCCCACGGAACTCTCACCCGAGCAGACGGCTCTGGTTCGCCAAGTCGTCGGGTGCGAATCCGGACCTCTCGCTGAGCGTCGTCTCTGCGGACCTCGACGACCGGAATGCCGAGCATGAAGCCAGTCGTGTCGCCAACGGTTGCGTTCGTGTTGATGCCCGTTGAGTGGATCGGTACGAAGGGCACGATGATGTCCCCGGGACGAGCGTTAATTGGCTCCGACGGTTCGGACTCGTCGCTGTCCAGCGGACGTACCCAAAGCAGCCTGCCTACGCGTTCCTCAAGCTTGACTCTCACCTTCTCTCCGTCGCGATCCAAGTGCGTGAACGTCCTTGGTGCAGCTGGGCTTAGGTGAGAGAAGTTTCTAGCCAGGTCGTCGTCTTCCACAGCGCTATGCAAGCACTCAGTGGCTGTCGGCGGAAATCGGCCCGGGGTCGACGTCAAGACGGTGATTCAGAGTCCTGCACAGATCGTCCTTGCTCGATATCTCACAAATCGAGTCGCGCCGGCGGGGGGTTGATCACCTGCCACACGCGACCATCCGCTACCCAGAGCCCGCGCGCCAAGACATCGCGGTCGTCGGGGCCAGTCGCTGCCCAGACGCGAGTTAGCTGAGGTGGAAGCGCTGGGCCATCCTTCGGATAAACACTGGCCTGCCCCGGGAAGAGGCGCGGCGCGACAAGTGCCATGCCGCCGTTCCCGTCGTCGAGCCAGACAAAGAGCTCACGTCGTGGGTTCCACGTCCTCGGACTCTCGAGACGTGATTTGTCTGGCTGTTGGAAGCCCGAGCTGGGCAAGGCCCCAATCCCACCAGCTCGGTTCGTTCTCGTAGATCTCTTGCCACAAGGGCAGGCGTCGAAAGCCATCCTTGCTTAGCGGCACGACGACGGTCTGTCGCGCTCGGTGTGGTTCGATCGGGCGACAGATACCGACGGCACCGTTGTCAAGGACTCGCGACTCGGCAGGGAACTCGCCTTGGCGCATGATGGCACCCGAAGACACGACAACTCCGTCGAGAGTGTGGCCACGACCGACGGCTCGTTTCACCTTCTTGCTGATGACGTGCGCTTTGCCGACAATCGGAAGAGGCCACCACTCGCTCAGCTGCCACGAGAGATCCATGTAGTCGACGCGGATCCATTTGGAACCGTTCGCGCGAGCCTGCGCGATCTTCTCCTTGAGGCTCGACTCGAACCGCCGCGGATCGAGGGCGGCGTCAAACGGGGTCGTGAAGGTGTCATCGACACCGTCGCTAATGGGCGATACGAGCACCGACCCGCCCCGGAAGCTGAGCGTTCGTTGCACACCGTCTGCAGACACGGCTCTGATCGCCTCCATCAGCTGCGCCCTGCAGTTGTCGACGTCGTACGTGGTCGGATCATCGGAGAGGTGACCGGTAACGCGCACCCTGTGCATAGTTGCCATCAAGCCGAGGTCCATCCCGAAGATGCGCCGGTTCTGGTCGAAGCTCGACTTGGTGCGATCCCCCTCCAGCAACGCGCACACTTCGACGTCCAGCACCTCGCCGTCGCGGGTCAATCGAACATCGATGCCGGAACTTGGGTGGATGTTGAGCTTCTCAAGCTCCGCTGACCAGCCGAGCGGGGCGCCGAGCGTCGCGACCTCGAGTTGGAGGTCGGTGTGTCGTATCCGTTCACTCGTGAGGTCTCCCGAGAGCAAGGGCTGTAGTGCCTTACGGCGACCAGGGCAATCCCGGATAAGGCGAAGCCGAATAGCGAACTCGATGAGCCGGGCACGGTCGATGGTGCTACCGACGGCGGAGAGGAGATGCATTGCCACGTGTCGCTCGACCGCCCGCTTCGGCCAGTCCTCTCCGAGTTCCGCTGCGAGTACGTCGAGCGCCCACGAAGACACCTCACGACGTTCCGGAGAGGAGGGCACCCCAGCCATCATTTCGTGAAGCAGAACCCAAGAGAGCAGGTCTTCAGCTGACGCCTGTTGCGGACTCACAGCACCCAGCATCGCGCCCCGCTATGACAGTTAGGGCCGACGTGGGAGCCCCCTACCGCGACCATGCGCTCCGACGTTCGCGCTCGGTTTATGAGACCTCTCCAACGAAGCCGACCAGTGGCGAGACAAAGGTCATCGACCAGATCGGTGACAGATCTCGGCCGACAACAGACCAATGTCGCCCTGCGTCGGCAGTTGAGAGAAGAACGTGGCACGGGTGCAACAGGCCGCCGGTCCCGCACGCTGGGCTCGATGCCAGGTTGCCAAGGAGGAAGCCGTCGGACGCAGAAGGAAACTCGAGCGTCGTACCGAGAACCGCTCCCGTCGACCCGACGCGCCACTGGGCTCCGCCGTCAGTCGTTCTCGCAAAGACCCCCGCGCACTTTGGCGAGCAAGATGAACCGGCGACAAACCCGTCGTCCGTGCCCGCTGCGGCTACCGCGGAGTAGTTCGTGTCTTGGTCCTGCACCGTCGCCGGCGAGAACTCCGCGTGCATCACTTTCGTCACGCAGAGGGTCCCGTTCGGGTGAGCTGCGCATGTCTGCCCCGTTGTCGAGGCGGATGTGGCGGTGTTAGTTGCCGCAGCTACGCCAATTGCCGCCAAGACGACTGCTGCGGTGACGAGATAGCGATGCGTGCCGTTCACACTCTCATAGCGCTTGAGGCAATTGTTGTCGCCTCCAGGCAGTTGCAAAGCCTCTCAAATCCCCCTGGAGGCTCGCTCTCATGCTCCGGTAGCGCGTTCCAAAGTTGGACCAATCTGGGTTGACGGAGGTATGACCTGAAGTGGATCACCCACTCGTCCGGAGGCGCGACGTACCTTCCTCGTTGAGATCCAAGACGAGAGCCGGCGTTAGCGCGCCGGCGAGGAAGGGACGCCGATGTTGAGCGTAGTGAACAACGACGAGGCTGGCGCGGAAGGGCGCTGCATCACCGGGTCGCGCGTCATTCTGTCGCGACCCGGTGATGAACGGCATCGAATTGGACCGAGACCGGCGACGCCGGTTCATCTCCAAGCATGCGCCTGAGTGCGGCACCGGCCCCCTCAAGGCCACGCGATCCCGTCGTCACCGGAATGGCTCTGGGATTGCTCTACGGGCCTTGACCGGGCCTCCTGTCCGAGCCTGACAGCCGACAGGCTCGCCGTGCAGTTTGCAGGTGCTGTTACAGGGCACGCACCTGGCCCTTGTGCGACCTCTCCTTCCCTAATGCCATAGGTTGCCACGGCGTCCAACCGGCACCGAGTTGGCGACATGACAAGGGTCGTCGTCCGATGGATCATGGCCCCATGGCGTTCCACGGTCCAAAGTAGGAACGGAAGGAGAGAACATGGGCGAGACTCGTGCAACCACAGCAGTTGGGGCTGCATCCGTATGGAGGTTGCCCCGATGCTGCTCGAAGATCGCGCTCTTGCTCATGAGTGTGGTCGCGGTGGCTCTTGGTGCTGCCCAATTGACAGGCCAAGCGTCAGCCTCGCTCGCTGGCAGGTCAGCTGCGACTACGGTCGCCAAGGTGCCGTGCTCGCCCGCAGGGACCGGCAACGGGGCCGTAGTCGACCTCGACAGCCACCGGTCATTCGCCCGTCTCCGGACTGTATGCGTAGGCACCCTTCATGGGACTGGCGTCATCGATGCTGGGGCGCTCTTTGTCCTTCAAGATGTCGGTCCCGCCCAAGATGCCAGTACCGAGGTCGTCCGCGTCGACCTCACCACCTACGCTGTGGCGCGATCGACCGCCCTTGCCGGAGGCTTTTCGATGTTCGCGGGCCTCGGCGCCATCTGGGTGTTAACCAACTCGACCAACGTGAGCCTTCTGCAGCTTTCTCCTGTGACGCTGCGGGTGCTTCATCGTTTCGCCGACCCAGACGGTGCGTGGGACTTCGTTCCGTTCGCCGGGCGTCTCTGGTTCATCGACAACTATTGCTCGAAGACACTGAATGGATGCTTAAAGACGCTGAACCCCATCGACGGCCGAGTCTCGGTGGTACGGCTCCCGTGGCTTCCTGCTGGTCTCAGTCCCTCGAGCCTCACATCCTCGAGCGGTGAGATGTATCTGCTCGCAGCAAGTCAGAAGAGCCCGGAGACGGCGATCGCGGCGTTCAACCCGCTTAGTGGTGCTCATCGGTTTGTGCGCCAGTTGGCAGGCGGGTCGGAGCTGCTCAGCGTGACCGGCGGGATCCTCTGGGTCGGGCCACCAAGTGGCATGTCGTCCTGGGTGACTGGCTACTCCGCAGAAAACCTCAGACCGCTGACTGGAGGTTTTTCAGGAGGCGGCCCGAACGGGACATGGACAGCGGTGCCAGATGCAGGTGACCTCTGGTTCCAGCTCGCTGGCGATCCCCTCAAGTGCGTCTCCGGCAACACGGGGCGTCCCGACGCGAATTTACGACTGCCGAACTCATTCAGCTCGCAGAACATAGCCGAGGCGACTCCACCGGGGTTCGTTGCAGCCGACGCAACCAACCTCATCATTGCTGCCAACGAGACGCACGGCACGAGCCCCTCCGAGTCCGGTATTGCCGTCTACGCCTTGGACCCGAGGTGTCGCGCATGAGACACCGTTAGAGCCTTGCAGCGGTGCCTCCGGCAGGTTGGACCTGCCCGAGTCCTAAGCAAAGCTCATCGCTCCGACCGCAGGACCCCATTGCCAGTCGCAGATCCGAGACGTCGGCCCTCCGACGCGAATCCCCATCCATCTCGTCGATAGCCAACCCTCGCTCGTCTTGCTCACTGAGCCGTCCGGTGGCAATAAGTAACTGCTGTCTTGCGACTCTCCTCCTGCCGCACCTGGCGCCCCTACAGGAACATCGGGGACGTCCGACGATCTTCGCTATAGAACCAGTTCGATCATCACGTCATAGGACCTGAGAGCGCTCAACAACAAAGCTCGCCGTGCAACGCACTCCTCAGATGAGACCCGACCGGTCTCGGTCCGCTGGGCTCTCATGAACTCAAGGTCCTCCCAAATCAGCCCGAGCTGGAGTGGAGGCTCAGCGACTCGTTAGTTCCCTGTCAGCACCGCGCCGCGAATCAGTGCCGCATCGACTTCGGACATCTCATTGACCGGCAGGAAAACGGCAGCGATTGTCTCCGCGACCGGGCGTCCGGGACCGTCGGCCCTGGCTAGGTTGCTTGCCGAACCCCAGCGGTCTTTGTCCTCTCCAATGTCGCGCAGCTCGTACGCTGCGACCATGCCTAGTAGACCAGCGCTCACGTTCCCCTGAGTTGCCACATCCTCTACCGCAAACTTGAATCGGAGATAGCTACCGCGTGATTGTGTGCGGACCGCACTGATCAGCTGTCGGTGGTTGGGCAGAAGCAGATCCAAAGCAAAGCTGCTTGCGGCACTCTCTTCGGAATCGTCGCTCGAATGAATCTCCGGAGCCTCGATGTCGACAACTGCCTCCTCGGTCACATGCCCCAATGAAATGTGCCCAAGTTCGTGGGCTAGATCGAACAACCAATACACGGCCAGGTCTCTTGCTTCCTTCATGACGACGATCGGTTCCTCCTCAAGGCACCACACAGCCGCAGAGAATCCGCCTCTGCCCAGAAGGGGGACCACCGGAATGCCGCGATTCCACATCCAGGTGAGCAGCGAAGGGAGCGTGACCCGTCCAGAGTTATCGACAGCCTCCGCTCGGATCTGTGCCGGATTAGACGGAGGCTTTCGGTGCTCGGGCTGACGACCGGCGCTCCGTACGCATCGGGCAACCTCGAACCCGAGATGGAGGATAGGCGAGTCGTGCGCTTGTCCCGAGCGACGAGCCTTGAAACGCACTGCGGCGCTGAGTCTTGGAGTTGTCAGGATGCCTTCCGTAATCTCGGCTGGTCGCCATCCGAACGCGCGGGAAAGCCTTTCGGTCAACTGCCCGCTGGGCGTAAGCGATGTCAGCCGGTCCCACACATCGTTCGACACGCCGGCGAGCTCGGCGCGCTTTCGGAGGGTCTTCCGTGACACCTCGAGCGCGTTGGGGTCAGCAATGTCCCCGAATCTCGCGCCCATCGCTCGGAGCAGACCCTGCACCGTGGAAACGCGGAGATCCGACGTTCCCTTCTCGATCTTCGACAGCTGCGGCGCCGTCATCCCAGCAAGGTCAGCCAGGTCGCGTTGGCTGAGGTTCCTATCTTCCCGGAGCGCTTTGAGTCTGAGCCCAATCCGGCGTGATTGATCGGCGTCTCGGTGTCGAAGCTCCTGTGCAAAAAGAGGGTCAGTGGCAGACCTGATCTGCATCCAGCTGACATCCCTCGTACTGCCGTCTCCGAACACGATGCGAACACTGAGCCTGCCGTCCTCGCCGGACTCCACATCAAACTCGGGATCGGTAATGCCGATCCGTGTCGGAGCCACGCGAACGACGTCACCGTTGGCGAACTCGACAGTGAGGTCGTCATCTTGGCGTGCTGCGGCGACGATATCGCTGTAGCCAGCCTGTCCCCAAGGGGCCGTAGGCCTATTCATCTTCGTTTAGCTCGCTCCACAAGTCGATGAGCTCCTCCTGTTTTTCGTGAATCACTTCGACCAACTCCTTAGGTATCTGCTCGTACATGTCGAAGATCTCTAGGGTCTCGAGGAACACGGACGCTACGCGGGTACCCCGCAACTCGATGTGTGCGTGAGCGTGGTGGTGCGGCTGGCCACGTTCGCAGAGCACGTAGACGTCGAAGTTGCGATACCGGAAAGCTCGTGTCATAAAGATTAGCAAATATGCTAACATCCCTGCAGGAGGGGTGTGATGACCCAACTCGACAAGCCAGTCGCGCAGGTCGGCGCTGCGCCGGCGATGACCCTCCGCGTCGGACGGCGAGTGGCCGGAGCCGAGGTTGCAAACGCCTGCTACTTCCGCTCCGGCGCTATTCCTGGCGGTCGCAAGGCATTGCTCCAGGTCACCGAGCGCTGTGACCTGCGTTGCGCCCATTGTTTCGTCTCTGCGACCCGGAGAGGCGCCGACATGCGCCTTGGCGACCTGGCAACAGCACTACCGCGGCTCGAGTCCGCTCGTGTGTCGACCGTGACGCTGACAGGCGGCGAACCCTTCGTGCACCCCGATTTGCTCGAGCTGGTCACGTTGCTCACCGGCACCGGTGTAGCTGTGACGATCTGCACTAACGGCGTTTCGGTGACGACTGACCAGATCGCCGCGCTTCGACGATTACCGGGCACGAGCGTCAACGTCAGCCTCGACGGATTCTCCCGGAACAGCCACGGGCGCTTCCGCGGAGACCGAGATTCCTTCGACGTGACTGTCGCGAATATTCGTCGGCTCGGGGACGCCGGGCTGTTGAAGGGCATCCTGTGTACTCCGAACGCGTTGGCCGACCCCTCTGAGTTCGCCGCCATCTACCTCTTCGGCGAGGAAGCCGGCGCTGAGTACGTCTTGTTGAACCCCTTGTCCAGCTTCGGACGGGGGATCAGGACGCGTGAGCGTTTACGAGCCGACGAAACGGAGATGCGACGCATTAGGCATGATATCGAACAAGCAAATCAGGCTCGCCACGGTCCGGAACCGGTGTTCATCCGTTTCCCCAACGACTCGAAACCTCTGTCGGGATGCATCGCCGGGGAGGTCGTGTACGTCTTCGTGAACGGCGACACCGCCGTCTGCCCGTATCTTGCGTTTGCAGTCGAGAATGTCAACTCCAAGCACAGCCTCAGCGAGTTCATCGCGGCAAACCTCTTCCGTGACGCCGACTTCAGCGCCCGCCTCGATGCCTACGACATCTATAAGCGGTACGGCATACCGAGCAACCCGTCGTGCAGTTCGTGCGGCATACGGGGAACCTGCGGCAATGGATGTCCGGCCGCCGTTGTGGCAGGCGGCGGACGGATCGGTGATCTCGACGCGGAGGTATGTCCGATGAAGGTTCGGTCGTGAGTTTGTTCGTCACTGTCGACGGACCAAATGGCGTCGGCAAGACCACGTTCGTTGAGGTTTTGACCGCCCGACTGCGAGACGCAGGCGCCGATGTCCTTTCGATTCGCGAGCCGAGCAACTCCGAGCTTGGGAATTTTGCGCGTAGCAGTGAGCAGCGCCTCACGGGTATGGCGCTCGCGGTCCTCGTCGTCGCCGACCGCTACCTCCAAATCGAGACGGTCATCAGGCCTGCCCTGAACGAGGGCAAGACAGTGGTATGCAATCGCTACGTTGCCTCCACCCTCGCTCTTCAGCGTCTCGACGACATTCCCCTCGATCTCCTCTGGAGCATGAACGCCCAAGCGCTCGTTCCAGACCTGAGCGTGCTCCTGATGGCTGATCCCGAAGTCATCGAAGGACGACTTGCCGAGCGAGACAAGGTGTCCCGGTTCGAACGAATGCCGGGAATCTCAGTCAGGGAGACCGCCTATTTTGCCGAGGCGTTCGACCGACTCCGTGCCGCCGGCTACGCGACGTTGGAGATCGCGACCACGGGCACACCTCCCGACGTCGCTGCCGAGCGCGCTCTGGCTTATCTCGACCCGTCGCGGCGGGGACAGCTCTCGGAGTGAGGCTATGCACTCACTAGTTCGAGCTTCGACACGACCTCCGGCTCGGCCGGCAACCCGTTCAGTGTCGTGAGCAGACCGGCGTGGTCGCTCAGTCCCTTCAGCCGAAAGTCGTGTAAGTAGCTGCAGTCGCGGATGCGACCAATGAGTCCTTCCGAGGCGAACGCGTAGTCGTAACGGTAGCCATCCCCCTTGCGCCCGATCCAGCTATGGGCTTGGATGCCTGGGTTCAAGAGAGCGAATGCATCGACGAGACCGATTGCCTCGATCGCCTCGAGCGCGTCGTACTCCCAGGCTCGAAAGGTCGAATATCGGGGCACGTGCGATCGGCCCACAACGTTGAAGTCCCCGAGCAGAAGGACGTCCTCTTCTGGGGGGAGCTCGCTTAGCAATGAGATCAACTGGTTGAGGAACGTCTGCTTTCGCAGGATCTTGCCGGGCGAAGCATCGCGCGACGGCACGTAAGCGCCGATTACCGTGAACGGCCTCCCGTCGTCGACACGCGTGACCACCAACCGCTGAGCCAGATCGGCCGTACGGGTGGATAGTGGAGTGTCGACCGGAAGTCGATGGACAATCGCCGCGCCGCGTTCCCCGGCCGTAGCCGCCATCGGTGATATGACTACGTAGTCCCGCTCGCGGTATGCGTCGAGCAGCATTCGCGTCCCGGCATTGTCTCGCGTCTCGGTCAACACAAGAAGATCGGCGTCGAGCGACTCTAGCGCGTCTAACAGACGCAGACAGCGTTCCGTCGAAGGACCCGAGATGTTCAGGGTGAGAATTCGGACAGGCCTGGGCTCTGGATTCGACATGCTGCCGAAAGCACTCCTCATGCCGTCGAGAACGCCTTGTATTCCATACATATGAACATAATATGTATAGTGGCCGGGGTGGTGGATGCTCACGATGTCATCGAGCGCAGGACGAGGATCGAGAAGTGCGCGCCCGTTCAGACGAATGTCCGCTGGCCTGCGCCTGTCGATCAGCGGCTCAACGAGCTACTCGACCGGCTCACTGCCGCAGGTGGCGAAGCAACCCGGAGCCAACTGCTGGCAGCGCTAGTAGCAAAGGCGCCGGCATCGGGGGCGGATCTTGCGAATTTGCTGGCTGAGTACAAGCGGACGACAGCTGGCAAGTTGGTCCTGCAGCCTCGCGGACAGATCGTCATGCAAAGACGCCGACCGGGTCGGCGAGGGCGATGACCTCGCGCTCCGGGGACTGGGACATGGTCCTTAACCTGCGTTAGGCGAGGTTCAGTTTTCGCCGCCTTGGACTACCCTTAAGTGCCATCAAATTGACTGCAGGCTGGAATACGCGAAACTGCTACCGAGGAGCTTCTTGAGGTCGTGACCGCGAAGCGTGCGTCGATTCTCGTCGCGTTGGCAGGATTGGGATTGGTGGTCAGTTCCTGCACGACATCAACAAGTCGACCCCTCGGGCAGAAGTCGACGACCACGAGAACACCATCGCCGCTTCGTCCAGTGCTCTCGGTGGACACCGAGGCAACGCCATCGACCTGGGAACCTGTCGACTACCGAAGAGCTCAGATCTCTCTACCCGCGGGCTGGAACGTCGGCTACGACTCGGGAGCGACGGCGCGCACGATCCTCGGCTCGCTCAGACCTTCTTCGAGCAGCAGTCGCCCATCACCGGTCGAGATCCGACTCGTCCTGAGTACGACTCAATTGGTTCCGGGCACCCCGATCCGGGGTGAGGCGCTGCTCACGAACACCACCGGCAGAACGATTACAGTCAATACTTGCGCTGCCGACGGATGGCTCTTTGTAAGGCTGACAAACAACCGGGTGAACTACGAGCCTCTCCGCCTCATGATGGCCTGCAGTCCGACAGTCCACCTAAGGCCGGGCGTGAACCGCTTCTCGGTCTCGATCTCAACCAGGTTTCAGGGCTGCACCGAGACGCGCAGCGAAGCGACACCGCAGCTGCCAGCCTGCATTCCGCCGGAGACCATGCCGCCACTTCCTGCAGGGAAATACAGCATCAGGGTTGTCACGTTTGGCCTACCGCCCGGGACGCAGCTTCCGTCCCCGATCAGAGTCACGCTCCTTGCGACGTCCACTCCCGTCTCTAACGGCCCATGGCCCGAGAATGTGATCGCCCGTGCAAACCTCGCCCCGCAAACTGCCGTTCTCATCCCGGGCTCCGCCGCGTCATCGAAGACATTCGCTTTCGGTTTCGCGATCAACGGCTGCATGGAACCGTGTTCGGAACCCATTGTTCGTCTCGATCTGCGCTCAGGGGCGCTCAAGGTCGGTCCTGTGATGTCTGCTGCCTCGTTCATCGAGACCGTCGGAGGACAGATTGTCGTCTTCACAGCACAGAAGGTGTCTCTCCAGGGCATTGTCAGCGGGGGTTGGTTCCTGAGAACTGTCAGCGCATCAACGCTGCAGTTGGGTCCTCCTGTTCAGCTGCCTTTCCTCGGCAACATTCCCTGGTTCTCGGTGACTTCCGGAGTCAGCGGCACCGACGACGTGTGGATCAACGACGGCGGTGTGCTTCTGCTCTTGAACACAGCCACCGGCAAGATCATCCGCCGAGAGTACGCCGGGGCTGACGGCGCGTCGCTGGCACTCTCGCCCGACGGCCGAATCCTCTATGCGCTTGGCTATGTTTCACGAGCCAACGACGCGCGCGGCTTGGTCAGGGAGTTCAATGCCGTTACGGGCCAGCTGCTAGCGACGCGTCGGCAACCCTTCTTGTCGGGCGGCACCGCGGGGCTTACGCCTGTTGAGGGAGGGGTCTGGATCACGAGCTATCTCTCATCGGTCAGCCTGTTGAGCTCCGACGGTCTCCGGCCGATCACCTTGCCTCAAGGCGCCTTGCCACTCGATCCGCCCTCAGCCACCGCCTACCGAGGGTTCACCGCCTACAACCTCGGCGCCTTCTTACTGCTCCAGAGCTACCGAGGCATGACCTGCCTCGCGCCTACGACAGGATCGCTACGCGCGACTGCGCTTTGGACAGCAAAGCAGGCGCTCGGTTGGACGCCGGTCGCTCTGGTCGGCCACATCCTCGTGGGGCTCCAGGTCACAAGCTTCACGTCAAGTAAGGTCCTCGCCGTCCACATGCCGGAGGCCTGTTTCGGCTGAGGCGGAGACAAAGTGCGGGCGCACTCATTAGACACGCACCCGGCGTAGCCAAAGAAGCCGCCACGACCCAGCATTAGCGCACGGGTTGACTGAGGCCTCACAGGGCTTACCCCGCGGGTTCGAATGATGCCAACAAGCCTCTGGCCATCGCGCTGAGGCTCTCGTCTTGTGGACCGGAGACTGCATGCCAATATGGGTTAACCCAGGGTCCAGCCTGCTTGGAAGCTGCAGCCTCGACCGCCCAGACCGTCGGGCCCACTCGTACGAACTCGACATCAGCACAGACACCGGCACAGAAGGGCGGAGGGGCGATCACGGTGACTCCATCACCGTGCGTCACGGTCGCCGCCTGGCCAACGATATGGTCGATTTCGCGCTCCTGCTCAACTGCGCTTGACCAATAGTGATCGGCCCGGAAGACACGCACGTCGACCGACTCGTGCACACCATGCGTAACGTCACTCGCGAACCACATGTCGCGTTTTCGCGGTACGTGCGTAGTCGGCGCGGACGGGAACTCGATGGAGAATCGACCCCAGGAGGGCCCGTAGGTCGGCTGATTCCACGACGAGGCGCTCACACCGACGCCGACGGCCACAACGACCAAGACCGCAACGGTCAGGCGGGCGAACGCCTTCACGATCGCAAGAGTACGTCCCCGGAACGCTTGCCTCCGGGCAGCACCTAGGACCGGTCGGAGATCCGCACCGTCGGCCCGCCGACGCGAACCCCCAGCCGATCTCGTCGATAGCCGACCTCGTCTTGCCCACCGGGTCGCTCCGGTGTCATCAAGTTCTTGCCGGCGTTCACCCTTGCTCTCGACCATGAGCGGCACCCAAGAACCCGCGACGCCGGTTCATCTCCAAGCATGCGCTTGAGTGCAGCACCGGCCTCGTCAAGGTCACGCGATCCGGTCGTCACAGGAATGGCTCCGGGTTTGCTCTACAGGCCTTGACCGAGCCTCCTCCGAGCCTGACAGTCGACAGGCTCGCCGTGCAGTTTGCAGGTGCTGTTACAGGGCACGCATCGGTTCGTTGCGACACTCACTCCTGTCCTTCTGGGTATTACGACGAACCGGCGGCGCGTAATGGCGGTTCTCACGTATCCGCGACTCATTGGAGATCGTCCCGTCGCGCCGGGAAGTCACTGTTCAGCCCTCGACCTGTGTCATCCACACGCGTCACCCAAGTCCCGCAACAGCCGGAACGCGGATCCTAGTGTCTGACAATGCCGGGTTAGTGTTGATAGCGGGGCGCAAGTTGTTGTTGTGGTGATCACGTCACAGGAAGGTAACTACAGGCCCGTAACTACAGCCGCGTAGTGATGTACCGTAAGCGTGGAGTGGTGTCTCAACGACGCGATCACCAACCCCGGCCAGCCGAGGGTCCGGCAAGACCCCCGCTGACCGCAGGTTCGTCGGTGACTACTGACACCGGCTGTTGACTGGCCTGAAGTGTCGCTCATCTCTGACGAATCGGCAAGCACCGAACGCACGTTTGTCCATTCGAGAAAGGAAAGAAAGGCAATTAGATGGTCGATCCACGCGTGTTTCTCAGCTTCGATTTCGATCACGATGAGAACTCCAAGACGCTATTCGCTGGTCAGGGGAAGCAGAATTCCCCAACGCCTTACACTCTGGCTGACTGGTCCTCCAAGGCAACGCTCCCTGAACCGCAGTGGCAAGCGACAATCAAGTCGAAGATCAATCAATGCCACCTAATGATCGTCCTCGTCGGCAAGAACATGGCTACTGCTTCGGGCGTCGTCAAGGAAATCGCGATGGCCAAAAGCCAAAACGTTCCGTGCTTTGGTGTCTACGTAAATGGGGCAGGCTCGACTAGTACCTTGCCGACCGGCCTCGCTCGTGATCGCGTCATCACTTGGACATGGCCCAGCGTGGGTGCGGCCATCAAGCAGATGATGGGTGAGCGCAAGAACAAAAGCTGATGCGTAGAGCACTGGTGGTCGGCATCGATGATTACCCCCGGGCTCCGCTAAAGGGTTGCGTGAACGACGCCGATGCGATGGCTGCGCTGCTTGCCCGTCATGCTGATGGCAGCCCGAACTTTGACGTCCAACGACTGACCTCGGATAGTGCCTCCATCACCCGGGGCAACCTGCTCGCCAACATCCAGCGCCTCTTCGGCCACGACGATGCCGATGTCGCGCTGCTGTACTTCTCGGGCCACGGTACAGAGAACAACCTTGACGGCTACCTGGTCACGCCTGACGCCACGACGTATGAGGAGGGCGTTGCTCTCACGCCGGTTCTGACTGCCGCCAATCGCTCAAGGGCTCGCGAGGTGATAGTCATCCTCGACTCCTGTATGAGCGGTGCGTTCGGGCAGGTTCCCGCCACCGGGTCGAATCAGTCCTTTTTGCGTGAGGGTGTCTCGATCCTTACCGCTAGCCGAGCGGGTCAGGTCTCGATGGAGTCCGGTGGCCGCGGCCTCTTTACGGAGTTGGTCTGCGGCGCGCTAGACGGCGGCGCTGCTGACGTGCTCGGCAACATCACGGTTGCCTCGATCTATGCGTACGTGGAACAGGCCCTCGGTCCCTGGGATCAGAGACCGATGCTCAAGGCGCATGTGGCCACCCTCGTGCCGATCCGCAAGGCCGAAGTCGCTGTGCCACTCGATGTTTTGCGGCAGCTGCCAGCGTGGTTCACCACGCCGGACTACGAATACCCGCTCGATCCGTCGTATGAGGACACTGAGGAGCCGCGCCACGCGGAGCACGAACAGATTTTCAAGAAACTGCAGCGGTGCCGCGACGCCAAGTTGGTCGAGGCGGTGAACGCGGAGTTCATGTACTTCGCGGCCATGAACTCGACCGGCTGCCGACTAACACCGCTCGGGCGGCACTACTGGCGGATGGCTCAAGAAGGGCGCATCTGATGGCCATCGACTCGGGCCACACCCATCGCGTTGGCATCTCGGGGCACCAGGGTCTGACTCCGGAAGTGCTGACCTACATCACGCGGGAGATCAGGGACCGGTTGGCTGCCATCTCCCACGTGATCGGCATCTCGTCCCTCGCCGAAGGCGCGGATCAGCGGTTTGCCGAGTGCGTCTTAGCCGTTGGCGGGTCGCTTGAGGTCATCGTCCCTGCGAAGGACTACCGCTCGACCTTTACCGACGCTGCCGCTCGAACGCAGTATGAGAATCTCTTGAGGCTCGCAACTGACGTCACCACGCTAAGCTTTTCTGTGCCCTCTGAGGAAGCCTTTCTCGCCGCTGGGAAGGCCATCGTCGACTCGTGTGATGTCCTGTTCGCAGTTTGGGATGGGCTCCCGGCTCGCGGCTTAGGCGGCACGGCCGACATTGTCGAGTACGCGCAACAACTCCGCCGCGAGACCGTCGTGATTTGGCCTCCCGGTGTTTTCCGGAAGCCCGCGAATGAGGCTGACGGATCGAAGGAAGGGCGATAAATGGCATATCTGACGATTGGCGCAGTCAAGGCGGCGGCTGTGCAGCAGGGTGTGCGCTCGACGAAGGTTGCAGAGGCGCAGTTTCAAAAGGCAGCCGGGGCGCCACTGACCACCAACTATGACATCTTTCTGTCGCACTCGTTCATGGATGCGGACACGATTGCCGGGATCGCGGCGATCCTCGAGGCTGAGGGTCAGCGCGTCTACGTCGATTGGATCGAGGACCCCCAAGCTGATCGGAGCCGGGTGACGTCGAGTACCGCGAAGATGCTCCGGGAGCGCATGCGAAGGTCCAATTCTCTCATCTACGCCAGCTCAGCAGCGTCAAGCAATTCGAAGTGGATGCCTTGGGAGCTTGGTTACTTCGACGGGTTTCGGCCTGGCTATGTTGCGATCTTGCCGCTCGTTCAGACTGCTGGAGGCAGCTTCAGCGGTCAGGAATATCTCGGTCTATATCCATACATGGAGCATCTTACGATCGATGGGAGGCCGAGGCTCGGGATCATGCTTAAGGCGAACACGGCGCAGACGCTTGAGGGATTCACGAGACGCGGCGTGTAGCCGTTTCCCGAATGAGTGGAAGGAATGTATGCCGACAACAACACGAGTAGGACAGCCTGCTCGGCACAAGAGCTGGGGCTGACAGTTGACGATATGGCTGCGCCAACGGAGCTTGTCGTCACTGAATATCCCGAACCGGGGAGACGACATGCTGAACCCTTCACCATCGTCGCCCGGATCAAGTGGAATCGCGGCTCCGATAATGCGGCCAGCCTCATCGAGGAACTGGGCGTGCCGCGTGGATCGGCAGTAGCACTTGACGTTCAGCTCAACGCCAAGCTCGCTTCCTGGAAGGCCCCGCTTACGAACATGGGCTTCCGTCCGGTCCGGTGATTTCCGGAGCGCCTGGTCGAGGGAGTCGCTTGCCCGGACACGACGTCATTGCGAGCGGCGATCCGCGATGTCGGCCCTCCGACGCGAACACCCCAAGGCGCGTCGTTCCCGCAAGGCCGCCAAGGCACCCGGCTAAGGCTGCCAGCTCAACCGTTCCGCTTGTAGAGGCCTATGCCATCCAGGCTCGCCATCAGCTCGAAACGCTTGGATATCGACGTGAAGACGGCACCGTAGTTGCCCGGCGCGAGCACGACGGGCAGCATCAGGTACTGCACATGGTCGGCGAAGGGCAGACGGGCCCCGTTGTTCGTGCCTAAGCCCCAGTTGATGGCGGCGAAGGGCGTCGGCCAAACGTAGACCTGGCTCCTGTGGTCGATGTGGGAGACAAAGGGGTACAAGGCCGAGACCACGGCGCTCGGCGGCAACCGGGTCTCGAGGTAGGTGGCGGCGTAGATCGTGCTGCCGGCCAGGTTCGAGCCCGCCGGGTAGAACGAGTCGCGCGAGAACGGCGTCAGGCCCCAAAGCGCGCAGGACCAGAGAGCGCACGCCGCCACCAGCACCGCCAGGATGTTGCGTCGGATCCCGCTCTTCTGGGCGGCGATGGCGGTGATCGTCCCGATGGTGAGGACGGGGACGAGGGGCATCGAGTAGTGATAGATGATTTGGTGCATGTAGGGGTCGTTGCTCACGATGTTCTCGGTCAGCACCAAAAGACCGATAGCGGCCAGCTCGGGGGAGACCACGTAGCCCCACCCGAACGAGAACCCCATCTGCCAAAAGTAAAAGGGCCTCCCTCCGGAGCCCAGGTACGACCATACCTGTCCCGGCGTTCGCACCAAGGTGTCCAAGAAGCCGGGCCAGCCGCCGAAGGGGATCCTGCCCGCGTAGTAGTTCGTCCCCAAGATGGCCGGGATGATGATCCCGTTGGCGATCACGGCCCACACGACGCCGACGGTCACAATGCCGAGGCCGAAGGACCTGTCTCTCCGCCACAGCACCCAGAGCCCGAGCGGGACGACTAGCAGGGCCGAATCCTCCTTTACGAGCAGCGCCAGCACGACCATCGTCCCGAGCAGCATGGGCTTCCACTCGAGGGCGGCGTAGATGGCGAGGGCGATGATGAGGACCTGGAAGGCCTCCGGGTGGAACTGCTCCATGTTCCCGTTCTGCAGGGCGGGGTTGAGGAGATAGCTCGCTGCCAGCAAGGTGGCGATCGTCGTGGAGCGGGTGTGCTTCAGCGCCAGGGCGTATATGGGAATGGCCGTCCCCCCGAGGAGGAACGCCTGCAGGACGAGGATTCCCTGCGGCTCGGGCACGAGGCGGTAGAAGGGAACGACGAGGAGCAGGATGAACGAGGTGTGATCGCCGAACAGGTTGCGACCCATGATGGTCACGAAAGGCGCGTGGAAATGGCTGAGGAGCCACAGCCCCTGGTCGAAGATTGCCAGGTCGAACGGCGGATAGCCGTACCCGTTGTACATCTTGAAGCTGAGCAGGCAGAACCAGAAGACGTACGCGGAGAGCAGCACCGCCACGGGCAGGTGCCTCCACTTCGAAGGGGCTCCTACCCGAACAGCTGGCGGTGTGAACGCGGTCTCGGGCCTGCTGCCCGCGACTTCACCCGCCACCGCTGAGCCTTCGGCACCCGCGGCCGTCCCGGGCGCCTGTTGGGCTTGTATCCCGGACCGGACGTCCATCTCTTCTGCTCTCGAGTAGGGGTCAGAATGGCCGCCCCAACCGGCCATATCGTCAGCTACGGCGTCGGGTTGGGGACCCGGCAAAAGAGCGTGGCCTTGAGCGCCGCGTGCGCGTTCACGAGGGCTGGGGGGCTGGGAAGATCCTGCTCAACATCACTTCTCGGTGGTGCTTGGAGAAGCGGTCGGAGAAGTCAGGCCTGCGGAGTTGTCGTCGTGCTCACTGTCGGACTCGAGGCACCCGTCCCTTGGGACGGGTACGTCGACGAGCAATTCGACGAGCTAGCCGAGCCCGAAGAACTCGGGCTCGCCGGGATCGCGACGTGGTAGGAGGTAAGCGAGGTCCCTCCCGGGACGTCGCTCGTCGAGTTCACGACGCCACTGGCCACGTAGCTCGTCTCGTAGAGGACAGTCCCGACCGACACGTCGAGCCGGCACAGCTGAGTTGGGTCGGTGACGACGGTCGCCTCGCCTAGGAGCACAGATGTCGTCGGATCGAAGATCAACTCGTTCTGCTCGCCGCTGCTCGCGTATGCCACCGCTGTCCCGGACCGGCCTGCGGCGTCGGTCACCGTTCCAATCAGTGTCACTCCGGGCATCTGTGCTGCCGCCTGGTAGAGCGCGGCCCGAAGCGCCGGCGAAGCGTCGGTCTCACGCAGAAGGTCGCCGATGATCTGGAAGGTGCCCGCCGCGCCGGCCGGAGCGTCGAAAGAGGATCCGACGGTCGTGGCCTCGATGCCGGCGAGCAGAGTGCCCGGGTTCGTCGGCAGGTTCGAGAGGTCCGGCACCACGAGCGCGCCTTTGGCCTCGATCGAATCGACGTCCGACGATGCCGGAACGATGTTGGGCGAGCCGTCGCTCACCCAAGCGGCGCGATCTGCTGGCGTGAGGAAGCTCGGCGTGCCGTAGCTCTGCTCGAGGCGTCCTGAGCCGTCGGTGGCGATCCACACCTGGCGAGTGACGGGGGCATAC
>Ga0224555_1002039_pt1 | contig 25124 bp, 21 predicted proteins | sample 714S23034metaG_FD_180687 | JGI IMG/M metagenome (GOLD analysis project Ga0224555, IMG submission 180687) | Peat soil microbial communities from Stordalen Mire, Sweden - 717 S2 30-34 | ecosystem: Environmental > Terrestrial > Soil > Wetlands > Peat | place: Sweden: Norrbotten County, Stordalen...
TCACCCGCTGCATGGGCCGCGAGACACAATCCCGCTAACCTTTAAACTTCCGGACATCACCACGTCAACCGTGTGTTTGGCCATACGCATACGCACAAGCCGCTGCTGAACGTTTGGCGAGACATTACGAACGGCGGGGAGAAAGACATCAGGTCCACCGGGTGATCAAAACATATGGAGGGGCGTTCGAGGCAATTGCAAAAGATGCTAGCCCGGTTGGTAGCCGTACGAGCTGATCGACGACGTGTACACGAAGCGCTTCGCTCCCTTCTGAAGGGCGACATCGAGCATGTGCCCCGTCCCGACGACGTTGTCTTGATACTGCTGCGCGTCGTGTGCGGACCACGAGCTCGTGTTCGCCCCAGCGTGAAATACCGCATCCGGAGAATCTAGCATGGCCTCGACCAACGACTCGCGGTCGGTGATATTGCCGATGGCTATAGTGGCTCCGAGTCGATTCAACCACTCGGTCTTGTCCGTCGGAAGACACAGCGCGACGATGTCCCAGTCTTCACGCACAAGTTCCTCGATAAGATTTCGGCCAAGAAATCCCGTAGCCCCGGTAACGAATGCATATCGCTTCATTGGAGGATCCTCGCTTCCTATCCACCCTGTACACTTCATGATTTGGGAGCCGGATTCGGATTCATTTTCACTTCAGTTACGAAAGTCATTTCAGCCCTCCTCTTTTCATTTTGAAATTCCGCTTCGTGCGAATTGGCTGGCTTCTCGCTCTTAGAGTTGCGGCAGGAAGTTCTCCAGTGCATGGTTTACTTAATCGACTTCATAAGGCTCGCGACATCCGTGTACTCGTGAAGACTGGAAATATGCCCGTTCGCATCGATCTGATAGACCATGCACACAGGCACACGGTATTTGCGTCCCACGAGGGTACTTGGGTCGGCAGGAAACTTCCACGTAGAGTTGGCCGCGAAATCGACAACTCCCGGGGCCACGGTGCCTTGATTGATGAACTCGAAGACGCCCCATGTTGGGGTCGCCGCATCGAAGACGATCTCGAGCGGCATGCTTCTGTCGAAAGCGAGCGCGCCCCGCGTCAGCATGCCAAAGCAAGCATTCTTGCCCCTGCCAGTGTCCATGTCTGGCTCCAGCACCGCGACGCAGTCCTCTGCAAACAGTTCCATCGCCGCGTCGAAATCGTGCTTCAAGCCTGCGTCGATCAGTGCGCGTAGTGGAGTGCGTGAGTCGCTCCTGTTTTTCTCACGTTCCAATGGTGCATCACCACCTACGTTCAGTACCTCGTCGAGCCAATCGAACATGGTCCGATGTTTCAAACCGAAGTTGTCAACTTGGCGGTAGTTGCTCCCGTCTTCGGGTGTGAAGACACGCACGGCCGCATTCTTGTTCGCGATCATCGACGCCGCCGTGCGAGCCTGCTGGAGGAGCTCGGGGTAGTCCTTCGAGTCGTTGAGCGCCAACGTCGGGCAGGTGATCCCGCGCGTATCAACCTTCATCTTCTTGATGATTTCAGGATCGGTGAGACCCCAGATCAGCCGGATGACAGTACCGGCATTCGAGGCCAAGGTTTCCTTGCCCGCATCCGAGCCGGGGATGACATGCTTGAAGGTCAGTGGCGCAATCGGCTCCATGTCGAAGACCAACGGGTCAGCCACACACGCGGCGATGCGGTGCTCGTGGGCTGCCGCACGAGCAACCATGTACCCTCCGCCCTCGCCGCCTCCGTAGACCGCGATCCGTGAGGGATCAACGTCGCTGCGCCCGCAAAGGTAATCGATCACAGCTTTGACCGGGACTTCGGTATCAAAACGGAAAGGGAGCCCATTGAAGGAGTTCAAACCGACCCCGGGCAGGTCCACGAGCAGCGCGTTGTACCCGCGTTCCAAGGCGGGAGGGCCGACCCAGTAGTAGAGTTCCTCGCTCGCATTGTCGCCGATGATTATCGTCGGGCGCTTTTTCCCGCTGGCATCGGGCCGCAGGAAGTACCCCGGAAGCACGGTTCCCTCGTACGGAATCTCGACAACCTCGATCGGGGGCTCGCTCAAGGCCGCGAAACGCTTAAAAAGCACACGGGACTTCTCGAGCGTGGTCCGGTAACGCGGGTCTGAGGCTTGAAGCCCCCCCATCAGGATGTTGCGGTAATAGGTGACTGCGCGCAGGTAGGACTGCCTTGCGCTGACCCGATGCCCCTTCGCCTCGGTGCTTCTTGCCAGCGCCTCGACCTTTTCCGCGAGCGCACTCCAAGCGTCTCTCCAACTCTGAACGTCACCCTCCCGGATCTGGGCAGCCGCGGAGTAGCATTCCCCGATCTCGGAGCCCTTGAAAGCCTGCTTGGATAGGGTAACCAGGAAGGCGAAATCAGTGAAAGGGTCCTGAAAGTAGAGGGGCTTGGCTCTGGTCGTAGGTTCGGCCGAAGCTGTCGCAGCGGTTGCTCCACCAGCAACGCTTCTTGATTCGGGAGCCGGGTTTGGATTCGTTTGCGCTTCAGCCACGGGAGTCATTTCGGTTTTCCTCTTTTAGTTTGTTTACGGCGCTGTTGGCATAATTGCCAGGAATGTCCCGCTCCTATTTGAAGACGTCATCCAACCAGTCGAACACGATCTGGTGCGAAAGGCTCTCGTTGTTGACTGCGCAATGAGCCTCTCCGCCCTCCTTACTCTCGATGATGTGCTGCGCCTTGGGACAGGTCAGCTTGTCGTAGAACTTCTGACCGTAAACAGCCAGTGGTCCCTCGCCTTGTCCACCAATATTGAAATACGGGCAGGTGATCTTTTCCTCCAAGCCCCACAGGTTGTACTTAATCAGCGAGTCGATGAATTCTGCGATCGTTCCGCCGCCCGCACCATGTCGATAACGTATGTCTCCCTGGGCGATAAACCTGCTCCCCGCGGTCGACAAATCGATTTTGCTCTCAATATCTCTGGAGTAAGGCTGATCCCCCGGTAACCCGATCATTTCCAGAACCACATTCTGCCAGTTCGGCAAGGTCGTGCTCGCAATGCAGGCCTTTATCCGGTTCTCAAAAGCGGCTGCCCTCGGCGCAAAGTACCCGCCCAGGCTCCAGCCGGCTAAGGCAAGGCGTTTCGGATCGACATCGGCACGACCGAGCGCCCAGTCGCAAACATATTTCAGTGGAACTTCGGTGTCCGGACGGAAGAACAGCTCAACACCGGGATTTGAATATATCGCACCACGCTGCCCTGGAATCTCGAACAGCAATGCGTTGTATCCCCGGCGAAGCGCCGCCGCGCCGCCGCCCCAGAAATAGAGTTCTTCGCCCAAGGAGTCGGCGCCACCCAGGATCAGCAACGTTGGTCGCGGCTTATTGCTAGCATCAGCCTTTAGGAAATAGCCTGGAAGCGACTTCCCGTTCTCATACGGAATACTGACGACCTCGAACGGCGGGTCCATCAGCTTTCCCGCTTGTATAAAGCAATCCCGTTGGCGCTCCCAACCCGCGCGACAGTTGGGATCAGTTGTGCTTTGGTAAAACCCCATCTCGCGCCAGTACGACGATGCCCGCAGGAACGCTTCGCGCGCACTCACCATATGCCCGCCCGCAAGCGATTTGCGTGCGATAGCCTCCACCCGCTCCGCGGTCACGCGCCATGCTTCCGTATAGCTATCTTCCTTTTCGTCCTCGATGCGCGAGGCAGTCTCATAGCACTCGCCTATCTCGGTCCCGCCATACGTGGTGCACCCCATCGTTCGCACGAACTGGAAATCGAAGTTACCCTTGAATCTCTTCGGCATCCCAGCAGTGGCGCCAAACATCTGTATGGCGCCCTTTTGAGTGGCGGGGGCGGTTGATTGGTTGGGATTCGTATCTTGCATTTTTCCGCCATTGGCGCTTCTCGATTCAGCGGTTGCATCTGGATTCGTTTTCACTTCAGCCAGTGGGGTCATTTCGGTTTTCCTCTTTTCGTTTGAAATCCCGCTTTGTGCGGGTTGGTTCCCTTGGCAACTCGATCTGAACCTGGCGCAATCATCAGCGTCTGACCTTCGGCCACTTGTCTCCCTGTACCAGGACTTCGCCATCGACAGGCATGCCCGGCTTGGCAAATCCGAATCCGCCTATCAACTGCAGCTTGAGTCCGACTACCTGCTTGACACGGTCGTCTTGGAAGTAAGTGTTTTCAGGAGTGAATGTCGCCGTTGGGTCGATCCTGGAGACATAAGCGTAAATAGGTTTCTTCGAGTTGGAGTCGAGATAGACCCGTGCCGACTGTCCCACTTTCACTTTGCCGATTTGACCTTCGGGCACAAAGCCGCGCAGATACACCTTGCTGAGATCCAATAGCGTGATCACAGCAGTTCCTGCGACGACCACCTCGCCCGGTTCCGCCCCGCGCGTCACCACTGTTCCGGAGAAGGGCGCCCTGATGGCCAGGTCTTTGCGGTTGTCTTCCGCTTCTGCAAGTTCGGCTTGAGCCTGCTCGGTCTGAGCCGTTGCACTCGCCACTTCGGCTTCCTGTTCTGCAATCTGTCTTCGCACCGATGCGACCTGCGATTCACGGATGCCGGGGTTGGACAGAGTTGCCTCTGCCGTAGTCAGTTGGCTCTGTGATGCTTCAACCCGGCGCCTCGAAGCAGTAACCACTGCAAACTGCTGATCGGCTGTCGTCGAGGCCTGAAGTCCCTGTTGCTCCGACACGGCTCCGGTTTTTGCAAGACGCGTATAGGCGTCTCTATTGAATGCGGCAATCTGATATGCGGCCAGTTGCTGAGCCAATTCCGATTGCGCGGTCGCCAGATCGGCCTCCGCTTGCCCGACGTGCCCTTCTGTATCGAGCCTTGACTGGCCAACCTGCAACTGGCTTTGTGCCAGTTGCTCTTGAAGAACGGCGATTTGTTCTTCCGCAGCCATGCGCTTTGACTCTGCCTCTGAAAGAGCATCGCGAGCCTGGTCCTCGCGCGCTCTAATCTGCGCATCGTCGAGAATGGCGATCGTGTCTCCGGCATTTACGGTGTCGCCCTCGCGCACACGAACCTCAAGAATGCGTCCGGTTGCTTTGGAGGCAACCGCGGAGTCATCGCCTTCAATTCGGCCGCTCACCACAACAATGCTTTTCGGGATACGTGGTGCCGCAAAAAAGATCTTCCAGATTAGAAACGCCGCCGCAATCAGGACCACGCCAGCGACGATCATCAGAATTAGGCGCCGTCTCGTCGCGGCCTGCTTCGTCTTTTCGTCGGCGGCTTGCTTAGCCTTTTCGTCCGCTGCTTTCTTTTCACTTTCCGCTGAGTCCGGCTTGGCGCCGTCCGCTGCGGCCGGGTTCGCGCCGTCGGCTACCGTTGGCTTCCCAGTTTCGGTGACGGCGGGCTTGGCGCTTTCCGCCGGGACCGGCTTTGGACCCCGTGGGTCGGCCTGCTCTTTTTGCTCGGCCTGTTCAGGCGCGCTCTCAACCATGCGTGTAGTCATTTGCTTACCCTCCGTTTCCTTGCCGGTGTCATCGTTCCATGCTTCGAGCGAAACCCCTGCAGATACGAAAGTGAAAAGTCCGCGATATGATCCGCAATGCGTTCCACCTGTTCGTGCGTCATCTTGAGCTCCGGCCAAATCTCCGTCAACAATGGACCTGGCAGAACGTAAGCAAGAACTTGTCCCACCACGCTGATTGCACAGAGTCGTGTGTTGTCGTCGTTGGGGGGCAGGTCAATAATTCTTCCGATGAGTCCCAGTAGTCGCTTGTAGATCGGTCGAGTTAACTTATCGATGAGTTGTCGAAGCGCCGGTGTGGGCTGTGCGAACTCATGCGCCAGGAGTCGGGAATGCCAATCCGGTAAATCTTTCCCATTGATACTCAGAAGTCGAGCTCGAATCAGAGCTCGCAGCATGTCTTCTGGGGAGATGTTTTGATCAGGCGCGTTGTGAACAGCCAATACTTGGGCAGCTCGCACAGATTGCTGCAAGACCTCGGTATACAGTCCCAATTTATCGCCGAAGTGATAATTTATCGCGGCAACATTTGCTCCTGCCGCTGCACAAATCTCGCGAATCGTCGTAGCCTGATAGCCGCGGTTGGCAAAAATCGGTCCCGCAGCCTCCAGCAACTTCTCGCGTGTCGGGTCTGGCGTCGCGGGCCAATGTTTGCGCTTCACGATTCTTAGCCCGAGTTGGGAGCGCTTTTTGTTCATATTCAAACGCGAGATTAAAACAGCGGTTCGCTCATTGCTGTATACAAATGCTCATTGCGCCTATTCGCAGGATGGAACGGCAGATCTTCAAGCGCAACAAAAGCCGTGACAGCAATGACTTGCAGTCTTAGGATCGGCCAGTTGTCACCCGAAATTAACCATTCCTGCTGGATATTCCTGGATGACGAGGAGCTGTATCGGAGCATGGCTTGGAAAGACGATGCCGTATCCTGGCAGAATCCCTCACGAGACAGATGGAGGTCTCTCAGCACCCTCCTCGGCACCCTCGATAATTAAGTCAAGTGCGTGTGCGCCTTCGGAGGTGTGACTTGTAACTATGGTATTGGCGGACCTCTGCCATTGCTTGGCACCCTCGCCAGCACCCTCATTTCGTCGGAGTCTTTGTAAGTCATTGATGGACAGTAGCTTGGAAATGAAACAGCGTTCGACCTCCGTCGTGCAGGGGCAGGAGTCACGATTGACTGCAATGATCGTTTACCGATAGCGAGCAGCTGTCGGCGTCACCAAACTCTCACATACAAGAACGAATAAACTGGCCCGCGGGGCCGCGTGACAAAATCATCAATTGCTCTTAGCTGCCGCAGATGACGGGAAAGTCAAAAGATTCCCTAGCTGTGTGCTCTCTTGCGCTTGCATTCCGGTAATTTCGCTGAAGACCCTCTGTGAGAAGCCCACTTCCGCACATAGTTCCGCAAGCGTTTTCTTCTTGCTCTTCAGAAGCGCATTGATCGCTCCTAAGAAAAGTTCCGGCTCTTGAAACGTCGGCTCATAGGGTTCTCCCTTAGTACGCCATTTCTTGAAGGACATATATTGAAACGCTCTTCTGTATGCGAGTTCATCCAAGAGATGAAGATCGCGAGCACGACGAACGATTGCTGCTGCGCTTACCTGCCAACGCTGTTTCAGCTCAAATATGTGTTGCCAAGCAAAGCGTCTGGTGCGAAATTCTCGACCAAAGGACCTCGCGGGAAGCAAAAACGCGCTTGCAAATTGATCGGCAGCTTGCTCCGTCTCTAACGAGCCTGTCGGTATATCTCGGTGAGCGACTAGATGCGCGCACTCATGAGCAAGGTCAAAATTCCATCGTGAGGGCCGGGTTCCAGCTCCACGATTCAGGAAGATCATAGAGCTCTTGCCATGGCGCGAAAAGGCGTCGATCTTTGTCGTATCCACAGTACTAGGGACGATCACGACGCCGGCTCTTTCGAGAACTCGACCAACTTGCAAGATCGGGGCATCAGTATCGAGCCCCCAATGCACCCGGCATTTCTCCGCTGCCGCTTCCAATTCGGAAGTGGTTGATGCCGCAATCGACGGCACATTGAATTCCGGAAAACGCATCATGCTCTTAAAAGACAAAACGATGATTCCGAGTAGCGTCGCCTGCGCGCGAACTTGACCTTTTAGCCTTTCCGCTGTATTGCGCCTATGACGGAAGCTACATTGCGATTCGAGGAACGGGTCTTCAATCCGGCGCAAAAAAAAGTCTGGTAAGAAACCAGTCTTTGCACTCATGGTGTCGAGCAGGTCTGCGGATGGAAACCGCTTACCCTTCTCGTAGTCCGAGATGAGAGAATGAGAGACGCCAAGCAAATCTCCCATCTCTTTTTGTGTATACGTTCGAAATTCCCGGACGAGCTGAAGACGTTCACCCCAAAACGCGGCACTAGGACTATGTACCAGACGCTCCGAACTGATCTCCAACTTCTTCACTCTTCATTTCCTCCACAGACTCCTCAAGGATTTCAGGGACAACAGGGGCGAGACTGATGGGCTTCGGCTGCATCACCACAACATTCTGCGCATCCAGTGGGATCTCATAAACACGGGCCGCCTCGCCTGACTCTTCTACTTCTACCAGACTCACCGTACTGGTATTTCCAGAGGCATCTGGCTCAATAGCAATCCGGAGAAGCTGAGTCGACTGAATATCCCGAGGGCCAAACACGAGCCTCATTTGCCGCAGCTCCGCAAAACTGCCCACTAGAAATTTACCGGGCACATCCTCTGCCTCACCCTTGTAAAACTTCAGGGGGAGATCTCCGATGGCGAATGTGAACCGGAGCGGATGGCTTTCCAGAATCACCGAGAGCCAGGGCAATTCCAGTCTCGATCTCCGAATTTGTGCTCTGATTCGGTCGTAGATGCGGCAGCCAAGACTCCAGCGGGTGTCTCCGGCTTCCGGATCATGCAGGAGGACTGTCCTGTCTCGCGCGTCCCGCATGAGGGTAGCTACAACGACAAGACGCTCCTTGGTAAGTGACGGGTAGTAAAGCCACGGCTCGAAATTGATCGGCATAGACTCACTATACCGCATTTATGACATTGGTGGGTGATTTTTAACAGCACAATATGTTGTGGTTTTGATCCCCGGCCTCCGCCTCCAAACAGCACCCTCGCCCTTCTGACTCTTTTCCGTAAACCACTGGTCTCTTAAGGGTTATTTTTATCCTCGACGGACGACCTGTGCCAAGCCTGGGCAGAGGTCGCTATCTCATTGAAATTTGGAGATTTACGGGAGACGGGGTTATGCCCCAAAATGGAAAAGAGGGCGTTGCCCGCAGCGTCAGGTCGAAACCGTCGGCGTATTGGGGTTTGCCCTCTTAAGATCTCGGACTCTCGTCCTGAAACCATAATAGCATCAGGTGCCCATGAGACGTTGGCGATCGCAGAAAGCCGGGAGCGGTATGAATTGCCCGCTCCCGGTCCCGTTAGTGACGCCCCGGCCAGCTCGACTCCACGTTGTCGAGCGCGCTGGAGTGTCAGAAGACATACTTCAAAGCTGCCTGCAAGACGCGCGGTGATTGGGCACTGGTGATTGTCCCAAACAGAGATCCCCCTCCTAAAGCGGCGTTGGGTTGGCCCAGGTTGGGGTGGTTGAAGAGGTTAAATGCCTCGAAGCGAAAATCGAGCTTCTGCTTCTCGCGGAATGGACCGTAGGGCAACGCAAACGACTTGATAAGGCCGGCGTCGACGTCCACGAACTTGGGTCCGCGGAGCAGGTTCCGGGCGGAATTGCCGTCCGAGTTTACCGGTTCGGCAAATGCCGCGGTGTTGAACCAGTGCGCAATGGTGGCTCCGCCCGTTGGGCTTGGATTGCCAACCAGGTTAGCGCGGCTCAAATTGTCTCCGTCTCCGTTTGGATCGCCGTAACCCACGATCGAGAATGGGAATCCGTCATGCCTGTCGAGAATCCCACTCAGCGCCCAGCCTCCCAGAAACTCCCGGGCGGCAAAACCAAGCGAATTGAATTTGGGAGTCTGCCACACTCCGGCCAGTTTGAACTGCTGCGACAGGTCGGAGTCGCAGATTCCACGGTCGAGCCAGGGTTTGCGTGGATCGGTGAATTCGTTGGCAGCGAAGCTCGAATTCGAGCCTCCCACGTCCATGCACTTCGCCCAGCGGTAGCCGCCAAGGAAGGACACGTTGTTGGTCATGCGCTTCTCGACGGAAATGACCAGGGCGTTGTAGCTGGAGGTGTTGTTGCTCTCGTTAGCAATCACTTTCCCGCTGAATCCCGCCCCGTTTGCGTACATGGGCCGGGTCAGGGAGGTGCCATCCGTGGCAGGATTGACATCCCTGGAATCGAACATGTGATAGCTTTCCGAGGCTTCATAGCCGACGTGCACCATGATCCCGTAGCTGAGCTGACGCTCGGCGCTAAGGTTCCACTGTAGAGTGGCCGGAGCTTTGAAGATGGGTGAGAAGCCAATGGCGAAGGACAACGGCTTTGGAAATACCGTGCTGCTCGTCGGCAGGTTGGGCGAAGGAGAAGTGCCGTTGTAAGGGGCTGCGGCATACGGGTTGTAGGCGCTGATGTTTGTGCCGTTGCTGAAATCGTCGATATCCACGCCTGCATTAAAGGGCAGCGTGTCGGTCATTTCGTTGTACATTCTGCCGAAGGGCTGGTCGTGATAGATGCCGAAACCGGCACGAACGCTGGTGCGGCCGTCTCCAAATACATCCCAGGCCACGCCCACGCGCGGGTCGAACAATTTCCAGTTTGAGGGCGCGAGTCCATCCGGCACGCCCCGGTCACCGCGAACTAGGAGACCGGCGGGGAGATTGGGAAAGCGAGTAGATTGAACACCGTTGGCAAAGTCCGCCAGGTTGATCTGGCTTCCGATCTGACCTGCGCTGGCGTCTGCCCACGGCAGCCAAGGTTCATAGCGAACGCCCAGGTTCAGGTTCAGGCGCTGGCTGACGTGCCAGGTATCGTTGGCGTAGAAGCCCGGACCGATGCCCCGCGGACTCACATTCGAAGGCACGTATTGTTCGTAAAACTCGTTGGAGCCGAGCATAAAGTCCAACGGCTCGGAACCGGAATTGGAACCGTTGTAGTTGGGACCCTGCCACCAGCCTTCATAGCCGGCCGATACGTACGCCTGGTAGTTCGAGCTCTGGTAGAAGGGCAATTCGCCGCCGAAGTCGAAGGTGTGGTGACCCTTGACGTAGGTCCAGTTGTTGGTGATCTCCGTCTGGTTGCGAACGACGTCGAGAGCTCCGTTCCAATAAGCTGAGATGTTCCAATCGCCGCCGATGTAGAAGCCTACCTCGTTCAAATTAGGGGCCCAGTTGGGATAATTCGCCGGCGGAGTGAGGCTCGACAAGCCGTTCTTGAACTGCGGCAATCCGGACTCGATATAAACAACCCGGCTCAACGCACCTCCCAAGGTCGTAAGGAGATTGTTCCGGAGACGATAGGTAAGGTTCAACGCCGCGTGCTGGCTTGTGAAGACCTGATTGGCCGCGCCGCTCTGGCCGCCGCTCAGGATATCCCCGGCGACTGCGATGTCGGGGTTGCTGAATTGATCCCACAGGTAGCTCTCCGAGATAATCAGACTGTCTCCGACGTGCTGGTCCCCTTTCACTACATACTGATTATCGTTCTGCGACTGGACGGTCGGGAAGCTGAACTCTCCGGTAATGGCATCGCCCGTGGGAATCAGCTTGAGAAGCGCCAGCGAAGTCTGGCTGTAGATGCTTGTGTTCACATGGTTACCCGCGAACGGCGCGCCGGTAAACGGATTCACAAGCTGGTCGGCGCTCACCGGAACTTCAGTCGACCAGTCGCCGGCCAGTTCCTTCGCCGTGGGGCCGAATCCGATATTGGAACTTGAACCGTACCGCAACGTCGTGCGCTGGAACGAGCCGAACCAGAAAGTTTTGTTCTTGATGAGCGGGCCTCCCAGGCTGAAGCCGAACTGATTGCGCTTAAGCACGTCTGGTATGCCCGTACTAAACCCTGGGGAGTCTTGGTTGGCGTCAACGGCGTTGTTCCTCAGATACTCAAAGGCGCTCCCATGCAGCGAATTTGATCCGCTCTTAGTAATGGCATTGACGATGGCGCCGCCCCGGCCGCCGAATTTCGCGTTGTAGGAGTTCGTCTCTACCGTGAATTCTTGAAGGGCGTCGGGGTTGGGAAAGACATTGGCGACGTCGGTGTAGGCGTCTTCATTCAGGCCGCCATCCAGGTAGTAAGCGGTTGAATTCTCACGAGCCTCACCGCTGGCCGTGTTGAAGCCGCCTGCTACGGTTTCTGGACGAGTGGAGATTTGGCTGGAGTAGTTATTCGCCGCCGGGTTGTGCGAGCTGGTGTCGGGTGCGAGCGCGACTAACTGAAGCGCTTCACGGCCATTGAGAGGCATCTCTTCGGTGAACTGCGGAGTAATTGCGAAACTTACCGTCTCGTCGCTGGTATTCACCAGCGGCAGTTCGCCTGTAACCGTAACCTGTTGACTTGCCGCACCCACATTCATCGAAACATCGATTGTCACCGGCTGCCCGACCTGAATCACGATTCCGGTTCTTTCATAGCCTTCGAAGCCTGCTTTTTCCACATGCAGTTTGTACGCTCCCGGCTGCAAGTTGGAGATCAGATAAAAGCCGTGACCATTGGCTTGCGCTGCCGTGGGGACTCCCGTAGTAACTTCGGTTACAGTTATGTTCGCCGCGGGAATAACAGCCCCGCTCTGATCCATCACCGTGCCGGAAATGCTGGCCGCTGTCCTCTGGGCCATCAGTGAAACGGGGACGATGATGATCGCAAGTAACGCGATCAGCCGGAATGCGTCGAGTCTTTTCATAAAGTCCTCCGAAGATTTCTTAGGAACTAGCGTCCACCATCCGCGGCACGCACCGAGACCAGAACGGAGAGGTCCGGGGAGAGCCTAAGAGCCCGCCCTGATCAGGCAGCAACCGACGATCCTTCTTCCATTTTCTGATCGAATTTTTGCATTGCTGAGCGTTTACGATCATTCTGAGGACAGATGTTAGCGGTTTGATTCTTTCATGTCAAGCAGTCTTTTCAAGGAAACGGACTGACGCGTACAAGGTCGCTTCCTAAGAGCTCGTTCAAATGGGGCCGCGCCCTTCTTATCTTAAGGTCTTAGGCCGAAAGCTCTTCCATGAAGATTACGCGTTAATTTTCTGATATTTACGCCATGCCTCAGAATTCCTATGTCCCGGAAGAAGTTCTTAGCAAGACCGCCGCGGGCACCGACCTTCTTTCCCAATTGACGTGGAAAGTGCAGGACAAATGGCGCCTGTATGCCTCGATAAGGCCGAGTGGACAACTCGTATCACCTTTGCATTTACGCTCGACCGCTTTGCACTGCGGAGGCTACCCGAATACAGAGAGGTAGCTATCTGCTTCATTCAGGCAAGCACAATATGTGGGGTTTGACGAGGGGCCGGGCACGCAAGATGTTGGGGGCCACCTGAGTCAAGCAGATAGCTACCTACAGAGATTTGCTCGTATCGGCGGACACTCTTCCTGATCGAATCTGATTGCTTATCGCTGCCAAATGTGCAAGAGTTGTGCGCGGCACTACAACCTGATGGAGGTTTTCCTATGCTCGCGGAAGAAAGGCGATTTCGAATTTCGGAGATTCTTTCGCAACAACGAACAGTCACCGCGGCTGAATTGACTGAAATGCTTGGGGTCACCGCAGCCACGGTCAGACGCGATCTTGCCGACCTGGAACGCCAGGGACTGCTTGTCCGCTCGCATGGCGGCGCGGTGTCGCGATCCTCGAACACGAACTTTCAGCCCTCGTATGAGACGCTCGGGCGCTCGAACCGAGAGGAAAAGCAGCAGATCGCGGCAGAGGCCGCCAAGCTGGTGCTGGATGGCGACACGGTGTTTCTAGAAGGAAGCACAACAGTGGCAGAGATGCTGCCAAAGCTACAGCAACGCGTCCGGCTTACGATTGTGACCAATTCTCCGCTGATCCTTTACCAGCTTCAACGGTATCCGAACATCCATGTGATCTGCATCGGCGGCGATCTTCAAAGGGATATCTTTTACCTTTCCGGGGTGTGGGCGCAGCGCGCGCTGGGCGAGATTCGTGTCGACAAAGCGTTTCTGGGCGTGAGCGGAATCGACGTTGGCTACGGGATTTCGACTGCCAGCCAGACGGAGGCTCTCATTAAGCAGGCGATCATGCGGGCATCCAAAGTGCGAATTGCCCTTGCAGACCATAGCAAATTCGGGAACCAGTGTTTTGCTTATGTTGGTCCTGTCGCGGACCTTTCAAGCCTGATTACGGACGCGGGCGCGCCGCCGACCTTCGTGAAGGCGCTCAGGGAAGCCGGAGTTCAGGTGATCGTGGCTGGCGGAGAGGCAACCTCCAATCCCGAAAACGCGGCACGGCCGCTCATTACCGCGGCTGTCCACCATGCCAAGGACCGGGATGGAGCCGGCAGATCGAAGCGCAGCGGCCGATGACATTTGGCATTGAAAGAAAGGCCTGCCGGATTCCTCAGGTTACAGAGACTACGCCTGTCCGGCGGATGCAGTTCCTGGCAACAGCTTCGAACTATTTAGATCATATTCGATCAGAAAAATACAAAACCGATTGACAATGGATGGGGATTCCGATTAATCTCAGAACTCGTTGATAAGGAGTGCGGCATTGAGCGACTTCGGAAAGCGTATCCGGCTCAACCGGATCCTGAATATGCCCGGGCACGGAACCCTTGTTGTGGCGTTCGATCATGCACTGGTTCTTGGCCCGATTCCCGGGACCGAAGACCCTTGCGGCCAAGTGGCACGATTTGTGGAAGCACGCGTTGACGCGATTCTTCTTAACCTGGGACTGATCAAACAGTGCATCGATTGTTTTCCGCGGAAGACCACCCCCGGTCTGATCGCGCGGATTGACTGGACGACGGTGTGGAATCATCCCGTTCCCGGAGAGAGCGGTGCTCTGCGGACGTGCCTGATCGCCAGACCGGAAGAGGCCCTTCATTATGGAGCGGACGCGGTTCTGACCTATCTTGTGGTGGGGACGGGAGATGCGGATTTTGAAGCGAAGGAGATTGCGCGGAACGCCGAAGTGGCCCGCGAGTGCGAACGGAGCGGCATCCCGTTGATCGTAGAAACACTCGCGCGAGGCAAGGGTGTCGAGGATCCAGGAGATCCGAAATGGCTCGCGCTACACACTCGCATTGCAACCGAACTCGGAGCTGACATCATCAAGACCGACTACTCGGGTAACGCCGGCACCATGCGGCGAGTCGTCGAGGGCTGCCCGCTTCCAATCCTCGTTTTGGGTGGCAGCCAGGCCCAGGGCGCGCTCGAAATCGTGCGAGGCGCAATGGAATCCGGAGCTGCCGGGGTCTTCTTCGGACGAAACATCTTCCAGTCAGACGACATGGGGGGCTTCCTCAGGGAAACCAGAGCCATCCTGGATGGCGTGGAAGCGCCCGCAATGCGGAAGTGATGGAAGATCATGGCGCCTGTCTCAATTGAACTTGTGGACAAGCTGTTTGATCAGCGTGCGGGATTCTGCATCCGTGCAGAGTGGGGATATGTCTCGGCAATGCTCGGGGGCGGCCACATCTGCCAGTTTGTTTCAAATGCGCATCCCGATGTGAATCCTCTCTGGCGGCCGCCGTGGCAAACGATTGACCCGTACTCCTACAGGGTGGGGGAAGACGAGGCAAAGTTCGGCCCTCCTCCCGACGGGGCGCTGCTCTCAGGGATCGTGGGCCACAGTCTTAGTTTCGACCATTTCGGTCCGCCTTCCAATGAAGAAACAGCCGCGGGGCTCAGTACCCACGGGGAAGGGCCGGCCGCACCTTGGAAGATTCACCGGCAGCTCGAAGGCGAACGGGCCGGTGTCGAATATGGAGCGGCCCTTCCGGTGAGTCAGATCGACTTCCGAAGGACATTGCGTGTCGATCCGCAGCGGCCCGTAATTTATTGCGAAGAGAAAGCGCACAATCTGAGCGCGGCCGACCGCCCCATCTCCTGGAATGAGCATGTGACTGTCGGTCCGCCGTTTCTCATTTGCGACGACACGCTCGTGGATATGCCGGCAACGCGCGCCAAAGCGATTGATGCAAGTTACGGCGATGAAATGGTGATCGTGCCCGACTCCTGTTTCGAGTGGCCCAATGCTCCTGCTCAGAGCGGTGGCCTGCTCGACCTGCGCGAAACTCCGGATGGACGCTATTGCCGCTACACCGCGCAACTGCTCGATCCGGCCCTCGACATCGCATTTATCGCCGTTAGCAGCCCCTCGATTGGCCTGCTTTTGCTCTACGTCTTCCGCCGCGCCGACTTCCCCTGGGTGGGCAACTGGCAGGAGCGTTTTTATCATGAAAATCCTCCGTGGGGGGGCACGACCTTCTGCCGCGGCATCGAATTCAGCAGCACCCCTTTTGCGATTCCGAAGCGCGACACCATCTCGCGCGGACCGTTGTTCGAGGAAGCGACATACCGGTGGCTCCCCGCCAAATCGCAAGTCGCAGTGCGCTTTCTGGCGCTCTTGCTGGAAATCCCTTCGGACTTCCGCGGAGTAGAACGGATATCCTTCGGCGGAGAAATGATTCACATACACGAGCACAAATCGCAGCGCATCGTCACGCAGGCCGTGGACACTTCGTTCCTTGCCGGAGACTCGACCGAACTATGAGCTATCTCTCCATCGATGTCGGGTCGAGCCGGTGCAAGGCGGGAATTTTCTCTGCTTCCGGCGAGAACCTTGCGTCGCGCTCGGCATCCTGGACTCCGCAGCATCCGCAGCCAGGGCGTGCCGAATTAGATCCCGAGGTGTTTCTCGAGGTCGTCACGGCGCTAGTCCGCGAGATTGCCGCCATCCCGCTCAAGGACCCGATCGAGGCCGTCTGTTTCAGTTCGCACGGGGAAACCCTGATCCCCGTTGCAGCGGATGGCCGGGCATTGTGCCCCGCCATTTTGAATACGGATGGCCGCGCTGCCAACGAAGCCGGCTGGTGCGCGCAACAGATAGAGCGGCAACGGCTGTTTTCGATGACGGGACACACAAGTCATCCTATGTACCCAGTGCCCAAACTTGTGTGGCTGCGGAAGAATGCGCCGGAAATTTTCAAAGCGGCCCGGTGGTTTCTCGGGGTCACCGACTACCTGCTCCTCCGTCTGGGGCTGCAGCCGCTCATCGATTACTCTCATGCGGCGCGATTCATGGCATTGGATGTGCGCGCGTTGACCTGGTCTCGAGAGGTGCTGGAGATGGCGCAGGTGTCGCAAAATGCACTCGCAACGCCAGTGCAGGCGGGAACAATAGCAGGCAGGCTCGGCGCCGCCGCGGCTGCGTCGCTCGGGATTCCGGAAGGTACGCCGGTGGTCGTTGGCGGGCACGACCAGGTAATCGGGGCTGTTGGCCTCGGCGTAGTCGGCGCGGGACGAGCTGCGGGCTCGCTGGGAACCTATGAGTGCATTCTCGTCGTCTCCGATCAACCTCAACTGAATCGGGCCGCGCTTGACCGCGGACTCAACTCCTATCCACACGCCGTTCCCGGAAAGTTCGTTACCATCGCCTATTTCCCTTCCGGGATCATGCTGCAGTGGCTCAGCGGCCTGCTTCGCGGAGCGCACGATGCAGAGGATTCCGAATCGCTGTGGAAGCTTCTGGAGTCGGAGGCGCCAGACGGCCCCACGGGCCTGCTCGTGACTCCGCATCTCATCGGCACCTGCAATCCGGAGTTCGACTCGCGGGCTACGGCGGCTATTCACGGGCTCACCCCGAGCAGCACGCGCGCGCACCTCTACAAAGGAGTTCTCGAAGGTATCGCCTCCGAGCTCACTCTGATCGTCGAATGCCTCGAGTCTGCGGGCTCCGCGTTCAGCCACATCAACGTATCCGGCGGGGGTGTCCACTCCGCGATGGGAATGCGGTTGCGCGCAGCGTTCACAGGCAAACATCTGCACATCATGAGCGGACAAGAATCGGTATGTCTTGGCGGAGCCATGCTGGCCAGCGTGGCTCTGGGCGCGCATGCCGACGTTGAAGCCGCTGCCAAAGCAATGGTGCGCGAAGAAACGCGCATTGACCCCGATTCGGATCTTGCTCGGCAATACGGAGCTCGGCAGGCCGGCTATCGCCGCTTTCGTTCTCTGCTGGTGCAGTCCAATGCAAACAGTTTTTCCCAACAAGGAGAGCAATCATGATTCAACCTACGGTCGGTTTCATCGTGTATGGCGTGCACAAAGACGGCCTCAAAGACCCGATGGGGAAGCCGTTCATCGACGATGCCATCGTTGCCAATGCGAAGGCTGCGCTGCGACAGGCCGGTGTCGCGCTCATCGAGCATGAAACGGTAATCGCCACCAAGCAGGAGGCCGTTGAGGCCTTGCAGAAAATGAAGCATGACGAAACCGTCGATGCAGTCGTGCTCTTCTCCGGGACCTGGGTTTGGGCAGCGCATTTGGTGGGAGCAGTGCGCGACTTCGCGGCCAGCGGCAAGGCATTGCTCCTTTGGACGCATCCGGGTTCTCAGGGTTGGCGGCCGGTGGGCGGCCTGGTGATGCATGGCGGTTTGCTCGAAATCGGTGTCCCCCATCGCTTCGTCTATGGCGGAATTCACGAACCCGATACCGTAGGCCGCATTGTCAGCTATGCGCAAGCCGCGCACCTTAAGAACAGTCTCAACCTTACGACCATGGGCACGTTTGGAGGCCGCGGCATGGGACAAACGTGCGGCGCCGCCGATCCCTCGCAATGGATGAAAACCTTCGGCATCGATATCGACTCGCGCGACACCACGGACCTGATACGCACTGCTGAGCGTATTCCGGACGCGGAGGTAAAAGCGCTTCAACCGCGCCTTAAAGAGCTTTTCGGTGCTGCGCCGGACTCGAACACCGTCAACGAGCGCTCGATTCGCCTCTATCTCGCGCTTAAAGAAGTCGTGCAACGGGAGCACTTCAATTTCTACACCATCCAGTCTTTCCCGGGCCTTGCAGACGAATACACCGCGTCGTGCTTCGCGCAGAGCATGATGCTCGAGGATGGCTACGGGACGTCCACGCTGGGCGACTTCAATACCGCGCTCACCGTCTTGCTGTTAACACGGCTCAGCAAGGAGCGCGTTTACTATGGCGATCTGCAGCACATCGATCGCGCTACCAAAGAGATAAAAATCATCGGGGACGGAGCTTGCCCTCCGTCGCTCGCCGGCATACTTGGTCCGGCCGGATTCGCCGAGCACGGTATTCCAACCGAAGGCGGCGCAGGTGGCCTGTCCATCAAGTTGATCTGCAAGGTGGGAGAAGGCGTGCTGGCGCGGCTCGGCAGGGTCGATGGCAAATTCCAGATGGTCGTTACCCGCGCCTCAATCTTCGAGCCGCCCCAGGACCAGGTCGAGAAACGTTTGCACGAGTGCGGAATCCCGTTCTGGCCGCATGGCTTTGTCAAGGCGCACTGCGATATCGACGCCTTGCTTCAGCACTGGACCAATGAATACGCCTGCCTCGGCTATGGAGAGGATCTTTATCCGGCGCTGGCCGATTTTTGCGAATTGACCGGCATCAAGGCAATACTGCTCTAATCGGTGCGTCCCTTGTGAATCTCAAGCGCTCGCCCAGGTGAGCGCCGCACCCAGGATTGCCTCGGCCGCAAGAATCACAGAATCGAATTCGACATATTCATTGGGATTGTGAGCTCCGGCGCCCGAGGGGCCAAAGAGTAATGTTGGAATGCCAAACCGCCGCTGCACCAAGCCAGCGTCGCAAGGGTAAGGCGCCCCAGTAACGATGGGCGCACTGCCCGATGCATCCGCGGCGCTCTTCGCCATGCACTCTACCCAGGGATGCTCGGCGGGCACTTCGTGACCTTGTAGCGTCAACTCGAGTAATGGTTTCCATTGAATGGGATGCTTGCTGAAAAATGGATCGGCTGCGCCGAATGAGTGTAGGGATTTGGTTATTTCCTCGACGATGGCGTCAATATTCTCATTCGGTAGAAACTGAAAATAAACGCGAAGTGTCGCGCGCATCGGAACACTCAGTGGCACCTCGGGGTCCAGTCGGTTCGCTTCGACGGCCAGGACCTGGACCGGGGTCGGATCGGATATGCCCGCATAAGCGCCTTGTGTTTGAACGCTTGATCGCCTTTTCGCCCAACTGTCGACCCAGCCCAGAAGACGGCCGAAGGGAATCGCAGGGCTTATCACTTCCGATTTTGAAAAGTACGCGGTCGGATCTCCCGCTTCGACCACCAAGTCGACGATTACACCTCCACGGGTCGCCCTGTAAATGTCCAGTTGTGTCCCCTCTGAAATCACGCACGCATCGGCCGTTACTCCACGAAGGAGTGCCGCGTACGTACCGGCGCCCCCACCCCATTCTTCGTCGATGACCGACTCAAAGAAAAGATCGCCTCCAAGCCGCAGATTTGCGCGCTTAAGTGCGCATAAGACCGCGGCATGCGCAACCAGCCCGCCTTTCATATCGAAAGCTCCAAGGCCGTGGACACGTCCATTGCGGAAGTGGCCCGACCAGGGAGATGCGGACCAGTTCGACTTTCCCGGAGGCACTGTATCCATATGCCCGTTCAGAAGCAGGCTTTTACCCGTTCCTCTACCCTCAATCCAGGCGCTCAGGTTCTTTCGGCCGGAAAAGTGCCGCCGTTGAAAGAGTGGCCGGCTGTCCCTTGCAAGGATTGGTCCGATTTCATAGAGTTCGGTGCGAATTCCAAACTCGTGAAGGAAGTCCTTCAGCACGCACTGGGCTGGAGTTTCATTCCCTTCGGGCGGGATGGCGACACTGTTTGTTCGAATCAGTTCCTGGAGAAGCCGTCTCAGGTGAGCCCGAAGCGGGCGAATGAGCTTGCGGGCTTCATGAGCAACTTCTCGCGCCGGCTGCTTTGTCAATTTCATTCGATCGCACCTGTCTTAGAACAACAGCCCGACGTACAGGAAGTATTGCCGACATCGAGCGACTCGATCTGTGCCAGATCCATCTTGCACTCTTCGAGCATATCGGCCAGCCGTTGGAGATGAACGGCTCGTTCCCTCGATGGGGTCTTTCCCCGTTTCGAAAACGCAATCGCCGCACAAGCCATGGCAAGATGGACTTCTTCCTCAGCGCCGATCGCTACCGATGTGAGGACGGTCCCGGTGGATGGATCAATCACATCTTGTACAGTCTCAAACCGGCTGGCGACCATCTTGCCGCCGATTTGTTGCAACTGAGGCGAATGAGCAAAGCGCTGAACGGTGTCTGTTGGCACCGCAATTATGCTTCCTCCCCCTGATGGGCGCCGTGACGCTGCTGGATTGTTTCGTTCCCAATTACTCGAATCCAGGTTTGAGCCACGAGAACGGTTTCTCAATTGCGCGATCTTAATCGAATATGTAGTATTATGTCAAAATGTTTTCGTTTCCTACCGATTCGGTGACCTGCGAGGGTCGCAACAAGCCGCCAATTCACGGTGTGCGATATAACCGCTTCCTTCTGCTTGTCGCCGGTCTTGGTGGATTGCTCTATGGTGGCAACGCGCCCCGCAATATGCTTCGTGGATTCGGTGACAATCAGATCAATGTTGCCATCCGGAAAGAAATACATTTGTACGATAGCTTCAATCTGCAGTTCCGGGCAGAAGCCTACAATCTCTTCAACCATCCGAATCTCGGATACATCGATCCATCGCTAACCGACGCGCTGTTCGGGCAATCCACACTGATGCTGAACCAGAGTTTCGGCCCAACAGGTTCTCTCTACGAGCCTGGAGGGCCGCGCTCTCTTCAGATTTCGCTCCGGGTGCATTTCTGAAATCGCACACCCAACATACTCGTTGAAGCAGACGCCCGGAGAGCCTTTTATCCCTGAAAGAGCTTCCGTGTATATAAGACCGTCTAATCTTTGCCCGCAATTCCCTTTCTCTTTCCAGGGTAGATTCTTCGGTGGTTCCTTCCCTTTATCTAGTGATTGGCGTTTGTTGCGAAGTAACTTTGCAGACTAGCATAACCGACCCTGTCAGAGTTCAAGTCGCCTGAGCCGGACGCTAGTTCCTGTATTCCAACCGCTATCTGCGGCAATTCATTGCGGCGCTCGCGCCGGAGAGGAACCACTGTGCGTTCAGGCATTGCCGATGCAGCCGACCTTGTGCGTAAATCCAATCTGCCTAGAGCACGGATACTGGTAATTGTGGTCCTGTATAAAATGCCGTTGACCGAGTCCCACACCATTCAGGGGCTTTTACAGGCCTTTGCCAGTTATCCAGAATTGCATGAGGTAGCTATCTGCTTCATTCAGGCAAGCACAATATGTGGGGTTTGACGAGGGGCCGGGCACGCAAGATGTTGGGGGCCACCTGAGTCAAGCAGATAGCTACCTTGCATGATTCATTGAGTGTATTGATCTGGGATAACAGCCCAACGCCACTCAAGGACGCTGAGCCTTTGTCTGCATTTACCTACAAGCATTCGCAGGAAAATCTCGGCTTATCCAGCGCGTATAACCGCGCAATGAAAATCGCAGAAGCAATGGGTTGCCAGTGGCTGCTGCAACTCGATCAGAACACGGAAATACCCGCCGAATTTTTGCCGCAGATGTTAAAGCTCGGCTGTAGATTCTTGAACAGAGCCGAGATCGCCGCAATCGTTCCGTTTTTGGTGGATGGCGATCGCATCCTTTCGCCGTTCAAAGTGCTATTTAAGAAGCGCACAGCACTGGACAAGCCATTCGAAGGGGTATTTCCCGGAGAGGTGTCAGCAGCAAACAGCGGCACATTGATGAGGATTGATGCTTTAGAGCAGATCGGTGGCTTTAATGAAGATTTCTGGCTGGATTTCTCCGATGTAGTGGTGTTTCACCTGCTGCACCTGCATGGCAAGCAGATCTACATTGCAGGCGGTTTACTGCTGAAGCACAAAATCGCCGTGCTCGATTTTAAAAAATCGATGTCACCAGAACGCTATTTAAGCTTTATTGCAGCGGAAGGTGCATATTGGGACACGTACGGGACAGCTACCGAACAGGGCTTTCATACTTTGCGTCTTCTTGAGCGCGCAATCCGACAAAAGCGACGCTTTAATGACTCGACATATGCCAAGATTACCGTTGCCTATTTCTTCAGGCGGCTTTTCCTCAGCAAGAAATATCGATTGAGGTGGTGGAAATTGCAATCTCTCCAGCGAGAGATTCCGATTGTTTCTGAGCATCGGTAAGATTCAATAAAGAGTAACTTCCAGGTCGAACCGCTTGCGCACCATGGCGACCAGTACGCAGAACGAGACCGCGATCCAGATTTGCGTCATCATGGCGTTCTCGGTGGTGCCAGAGGAGCCCGTGTACTGTTAGCCGCCTCTGCGCAGCTTCAATACCGCTTTATGTAACGAACAAGTCCATCGATTGTGCGCTTAAAGGAGGGGTAGATTTGTTTATCGCGCCTCTCTTTATAATCGACGGTCCAATGACCGATAAGGAGTTGCTTTGGCATTATCGCGTTCACGCTTTATCTTTCATTCCTCGAATTCCTTTTTCCGATGGATTACGGTCGCTGCATTTCTGGCGACAATATCGGGTGCTCTTGCAGCCCAGACCCAAACGGTCAGCGCACACGCTTCAAATGGCAATTCCAGTTCTGCTATTGATGTTTCTTTGGGTATATTCGGACAGTTCACGCCGGCGCGAACACCCACTGAGATCACCCCGTATCGAGATGGGACAGCCTACGACCAGACTACCCAGGGCACGTCAACTTCGGCTGGATTTCTGGGAACTTTCCACCAATCGTTCAGACCTTGGCTGGGCTACAACGTCAACTTCGGCTACAGCCGGTTCAGCGAACAGTACTCGCAAGGAATGTACTTCCCGAACCCAACGACACCGACAAACCCAATTTCCAGTTTCAGCTATGGGTCGATCGGCGAAAACATGTATGAACTCACTGGCGCTTACCTCGTTCAGGGACCGAGGGCGAGACACGTCGATACGTTCTTTCAGTTAGGAGGAGGAGTCTTGTCTTTTCTTCCAACTCAAGATCCTTCGCCGTACTGGGTCGAGTTCCGCCCTGTAATGGTCTTCGGAACAGGCATCAACTACAGATTCTCAAATCACTGGGCGCTCCGCGGCGAATATCGAGGGCTCTTCTATAAGAATCCTTCTTTCAGTGGGATCAGAACGGCAGACAGCGATGTGCCAACCGTGAAACTGTACACAATCACCCACGAACCGACCATAAGCCTCGTCTATCGATTCGGAGCGAAACGATAAATTGCAATGACGATAAAGGTGGTAGTCAGCGAAATTCCATGGAAGAGTGCCACCTCTGTCACGGAGAGCCTAATACGCTAACCGCATCGCAAGGTAGATTCCTCGCTGAAACTCCTCTTCATAATTGGGTGTGCTTGCTGCGGGACTGCTGGGCCGCCCTAGCGCTGAAACATGGCCTCCTGCAAGAACGCGCTTGTGAAGAGGAACCCTTACGTGCAACTTGTGAGCGCCTTTCGCCGTGCTGCTCAGTCCACTCGCCTTATCGTCGCGGAGTTGCTCGTAGCGCTCCGTTTCTACCGTCGTTCGCATACCAACTTATTGGTCAAGGATGCAGCACTAGCTGATGAGTGGCCTTGGGTGCGAATGTACGTGTTGCGCAGGGACAGGTATCGTTGCCTCGCATGTTATACGCAAGGTGATGAAATCACCCTCCACGTAAACGTAATTCGGTCTCTCTCCTTGAATGTTGACGGACTGATTACGTTGTGTGAACCCTGCCATCATGCTGCTCAAGACCTGAGGATAGCTGGCAACAACGCTCCGGGATTCCTTCACAGCCTTTGGAGACAGCTTCGTCTGGCTTACCAACCCCCCTTCCTTGAGAGCCGATTGATTTGGACTAGCCGCGACGAAGAAAGGCGATCTTTAGTGGATGCTTATGCGAAGCGAGTTTAAGGAACGAACGATTACACACGGGCTGTTGCGGCCTGGCTGCTTCATCTCCATGCATGTGTGTAATATGGCGAGCGACGTACGGCTTGAGTTGACTTCTCTGTCTGAGAACAAGAGGATGAAATTCCCGGTAGCTGCTGCGTCGTTTTTGCCAAACGCATACTCTGCCGGGTGCCCTGGACTGCCAGGGGGAGGACAGCATCGTTCTGATAGGCCGAAATGAACCCAATGTTCAGCCTATCTTGCAGAATCGGTAACGTGAAACGCCGATCTCGCCGGGCATGTTCAGTGCGGTCTGGTTCGCAGATTCCAGTCGCGATGCCGACTTCGCAGGACCAATCCAAATTGGGAGTAGCTTCCGGATGCAGCGCGTTCGATCACAGACTCAATGCGCCTTTACAAATGTCTGATACCGGTGAAGATTCAGCCTGGTGTCCGGCGGATGTCCGCTCTCATGCGAGCGAGTGGCGTGTGAGATCATCAAGTCCAAATGATCATTCCCGATTGGCTACAGCCTACATTGGCTCAATTCGAAGGACGAACCGAGCCATTCATGGAAGTGGAGCTTGGCGAAGCTACCTGTCCATCGTAGGCACCGATTTGGACCACGCCCTCTTCACAACCTGCTCTGCGCGCGTTGTAAGCGGCGGAGCACTACTCCTGCCGGCCCGCAAGCTGTTCGACTATGTGCGCCTCCTCGAAGGGGAAGATGTTGCCTTCACGCTGCTCGACAACAACTGGGTCCAGATTCGCTGCGGCCGGTCGAAGACAAAGATGGTCGGCATGAGTTCGACAAATTTCCCGGCCGTACCTGAGTTTCCCGAGAAGC
>Ga0224555_1002040_pt1 | contig 25120 bp, 20 predicted proteins | sample 714S23034metaG_FD_180687 | JGI IMG/M metagenome (GOLD analysis project Ga0224555, IMG submission 180687) | Peat soil microbial communities from Stordalen Mire, Sweden - 717 S2 30-34 | ecosystem: Environmental > Terrestrial > Soil > Wetlands > Peat | place: Sweden: Norrbotten County, Stordalen...
CGAGGAGCGGGCCTGGCTTCCTGGGGGTTCCGGACTTCTGGCGGGGACTTGGGACTTGGCGTGTTCCAGCGCTGTTGAGAGTTGCGGGGTACGCGAGGGAGCTTTGGCGATCAAAGCTTGATGGGAACTCCGGTCGGATTGGGAATGAGATTGGGAAGACGCAATGCGCTGCCGGCTGTGCGGAACGGCTTGAGCCGCACGATGGCGCGCAAGGTCGCTGCGGATCTTGAGACCGGCGGCGCGGCCAACCTCTTCTGGGGTGGGGCGACCCGCTTTGTTTTGAACGCTGCGAGTGGTTGGCGCTGCATTGGCGTGCTTGTGCGTCTTCGCCTTGGAGACAGACGACCCATTGGCTGAAGAAACCGCGAGTGCAGCCAGCACAAATACTGTAAAAACGGTTCGCCGCATAAGGAGTGTGCGGAGAATCCAGAGCCTCTTTAGTTTAGACGCATTCAATTGAAATAGAGAGTGCCTGTTGAGGTGCGGCCACGTCTGATAATTGTCTGCGCGATGCGGGATGACTGTAGGCCCGTTTACAATCAACACGTTCCCATAAACCGTCCACAAGAACCGGGATCCCCCAGATCCCAAGGATTGCTCGAGCTGCCGTGAAGATTTCAAACAGAGGTGTATGGATTGCCGTCGCTCTGCTGCTGGCCGTGCAGGCGGCGCAGGTGGTTTACGTCGTGCACCGCGAGTCGCTGACCTGGGACGAGGGCGACCACATTTTTGCGGGCTACATGATGCTGCATACCGGCGACTACGGGCTCAATCCCGAACATCCGCCGCTCGTGAAGATGCTTGCCGCACTACCGCTCCTGGGCCGTGATTTGTGGACGCCGCCGTTGACAGGAGGCGACTTCAAAGGCGAGGCGTATATGGGCGGACGCAATTTTCTTGCCCGCAACGACGGGGGCAGCCAGAAGCTTGTCTTCCGCATGCGACTGATGGCGGGGCTGCTGGCGTTGGGGCTTTCGCTGCTGGTGTTTCTGGCGGCACGCGAGTGGTTCGGCACGGCGGCAGGACTGGTTGCGCTGGTGCTGGTGACCTTCGATCCTAATCTGCTGGCTCACTCCGCATTGGTCACTACGGACATGGGCGTTACGCTGTTTTTTCTGGCGAGCATTTACGCCTTCTATCGCTATGTGAAGCGGCCTTCGCTGGGCCGGCTGCTGCTGGCTGGGGGCGCCGCCGGGCTGCTGCTGGCGACCAAACACTCTGGCATTCTGTTAGCGCCGATGCTGGTTCTGCTGGTGGTATGGGAGGTGTTCGCATCGCCCAAAGGCGGCCGCGGACGGCTGGCGCTGCGGTTGGCGGGCGCGCTGGCGGCGATTGTCGTGGTGGGCGTGCTGGTGCTGTGGTGCTTTTACGGATTCCGCTATGCCGCGCGGCCAGCGGGGTTGCAGCTCAGCGCCTCACTGGCCAACTACGCTGCGCCGCTGGGACACTTCAGCGCGGGTGTGATCCTGTTCTTTGCCCACTTTCACCTGCTGCCTGAGTCGTACTTGATGGGGCTGGTGGATGTGAAGCGCGTGGCGGAGTTCTATCCCACGTTCATCTTCGGCAAGGTCTACGCGCACGGGGTTTGGTGGTACTTCCCTGCCGCGATCCTGATTAAGACCACGCTGGGAATGCTAGCGCTGGTGGCGGTTGCAGGCTGGGCAATTGCGAGCGGGCGGCTGCGCAAGGGACGCGAGCTGGCGTTCATTTTGATTCCGTGGATTGTGTACCTGGCGGTTGCCATTCAGGCCGGAATGAACATCGGCGCGCGGCATGTTCTGCCGCTTTATGCGCTGGCGGCGATTTTGGCGGGTGGTGGGATTGTGGCGCTGGCTGCGGGGAATCGCCGATGGGTTTGGGTTGGAGGTGTGCTGATTGCCGCGCATGTTGTCTCGGCGCTCACGGTGTTCCCGAATTACATGGCTTATGCGAACGAGGCGTGGGGTGGGGCGAAGAACGTCCATAATCTGCTCAGCGACGCCAATGTGGATTGGGCTCAGCAGCTCATTCAAGTGAAGGAATGGCAGGACAGGAACCCTGGCGAGGAGTGCTGGTTCGCGTATTTCGCGAGGCCTGAGATCGATCCCGGAGTTTATGGGATCACTTGCCACGGGCTGCCGACGATCGACACGTTTTGGGCGGGCGGTTCGGACATTGTTCCGCCGACGATCAACGGGACGGTGCTGATCAGCGCCGGAGACCTGAGCGGGTGTGAATGGCCCAGCGGGCGCATGAACCCTTACCGGGATTTTCAGGCTGTGCAGCCAGCGGAGAGCATCGACTACGGAGTGTTTGTCTATCGGGGCAGCTTCAAGATGAACCAGGCGGCGGCATTGAGCCGTGCGCAGAATGCGTATGAGCTGCTGGCCGCGCACAAACCGGAAGAGGCGCTGGTGCTGGCGAAGGAGGCTGTGGCAATCGATCCGGAAGAGATCATCAGCCAGACGGCGTTGGGCGATGCTGCAGCTGCGCTGGGGCAGAAGGATGAGGCGCGGCAGGCATGGCAGGCGGCGATTGCTTCAGCGCGGCAATTGGAGCCGGATGCACAGGTGAGCTACATTCCCAACCTGGAGGCTAAGCTGAAGAAGCTGTGAAGTCATTGGGACTACTCTATAAATAGATTGGGGAGGTGCGCATGACCGCAAAGACAGGAACGATCCCCAAGAAGATCGAAGCAAAACTGTTCTGGATCGGCCGAAGCCAGGCTGTGCGACTTCCCAAGGAGTTTCGTTTTGGGGGTGACCGAGTGCGCATAAGCCGGATGGGCGCGGGCGTGCTGTTGGAACCCGTGATTGACGTAAGGAAAGAAACCGCCGAGGAGTTATTTGTGCGCATCGATGCAATGAAGGGTGATCCGCTGTTCCCCGATGGGCGCAAGCAAAACCTCGCGCCGATTCGTGAGTACTTCAAGTGAGCTACCTGCTCGATACGAACGTCTGCATCGCGCTCATCAATGGAACGTCGACCAAGGTTCGCGCGCGGTTTGCGGAAGCGACTCGGCAGAAAGCGGGCCTTGCAACTTCAACGATCGTCATTCATCAGCTTTGGCACCGCGCGGCAAAGGATGAGCGTGCCACCCGCTATGCCCACGCGTTGGCGGCATTTCTGAGCAGTGATGCAGCGCTGCTCGATTTTTCCGAGCAGGATGCCCACGCCGCCGGAGAAATTCGTGCGGAGCTTGAACGGAAGGGCCGGCGGATTGGCGAATACGATACGCTGATCGCCGGACAGGCGCTTAGCCGGAATCTGATTCTGGTTACCGCGAACACGCGAGAGTTCGGAAGGGTGAACGGGCTGGTGGTGGAGGATTGGTCGCTGTAGGATTGGACTTTCCCAGCGCCGCCTTCGTTCGACGCATTCTGCATCCGGAACTTGTTCTACGGACTATTCCTCAGGTGCGGATTCGCGTAGTTTCTCCACATCCGCAAGGTCCTGAAACCGGCCCACTGCGAGCTTATTCTGAATCAGGTGCTCTCGCGAGATGACGTGTGCCGGAGTCTGACCATCGAGGAGTTTCTCAACGCGGCTTTCCCACGCTTCATCGAAGGAGACTCCTGCAATTCCTTGCAAGATGTCCACCCGGCCGGGCTGGACTCCCATTTGGAATACGGAAGTCGGCTTGTCGTTGAAGTCGGCTGGCGTCATCGCGCCGATGGGGGCGCCGAACTCCGTGAGAGCTGCGAAGACGGCCCCGCTGTTCTCCTCATCGGCCTTGATGAAAAGATCGAGGTCTTTGGTTCCTCGCGGCTCGGCGTGAATGCTGACGGCGTGCCCACCGATCACAAGATACTTCACCCCGTGAGCGTTGAAGGCTGCGATGATGTCTCTCTGATCCTTCAGCATGGTTTCACCAAGCCTTTCACAATGCCTTCCAGTTCGGGCGCTCGACGCGGACCAGGGTCTTGTTCGTTGGACGATCTTCGAGATCGATCCCTTTGGAAAGATAAGCACACCGGACGATTTCCGCAACCGCCTCCATGCGCTCGGCGCAGGGCCTGCTCCGCCAATAGCGGTATGTCTCCATACGCTGCGCCTTGAAGTCCGTCACCCGTCGGATTGTCTTGTCGATGGTCATGGTTTAAATCCACTTGAATTTGTGACGACTCCCAGGTCTCAAAGGCGAGACCTCAGACGCCCGCCACCCGGCCACTCGCCCCTGATCACCAGCCGACCTGAGCCGCGCTAGGAATTCCCCTCCGCATACGAATCTCGTCAGCTTCGAGCGGATGCTTGCGCGTGTGTGCAATGCGGTGACAGGTCGGACACAGACACATCAAGTCACTTGTTCCGGTTATTCGCACGCCGTGTCCGTGGCTGAGCGGGTACTTGTGATGACAGTCTATGATGAACGCCCCGTTCGCCTCCAGACGAAATCCGCAGGATTGACAGGTGTAATCATCTTGCTGCTTTCGCTCCTTAATCAGTCGAGCGTTGCGTTTCCTAAACGTCGCCGAGCGGTCCTGCTGGTACCCTTCCTCGGCTCCGCGATCCGTATTGTTCGAATCGGACTCTCGCCCCCAGTAGCGCCAGCAGGCTTCCTGTGCTTCGTGGTGAGAAAGATAAGGCAAAGTGTGCCCTGATCTCTCCTCCAATAGACGCTTCGCGCCGTTCCAACTGCCGCCGGAAAGACCTGTGTCCTTTCGTACAACTAGCTCCATCAATGGTGGTCTACCATTGGCGATTTCAAAAAGTGAAATGTCGAAAACGCGCGGGACTATCTCACGGACTCGCACCTGCCCCCAGTCCTTCCGCGAAATCCTTCCCCACAACTCCTTATATGTGACTAGGCGCACCCTGTCTGTCTTGAGATTGCCGGTTGCAGTCTCTATCAGAATTCTCCGCAGCCTCTGTTGTTTGGGGTCCAATATGGATGACATTTGCTCCTCCGTTTTGAATGCCGAGTGCCTCAGGTCCCGATTGAGACCTGGGGCGTCGCTGGACGCGTAGTCCCGCAGTCCTCACTGCAACAGCGTTGGCTCGTCGTCCTTCAGTTCTTCCGGCGGGATGATGACGGCGGCGGCGATCTTGTCGTCGGTTTCGAGGTTGAGCAGGCGGACGCCCTGAGTGGCGCGGCCTGCGGCGCGGATGGTCTTGGTGTCGATGCGGATGATCTTGCCAAACTGGCTGATGACCATCAGTTCCGAGATCTCACTCACCAGGAGAATGGATGCGGTTTTTCCAACTTTCGGGGTTGCCTTGAGGTTGGTCACGCCCTGCGCGCCGCGCGCCGTCAAACGATACTCGTCCACATCGGTGCGCTTGCCAAAGCCGTTCTCTGTGACCGTAAGAATGAGTTGCTGCGTCACGCAGAGCTTTTCGTCAAGGTTCTTCATGGCCTTGTAGGCGCTTTCAACCGCCTTCTCGGCCGCACTCACAACCGACGAGTCAATAATCTTGTTGCGATAGTCCTCACGCGCCCTTGTCAGCGCCGCTTCAGCCGCGGCATCGGCCTCGCGGGCCGCTTTGAGTTTATCCGTCAACCCCAGCCGCGCGGCGCACTCATCGCGCTCGGTTTCGCGGATGGCGTCGGAACTGGTGATGGCCGCGCCGATGAGATAATCGCCCTTCTTGAGCGAGATGCCGCGATTGCCGGCGGCGTTACGGCCCATGGGGCGCAGGCCGATGCCATTGCGGTCGGCGTCATATTCCTCTTCGAAGCGGATGGCCATGCCATCGCGCGTGGCGAGGAAGATGGTCTGCTTGCCGTTGGTAAGGCCGGCGGAGACCAGGTCGTCGTCCTTGTCGATGGCGATGGCGATAATGCCGCGCGCCATGACGTTGGAGAAGTCCTTGAGCGGCGTCTTCTTGACGGTGCCCTTTTGCGTGGCGAAGAAGATGAACTTGCCTTCTTCCTCGAGGTCGCGAATGGGGAGAATGGCGCGGACATTCTCGCCGGGCTGCAGGTCGAGCAGGCTCTGCATGCTCTTGCCCTTGCCGGCGGCGCCGACATCGGGAATCTCGTAGACCTTGAGCCAGTAGACGCGGCCCGTGTTGGTGAAGCAGAGCAGGAAGGCGTGCGTGGAATCGATGATGAGCTGCGAGACGAAATCTTCCTCGCGCGTCTTCATGCCGGTGCGGCCGGTGCCGCCGCGGCGCTGCTGGCGATAGATGCTGATGGGCGTGCGCTTGAGGTAGCCCTGATGGCTGACCGTGACGGCGACCTGTTCGTCGGCGATGAGATCTTCAAGCTGCAGTTCCGCGCTTTCGTCGACGATCTGGGTGCGGCGCGCGTCGCCATATTTCTCGCGGACTTCTTCGAGTTCCTTGACGATGACGGCGCGGAGTTTTGCGTCGCTGGCGAGGATCGACTCGTACTCGGCGATGCGTTCGCGCACCTGCTTGAGCTCATTCATCAACTCGTCGATGGAGAGCTGGGTGAGGCGGTAGAGCTGCAACTCGAGGATGGCGTCGATCTGCTTGAGGGTAAGGCCTTTTTCCTCATGCGGCAGGCGGACGCGGTCGAGGGTGACAACGATGGAGGTGCCTTTGCCCCATGCATAGAGGTTCTCGCGGGCTTCAACACGCGAACCGGAACCGCGAATGATCTTGATGACCGTGTCGAGGTTGTCGAGAGCGATCCTGTAGCCTTCGAGGATGTGCTCGCGATCGCGCGCCTTGCGCAGCAGGAAGACGGTGCGGCGCTGCACAACGTCGATGCGATGATCGATGAAGCAGCGAATCGCCTCGTCCAGACCGAGTTCCCGCGGCTGCCCGTTGAGGACCGCGAGGAAGATCATGGAGAAGCTCTCCTGCATCTGCGTGTGCTTGTAGAGCTGGTTGAGCACAATCTCAGGCTGGGCGCCGCGCTTGAGCTCGATGACGATGCGCATGCCGTCGCGATCGCTTTCATCGCGCACGTCGCTGATGTCGTCGACGATCTTTTCGGTGACCAGTTCGGCGATTCGTTCAATGAGCTTGGACTTGTTGACCTGGTACGGAATCTCCGTGACGATGATGGCCTGTTTTTCCTTGGTCAGGTTTTCAGTGGCCACCTTGGCGCGCATCATGAAGCGTCCGCGGCCTGTCTTGTAGGCCTGGGGAATGCCGGCCTTGCCGTAGAGGAATCCGCCGGTGGGGAAATCGGGGCCCTGCACGTGCTTGAGGACTTCAGCGAGGCCGGCGCGGGGATTCTGCACCATTTCGATAGCCGCGTTGAGAATCTCGGTCAGGTTGTGCGGGGGAATGTTGGTAGCCATGCCGACCGCGATGCCGCTTGAACCGTTGACGATGAGATTGGGTATGCGCGTGGGCAGCACCGTGGGCTCGAAGGTGGACTCGTCGTAGTTGGGCGTGAAGTCGACGGTCTCCATGTCGATGTCGGCGAGAAGCTCGCCGGCGATGCGATCCATGCGGCACTCGGTGTAACGCATGGCCGCGGGCGGGTCGCCGTCGACGGAGCCGAAGTTACCCTGGCCGTCGACCAGCGGATAGCGCAGAGAGAACGGCTGCGCCATGCGGACCAGTGTGTCGTAGATGGCCGAGTCGCCGTGGGGGTGGTAGACACCCATGGCCTGGCCGACAACTTTGGCGCACTTGGCGTATTTCTTGTTGTGGGCCAGACCCATCTCGCTTAGTGTGTAGAGCACGCGGCGGTGCACGGGCTTGAGGCCGTCGCGGGCATCGGGCAGGGCGCGCCCGATGATGACGCTCATCGAGTAGTCAAGATAGGAGCGGCGCATCTCCTCTTCGATGTTGATCGGGATGAGGTTCGTGCCGCTGTTTGGCGGCGTACCGCTCTCAAGAGGAAGCTGGGGATTCTGATCGTCTGCCATAGTTTTTTGCTGCCCGCCACAAGGCGGCATTAGGGTTCCGGTGAAAGCGGGGCCGGACTTTGCGGGCTGGTTCTATTTTACGCGCTCAAAGGGCGTTTCAGCAAGGCAACTACGGAGAAATAAGTCCTTATTATGGTTTGGCTTATGGACGGTTGCGGATGGTCGGGCGGGAGCCTCGTGAGGCTCAGGCGGCGCGGCGGGATTTTGGCTTGGATTTGGCGGTGGCGCGGGCCTTCTTTTTGGGGCTCTTGGGAGCCTCGTCGTAATCGGCATTCTCTCCCAAACCTGTCAGAATCACCGGAGCGCGATCGGGGAATTCGACAATGAGCGATAGCTTACCGCCAACTCCTTCGACATAGCTGCGGAGGGTGGAGAGGTAGAGGTCGGTGCGCTTCTCGATGCGGGAAACACCCTCCTGGCCAATTTTTAGCTTCTTGGAGAGGCGGGCCTGGGTGAGTTTGCGGGCGCGGCGGACTTCGCGGAGGTTCAGTTCCACCCGCATCTCTTCCGCAAGCAGACGAATCCTGGCCCTACTTTCCTCAGATTCTTCGGCAAGCATTTCTTCCAATGAAACTGTCATCTGGACTGCCTCTTTAAACGAAGACTTTGTAAATGTTGATCGAAGCGCTCATCCGCAACGCGCAACAGGTTGCGATAAAAGCGCTCCTTCCCGATTCCACTCTTGTCCCCGCCGACGAGCAAGATGGCCTTGCGCTGTGCATCGAAAGCGTACGCTACACGCCATGCGCCTCCATCCGCATCAAAACGCAATTCCTTCATATTCGCGTGGCGCGAACCTTTGAGTGTGTCTGCCAGCGGTCTTCCGAGCAGCGGACCATTCTCGCCCAGGATAATTGCCGCTGCCTTCAACTTCTCACGAACTGATTGCGACAACTGCCGGACTTCCACCGCAAATTCGGCGTGAAACTCAACTGCCCATTGCACTTCCGTTCCGGAAGTGCCGCCTATTCTTCGAGGGAGCAATGCCAATTTTCTCCTTGTCTTTTAGGCCCTGCTCCCGGTCACGCCTTTCTGCCAGTGACGACTGAATAGGATTATGTCTTGGAATGCCTAATGTCGTCAAGTGCATGATTTTCTTCCAGCATTCCCCAGGGTAATCGCGGCATGGAGCGGCTGCATGACCGGCCATCATAACGTATACGGCGTCTTAACTTTGTGATCTGGAACGCCCTACAGAAGCCCAGGAAGGCTCAGCACACAGAAGACGGCCTGCAGCACGAGGATTGCTCCTCCGGCGGCTATGGCGAGCCGTCCGCGCGGGCCTTCGTAGGCGTCGGCAAAGACTCCGCCGATGAAGGTCAGCAGGAACGGCAGCGCCCACAGCCAGGGAGTGCCGGGAACGCCAGTCAAAATGAGTGGAAACAAGACAAACGCACACAACAGCGGATACGTGTTCCCGAAGTAGCGCGCCTTCCGGAGACCAAGATAAAGCACAAGCGCTGCCGCGGCGGCCACCGTGATTCCGGCGTTGCCCATTGCGGAGAAGAAGCGTCTTACGGGATCAATGGAGACCCAGAGCATGCCCGAGGCGGAGCGGAAGAGGTAGCTGAAAGCGTCGGGTGAGAAGCCATAACAGGCGAATACCAGCACCATTGCGCCGGCCGCCGCAACCAGGACAATGGGAAGGATCTGGCTCCTGCGTCCCTCGGCGACCCACAGCATGGCTACCAGGCCAAGCAGGGCCACCAGTGGGAGTGACGCGATGTGCGATGCGGCGGCGATGCCGAAGACGACTGTGAGCAGGACGATGCGGGGACGCCATTTTCTGCGCGGTCCCTGCATTGCATGGGCCACGCCGATGCAGGTGTAAACGCCCGCATAGACGCCGAGGGCGGCAAGGATTTCAGGACTGGGCGCGATGCAGGCTTTGATGACCGCGGGAGAGAAGCAGTAGAGACCAAGCGCGGTATAGCCGCCGAAGTTACCGTAGAGACGCCGGGTGACCCACCAAAGGCCCGCGCCCAGGACGCATCCCGCCAGCAGGAACGGGAGCCTCAAGAGCAGCAGGACGTGCGTAAGCTGGTGGCGAAGTTCCCAAGTACTGAGGTTGGAGGCGCTGTACGTGCCTTCGGCCTCCTGAACGACGCGATCCTCGGGCTTGCGAAAATGGTCCAGGCCCCGTTCCGCCAGAACGTTGAGAGTCAGCGGGAGGCCGGCGAGGCGGTAGGCGAGTACGCCATCGTGAATATTGCCGCAGGAAGTGAAGTAGCCGGCCAGCGGCGACGGACGCTCCCACATTTCGCGCCCGCAACGCGCATATTGGTAGTCGCGATCGGTGAGCGTCTGGCGGCCCGTGAGCCAAAGACCCTGGATGAGAAAAAGAGCCAGCAACACCGCGGCAATGCGCTGCGGCAGATTGAAACGAAAGCGGCGAATCATGCCAAACCGGAGGGTCATCACGTATAAGCGAGTCGATTCCAGTTTAAATGGCTGATCCGGAGCCGGTTTCACAGGGAGACGGGCAAAAGCGACGGGACCTGCCTTGAAGGCAGATCCCGAGGGTTGAGCGGTAGGTTGGAAGCCGGTTTAGAACCGGACCATGTCTAGAACCGAACCATGATGGATCCCAAAGTTGTGGTTTGGTTGGTGCGCAGGTCGGGCCACCAAAGTGCTCTTGTGTCGCCGGGTGTTATGAAGCCGTTTGACAGGTTCTGCATCTGGCAGTTTGCAATCGCCAGAGGCAGTCCAGGGACGCCGACGCCGGTATTGCTGTTGGTATAGACGTATCCGTAGCCGGAGTCTCCGCCGGCTGCGCACTGGTAGTCCGCCGGATTGCCGTTGTTACCTCCGGGAGGGGTAACGCCCCTGCGGCCACTCCAATAAGGAACAGCGGAGTATCGGTAAGCTTCTTCAAGCCGGAACGTGATGAACTGAGACGGCATGTAGTCGTAGGTAAAGGTCATATCATGTGCCTGCGCTGAGTCGCCCGCGTTCTCAGTAAAGTATGGCGTGCCGGTGGTAGCCGTTGCGCCGTTGATGGCGGGGAGCAAAGTGAGGTAACGGCCGGGGTTGTTCATCTGCCCGCCGCCAAGAGTGATGGCATGACGATCATGATCCCACCAGCCGCGCATATAAGCCATCCAACCGATGAACATTTGCTTGGGCTTTCCATTTGCACTGCTGTGGCAATTTACACCTCCGTTGTAAGTGGATTGCGTTCCCATCATGGGAGAGGCGCCCGATGAACTGCGCGATGTCTGGCCGGTCACAGCATAGCTGGCGGGGCCTCCGCCGTATTCGCAGCCTGCATCACCGGTGATCGTCATGGCGAGCTTGTCGAAGCCCTTGGCCTTTGGATTATCCCAGATCTTCCATTGACCGCTGTAGTCGGCGTGAACGCGCGAGCGTCCGGGGAAGCCGGCATCGTCTTCGCCCAGTCCATAGTCATTGAAGTTGAAGTCGAACTTTGGATTCGGACGCCACATGATCTGGCCGCCGAGGCCACCGTGGCCGTTGTACCGGCCATACGACTGCCAGCCGTTGATGATCCACGGCTCAATCTTCAGCTTGTCGGTCACGAAGTATTGAATGCGCAGACCGTTGAAGAACCACGGCGTATTCGACGACACATACGAAGGCTGATAGGCCCAGTTGTCGAAGTTGTAGTAGCTGAACAGGCCGACGTATGAGACGAAGATGCCGGCATCCACGTTGAGGCCGTGACCCACATCCCAGTGATAGCCGCCCCAGGCTTCAGAGAAGTACTTGTAGGCGTCCTTCAGATCCCACTGGCCGCGGTTGTAGCTGGCGTCGTTTCGCACCGTTGCCTGGGAGAACAAGCCGTTCATGGTTAAAATGCGGCCGCGCGTGTTCTGGATGCGAATGTCGCCGCCGAAACTGGCTTGCTCAAGCTGGAATTCTTCTGCCCGGTACATCTCGGTCGATCCGACCATCGTATCGTCCTCGGGATGGTTGTAATCGAGAATGTAGTTGGCGTCGAAACGAATCTCCGGCGTGAAGTACTTGGTGCTCATCGGACTGTCGGCGTTGTGGCCGCCATCGTTCGTCCATGTCCAGTCCGCGAAGGCCCAGGGAGCGGATTTGGTGGTGATCTCCGCGGCGATCTCCGGGGGAGCGGGAGCCGCGGCCGCCGCCGGCGCCGCCGTGGCCTGGCCCGTGCCGATGGGGGCATCGCCGCCTTCGGCCGACCGCAGCGCTTTGGCGTCTTTCTCCGCGTCCGCGGCGGCTTCCGCACCGCTGCGCGCCTTGAGCTCAGTCTCCAATTGCGCAATTCGCGCCTTCATCTCCGCGAGCTCTTTGAGGACCAGGTCGGTGGATAGCGGTGTTGCGACGGAAGCCGGCGCGGTGGTGGTTGTGGCTGTAGTTGAAGCAGCGGGAGTGGCTGCGGCGGGAGCCGCTGTTGCATTGGCTGGGGCGACCGGACTGCTTTCCGGTCCCGCCACTTCGAGAAACTCAACACGTGCGGTGGTTACCCGGGTTTCGGTTGTCGCAGTCTGCTGCGCCTCCAGGGTCAACGACGTCAGTCCCAGACACAGAAGCGCCGCAGCGGGAACTGCTTTGCTGAAGTTTTTTCTCATTCGGCCTCTCACTTTCACTAAGAATTTTGAATCGGGTTATGAATGACATCCTGGGGAAACAAGCCAGTCAGAGACGAGGATCTCCTCTGCTGCTCGCAGGCATGCTTGTCGAGTCATGATTGTGTCGCGGCTACGGGAAGAGCGAAGAGTCTGGACCTGCTTGCCGGCCCAAATGCGCGTGAGCTGCTCCCGCGGTAAAACAGCATCTTATCGATGTGAAGCAGTGGTCCTAAATGTGAAGCTGAACTTGAGATTTCCTTTTGAAATTAAGACCGATGCCATAAGGAACCTATGTGTGTTTTCAACAAATCCATAAGTAACCCGTGAAGAGCATAAGTAACTCGTGATGAATTTGTAAAAAAACCTGCATAGATCTGTCTTCTTGACGCCTCGGCGTGTCTCAATCGCAGCAGAACGCATCTTCGACCCTGAATCTCTAAGGAACCTCTGAATAAGGTCGGTTGTGGGGCCGGCATTCCCTCAGCGGCTAAAGCCGGCACCCATTCCGCTCTTTTTTGGGCACAACTGAAGTCGTGCCCTTTCAAAAACAGCGACTTATTCAGAAGTCTCTTCATGCGATCTGAGAGTAGGAATCGACAGGAGTAAACTGACACCTATATGATCACCCGACGTCGCTTTGTTTGGAACACCGCCGCTGCCTCGACCGCGCTGGCGATCTCGTCCAGCAGTCGATTGTCTCTGGCTGAGCAGGGCGCTGCTTATCGCAATCCCATTCTTGGGGGCGACCACCCCGATGCCAGCCCGATCCGCGTTGGCGAAGACTTCTACCTGACTCATTCAAGCTTCGATTACGCTCCAGGGCTCATCATCTGGCACTCACGCGATCTTGTGAACTGGCGTCCGGTTGCGGCGGCATTGCAACGCTACTACGGAAACGTCTACGCGCCTTACCTCTGCGAGTACGAGGGGCATTTCTACATTTATTTTCCCGCCGACAACCGGCTGCGGGTAGTCCATGCCGACCACCCTCTTGGACCGTGGAGCGAGCCGGTGGATTTGGAGATCAATGCGATTGACCCCGCACACATCGCCGAGGATGGACGCCGGTTCCTCTACATGGCCGGCGGCCAGATGGCAGAACTGAACGCGGATGGGCTGTCAGTGAAGCGACCTCCACGGACGGTTCTGGAGCCGTGGCCTGTGCCGGCCACGACGCGCATTGAGTGTATCTGCCTGGAGGGCCCAAAGCTGCTGGAGCACAACGGCTGGTTTTATCTGAATGTGGCGGAAGGCGGGACCGCCGGACCGGCCACCAGCCACTCCGTCATCAGCGCACGCAGCCGCCACGCCGAAGGTCCCTGGGAGTTTTCCCCGTATAACCCCGTGGTTCACACCCGCTCAAGGGACGACCGATGGCTGTCACTGGGCCACGGGAGGCTGGTGGATACGCCGCAGGGCAAGTGGTTCATGACGGTCCACTCCTACGAGAACGGCTATCGGACGCTGGGCAGGCAGCTTCTGCTGCTGCCGATTGAGTGGACGCCGGACGGCTGGTTTCGGGTTTCTCCGGAGATTTCCGCCGACTCGGCGATCCCGATGCCCGTGCCAGACGCAGTGCAGGAACCCCTCTTGGACCCTTCGGACGACTTCACGGGCCTCGACCTCGGGCTGCAATGGGGTTTCTGGCACGAATTCAACTCAACGCGCTTTACCACGGGCAACAGCGCGCTGACCCTTCAGGCCCGCGGTCAGTCCCTGGCCGACACAGCCGCCCTGACCACGCCGGTGGGTGGACATTCCTACACCGTTGAAGTGGACATCGAGACTGCCCCAGGATGCGAATCGGGCCTGATGCTGTTCTACGACCCTGGGCACGCCACGGGGATTCTGCTCTCGCCTGAGGGCATCGGCGTACGACTCGCGAATGGGTACGTCCCCAGCCGTCAGGGAAAGGGTGCTACGCGGGCCACTTTCCGCGTAGTGAACGACCGCCAGGAGATTGACTTCTATTACCGTCTGCCCGGTCAGCCGTGGCGAAAGACGCAGGAGTCCGCCGAAATCTCAGGAATGCAGCACAATGTTCTGGGCGGGTTCCTGGATGTGCGCCCAGCCGTGTATGCATGCGGCTCCGGCGCGGCCACGTTCCGCGGCTTCCGCTACTGGCCCAAGGCGCAGGCGCCCGCGTAAAGCGCGTGGGATTGGGGAACGTTCACCCGCGATTGCAGGCGAGACGCTCCGAAGGACGGCTTGCCGGACAGCATCGAATGCCCGAAAGCTGACGGTTGGCCTTTGTGGTCTTCCGCCCGCCGGGCAAGAACGTCCGGCAAGAACGTCCGATGGATGGAGCACCTTCGAATTAGCCCCAGGAATGGTGCAAAATGGCGGTTTCTCCGACGTATGGGTGTTTGTAACTTCTTTGTTTTCTTCGGATGCAAAAGAGAGAAACAACTAAGTGCTTTGTTTTCATAGAAACCCCAGGGGGGGGGTAGGGGGTATCGGCTGTTTTTGGCGAGATTGCCCGGTTTGAATGGGGTCGTGCTCATGGAAATTCCGCGCACCTTTCTTCACAGTTTTAATTGTGCGCTTTTTGCCTTTAATTATCGGCAAACCAACTGCGGCGGGGCGGACGCCGCTTCGCAGCGAGGTGGGTGCGGTTGGTTTGTAATTCAAATGAATTACAAATGGGAGCCACCCGCATGCTAGCCCAAGGCGCAGACGCCCGTATGAAGCAGCGCAGGAAAGCCGCCCCGAGGGGCGGCTTTCCGCGCCTTTAGTTGCGGCCGGTCATTGGGTTACTGTAGTTGGTTCGAAGATCGCTCCCACGGATACGTTCGCAGAGTTGGTGCAAATGTAGGTTTCGGTTTGAGTGTTGAGGGTGCAACCTCCTCCAACCACAACCTGGCAGGAGTTTGGCCCGGTAATAGAAGGAGTGGCTGGATTCGTGCTTATGCAGCTCGACGACCATCCGCCAAATGCGACCCCAGATTCGGCCGGGGCAGTCACGGTCACCAGGGTGCCATTCGGATATGTCGCCTCGCAAACGGATCCGCCTGGCGTAGCTTGCTCGGTCGCCCCGCCGCAATGGATTACATCCGGCGTTCCCGTAGCTGACGGAGCGGTTAGCAGCCAGTTGGTCTGGTTCAGTCCCGTACTGGACGTGCTTGGGTATGCATCGAAGACGGTCAGGGTCGACAAGGCCCCGTCTCCTACCGTGAGGGCGTTACATGTGCCGGGGTTGATTACATCGTTGTAGAGGACTTGGCCAGTTAGCGGATCGATGCCATAGGTCGGCGGAGCGTACGGGCAACTGAAGCTACCTGTGGTGCCCGAGTAAGTGAGGGTGCCGTCCGGGTTCCCCGCTACCGCATAAATGGCCTCGCCCGTTCCGGCTCCTAGGGCAGTAACAAGTCCCCCGAATGCTCCCGGAGCGCCGGCCGAGTTAACAGGGAAAACAAAGGGCTCGGGAAGGGAGAACCATGAAGTCGGAACAAAGGAGCACTGGGCGTTCGGTGCAGCTGTCCCGACCTGGACGGCTGCTGTGTTCGCGGCAGCCAAGGCAGCGGTGCAAGCTGCGTTGGGGTAACCGGAGTGGTAGAAGCCGTTGGTGATGTCCATCTCGGTCGGCGCGGTCGAAAAAATTCCAAATGCCAGGTACTGCGCAGTCGCGTCCAGATCGAAGACCGTAACGTTGCCCGGCAACACATTAATCGAGAGCAGAGGCTCCGCCGCGGGCGAATTTGTGACTGTAATGGTACCCGTGGCCGTAATCACATTGGCCGGAGTCGAGCCGGAAGCCGGGTTTGTGAATTCGGCTGTAAGGTTGGTGGTGCCCGCGCTCACACCCAGCAACTCGCCCGGCGCATTCGGGCAGAAAGCCGGAATATTCCCCGAGGCCTGGGTGCAAACGGTAGCAACGGTTGGAAGACTGGTAGTCCACCCAAGCTGCGGCGAGTTGGTCACGTCTTCCTGGAGACCGGAGGTTAAAGTGGCCACCGCGATAAGCTGGCCGGGCTGGCCCGTGGCGGAAATCGATATCGCGCTCGGGACGACGGTAAGCGAGGAAACTTGCTCCGATCCGCTATTGGTTACTGTGAAGGTTATAGCGCCGGTCACCACGCTCCCGTCGGGGTTCGACGCGATGGCGGTGATGGCCGCTGCGCCCTGGCTTACCGCTGTAACAAGCCCGTCGGTTGCCGCTGTGCAGGGAAGAGCCGAACCAGTTGTGCAGACAGTAGCCACGCCCGGGTTGCTTGAAGTCCACGTAACCGGATAGGTAGTGCTGTTGGTTAGATTCTGCGTGACTGGGGCTTCAGAGAAAGTCCCGATCGCGGTCAGTTGACTGGTTTGGCCCGGATATCCAACCGATTCCGAACCGGGAAGGATCGAAATGGACAGGAGAGGCTCCGCCGCTACGCCGCTCACTGTCAAGTTCGCCGTCGCCGTTACCACGTTGAGGGGTGTGCCTGCGGTGGCGGCGTTGGTGTATTGAGCCGTGATGGTGGTCGAACCCTGGCCGACCAGCGTCACTCCGCCGCCGTTATTGACAGTAGCAACCGCCGTGTTGCTGGATGTCCAGGAAACAGCGCTGGTCTCGTTCTGCTGCAGGCCGCTGGCTGCGTTGGTGCCGATCACGACATAGAAGACGGTTGGCGAAGCCGGCGGAGTCAGCGGCATTGGGACTGTTTGTGAGCCGGGAATGATCGACAGCGAGGTGATTTGCTGTGTCGAAGCTCCCGCAACGCTAAAGGAAGCGGCGCCTGTCACTACGCTTCCATCCGGATTGGTAGCGATAGCCGTGATGGCGGTGGTGCCCTGGCTGACGCCCGTAGCAAGGCCGGTGGCAGCGCCAATTGTAGCCACTCCCGCGGTGCTGGAAGTCCAGGCGACGCTGGTGGTTACGTTTGTCTGTGCGCCGGTTAAACCGGAAGTTGCGATGGCGATGAACTGCCCGGTTTGACCTGGCGCCGCAACCGACAGGGACGCAGGCAGGATTGCAATGGAAGCGATCGGCTCCGGCGCCGCGCCGGCTTTGCCCGTGACTGTGAAGGCGGCAGAGCCAGTGACCACGGTGCCGTCGGGATTTGTCGCGATGGCCGTGATGGCAGTGGTCCCCTGGCCTACTCCCGTAGCAAGCCCGCTGGTGGTAATGGTGCCAACGCCGACGCTGCTGGAACTCCAGGTGACCTGGCTGGTTACATCCAACTGGAGGCCCGTCACGCCCGAAGTCGCAATGGCAATGAACTGAGCCGTCCCGCCCGGCCCGGCAACGGATTGAGATCCAGGGATGATTGAAACAGCCGTGATCGGTTCCGCCGACGTGGTGCCCCCGCTGGTAACAGTAAAAGTTGCGGTGCCGGTTGCAACGGTCTTGTCAAGGTTTGTAGCGACGGCCGAGATGGTGGCGGTCCCCTGGCCCACTGCGGTGGCAACCCCCTTGGCGCTGATGGTTGCAATTGTGTTGCTGCTCGAAGTCCACGCAACGGTGGAAGTCAGATTTTCCGTAGCCCCGCCCACAGTGGTCCCAATCGCGATGAATTGGGCCGTTTCACCAGGCGATTGAACTGTCTGGGTTCCAGGAATAATGGCGATCGAAGCGATATCCGAGCTCGGAGGCCCGGTTGTCGTGGTGGTGGTCACCGTAACGGTGGAGCTGGCGGAAATAACGCCAGTGAAGCCCTTCATGCTGGCCGTGATCTGGATGACGCCTTGGCCCGTGGACGTGACCAATCCGGAAGAATTTACCGATGCCACTTCTGGGCCGTCGGAGGCCCAGGTCACGAGATTTGTCACATCCTCAGTGGTCGCCGGATGACTTCCATGGTCGATTGTCGCCGTGGCAGTGAGTTGCGCAGTGAGTCCCACCGCGCCGAAGTTCACGGTCTGCGGCGTAACCACAATCGAGTCTACCTCTGACGAACTGCCACAGCCGACAAATGGCAAGGCAAGGCAGATGAACATCAGTGTGCCCAGGCGAATACGATCGAACATCGTTGGTCTCCTCGCGCTCCCAGCCGGCTGGTTCAAACGGTCCTTGACCCAGCGCTCCAGAAATTCTCACGCACTTTGGATGGAAGTTATGCTAACGAAGGATAGCGTCCGGTACATCGTATGTCAATCCAAAATCAGTCAGGGGTATCACATGGAATACGTCATTCATGAAGCCATCCCCCGTTAGTAACCGCCTATGGCTCCCCAAAGTGTTATCCTCCTTGGCAAGGACGCGCGCATGGGTTCTTTCTTTACGCTGGGCCACTCCAATCACGACCTAGAAGCATGGCTTGCGCTGGTGCGCAGGCACGACATTGAGGTAGTGGTGGATACGCGCAGTTCCCCTTACTCGAAATACGTTCCACAATTCGATAAAGAACTCATGCAGCGATCTCTTGAGGGGGCGGGCATGCGCTACCTCTTTCTCGGTGCGGAGTTAGGCGGCCGTCCGGCAAACCCCAGCTATTACGACGACTCGGGCCATGTCCTCTACAGCCGGCTTTGCGCGGATGCCGCGTTCCAGACGGCCCTGACCCGGCTTGAATCCGGCATCGAGCGCTTCCGCGTTGCGTTGGTTTGCGGAGAAGAAGACCCCACTCACTGCCACCGCCGCCTCCTGATTGGCCGCGTCCTCGCCGAGCATGGCCATACCATGCTTCACATTCGCGGCGACGGCCGTATTGAGTCAGAAGAAACCGTTGCCACAAAGTCAAAAAAGCCGCTGATTGACGCCCAGCCCGCGCTCTTCGCGGAACTCGACGAGGACCAATGGAGATCTACAGCATCGGTTTTACCCAAAAGAGCGCCGGCCAGTTCTTCGACACACTGAAAGCTCATGGCATCGAGCGCCTCCTTGATATCCGGCTGAATAACACCTCCCAGCTTGCCGGATTCGCCAAGCAGGCCGACCTCGTCTACTTTCTTCGGGAAATCTGTGCAGCGAGTTATGAGCATCAACCGCTTCTCGCACCCACACGGGAAATGCTGGATTCTTACAAGAAGAAAAAGGGTGAGTGGGATGCTTATGAGAGAGACTTTCTTGCTCTCATGCGAGGCAGAAACATCCAGTCTGCTCTGGATAGGGCGAGTTTTGAGCAGAAGACCGTACTTCTGTGCAGCGAGCCAACCGCGGAGCACTGCCACCGCCGTCTCGTTCTTGAATACCTGAAGGGTCACTGGAACGACATAGAAATTCACCATCTCTAAGTCCAAGATTTGGAGGTAACTCCATGCAATCCGATCGAATTGTCTGCCTCGCCAACTCCTACAAGCATGATCATCGCTGCGTGGCAGGAATCAGCCTTGTCACTAAGCATTGGGTTCGCCTTATTGGGAGACAGGTTCCCGGTTGCCTTACCCGCCAGGAAGCTAGCTACCCAGACGGAAGAGAAGCCGCACTTCTTGATATCTTCGAAGCGGACCTTGGTGAGAAATGCACATCGAATTGCCATCCGGAAGATGTGTATGTCACTGACAAGCCTTGGCAACCGGTGCGGCGCTTTGATGATCCGCGCGATGCACGATTTCTCGCGGCATATGTAACGAAGGGACCTTCGATCCTGCAGGGATGCAGAGACAGGGTCTACGGCCGCAAGATCCAAAGCTCCGCTATCGACAAATCCCTCGAACTGATCCATCCGGAGGACCTCTGGTGGTGGATTCGCGATGAGACCGGCAAGCGCAAGAACCGCGCCATCTTCAGAGCTGGCAGTGCTGGCCGGGTCCGCTACGACCTGGCCGTTACCGACCCGGCGTGGCTGAGTCAACTCAACCTGTTGCCCGCAGGCATCTATCCCCACGCATTCTTCTTCAAAGGCAACTCCGTTAAGACGTTTCTCACCATCAGCCTCAGCGAACCATTCGAAGGCTTTCACTATAAGCTGGTGGCCGGCGTTGTGAATCTGCAGGCTTGAAAACTTGTTTTGAGTGCCCACGGTTGCACCCGCAACCTCGGCCCGTTAGACTTCTCGCAGCATGGCCATCGCCCGCGACAACTCCCCGGAACGGCTCGTCAACGCCTCGCGCGCCGAAGAAGAGCAGGGCTTCGAACTCAAACTCCGTCCACGCTGGCTCGGCGAGTTCATCGGCCAGGCCAAAGCCAAGGAGCAGCTTGCCATCGCGCTTGAGGCCGCCAAATCCCGGGGCGAGGCGCTCGATCACGTGCTGCTGTTCGGTCCTCCGGGTCTGGGAAAAACGACGCTGGCCACCATCATTGCCAACGAGCTGGATGTGGGCTTCCAGCAGACCTCCGGGCCGGCCTTGCAGATTCAGGGCGACCTGACCGCGATTCTCACCAACCTGCGCGAACGACAGGTGCTGTTCCTCGATGAGATTCACCGCATGCAGCCTGTGCTGGAGGAAAAGCTCTACACCGCGCTTGAGGACTACAAACTCGACATCATTATCGGCCAGGGCCCGGCGGCGCGCACGCACGTGATGGAGATTCGGCCGTTCACGTTTATCGGCGCCACCACCAGGCCGGGGCTGCTGTCGTCGCCGCTGCGGTCGCGCTTCGGCATCCTGTTGCGCCTGGAGTTTTACACCGAGGAGGAGTTGCGCTTCATTGTGGAGCGCTCGGCGGAAGTGATGGGGGTGCCCATCGACGAGGACGGCGCTGCGGAGATCGCGCTTCGCTCACGTGGCACGCCGCGTATCGCCAACCGCCTGCTGCGCCGCGTCCGCGATTACGCGCAAGTCCGCGGAACCGGGACGATCGACCGGCCCACGGCCAACGCCGCACTGACCATGCTGGAAGTGGATGCGCATGGCTTCGACGAAATCGATCGCCGGCTACTGCTCACGATCATTCAGAAATACGACGGCGGCCCGGTCGGGCTGGGAACGCTGGCTGCGACCCTGGCCGAGGAAGAAGACGCGCTTGAAGAAGTGTACGAGCCGTTTCTTATTCAGATAGGGTTTCTAGATCGCACACCGCGCGGACGTGTTGCGACACGACTGGCTTATGAACACTTTGAGCTGACGATGCCGGGAAGACAGACGCCGCTGTTTTAGCGAGTTAGCTTAGCGGTTGGTCAGCAAGTTAGCAGATGAATGCATCTTAAAGGAGGTTTCCGACATGGCACTTACTGAATCCACCATGCTGGAACTGGGGACTCTTGCTCCCGAGTTCGTCCTCATCGATACAGTGACTGGCAACGAGGTTACTCTCGACCACAGCCGGGGCGACAAGGCGTTGCTCGTCATGTTCATCTGCGCCCACTGTCCCTACGTGAAGCACATCAATGAGGGTCTGGCCGCACTCGGCAAGGACTACGCGTCACGGTCCCTCGCAATCGTGGCGATCAGCAGCAACGACGCAATCGCGCACTCCGCGGACAGCCCCGCAGGACTCAAACAGCAGGCCGAGACCTTCGGTTTCACGTTCCCCTACGTCTACGACGAATCCCAAGCCGTGGCGCACGCCTACAAAGCCGCTTGCACTCCCGACTTCTTCCTTTTCGATGCCGACTTTCGGCTGGTGTATCGCGGGCAATTCGATGGGAGCCGGCCGGGCAACGACGTTCCCGTTACCGGCAGAGACCTGCGTGCCGCCATCGACCTGGTGCTTACGGGCGAGGCTGTTCCGGCAGACCAGCGGCCGTCGATCGGGTGCAACATCAAGTGGAAGGCGTGAACCAGCAGGTCGGCGTGCGCGTTTGCTAACTTGCTGACTGGGCTGTTACAGCGCCAGTCCTTTCAGATACTCACGGAACTGCGGACCGAGATCGCTGCGGCCAAGCGCAAACTCCACGGTTGCCTGTAACATGCCGAGCTTATCTCCCGCGTCAAATCTTTTACCCTCGAAGGTGTAGCCGTAGACCTTCTGTTCCTTCGCCAGCGCTTTAATGCCGTCGGTAAGTTGTATCTCGCCGCCGGCGCCGGGCTTGGTTTGCTCAAGCAATTCAAAGACGCGCGGGGTGAGGACGTAGCGGCCGATGATTGCCTGTTTTGACGGCGCATCTTCCAACTTAGGCTTCTCCACCATTCCGGTGCAGTTATAGATTCGCCAGTTATCGGGATCCTGTTCGCCGGCTAACACGCCATAGGCGCTGATGGCGGACCCTTCGATGGTCATGGTGGCCAGTACCGAGCCGCCCTTCTGGTTGAACACGTCGATGATCTGCTTGATGCAGGGGACTTCGGATGCAATCACATCGTCGGGCAGAATCACCGCAAAAGGCTCGTCACCTACAAGGTCTCTTGCGCATAACACAGCATGACCAAGGCCCAGCGGTTCCTTCTGGCGCACATAGCTGATTCTCGCGAGCGCGGACACCCCGCGGGAGACTGCGAGTAGCTGATGCTTGCCACGGCGTTCCAGCGTTGCGTCCAGTTCGAAGCTATGGTCGAAGTGGTCCTCCATCGAGCCCTTGCCGCGCCCGGTTACGATGATGACGTGCTCGATTCCCGACGCCACCGCCTCTTCGACGCCGTACTGGATAATGGGCTTGTCCACCAGCGCCAGCATCTCTTTGGGGATTACCTTAGTGGCAGGCAAAAAACGTGTGCCAAGGCCACCTGCGGGGAATACCGCTTTGCGTACTCGTTTGTTCACCTTATTATCCTCATCTCGACAATGTTCAGACCACTTTGGGTTTGTTGCGTTACAACGTTGACGAGTTATCCCCCCAACATATCGCGTTTTAGGCACTTACCGGCGCAGGCGCCAGATTGGCAAGCAACTCGTGAATCTCAAGCAGGACTTCGTCGGACCTTACAGCAGTCAAAGGATACTTCAACAGTCCCTGCGGCGTGAACTGCGCGCCGCGCTTGGCGTTTCGCGCCACGAGACGCATGAGATGCTGCGGGTCGACGGCCGCATTCTCTATGAAACGGATCTGCAGTTCGCTGCGACGGCGATCGACCTGCGCGATACCGAGATGCTCGCACTCAAGGCGCACCATGGCGGCTTCAAGCAGGTAGACGGTGGCATCGGGCGGCGCGCCGTAGCGGTCTTCCATCTCGGCGCGGACCTCGGCAACCGCTGCTTCGCTGGATGCGCCGGCGATTTTCTTGTAAAGGCGGAGTCGCTGGTTTTCTTCAGGCACATAGCTCTCGTCGATGCGGAGCGCTATGCCGAGGTTGAGTTGCGTGGCCGGGTGCTCCTCGCTGCTCTCGCCCTTCATCTCCTTGACCGCGGCCTCAAGCATGGAGGTGTAGAGCTCGAATCCGACGGCCTCGATGTGGCCGCTCTGTTCGCCGCCGAGCATGTTGCCCGCGCCGCGCAGTTCGAGGTCGAGCGCGGCAATCTTGAAGCCTGCGCCGAGGTCGCTGAATTCTTTCAGCGCGGCGAGGCGGCGGCGCGCAATGTCAGTCAACTCGTTCTCCGCGGGGATCAACAGGTACGCATAGGCGCGGCGGTTGGATCGGCCCACACGGCCACGTAACTGGTATAACTCGCTCAAGCCGTGGCGATCGGCGCGATTGATGAGCATGGTGTTGGCGAGCGGAATGTCGAGGCCGTTCTCGATGATGGTGGTGGCGACGAGCACGTCGTATTCATGGCTCATGAAGGCGAGCATGACGCGCTCGAGTTCCGTCTCGCTCATTTGGCCGTGACCGACGGCGACACGGGCCGCGGGGACAAGCTCCTGAATGCGCGCGGCGATTTCATAGATGGACTCAACGCGGTTGTGAACGAAGTAGACCTGGCCGCCGCGTTCGAGTTCCACTTCAACGGCGGAGCGGATGATCTTCTCGTCGAACTTGGCGACAACGGTCTGAATCGCCATGCGGTCCTTGGGAGGGGTCTCGATGACGCTCATGTCGCGCAATCCGACGAGAGACATGTGCAGGGTGCGCGGGATAGGCGTGGCGCTCATGGCCAGAACGTCGATCTCTTTGCGCATTTGCTTCAGGCGCTCTTTGTGGCGCACGCCAAAGCGCTGCTCCTCATCGACGACCAGCAGGCCGAGGTCCTGGAACTTGATGTCCTTCGAGAGCAGGCGGTGGGTGCCGATGAGGATGTCGACTTTGCCGGTCTCAACGCGCGCGACGATGTCTTTCTGTTCTTTCGCAGTGCGGAAACGCGAGATCATCTCGATGTTGATGGGAAACTGCGCGAATCGCTTCTTGAATGTCTCGAAGTGCTGGAAACTCAGGATGGTTGTCGGAGTGAGGACTGCGACCTGCTTGCCGTCCTGAACGGCTTTGAAGGCGGCGCGCATGGCGACTTCGGTTTTTCCGTAACCAACGTCGCCGCAAAGCAATCGATCCATTGGCGTGGTTGATTCCATGTCGTACTTGATGGCGCGAATGGCGGATAACTGGTCGTCGGTTTCGTTGTAGTCGAAGGAATCTTCAAACTCCTTTTGAAACTCGTTGTCTTTGGAGAACGCGGTGCCCTCCGCGGTGGTCCGCTGGGCGTATAACTTCAATAACTCGCCGGTCATGTCCTGCATGGCCTTGCGGACACGCGCCTTGGTCTTGGCCCACTGCTGGGAGCCAAGCCTGTTGAGGACCGGCGCGGGGCCGGCGTCGGTGGAGCGATATTTCTGGATCAGATCAAGGCGAGTTAGCGGGACATATAACTTTGCAGCTTCAGCGAATTCGAGAATCATGAACTCGACGGAGAGGCCGTCCTGCACGATCTCTTTCAGACCCTGGTATTGTGCGATGCCGTGCTCGACGTGAACGACGTAATCGCCGATGGTGAGGTCGCGAAAATCGGAGACGAAGGCTGCGGTCTTGGAACGCTTAGGTTCGGGGCGCGCAGCTACGTCGGCGTCGTCGCTGAGGTCGTTGGCGCCGAAGAGGATAAGGTTGGCGTCCGCAAAGGTGACGCCGGCCGATAGGGGCGATCGCACGATGACCGGCACGCGCAGGTCGCCGGCAAGATAG